>Ga0206129_10004544_pt1 | contig 15227 bp, 15 predicted proteins | sample Helgoland_Spring_8_FD_148616 | JGI IMG/M metagenome (GOLD analysis project Ga0206129, IMG submission 148616) | Pelagic subsurface seawater microbial communities from Kabeltonne, Helgoland, North Sea - Helgoland_Spring_Bloom_20160502_2 | ecosystem: Environmental > Aquatic > Marine > Epipelagic ...
GGATCAAGTTATTGAAAACTTTAAACGTTTCCACCCTAAACCAGAGGAAGTACAGTGTTCTAATCCAGTTGCTGAACCTGATTTTATTAAACCACACTTTGGTTTACGTTTATTTCCTGTATGGCACGTTGGTACAGATTACCTACATGAAATAGGTAAAAACTGGTTCGATTTTTTAGAATCTAAGGGTGTAGAGTTTATTTGGGAAACTAAAGTATCAGATATTGATTTTGATAATAATATAGTTCGTGCATCACTATTAAATGGTGGTGAAGAGATTAGTATTAGTTATGATGAACTTATATTTGGTGTAGGTAAATCAGGTATTGATTTTGGTAAACAACTAGCAGAAAAATACAAACTACCAACTGAACCTAAATCAGTACAAATAGGTGTTAGATTTGAAGCACCACAAAAACACTTCCAAAAACTAATCGATGTATCATATGACTTTAAGTTATATAGAAAGTTTGATGATGAAGGTGTTTCATTACGTTCGTTTTGTACTAACAATAACGCAGCATATGTTGCTGTAGAACAAACATATGGTAATCATACCTACAATGGTCATGCTAAAAAAGACGAAGCATTTAGAAACGATATGACTAACTTTGGTATTTTAATGGAAATACAAGGTATAGAAAAACCATTTGATTGGTCAAGAAACGTAGTTAAATCACTACAATCATCTGACCATACAGGTTTATATTATTCACCAACTAGAAAACAATCTACAACATCTGAAGGTATAAAAGTATCTGCTACACAAATCGATGGAGGGGGATATAGGGATGTTGTTGAGGTATTTGATGGGTATTTTACATATATTGAAAACTTTATTGAGGATATGAAAAAGGTATTTCCAACACTTAAAGACGATTGGGGTATGTATATTCCAGAAGTAAAATATTTATCTCCAGAACCACTAGTAAACTATAACGACTTATCACTAACTAAATATAATAACGTACACTTTGTAGGAGATGCTTTATCAGCAAGAGGTATAACAGTATCAGGCGCACAAGGTATTTACGTTGTTGAATCACTATTAAAAAACTAAGTTATGACTATTGAACAAAGACAAAAACACTATGAAAACGAGTTAAAGGATTATTTCGATAGAAATGATGATATGCCTTTAATAAACGCTATGCGTAAGTTTAGAAAACATTTAACTGAATGGGAGGGTAACTATGAACCCACTATTGATGAGAGTGATTATCCTAAAACACGTAAATTAGTAAATCCAGTAGATGGTACAATCGCTATATGTTGGGATAACAAACCCCATAACTGGGATGGGCCAGCATTATTTCCTAAAGGAGATAAAAAACAAGGCGAATATTACCTATATGGTATTCGTTATGAAGCAGAAGAGTGGAAAGAAATGAAGAAACAATGGGAAGGATTGCCTTGGTATAAAACACCAGCTATTCTTATGGACGCAGGATCAGCGAGAAACTAAAACATATTGAGATGGGGTTGGATTTACCAACCCCCTTTCGTATATTATGGTAATATAGATAAAAAGTAATAATATGAAAATAGGATTAACAGGTACTATGTCAGTTGGTAAAACAACATTAGTTAACGCTCTTAAGGAAAATAAGAAGTTTAAAGATTATAACTTTGCTACTGAACGTAGTAAATATTTAAGTGACTTAGGTATACCACTAAATACTGACTCAACACTAAAAGGTCAAACTATATTTTTAGCTGAACGTTGTGCTGAGTTATTAAACGATAATATCATAACTGACAGAACTATTATAGATGTATTAGCGTTTACTCAAGCAGCTAAATCAGTAGATCAAGTAGAATACGATTTATTTGAACAATATGCTATTCAGTTTTTAAGAGATTATGATCACATATTTTATATTTCACCACAAGGTTTAGATATTGAAGATAATGGTGTTAGAGAAACTGATGAACATTTTAGAGATGTTATTGATTTTAGTATTATAACTTTATTAAAACGATGGGGTCATAGAATCGATAATGTTACTGAAATCAGTGGTACAACAGAAGAACGTATTAAACAAATCGAAGAAGCCATATCTTAATAATATTTATAACAAAATATAATAAATGAAACGTTCAGATTTAAAATCATACATTAAAGAGCAAATAGTATCAACCTTAGAGGAAGCTACTTTCCAAGCGGATAAAGGAGATCAATCATCAATAGATGCAGCTAAAAAATCAGCTGACAAAGACGATGTAATCAAAATATCAGAAATCGATGATGACGAAGGTGATAAAGAAGCAACAAAAGGTGCTAGAAAAAACGCCTCAAAAACTAAACGTTTAGACGCTAAGATTAAAGCTTTACAACAAATCGAAGCTGATATGAAAACTGAGCTTAAAGCATTTAAAACAGCTGAAGGAGATGCTTTAAAAACAGCAGCTAAGAAACAATTAAAAAGGTTAACTGGTTTAAAAAAGGAAACTGAAGCTGAGATTAAAAAATTAGAAAGTGAAATTATTTAATAAATACACTTTATTAGTATTATTACTTATTTCTATAGGTTTCAACTATTATAATATTTTTATACAAGATGAAGCCTATACTAAAGAATATGAAGGTAAAATAGATCTATTAGAATCAAAGGTAGACAGTTTAAAAGTTAAAAATATAGGTTTAAATACCGAAATATTAACTTTAGAAAAGGAATCGGATTCACTAGATCTAAAAATATTAAATGTTGAAGAACAAAGAAAATCAATAATAAGGTCATATGAAATATATTTACAGCAAATTACTGATCTTGATGATTCTGAACTTGAACGTTGGTTACTCTCAAGATACAACGATTGAATTAGAATATAAGATAGCAAGGTTAATTATTGAAGACCTTACAACAGGTGATCAAGCCAAAGAAGAACTATCTTTTACTCAAGAACAATTCGGTTTATTAAACCAAAAAATATCACTTAAGGATAGTATTATTTTTAAACAAAGTTTGAAAATCAATAACTATGAGGATATTATGGGTACTCGTTCTAAACAACTAAAGTTATCAAAAGATTTATCTACCCAACTTCAACTTGACCTTAAAAAACAAAAAGCAAAAACAAAACTATTCCAACTAGGTGGAACAACAGTTTTAGTAGGAGCGGTAGTGTTAATCGTATTATAATACTATGGGTCAACTAAGTATAAACGAAATAATAAAAGCAGAATACATCAAATGTGCTAACGATCCAGTACATTTTTTTAAGAAATACTGCTATATATCTCACCCACAACGAGGTAAAATATTATTTAGTCTTTATCCTTTCCAAGAAAAAGCACTAAAGTTAATAGATAATAACCCATATTCTATTATACTAAAATCTAGACAGTTAGGTATATCAACCCTATCTGCAGGTTATGCTTTATGGTTGATGACGTTTCACGAGAATAAAACCGTGATGGCTTTAGCTACTACACAGGCAACAGCAAGAAACTTAGTACAGAAAGTACAGTTTATGTATGAGAATCTACCAAGTTGGTTAAAGGTTCCAACTGTAGAGAATAATAAACTATCACTTAAGTTAGCAAACTCATCAAGGATATTAGCAAAATCCTCATCACCAGATGCCGCAAGATCAGAAGCCGTTTCTTTACTGATTATTGATGAAGCAGCTTTCGTTGAAAACGTAGCCGAAACTTGGGCTTCCGCACAACAAACTTTAGCAACGGGTGGTGGTGCTATAGTATTATCTACACCAAACGGTACAGGTAACTGGTTCCATCAGATGTGGGTTAAAGCAGAATCAGCACAAAACGATTTTTTACCTATTAAACTACCTTGGAACCTACACCCAGAACGAGATCAAGCTTGGAGAGATAAACAAGATGAACTATTAGGTGATCCTAGATTAGCAGCACAAGAGTGTGATTGCGATTTTTCATCATCAGGTAACACTGTATTTTATGGTGAGTATATTGATTACATAAATAATAACCAAGCAAAAGATCCAGTTGAAAAACGAGGTACAGATGAAAATCTATGGATTTGGGAGTATGCTGATTATACTAAAGATTATATAATAACAGCAGATGTTGCTCGAGGAGATGGAAGAGATTTTTCTACTGCTCACGTTATGGATGTTGAGAGAAATATCCAAATAGCAGAATATCGAGGTCAGCTATCAACTAAGGACTTTGGTAACTTTTTAGTTGGACTAGCAACCGAATATAATAACGCTTTACTAGTAATAGAAAACGCATCTATTGGTTGGGCCACTATACAGCAAGTAATAGAAAGAAACTATTCAAATCTTTACTACACACAGCGTGGAGAAGCCAGTGTTGATTCGTATTTTGAATCATATGTAGATAACAGCAAGATGACAGCTGGTTTTACTATGTCAACCAAAACAAGACCAATCGTAGTTCAAAAGTTTGTTGAATATGTAACCGATAGAAGTGTTACAATACAATCAAAACGATTAGTTGAAGAGATGAAAGTTTTTATTTGGATGAACGGTAAAGCTGAAGCACAAACAGGCTATAACGATGATTTAATAATGGCGTTTGGTATGGCGATGTATATTAGAGATACAGCATTAAAGTTTAGACAACGAGGTTTAGACATAACTAAAGCTTCGTTATCAAACATAGGAGTAAGTAGCGTAGCATACCAAGGGGGTTTTAACTCGGTTAATCAAAATAACGAAAACCCATATAAACTAGATAACGGAATAGGCGGCAAAGAGGATATAGGCTGGCTTTTATAATATTTATAACAATAAACAACGATGGCAGATAAAGGATTATTTCCAAGACTAAAAAGATTATTTTCAACTGATGTGATTATTCGCAATACAGGTGGGAATCAAATCACAACTATTGATACTAATACTATCCAGACATCGGGTGAGTTTGAAACTAACTCACTAGTTGATAGATATGGTAGATTATATGCTGGTAACCCAACATCTTTATATGGGGCGCAGTTCAATATGAACTACCAATACTTACGTACCCAACTATACTCAGAATATGATTTGATGGATCAAGACGCTATTATAGCATCAGCGTTAGATATTATAGCAGATGAATCTACTTTAAAAAACGATATGGGTGAAGTATTATCTATACGTTCATCTAACGAAGACATACAAAAAATATTATACAACCTATTCTACGATATTTTAAACATTGAGTTTAATATGTGGAGTTGGGTTAGGCAAATGTGTAAATATGGTGATTTTTTCCTCAAAATGGAGATATCAGAAAAGTTTGGTGTATATAATGTTAGACCTTATACTGCATTTCAAATAGCACGTAAAGAAGGATTTAATCCTGAAAACCCTGATGAGGTAGTATTTGAGTTTAACCCAGATGGTTTTACAGGTGGTGACTCAGGTTACTATAGTGGTCCATCTCAAACACCATCCCCAAACGTTATCAGGTTTGATAACTATGAAATGGCTCACTTTAGACTTATATCGGATGTTAACTACCTACCTTATGGTCGTTCTTACGTAGAACCAGCGCGTAAACTGTATAAGCAATATGCGTTGATGGAGGATGCTATGCTAGTACATCGAATCGTGAGAGCACCGGAAAAACGCACTTTTTACGTTAACGTTGGTGCTATACCACCAAACGAGATAGATGCGTTTATGCAAAAAACAGTATCGTCACTAAAACGTACTCCTTATGTTGATCCTAAAACAGGACAATATAACTTAAAGTACAATATGCAGAATATGTTAGAAGATTTTTACATACCTGTACGTGGAAACGATACATCAACTCGTATTGAAACTACACCTGGATTAACATATGATGGTATTCAAGATGTAGAATATTTAAGAGATAAACTATTTGCTGCCTTAAAAGTACCTAAAGCATTTTTAGGTTATGAAGCCGATTTAGAAGGTAAAGCAACACTAGCAGCAGAGGATATTAGATTTGCTCGTACGATAGATCGTGTACAACGAATCCTTATATCTGAACTTAATAAAATAGCATTAGTTCACTTATACTCACAAGGGTATAGAGATGAGGGGTTAACTAACTTTACGTTAGAGATGACTACACCTAGTATTATATACGATCAAGAAAAAATCGAGTTATTAAAATCTAAAACTGAACTAGCACAACAGATGCTAGACCAGAAACTATTACCAACAGATTGGATTTATGATAACGTATTCCACTTTAGTGAAGACCAATATGATGAATATAGAGACTTAATAAGAGAAGACACTAAACGTGGGTTTAGATTAAAACAAATAGAAGAAGAAGGTAACGATCCAGTTGAAACAGGTAAATCATATGGTACGCCACACGATTTAGCATCACTATATGGTAAAGGTAGGATGTATGGAGCAGAAGGAAACGTACCAGATGGGTACGATGAAGATAAAGCAGATGTAGGTCGTCCTAAAGACAAAACACGTCGTAATAAACAAGATTCAAACTTCGGTAAAGATAGATTAGGTTCACAAAATAAGGATAACGAAAGTGATTCTATTAAACCTAACTTCAAAGGAGGTCCACTAGCTTTAGAAGATGCTAGAACCACTTACATAAAAAACCAACGCTTATTCGAAGAGATGGATAAAAAGAAAGTAGCAGTTGAAAAGAAATCTAAAGACCCATCGTATTTAGACGAATCTCAACTTAAAGGTTAATATTTATAACTAAATATATATTTGATGCGCATCAAACATTCAAAGTATAAGAATACGGGTATCTTATTTGAATTACTCGTTCGACAGATTACGGCAGATACACTTAAAGAAGGTGAATCACCCGCTGTTGACTTATTAAAAAATTATTTCTTTAAAAGTGAACTAGGCAAGGAACTTAAGCTATACGAAAGTATAACTAAGTCAAAAGTCTTAAGTGAAAATCAAGCATCTGCTTTTATTTCTACTATCCTAGAACAATCAACTAGGTTGAATCGTTCAACACTACGTAAAGAGAAATACAACTTAATCAAAGAGATCAAAAGTTTATATAACATAAACGAATTCTTTGCTACTAAAGTAAAAAACTACACACAGTTTGCTTCAATCTATACGTTAATTGAATCTCAAAATTCAAAAAACATAACAGATACAGAACAAATAGTAGATAATAAAGTAAATTTATTAGAACACCTAACTAAATCAGTGGCATCTGAAAATGTTAAAAACGATGTTTTAAGTGAATTTCAAACATACGATAAAGACACAAGAATCTTAACCTACAAAGTTCTTTTAGAAAAGTTTAACGACAAATATGATGATCTATCTAATGATCAGAAGTCAGTCCTTAAAGAATTTATCGAATCAGTGGATTCAACCCCAAAACTACGAAACTTTTACAACTCTAAAATCAAAGAACTTAAGCATGCAGTATTAACTGAAGCTAAAGCACTTAACGATAAAGTTGTAAAAATCAAATTAGTAGAAGTTTCTAAACTACTTACAGAACTTAAAAAAACTGACAAAGTCAACACTGATAACTTAGTGGATTTACTTCAGTATTATGAGTTGATTAAAGAAATAAAACTTACTAAATGAAGAGATCAGAGTTAAAAAAAGAAATCCGTAATAGTATTTTAGAAAATAAATCTAAGGATATAGACGAAATGTCTACATCTGGTGGTGCAGGTGCTTACAACACACCATATGCTTTTAAACTTAAAAAGAAAGATAAGGATTTAAGTGAAGATTTAAGTGATAATCAAAGACAAGGTATAATAGAACTTCAAGGTATATTAGATCAAGCAGCTCAACTAGGAGAAGAAGCTAAAGATATAGTTCACCTATATTTCCCATCAGAGATGAGAAGTGCTGAAGCATACGATATATTTAACTTTGGTAGTAGTGCTAATCAGTATGACAATACACTAGAGTCTTTTATAAACGATATAGAACAATCAGCTGACGAATACGATGGAGACGATTTAGATGAAGATTTATCAGCATATAAAGAAACCCCTATGAAGATGGGTGATTTAGATACAAACGATGACGGTGTTAAAAAACCAATATATTTCAACTACGGTTACAAACTAGTAGATAAATCTAAATCATAATATGTATAAGTATAGAATAAACGAAAACGATCAAGCCAAAGCGGAAAAGTTCCAAAAAGGCCGTATTGACGCATTTTCGGATATTGAAAAACAGCTAGTCGATGTGGTTAAAACCATAAGACAAGCTAAAATAGAAACAATAGCATACTACAGAGATAATCCAGATACGTTTGCTATAGTATATGGAACGGATTTAATACAAGACTATCTCAACGACATAAAAATATTATTAACACCAGACAAAGATGAGTAAAAAGAAACTAAACGAGAACTATGTTGATTTACAACCAGTAAATAAGTGGGAATCAGCACCAGAAGAAACTTACGAAACTAAGTTTAAAGCATATTTAGCTGAACAAGCTGCTGAAGCAAAATCAACATCTAAAGAGGTTGAAGAAGTTCAATCACACGCTTTCGATTATAGTGATACTAAAAACATCGATAACTTAAACGGACAAGAGTTTATGAACGGTGTTTACTTTGAATCAAAAAACAACCCAGCTAAAACTTTAGAAGAAGTACGTGAAGTAGTAGCTAAAAACCTAACTAAAGATTCTTTACACTATGTTAAAGAAGGGCAGTTTGGGGAAGAAGGTGTTGGATATTCAGAACCAGTACAAGAAGAAGTAACAGGTGACCACGCATCAAGTGGATACAGTGCTAAACTTAAAAAAGTAGTTAAAGAATCACTTATGGGTGGTATGGTAGTAACTACAGGAAATCCAAACTCACTTGCAGCTCAACAAGGTCGATTAATCAATAGTATCATGAACGAAGATGAAAGCATCTACGATGAAGATATGCCGATGGATGAAGACGCTAGAACCGACGCTGAAGAAGAAGGATACTTAGATGGTATGCGTGACGAGAAATACGATATGAGTGAAGAACTCGAAGAAGAAAAAGAAAAAGACGAAGTAAAAGATAAAAGCGGTAAAGTGAAAAAAGAAAGCGTATCACAAACACTATCTAGAATCGACAAAGTAGGTACAGGTGTAGCTTTAGAAGCTAAAATCCAAGCAATCGACGAAGAAATCACATCTCGTAACGAACAACTTACTATGTTAGACGAAAACGAAGCTATGGCTGCGTTGATGGATAAAGGTAAAATCAAAGAACTACGTAAAGAAGTAAAACTACTCGAAAAAGCTAAAGGTAAATACGATAAAATGTATGAAAAAGCTACAGGTAATAAAAGAGTAGAAGTTGAAATCGTAGACGAAACAGAGATTTAAGATGTCAAAATCCGTACTTGTAGAAACTTCGTTATTCCAACCCATCTCATCTTTGGTTGAAAGTCGAAGTACTGGTGGTAATATGGTAGTTGAAGGTATTCTAACTACGGTTAACCAAGAAAATGGTAATAGTCGTGTTTATCCAAAGGAACTTTGGGAGCGTGAGATGGATAAATATTCTCAACTCATCAAAGAAAACAGAGCATTAGGCGAACTCGATCATCCAGAATCATCAATAATCAACTTACAAAACGTATCACATAACATCAAATCCGCTCAGTGGGATGGTGATCACGTTATAGGTAAAATAGAAATATTACCAACACCATCAGGTAATATATTAAAAGCGTTGATTGAAAACGGTATCACAGTAGGTGTATCATCTCGTGGTATGGGTTCAGTTAAACAAATAGGTGAAACTTTAGAGGTACAAGACGATTTTGAGTTATTATGTTGGGATTTTGTTTCAACACCATCAAATCCAGGATCGTGGATGGCTGAAACAACATCACTTAACGAATCTATAAGTAACTCAACATACCGATATGGTAAAGTTGATAACATAATCAGAGAAATACTATGTGCTAAGGGTACATGCCCTATACTTTAAGATAATTCCTTCGGAACGCTACCAAAGGCAGGTAAATTAACCCCACAGAAATGTGGGGTTTTTTGTGTTTACCTATTTCTTAATATACGTATCATCATACAATATGGCATCTCATATGTCATCAAAATAAAACTAACCATTATTACACTACTCAATTAGTGTATTTCCAAAAAAACAAATTTAGGATGTCTAACAGAACAATGCTTAAAGAAGCAATTGCGGACGCAAAAACCATTAAGGAAACTGCTATCGCTAACGCTAAAGCCGCTCTAGAAGAATCTTTTACACCACACATCAAAAGTATGCTTTCAGCTAAACTCCAAGAAATGGATAAGGATGAAGACTTAGATGAGGCTAAAAAAGATGACTCTAAAGACAAGGTTGAAGAAATGGACGCTCCATCTTACAAACGTAAGGGTGGCGAGTCATTAGAATCAGTACCTTCCAAAGTAGGTAAATCTACTGTTCAGGAAGAAGAAGAAAAAGAACTTGACGAAATGTTAGCTGAACTTGAATCAGAAATCGAAGAAGGTAAGGACAAAGAGAAATCTAAGGACGAACTTAAAGAAGAAGAAGGTGACGAGGATGCAGACGAAGAAATCGAAGTTGACGTAGAAGGAGATGATGAAATCGACTTAGACGACGAAGAAGTTGACCTAGAAGATATGTCAGAAGATGACCTTAAAGGGTTTATCGAAGATGTAATCAAAGATATGGTTGACGATGGTGATTTAGAGCCAGGTGATGAATTTGAATCTGAAGAAGGTGAAGAAGAAGTAGCAGTAGACGACATGGAAATGGACGTTGATACTGATATTGAAATCGATGCTGATGAATTAGAATTAGATGAAGCTAAAGGTGAAGATAAAAAAGACGAATCTATTGAAGAAGCTTCTAAAAAAGAAGATGACAAAATAGATGAAGCTAAAAAAGAAGAAGATAAAGAAGTTAAAGAAGCACTAGAAGAAGTTAATAAACTTAGAGCTGAACTTAACGAAGTAAATCTTCTAAACGCCAAACTTCTCTACACAAATAAACTTTTTAGAGCTAAGAACTTATCTGAAGCACAAAAAGTAAAAGTTTTAGAATCGTTTGATAACGCTACAACTGTAAAAGAAACTAAACTAGTATTTGAAACTTTAAGTGAAGGAATTAAATCTGCACCTAAAAAATCAATCAACGAAGTTAAAGGATCTGCATCAAAAGCAGTAGGGTCTATCAACAAAACGGTTAAACAACCAATTGTAGAATCTAATGATATGGTAGCACGCTTTCAAAAGCTTGCAGGTATCATTAATTAAATTAAATTAAAATGAGTTTAAACACTTTATTAGAAAGCGCTAACCCATACCAATCACTTCAGAGTGATGCAGCGCGCCTTTCAGGCAAATGGGAAAAAACAGGTCTTTTAGAAGGTCTTAAGGGATCAAACAAAAACAACATGAGTATGTTGTTAGAAAGCCAAGCTAAACAACTAGTTGTTGAGACTTCTCAAACAGGTGGTGGTGCTGCATCTCAAGGTACTTTTACTGCAGGTGTAGGTGAGCAATGGGCTGGAGTAGCTCTTCCATTAGTACGTAAAGTATTCGGACAAATTGCTGCTAAAGAATTTGTTTCTGTACAACCAATGAATCTTCCTTCTGGACTAGTATTTTATCTAGATTTCCAATACGGAACAACTAAAGGTGGTGTTACAGCTGGTGATTCAGTATATGGAGCAACAGGCGGAAACGATCCTTTTGGAAATACTAACACAGGTGGTTTATACGGAGCAGGTCGTTTCGGATATTCAATCAATAACACTGGTTCTGCTGCTGGAGCAACTGGAACACTTGCTGTTGCATCTTGGGCTGATATGAACTTTAATAGTGACTACTCTGCATCTGCAGCTGCTGGTGATTATAGAACTATTAAAATCTTAAAAACAGACTTACCTAACTTAGACGAACAAGGAGTAAGAGGATTTACTATTGCATCAGGTGATGGAGTATTAGACGCATCTAAAAACTTACCTGAGTTTACTACAGTTGACGGTACTAACGTAACATTTGTTGCTTTAAACGCTGATGTAGGAAACGTAAATGCTGCTGCTGTAGTTACTTACCAACTACAACCAACTGATCAGTATAGAGGTGACTTCGAAGATGGAAATAACGCCATCAACGCAGACAACACTCCTATCGCTATTCCAGAGATTAACGTACAGATGAAATCATCTGCTATTGTTGCGAAAACTCGTAAACTGAAAGCAGTATGGACACCAGAATTTGCACAAGATTTAAATGCATATCACTCAATCGATGCTGAAGCAGAACTTACTTCAATCTTAAGTGAGTACATCTCTTTAGAGATTGACTTAGAGATTCTTGATATGTTATTATCTTCTGCAGGTGCAGGTACTGAGTACTGGAGTGCTATTAACAACAAAGGTATCAACGCTGCTGCAACAGGATTTACTGAAGACCTAGGCTTTTATAACAGTCAAGGACAATGGTTCCAAACTTTAGGAACTAAAATCCAAAAACTATCTAACATCATTCACCAGAAAACTCTTAGAGGTGGAGCAAACTTCTTAGTATGTTCTCCAGCTGTAGGTACTATCTTAGAATCTATTCCAGGATATGCTGCTGATAGTGATGGTGATGTAAGTGCTGCAAACTATGCGTTTGGTGTACAAAAAGTAGGGGCTCTAAACGGTCGTTACAAAGTATACAAAAACCCATATATGACTGAAAATCAAGTATTACTTGGATTCAGAGGAACTCAATTCTTGGAAAGTGGTGCAGTATTTGCTCCTTATATTCCATTAATCATGACTCCATTAGTATACGATCCAGAAACGTTTACACCACGTAAAGGTTTACTTACTCGTTACGCTAAGAAAGTTGTACGTCCCGAGTTTTATGGGAAAATTGAGATCGCTGGTCTTAATTCACTATAATCTTAGGATTACACTATTTATTAAAAGGGGGTTGGCTTATGTCAACCCCTTTTTTATATTATTCGTATAATAGATAGTTCTATCATATTTATCACATATACCAATAAGTCATAATATGTCATTGAAACCAACATTACATCTACCTTGGTTAGAGTTTATTAAGTTAGATTCTATCTCATCGTTACCTTTACACGAACAGTCAGAGGTATTTAGAAAAATGACAGACCCCAACCAAGCAATACCTTGGTTAACGTTTAGAGATTTACCACATATAGTGGATCTTAGTATACAAGAACAAACTCAACGTTATAAAAAATATTTAGATGAACTAGACAAAATACGTCTAGAACAACTACAACAAGTACAACAAGAACAAGACAAACCCGTTATCAACGAATATGATAACTTAAACTGGTTAATACAACGACGAGGTCAAGGTGCCTTCATACCACAACAACTTTCAGGATCAATAGTAATACCCCCTCACATCTTATTAGAAATAGGAGATGATTTATTATTAGAGGACTCAGGATTAATAGTACTAGAATAAAAAAACAAAATGGCAAATAAAAAGATTTCCGAATTAACTAAAGTAGCATCAACTAATGCAACTGACGAATTTGTATTAAGTAGAGGAGGAACCAACGTAAGTATAGAAGCACAAAATCTAACTATGGCATCTGCATCGTATGCTCTAACAGCATCATACGCAGTATCATCATCAGTAGAGATTAAACAAGAAATAAGCTCATCGTTTGCAGATTCAGCATCATATGCTGTATCATCTTCTTTATCACAACTTGCTTTAGAGGCTATTTCATCCTCATATTCAGTATCATCATCTTTAGCTCAACTAGCTTTAGAGACTATATCCTCATCTTATGCAATATCTTCTTCTTTAGCTCAACTAGCTTTAGAGACTATATCTGCATCATATGCATTAACAGCATCACATCTATTAGGTGCTAGTGAGACATCATCATACGCAGTTACTGCCTCATATGCTGAGTCAACTACCATATTAAGTGGAAGTGCTTCAACTGCTAGAGATGTATTAGTAACAAAAATAAGCGGTTCATCAGCAGCACCAATATCGGCGTTAAGTTCATCGGCATCAACGGCTAGAAACGCTATAGTAGCAAGTATTAGTGGTTCATCGATAGCACTAAGTGCATCGTTAACAACCACTGATCAAGCAATAAGCGCTTCTGTAGCAGCACTAAGTGCTTCAGCTTCAACTAGAAGAGATGTGATGTATTCTCAGTTAGAGTTTATGAATGTTAGCTTAAGTGGATCATCATCAGCAGCTAGAAATGCTTTATCTAGAGATGTTAGTGGATCATTTACAGAAGTAAGTGCATCGTTAACAACTACTGACCAAACAATAAGCGCTTCAGTAGCAACCCTAAGTGGATCGGCTTCGGATGCTAGAAATAACATAACAAACGTATTAAGTTCATCATACGCCTTAACAGCTTCATATGCAATCTCTTCATCAGTAGAGGTTAAGCAAGAAGTTAGTTCATCATACGCTCAAACAGCTACATCAGCATCCTATGCTTTAACAGCTTCATACGCAATATCTTCATCAGTAGAGGTTAAACAAGAAATCACTTCATCATACGCAGAAACAGCTTCATATGCTGCTTCAACTACAGTATTAAGTGGATCAGCATCAGATGCTAGAAACATATTAGTAGCTAAAATAAGTGGCTCATCTACAGCACCTATATCTACGTTAAGTGGGTCAGCATCAGATGCTAGAAACGTATTAGTAACTAAAATAAGTGGTTCATCTACTTTACCAATATCTAACTTAAGTGCATCTGTTTCAACATCACAAACAGAGTTAAGTTCGTCAGCATCTACTGCTAGACAAGTAATAGCAGATAGTATCGAAACAGGCTTAAGTGCTTCAGCTTCAACTGCTAGAGATATAATCGTAACTAAGATTAGTGGGTCATCAACAATAGCAATAGCAGATATAAGTGCTTCACTCACAACAACTGATCAAGCACTAAGTGCTTCAGTAGCAACGTTAAGTGGATCAGCTTCAGATGCTAGAAACGCTATAACAAACGTATTAAGCTCATCATACGCTTTAACAGCTTCATATGCTATATCCTCATCAGTGGAGGTTAAGCAAGAAATCACTTCATCATATGCTGAAACAGCTTCATACGCCCTAAACGTACCTATTACAGCATCCTATGCTTTAACAGCTTCATATGCTTTATCATCATCTGTAGAGATTACAAAAGAAGTATCATCATCATATGCTGAAACTGCTTCATATGCTGTAACTAGTACAACAGCAATAAACGCAAATGATTTAATAATAGGTGTTAAAAACACATCTGGAGAAACCTTATCTAAAGGTACTCCAGTTTACTCAACAGGAGTAACAGGTG
>Ga0206129_10004550_pt1 | contig 15207 bp, 22 predicted proteins | sample Helgoland_Spring_8_FD_148616 | JGI IMG/M metagenome (GOLD analysis project Ga0206129, IMG submission 148616) | Pelagic subsurface seawater microbial communities from Kabeltonne, Helgoland, North Sea - Helgoland_Spring_Bloom_20160502_2 | ecosystem: Environmental > Aquatic > Marine > Epipelagic ...
TCAGTGCCGCTTGGACTTGACGCAGAGCAAACGTAATGCAGAGATTCATCTCCCTATCTCTAAGGGTTTGTGTGATATGCTGCGCCAGCAAAAGGAAGACTTTGGGTTTCAGGAATATGTAGCACCCCGCGTCAAGCCACGATGTAATGCGTATCCACCATACAGTAAGATAGAAATAAGCTATCTTATCAATGACGTACTTAAAGAAGCTAACCTACCCATGACACTCACAGCTATGGACTTACGGCGTACCGCTGTGACAGAGATGATGGAGGGTGGGGTAGACTTAGCGGGTATCATGCAGGTCACAGGACACAAGGCCATAGGCTCAATCAAACCCTACATGGTCAACACATTCAGTGGTGCATCGAAGGCACTATCAGCTAGAGGAAACGATGACGATGAGTGACATAATATATTCTACTTGGGAAAGCATGTGGATTAAAGAGCTTTGTAAGGACAATCCTGATGAGGTTGAACTGGATTACCTTGACAAGATGAGAAAGGTTAGCTCTAGGTGTGCTAGTGAAATGGCATGTGGCGGGGTCAAGTTTAACCTCATGATGCTTATAGAGATACAGTATAGCATTAAACGCTTAAAGAAAAGAAAGTCTTTTCAGAGGTTTACTTATAACGATCTCTTAAATGCTGCAAAGTGTGGTGAGAGATGAACATTCGTGACTACGTTGAGAGCCTAGCACTAGGTGACGGACAGACACATCGTGGCAACTGCCCCGCCTGTAATGGCAGAGGTACATTCACCGCCAAGAATGATGGCGGTACTATGATGTACAACTGTTACAAGCTAGGCTGTGGATCTCGTGGCATCTATGACACAGACATGACAGCGGCAGAGATAAGGAAACGCATGAGACCTATGCCTGAGAGGGCCGTATCTGAGGCTGAGACGATGGAAGTACCTGCTTACTTAGTCACACCCACCTTTGAGCATAAGAAGCACACAGCATTCGTTCTGCGGTGGGGTATTCGTAACTATCCTGGCTTGCTTTATGATGTCAAACAGGAGCGCAGTGTCTTTCCGATACACTACAGGGGGCGTCTCATTGATGCAGTAGGTAGGGCAGTGGGTAAAAGGTCACAGCCCAAGTGGTATCGCTACACTGGCGCAGCCAATTACTTCACAGCAGGTAAGGGTGATGTCGTTTTACTTGTAGAGGATGTCGTTTCTGCCATCGTTGCTACCCAGCTAGTGCCTAACATCACAGCCTTGGCTATCCTTGGCACGTCACTATCCAAGAAACACATGGATAAGGTAGGCACATATCGTAAGGCAGTGGTTGCACTTGACCCTGATGCAATGGATAAGACATTACAGTTCAGCAGGGATATAAAACTCTGGACAGGTGTTGACACTGTTGCTATGAAACTAATAGATGATATTAAATATCGTGTCGAAGAGGACGCGCAACAACTGAAGGAAGTTTGTACATGATTGAAGCAACTTACATTGCCCACATGGGTAGTGACTTGACCGTAGCTAACGCTGCACGAGTGTCATTTGGTAAGAAATCTCAGATGGAAGACGATCCTTGGGGGCCACCTAAGCTCAAGGCTAAGGATGATAAGCTTATTCGTTACCTAGCCAAGCATCGCCATATTTCTCCATTCGGACATTGCTTCGCAAGCTTCCACGTCAAGGCTCCAATCTTTGTAGCACGACAGCTAGTCAAGCATAAGTTCTTGAGATGGAATGAGATTTCTAGGCGTTACGTTGATGATAAGCCTGAGTTCTATGTACCTGATGTATGGCGTGGGCGGAGTGAAGATAAGAAGCAAGGTTCTTCTGATACAACTATTGATACACTACATTTCATGGAGCTAGATGATGAGCTAAGTACAGAAGAACACCCCCACTACGATAACTGGAGTGAACCCATTGACCGCTATGCAGGCTGGGTCAATGAAAAGATGCTGCATCTTTACCAAAGGATGATTGATAATGAAGTAGCACCAGAGCAAGCACGTATGGTATTACCTCAGAACACTATGACTGAGTGGTACTGGTCAGGTAGCCTAGATGCCTTCGCTGATATGTGTAACCTGCGCTGCAAGGCTGACACACAGGCAGAGACACGAGAGGTAGCAAAGCAGATAGACCACAAGATGATTGAACTATTCCCTGTATCGTGGGATGCACTAACGGAGTATGACGATGAGTGAAGTTAAGGTAACTGAAATAACTGAGCATGAGGATTTGTGTCGTGATAAACAGTGAATGGAGACGCTTGATGAAAGAGCATGAAGACTTTAAGGAGACAGTAATGGCAGAGCATACGCCAGACAACGTGAACAACCCACCACACTATGGTAAAGGAAAGATAGAATGTATTGACTACATTGAAGACTTCTTAACAAAAGAGGAATACATAGGCTACCTGCGTGGTAACATAGCTAAGTACCTACACCGCTGGCGTTACAAGAACAAGCAAGAGGATCTACTCAAGGCGCAGTGGTACTTGGATCGTCTGGTACATATGGATGGAAAGGATACGGCATGATACCTGTAGGGCAGTTACGTTTAATGCTACGCAAGGCAGGCTTAGACTTCGTTATCACTCGTGTTGAGGGTAATGTAGCACACGTCAACATACTTGTAGCGGAGGGGTCAGATGTTCACAGTTGAGTTTGAATCTGATGCAGCTATTATCACAACCCTGGATCAGAGTGACATGCACGAGGATGTAGAGGTTATCTTTGGTGATGACGGTGATGTCTACATGAGACAGTTTGAACCTGACATGGATTCCTATCAGATGATAATCATGAGCGCCCAACAATGGTTAGACCTTATGGCTGCATACAAGAGCAGTGAAGGCTCATATTATCTAGAGGTTAGTCATGAATGAACTAGGACAAGGGTTCTTCGCTGGTGTATTCGCAATGTATGTGTTAGGCGTACCATTACTATACCATATGGTAGAGCCAGAGGATGAGGAGATGGATAACTCTGGCCCTATCAAGTTTGCTTTCCTGTGGCCTTTGATTGCCTTGGAAGTATTATATCGTATCTTTGTAGGAGAGAAAGACAATGATGGAACTGGCACTAATTAAGACATTACTAGACCGTGACTTTTATGAGCAGCACAAAGGTATCCGCTGCCCTGACCATATCTTTAGTAAGGACACACGTGGTATCAAGCAGGCGCTAGACGCTGCAATGGAGACGTATGAGGGTAGCCTCAGTGTTCAAGACCTACAGGCTGTATTCACGGTGCAGAACAAGAGCATGACAACAGCCACTAAGACTGCCATGGATGCACTCTTCAGACGCATTGAGATGACTGAACCTATCAAGGCAGAGATAGCACAGGACACACTGTCTCAGCTGTTTCAGAACTACGTGGGTGACGTTGTTGCTAACCTTGGCTTTGATTACGTTAACGGCACAGAGAATAGCTTGGAGCCACTGCGTAAGATCCTTGACGATTACAAGGATGACTTCACACCTAACCTCCGTGTTGATTGGGAGGCTGACGATCTAGATACTATCCTAGCTGCGACTGCTCTTGAGTCACGCTGGTCATTTAACATCCCATCCCTAGCTCGTAGGGTAGAGGGTGTGAGTGGGGGCCATCTCATTGTAGTGGGCGCACGTCCTAACACAGGCAAGACATCCTTCCATGCCTCACTCATTGCGGCAGAGAATGGCTTTGCACATCAGGGTGCTAAGTGTGTAATCCTCTGTAACGAGGAAGCATACACACGTGTGGCATCACGGTACGTCAGTGCCTCTGCTAACATGACAATGAAAGAGGTACGCGAGAACCAAGCCCTAGCACGTAAGCGTTATGAGCCTGTACGTCAGAACATTATGTTCAAGGAAAGCACAGGTAAAACAATGGCATGGGTTGAGTCAGTAGTTAAGCAGGAGAAGCCTGACATTGTAGTGCTGGACATGGGTGACAAGTTTGCTGACATGAAGAGTGAGCGTAGCGACATCACACTCAAGGCTGCAGCCATCCATGCTCGTAACATTGCTAAGCAGTACGACTGCTGTGTGGTATGGATGTCACAGTTAAGTGCTGAAGCAGAGGGTAAGGCAGATCTCAATCAGTCTATGATGGAAGGCAGCAAGACAGGTAAGGCTGCAGAGGCTGACTTGATGTTGCTCATTGGTAAGACACAGCAGGTAGAGGGTGAGGATGAAGACCCTGTGCGCTACTTAAACTTAGCCAAGAATAAACTTAATGGTTTCCAAGGTAAGATCACTTGTGTATTAGATGGCGCACGTTCTATATACAGCGCGTAGGAGAGACACATGAGATTAGTACTAGACGTAGAGAACAGTGTGACTTGGAAGGAAGGGAAGATATACAACGATCCCTTTGAGCCAGGTAACACCCTAACGCAGATCGGCATGGTGAATGCTGACGATCACACTGAACTACACGTGGTAAACTTAGATCATGTAGAGGCCAAGGATACATCTGGCGCTGGGCATAACCTTGTTCAGGCGGTGCTTGATATGACTACCCTGTTAATCATGCACAATGCACGGCATGACTTGATGTGGTTGTGGGAGAGTGGTTACACCTATGATGGTGCTATCTATGACACCATGCTTGCAGAGTATATACTTCAGCGAGGGCAGGGCGCACCCCTGTCTCTCAAGCTTATCGCAGAACGGCGTGACCTAGACGTAAAGAAGGGCGACTACCTCAGTGATTGCCTAAAGAAAGGAATCAACACCAATGAAACGGATCTCACCCAGCTCACTGACTATCTCGTGTCTGACATTCTTACTACTAGCGAACTGTTCCATGCCTTGGAGAGAGACTATGCCCAGCCAGAAAGCCAGTCCCTCCACACAGTCAGAGATGTTACCTTCGACACCTGTAAAACCCTTACCCGAATGCATATGTCAGGAATCAAAGTCGATCTTCAAAAGCTCCAAGATGTTCGAGTAGAGTTTGAGGATGAACGCTCTGAGTTAGAGACACGACTGCACATCAAGGTGCGTGAGATCATGGGTGACACACCAATTAACTTAGGCTCTAATGAACAGATGTCTCAGGTTATCTTTAGCCGCCGCATGAATAACAAGAAAGAGTGGGCTGACCTGTTCGAGTTCACCAAGAACATTGACGAGTACAAGTCAGCAGTCAAGGCTAACAGCAGCCACGTCTATCGCACCAAGGCATTCACCTGCCCTACCTGTGAGGGTGAGGGCAAGACATACAAGACCAAGAAGGATGGTACTAGGTTCGCTAAGCCTAACAAGTGCAAGGACTGTGACACACGTGGGTTTCAACTCAAGAACACAGAACAGATTGCTGGGCTGCGTTTCTCTGCACCTAACAAGAACTGGGTCAGTGCTAATGGTTTCAGCACCAGCAAGGACAAGCTAGGTCTGCTTATTGCTACGGCTAAGACACACAAGAAGTATGAGGCAGTGTCTTTCTTAGAGGATCTACAACGGTACAACGCTATCAGCAGCTACATCTCTACGTTTGTGGATGGCATTGAGCGTTACTCTAAGGACGATGGCTTCCTCCATGCTACCCTCACTCAGAGTGTCACAGCGACAGGACGTTTCAGTGGCAAGGAACCTAACATGCAGAACATGCCTCGTGGTGGTACGTTCCCTGTGAAGAAGGTCTTTGTGTCACGGTGGGAGGGTGGTGAGATCTGTGAGGCTGACTTTGCTCAGCTTGAGTTCCGCACAGCTGCATACCTAGCTCAGGATGAAGTCGCTATGGAAGAGATTAACACAGGCTTTGACGTACACAGCTACACTGCACAGGTTATCTCTGATGCGGGACAGCCTACGTCACGTCAGGAAGCCAAGGCTCATACCTTTGCACCTCTCTTTGGGGCTACAGGGTATGGCAGATCCAAGGCGGAGGAGGCTTACTACAAACACTTCACTGAGAAGTATCAGGGTGTGGCTAACTGGCACAAGAACCTGGCTGATGAGGCACTACGCTTCAATAAGATTACTAATGTGTCAGGCAGGCAGTACGCCTTCCCTGATGTGCAACGCAGAGATAATGGTAGCGTGACATACTTTACCATGATTAAGAATTACCCAGTGCAGGGCTTTGCTACGGGTGACGTGGTTCCTGTTGTACTCAATGAGATGTACAAGAGACTTGATCCTATGCAATCCTGCTTGGTTAATACCGTACATGACTCTACTGTTATTGACGTTCACCCTGATGAGAGAGAGCAAGTATTAAATATGATACAGGATATGAATGAGGGCTTGACTGATCTGGTTGAGTCAGTGTATGGAATACGAATGAATGTACCACTACTATTAGAAGCTAAGATTGGGCCAAACTGGCTTGACACAGTAGACGTGTAGTGTATAACTAGGTACTCTTTGACTCTATTAAAAGGATATAGAAATGAGCAACGAACTACAAATTGCAACAGATCGTGGACAGTCTATGGCTGAACTTATGGGTGTGTCTTCTACACCTAGCCAACAGTCCACACCATCTATTGCACGTGTCGGTATGATCCATCAGCCTATCATGGGTGAGGTGGAGTTTAATGACAAGACAATCAAGACAGAGGTTGTACCTGTAGGTGCATTCACTCTGACACAGGGTGATGATAAGGTGTATAGCAATGGTGTCACCTTCCGTGTCTTTGCCCAGCGCAATCAGTGGCAACGCTGGAACAGTGAGACAGAAGAGATGGAGAAGTCCGTCATGTCTAACTCACTTAACGGTGACATGAAGGATAGCATTGGTGGCTTTAACTTGGGGCGTCCTACAGGTTACATTGATGACTTCCAATCATTGCCTGAGGCTACCAAGCAGATCATGCGCTCAGTCAAACGTGTTAAGGTATTCTTTGGTACAGTAACACTAGACAACCCTGTGAATGACAAGGGTGAGCCAGTGACAGGTAACTACACTGATGTGCCTGTGGTCATGGACGTTAAGAACCGTGACTCACTCAAGAGCATTGATGCTGTACTGAATGGTCTTAGCCGTAAGAACCTGCTGCCTATCATGTCTACCATCAAACTGTCTGGGGTAGAGGACAGCATCCCTACAGGTGCTAAGTTTGGTAAGATCGAAGCTAAGCTTGGAAGCAGTGTTGATCTGTCTGACAGTGACAATGACACACTCAAGGACTTCATTGAGCTTGTAGAATATATGAACGGTAAGGTTCTGGATCTACACAATGAGCGCAATGGTGCTGGTATCTCTGACGAAGACGCTGCAGTCGTTAAGGACATCATTGATAACGACTTCATTGAGGTGGGCTAATGAATCACCCAGCTGAATTAAAAGTCTTCAACTTCTTACAGAAGGCTATGGCTGGTGAGTCTACTATGACAGAGGAGGTGGCTAAACAAGTCGCCTCCGATGTTGAAGCTGCGTTGTATAAGCAGTTTGATAGTGGTCCTCGTGACAAGTTTCGCTTACGTATGTCTAACATTGGTAAGCCTAAGTGTCAGCTATGGTTTGAGAAGAACGATCCAGAAGACAAGACACCCTTCCCTCCTGCGTTCCTAATGAACATGATCCTTGGCGATATTGTTGAGGCTGTGTTCAAGGGAGTCCTCCGCTCTGCTGGCGTAGAGTTCAAGGACAATGACAGGGTTACACTCAAGTTACCTCACGGTCAGGAGATCAAGGGTGAGTATGACATGGAGATGGATGGGCGTATTGACGATGTTAAGTCTGCCTCCCCTTGGTCATATGATAACAAGTTTGCATCCTTTGATACCCTTGCACAGGGTGATAGCTTTGGCTACGTAGCACAGCTTGTGGGCTACGCAGAGGGCGCAGGGAAAGAGGTAGGTGGCTGGTGGGTAGTCAACAAAGCAAACGGGCAATTCAAGTATGTAGACGCCTCTGAGGGAGTGGATAAGGAAGCAGTACTCGCTGACATCCAAGCTCTCGTAGACTACATAGATAACGATGAACCCTTTGAGCGTTGCTACGAGCCAGTAGAAGAAACATTCTACCGTAAGAAGACAGGCAACTGGGTACTGCCTTCAGGGTGTAAGTTCTGTAGCTTCAAGCATAAGTGTCACACTAACTTGCAGCCACGTCCTAGCATCCCTAGCAAATCTAAGAACCCACAAGAAGTAGACTATACTTACGTAGCACCTGAGTATCTTAATGGCTAGAAGACACAACTCTCGCCTGTATCGCAGTGGTCTTGAAGTTGAGGCCGCTGCATACCTCAAGGATAGGCAGAAGATTGTAGCCTATGAAAAGCTAAAGATAGAGTGGGAGGATCTAAAGTATCGTACATACACACCCGACTTTGAGCTAGACAACGGCATAATAATTGAGATGAAGGGGTTGTTTTCCGCTGCAGATAGACGTAAACATATAGAGATACAGCGTCAGCATCCTACACTAGATATTCGTTTTGTATTTAGTAATGCTAATTCAAGGCTTTACAAAGGAGCCAAGAGTAGGTACTGCGATTGGTGCGATCAAAAGGGTTTCCTCTGGGCTAATCGTGTGATACCAGAAGAGTGGCTCAAAGAGAAAGGCAAGCGAATGAAAGAGCAACGTGTCAAAGTTAAGAGGAGAGAGTAATGGCTTATGAGATTAAACCTGGTGACGTAGCTATTGTATTATCTCCTGTCGTTGAGGACGGTGAGTGGACTGGCAGTATCAAGACTGGCATGGTCTTTGGTTCGGCTGGTTCAGAGGATGGCATGAGGGCTGCTCTTGATGAGGCACTCACTATGTCTGCAGCACAGCAGTTCTTAGAGCTTTACCCTGATGCTTGGGAAGACTTTGCAGATCTACGGCAGGGTATTATTCAAGAGATGTTTCCCGATCAGTATGCAGAAGCAGAACAAGAGCAAGCAGAAGCTACAGCGTATGAAGTAGAGGATAATGTAGTTACACTTACACGCTGGTCTAAGACACAGGGAAGCGCATGAAGAAGTTTAGTGTTACTTTTGTTATGAAGGTTGATAAGAATAATAACATACTATCATCCTACGAAGACAGTCATGAGCAAGACATTCATGACTTGATTACAGATGTTATCTATGATGTAGATGATGTGGAGATTGAGAACTTAAACGTCAAGGAGAGACAATGATTACACAAGAAGATATAGATGCGTTTGCTGCTATGACTAATGTTGATACCCAAGAGTACTCTTATTGGGTAGAAGATAAAATTGTCACAGAAGGAGATGACAGACTTGTTGAAAACATTTTAGGTTTGGTTGGTGAGGCAGGTGAAGTAGCTGAGAAGATTAAGAAATACCGTAGGGATAACACTAAGATCAATAAGGAAGACATCGTTAAAGAGTTAGGAGATGTTGTGTTCTACGCTACAGCCCTAGCTAATTACTTTTACAGTGATCTGACAGACGTACTGCAAACTAATATGGACAAACTAAACAGCCGTGCAAGACGTGGCGTTATTAAAGGATCAGGTGACAACCGATGAGCAATCAACTACCAACAGACTATCAAGCATTCATTCACAAGTCACGCTACGCCAAGTACTTTGACGGCGAAGGCCGTGAGTCATGGGGTAAGACAGTAAGCCGCTACATGGATAACGTAGTGCGCCGTGTGACAGGTGACAACTCTTACATCAACGACATTGAGCAGGCTATCCTTGGTCAAGAGATCATGCCCTCCATGAGAGCTATGATGACAGCTGGGCCAGCGCTTGATCGTGACAACACTGCAGGCTACAACTGTAGCTACCTACCCGTAGATGACCCTAAGTCCTTTGATGAGGCTATGTACATCCTCCTCTGCGGCACTGGTGTCGGGTTCAGTGTCGAGCGCCAGTTCATCAGCAAGCTCCCAGAAGTGCCTGAGTTGTTCCAGAGTGAGTCTATCGTTGTCGTTAAGGACAGTAAGGAAGGCTGGGCTAAGGGGTTCCGTCAAGTTCTTGCACTCCTGTGGGCTGGTGAGATTCCTAAGTGGGATGTATCCCAAGTTCGTCCTGCTGGTGCAAGACTTAAAACATTTGGCGGTAGAGCGTCAGGCCCAGCGCCACTCGTAGAACTATTTAACTTTGCTGTGTCTACCTTCAAGGCGGCACAAGGACGCAAGCTTAGCTCTATGGAGTGTCATGATCTGATGTGCTTCATTGGTCAGATCGTGGTTGTAGGCGGTGTGAGACGTTCAGCTATGATCAGTCTGTCTAACCTGAGTGATGACCGTATGCGTCACGCTAAGTCAGGACAGTGGTGGGAAACTGCTGGTCATCGTGCCTTGGCTAACAACTCTGTGTCGTACACTGAGAAGCCAGACATGGAAACATTCATGCGTGAGTGGCTTGCACTGGTTGAGTCTAAGTCTGGTGAGCGTGGTATCTTCAATCGTGAGGCATCCAAGAAACAAGCAGCTAAGTTTGGGCGGCGTGATCCTAACTATGAGTTCGGTACAAACCCTTGTTCTGAAATCATTTTACGCCCATATCAGTTTTGCAACCTAACAGAGTGCGTAGTACGTGCTACTGATACTATTGAGGATCTTGAGCGTAAGGTTAAGCTGGCTACCATCTTAGGTACGATCCAGTCTACCATGATTAAGTTCCCCTATCTGCGTAAGGTCTGGCAGAACAACACAGCAGAAGAGCGCTTGCTTGGTGTGTCTATGACAGGCATCATGGACAACCCTCTTATGACAAACAAGAACAAAGGACTGGAGAAGACACTTGAGCATTTACGATCCATTGCTGTGGCTACTAACGCTGAGTGGGCTGAGTTGCTTGGCATCCCTGCTTCTGCTAGTATCAGCTGCGTTAAACCTTCCGGTACGGTATCACAGCTGGTTGACTCTGCTTCTGGTATTCATGCTCGTCACAGCCCCTATTACATTCGCACTGTGCGTGGTGACAGCAAAGACCCTCTGACTCAGTTCATGATTGACAAAGGTATTCCGAATGAGCCTTGCGTCATGAAGCCTGACTCTACTGTAGTGTTTAGCTTCCCTGTCAAGTCTCCTGAGCAGGCTGTCACACGTAATGATATGACTGCTGTAGAACAGCTTGAGTTGTGGCTCACCTATCAGCGACATTGGTGTGAGCATAAGCCAAGTGTAACTATCTCAGTTCGGGATTCTGAGTGGATGTCTGTGGGAGCGTTTGTATATGAACACTTTGATGAGATGTCCGGTGTATCATTCCTGCCACACTCAGATCATACTTACCAGCAAGCACCTTATCAGGACTGCACTAAGGAAGAGTATGAAGAGATGCTTGCACTTATGCCAGACAGCATTGACTGGGAAGAGCTTAACGAGTATGAGAGTGAGGACAATACAGTGTCTATGCAGACTATGGCTTGCTCCGGCGACTCATGCGAAATCGTAGACCTAGTATAGGAAACGTGGAGTCACCCTGTGTAAAGATCTGTTTCATTGAGGATGGGTTTTGCATAGGGTGTCTTCGCAGTATGACAGAGATAAGGCAGTGGCCTATCATGTCACAGGAAGTGCAAGAGCATTTACTGAAGCAGCTAGAGAGGAGAAGTAATGTACGTAATACTAGGGACTACTAAGTGTGAGTTCTGCAATAAGGCAAAGACCTTACTACAAAAGGAAGGCATAGGTTTTATGTCTTACTCTGTTGATACAGTTAGTAGTAGATGGCTATTGACATTGCTAAAGCAGGCGGGTATGACTACTGTACCCCAAATTTGGGATAACGAAGGCCACCATGTCGGTGGCTACACACAACTGAAGGAACGTTTTAATGATTGAGTTTGTAATTGGAGTCTTTATGGCGGTAGCAGTAATAGAGATCACTGCAGATGTAGCAGGTAAGGCATATGATTATGCAGAACCTAAAGTTACACAGGGTGTAGAGTACATTCAGGAGAAGATTAACCCTGAAGAGAAAGAATAATGTATGTGCTTGTGCTTATAGCATACATGTCGGGTGAGGCACCATCAGTACGTGCTTCACCTAACTTGTATAACACATACGATGCCTGTCTTTATGAGGCAGCTAATGCAATGACAGCCGTGTATCAATACTTGCCTGAGGATCTCAAAGATAAAGTATCCATAGTTCATATGTGTACCGCTGTATCAAAGGATGCGTAATGACAGTAGTATGTTATGAATGTAGTACCCTATTGGATGATACAAACTGGAATGTATCCTACCAAAAGAGTAATATTAAAATATGCAAGCATTGCTTCAACAGTAAGTTTAATGCAAAGAACAACAAGGTAAATAACCCACTAGCCATGTATGTTAATGGTAAGTACGTATCACGTAAGCACCCCTTATATAAGCCTGGTAAGTATAAAACCTTTAATGATGCAGCCTTTGAAGGTACGTATAAAGCAGAATCTATAAAAGAGGGCTACGTTTATGTTATAACTAACAGGGCTTGGCCTGACTGGGTAAAGATAGGTATGGCTATTGATGCAGAGGATCGTCTGAATGGCTATCAAACAAGTAGTCCTTACCGTGACTACACTCTAGAGCATAAAGTCTATTCAGACAATAGACGTGAATCTGAGAGAGAAGCCCACACCAAAGCTGCTGTTGTATGTAAGGGCAATAAAGGTGAATGGTTTAAGATAAGTGTCAAAGAAGCAATAACAATACTGGATAACTTAAATGAACACGGACACGTTAGATCCACCCAGAAAGCAGACACGCACAAGGAGGAAGACAACCTACAAGGGAGCCTCTTCTAAGCCTACCTCTGGTATTCTACCCAAGACAGAGAACCAAGGTAAGTTAATCTCTGCTATCACTAACAGCAAGCAGGTGCTTATTCTTGGCCCTGCTGGTACTGGTAAGACTTACGTTACAGCTACATGTGCAGCAGACTTGTACACACTCAAAGAGATTGACAAGATTGTAATCACACGTCCTCACGTAGCTGTAGGTAAAGACATTGGGTTCCTGCCAGGTACACTAGAAGAGAAGGCACAACCGTGGGCGCTACCTGTGCTTGATGTACTGGTGAAACACTTAGGCCGTGGTGCTGTTGATACAGGACTTAAGAATGGTAACATTGAAGTAGCTACACTAGCGTTGATGCGTGGGCGTAGCTTTGATGATGCGTTTATCATTGTAGATGAAGCACAGAACATCGACATACCAGAGATCAAGATGCTGTTGACACGTGTGGGTGAAGGCAGTACTATTGTACTCAATGGTGACATCCAGCAGTCTGACTTAAAGGGTACGTCTGGTCTAGCTAAGATCATTCATCTCGCTAAGAAGTACATGCTTGATGTACCTGTGGTAGAGTTTGGCGTTGATGACATTGTGCGTAGTGGTATCTGCGCTGAGTGGGTCAAAGTATTTATGAAGGAAGGTCTGTGAAGTTAGAACAAGAAGCGAAAGCACACGTAGAAGGTACACGTATCAAGTTCTATGATGAGTTAGCCCAACATGCGGAAGCATTAGAGAAGCATATCAAGAGTAATCTATGGCAGAGTGACGAGAGGAACAAAGCACTAGAGCATCTGATAGCTACGGTACTATGGGCAAGACACTGTGTTAAGAAACACGGAGTACAATAAAGAAAAGGGGAGCTTAGTGGCTCCCCTCTTTCGTTACAGTTTACCTGCTTCTTCGTATATGTCTTTGAGGTAGTCTACGTATTCGATGTATAGGGCTATCTCTTGGTAGCTCATATCTCTTACGTCTGCCTCCACGCCTCTCTCATCTCGCATGATACGTTTAGCTTCCTTACGGATCTCTTTAGTACCTCTGCGCTCAGCCGACACAGCCAGAGCAAGCTTAGCATTCTCGCCCCCTGCACCACCAGACTTCATGTATGCCCTGTAGTCTTTCTTAACGTCAGACACAAGCCTCTTAAGTGCAGCCCTTCGCTGGGTGAGAGTACCCTCCTTGTAAGCTTTAGTACGTAGGAGTCTTTGCGTCTTCTTCTCAAGTGCTGGTGCAATCATAGCGTTAAATGCTAAGTCATACGCTGGTAACTTAGTGCGCTCAGATGCCTGCCACGGGAACATCTCTGCCATAGAGTATGCTTTCTCTGTAGCTGTACGTCCACGTTTAATAGTTAGACCAAAGATACGAGCAAAGGGGTTAGCATCATATACCTCACCCTCACGTGTAGCAACTCTAAGTTCCTCACCCGTGATGCCATCAATCTTATCGTCAAAGATCTCAAACAAGTTATCAACATACTTAGTAGCCGACAGTGAGAAAGTCTCTCCAGCACCTTCTGCTTGACGTACATCCTTAGCAGTATCTGTACCTGAGGCAAAGCCAGCGATCTTATTCACAGCGTCTAATGGCCTAGTGAAACCAGACACAAAGTTACCACCAATCTTAGCCAAACCAAGAGCAGATGCTTTACGCGCACCCTCATCTTGGTTAATCAGAACGTCAAGCAGGTTGTTTAAGTCATTACCAAACTGTGCATCACGTGCAAGCTGACCAACAGCAAGCTGTGTACCCATCTCCTGTACTAGCTCAGGTGGTACATCTTCACCACGTGCTGTCATGTTAATGATACGCCCAGCTGCAAGGAAAGCAGAGAATGGGTACGTGTTCTTAGCGTCTACAATAGTACCACCACCTACATCAATCTCATTATAGGCTAAGCCTTTCTTGCGGCGCTCTTCGTCATAGATAGCAGCCATACCAAGCGCAGTAGTACCTACAGTCATACGAGCAAAGGCTTCTCGCTCTGTGATAGATGCACCCTCCTGCTTAACTGTTCGAGCTGCAAACCTGACAAACTGTTCAGGTGCAGCCAGAGGAGACCACTGGTATGCTGTAGCTAGGACGTTATTCATGAAGCGCCCAAACGGCAGGATAGTACCTAAGCCTGGTGTGCTTGAGAGCTTCTCGACAAAACCAGCCAAAGAACGTACCATCTCAGGTTGCTCTGCTGTGGTATAATCCTTAGCGAACACAGACTTGAGTGTTGTATCCAGAGCGCCTTGCATTACCTCATCATCAATGAGAGCTTCATCACCTGTGTTGATAACCTCACGTAGAGTCTTCTTGTGCTTGAGACGTAGAAACTTATCAATCTCAGTCATAAACATCTGTGACTTAGTAAAGGTATCTTGGATGCGTACACCTGTGATAGTGTTGGCTGCATTAGCCACAGCTTCCACCTGATTAAAGCCTTTACTTGCCGGGTCAATACCGTAGCGTTTAGCCGTAGCTTCAACACCACCAGCCATAGTCTCAAACAAAGCCTTCTGAATATCTGGGTTCTTCTCTAGGAACTCCATATACACATCACGTGTAGTGTAGGGGTCCATTAAGTTACGTATCTT
>Ga0206129_10004564_pt1 | contig 15149 bp, 13 predicted proteins | sample Helgoland_Spring_8_FD_148616 | JGI IMG/M metagenome (GOLD analysis project Ga0206129, IMG submission 148616) | Pelagic subsurface seawater microbial communities from Kabeltonne, Helgoland, North Sea - Helgoland_Spring_Bloom_20160502_2 | ecosystem: Environmental > Aquatic > Marine > Epipelagic ...
ACATGGATATGACTTTTCCCAAATCAATATAATTACCCGCGAAAGATCTGATCAGCCGAGATTTGGAAGTGGTCTAGTTCCTAATTTTCGTATTTTGTTTGCATTGTGTAATACACTTTGTTTTTTGAAGTGATTTGGTTTTTGTCGAGATTTTTGGCGAGCGGTTTTTCGGGAAACCTCTATACATCTATTGTGGATTGAGCATGATGATCTTGGCAATAAACTGAGCGTCCTCAAAAATTCCGAAGTCAGGAAGGGTAAACACCTCTTTTTCAAGGTCGCACCAAGTCGCACTATCCCTAGTATTGCCATGAGGGATGCAATTCGGCAAGGATTTGATGTGACTGTAAAATTGATCAGAGGATTTGAATCATAAGACTCCGTCGCATTGGCGGCACTGCCTGCTTACCGGCGATTAGTCATTCGGCTGAAATAATGTGATATTTAATTGTTTGCACGAACCTTTGGGATTACTACCGTGCATTATTTTCGTTCATATCTGAGGTAAAACAATTGACATCCTTAACCTCTAAAGTCTCCCTATACGCTTGTTCTACAGCTATTGGCATTTCTGCGCAGTTGATAATGATTCCCATTTTGCTGAATGCCCTCAGTATTGAGTCTTACGGTGAAGTTGGTCTTTATTTGGGTCTGACCGCCATCTTTACGGCGATTCTTCCAGTTTCATCCGAAAACGCAATAGCAAGATCAGTATTTGAAGAAGATCAGAATTTAAATGAACAGGTATTTGTAACTGGAAACACCATTGTAGTAGTGACATTCTTTTTAATATTAATGATCACTTGGTTTCTTAGATATTGGCTCACAGAAGCACTCTCTAATGTTGTTTTATTAGCAGCCTTTTCTTCTGTTTTTCAGGTAGCGTTAAATTTTATTTTAGTGCAACTGCAGATGCGAGAGGAAGTTATTAAATACTTTCTTATTAGTGTTTGTCATGCGACATTTACCGTAGCATTGACAATTTACTGGTTGCCGACTTTAGATGTTTTTGCTCGATATTTTGCACCTATTGTGTCATCTTTTGTTGTGCTGATTTTATATTGTGCAATTACTGAATGTAGATATGTCTATTTTAAACTAGGGGTTGCGGGATGGGACTATGTTCGGAGAGTTGGCATACCGTTAGCTCCGCATTCTTTAGTTGGTGTTTCGGCCAACTATCTAGACAGGTTCGTTTTAAAATTTTTAGGGTATGATGTTCTTCTCGGATTTTATACTTTATCGTCTCAGCTAGTAAACGCTGTTCAAGCAGCTCTGAGTGCTGTTAATAATGCATACACACCATGGATCTTTGCGAAGATAAGGGAAAACCGAGCACCACAACTTAGAAGTACAATTCTGATTCTTTTTTCATTATGCGCAGGTTTGATTCTTTTTCTATCTTGGCTCGTTCCTTTAGTCCCACCAAACAAATACTCAGTAGTTCTAAATAGCCTCTACCTGGTCCCGATTTATATTTTTTTTGAGGGTAGTTACTACCTAGTTGCTCCTATTCTTTATTTCAATAAGCTTGGAACTAAAATAAGTACCATTTCATTGATTACTGCAGCTGTGAGAGTTGGACTCCTATTTATATATCTTTATAACTATGAGCCCAGTCTTGAAGGAGTATTAGTCACATTGGTCGTAGCTTCATCGGTTAAAGCGATGGTAACAATCGGGGCAGCGCGGTTACAAAATGACACATAAAATTTTAGGCTTTTTCGTACCTTCAAGTCTGGTTTTGACTCCCTTGATGAGTCAGCCTTTTAGATCTATTGCTATCATTTTCTGGCTTATGTTCATTCCTCTTTATTATTTTAGAATTTCTAAACTAAAGAATTTCCTGTGGTTCATGATTATTTCTATGATTCTCATTAGCCAATCATATTATGGCCTTATTTATGACTTTCAATTAGCGATCTTAGTGCTAGTCCCTCTGTTAATTCTAGCCATGCAGCAGTTTGCCATTTTGGGAGTTGGCCAACTTGAGTTTTCGGAGTTTAAAGCAGGGATAGGTTTTGGTGCGTTTACAATCAACATTACCACTCTCATTCTATTTGGTATGGTCACTCTAAATTTTATACCTCTAGACTACGTGTATACAGCAGTCGGGAATGACCCGGAATTTGGCGTCGCCAGATTCACGCTAGGAAATGCGATAGAGGTACCTTTCATGATGACCTTGTGTACGATTGCTTCTTGTCATTCTCTTAAAAGTAAGCACTCTTTTATGCTATTTATCATCGTCAACCTTGCTGTTTCATTAATATCGCAGTCTCGCGGAGTGATATTAATATCCCTGTTACACTTTCTTAGTGGCAAAAACCGATCGAGTTATACGTCTAAGGCTATGATGATTTTAGTCTCTTTTATAGCCATCTATATATATTCAGATATAACACTTATCCTTTGGGATCAGCTTGTGTTGCGTTTCGGTGGTGAGGATTATGGTTCGGGAGATATTCGTCAGAATATGTTTGTAGTAGTGCTTGACAAAATAACTGCAACGACACTTCTTGTTGGTAATGGTTTATTGTCAAGTAGTGTTCTTATGATATCAGAGTACGGTGGAATGCAAACCGCCGAGAGCTCATTATTACAAATATTATATGAATTTGGTTTGTTTATGACGATATGGTTGTTTGCTCCTTTAGGTTACATTTGCTTTCGCATGGCTCGAGCTAAAGTTTTGGTATTGTTTTATTTTGCGATTATTGTCCAGTACCTGCTTTTGATTCCAATAACCCCCAGCTTTGGTTTAATTTCCATTCTAATTTTGGTTATTGGCAATGATATTCTTTTAACTAGCAGGGTTACTCGTAAATTTTAAGTGGCTCAAGGGGGTATTTTCTGTGAAACTTTTGTCTTTATCTGTTAGGTACATATTTTCGCTTGCTATGTTGCGTGGTTTAATTTCGTATTTTAAAAATTATAAAATCTTAGTAAAAAATAAGCGGTTTAAAGATTTATATAAAGGTGAAACGGTTGTTATTCTCGGAAATGGACCTTCTGTTAACAACGATATAGAACTTGTAAAAAGTTCCCAATATGTAATTGTAATGAATAATTTTTTTAAATCTGAAGTACTTAAGGATATTAAACCAGTGGCATATTGCGTTGGTGAACCTGTTTCATCAAATGCATGGAGTAATCCTGATCATATTATTAACAATTCAAATGCGAAATCTTATTGGCTCCACGGGTCTAATATTCCGGCAGTCAAGAACCTTAAAAACAAGGATGTTCAGTTCGTGATACCTGCTATTATTCCGAATTCATCAGGAGTGATAGGCAGCCCAGCATCGGTTACTTTAGGGTTCCATACCACTGCTGTTTTATCTATCCAGATTGCTATATATCTTGGTTTCGAAGATATACGTCTCGTTGGTTTCGACCATAGTTGGCTAGCTACGCCAACCCAATTGGCGCATTTCTACTCTGATACTAAAGATGTTGATGACGTTATTGGAGAGATGTCTTATCTAGATCTCATTAAATCGTGTGAGTCAATGTGGTTACAATATCTTACTATCAAGAAGTACGCTGAGAATACAAATATATTGATTACTAATTGTACCCGCGGATCGTATCTTGATGTTTTTGTTAAGGAGATTTAACGGATGTTATCAAGACTTAAGACACATTTTTATTACTTATTCACACTTCAGTTAAACCGCACGAACTCTATTTCATTGAGGTCGAAATTTTTGGGTAAGATTGACTTCAAATCATATGTGTCTATTGCTCCTAGGGCACAGATTGCAAATACGTCTATAGGTTGTTTTAGTTATGTCAGTTCAGATTCAAGGCTTTCTAACGTTACTGTTGGTAACTTTGTTTCGATAGGCCGCGGTGTTGTTGTCGGAGGTTTTGGTGATCATAAAAGAGGGCTTTCAACAAGCACCGCTTTTTACTCTAAGCTGAGCCCTTTAAAACTTTCATTTAGTATCGATAATGATTTTCAGCATTATGCAGATGTCGAGATTGGGCATGATGTTTGGATCGGAGATGACGTTAAAATCTTAGATGGAGTGAAGGTTGGAACTGGTTCAATTATAGGTGCTGCGGCGTTGGTAACAAAAGACGTTCCGCCTTTTAGTGTGGTGGGTGGGGTTCCCGCAAAAGTAATAAAGTATAGATTTAACACTGAAAAAATAGCTGAAGTTATGGAGTCAGAGTGGTGGTATTGGAATGTAGAGAAAATAACGGCTAACTTAGACATGTTTTTGGAATCTGACTTGAAAGATACTGAAGAATGATTTTCTCAAGGGAGAAGTCGGGAGCCAATCTTTTTATATGGCGTTCAATAATCAGTAGGTTATCTAAGTTAACACTTCGGTCTGGCCTGATATCTAAAAGTAATGTGGATATATAATGTCAAAATTGTCAATCATCATTCCTACGTTTAACGATCATGAGGCTTTTTTGGCGACACTTAAGACTGTGGTGAGTGAAATCATGTTGGGAGATGAAATTATCGTGGTCGATAGTTCACGTGACCCGTCACTGGCCGAGAATATTGTAGCTCAACTAGATGTCCCGCATAGAGTGAAGCTATTTTGGCAAAAACCTCGTGGTGTTTATAGCGCACAGAATTTTGGCATCACTAAGAGTAATGGAGATTGGATTCAGATAGTCAACAGTGGGGATTCATATCTAAAGGGGGCAAGGCTTGAGATTTTAGAAAAAATAGATATGTACCCAACGGCCTTGGTGCATGTCTTCAGTCAGAGCTGTTCTCTGAATAAAACATATGTAGCCGAATTTATCCCGAGCTTGGAGTCGATTTGGCCTCATCAGTCAGTAGTTGCTCACAAGCAGGTCCACGAAAAATTTGGCTACTATGATGAAAAGCATACCTTTATATCCGATCAGCTATTTCTATTGAAAATAAGGTCACAGGTCGAGGTCAAATTGCATAAACCTGTTATTACGGATTATGATTTAAGTGGTATTTCGTCAACATTTTCTTTAAATCTATGTTCAGAGATTCGCCTTTTGAATGATGCAAGAGGTAGTGCGTTTTTTTCATCTTATATTTCTGCGTACTTGACTCCCTTAGTATCTCATGTGCTTAGTAAGTTACTTGGAAGGTCTAATATTATTAAGCTAAAACTGTATTTACGAAGGAAATTGTAATGCTGTGTGTCAGATTGGCTGGAGGTTTAGGTAATCAGATTTTCCAATTGGCTGCGGCACTGCGGCTAAGGGAAAGAAACTCGGAACGTATAGCGCTTTACACTGAAGGTCTCTCAAATTATAGCGTTTCTCGTGACTTTGAATTAGCAAAGCTTTTTGATCTGCCACGTTTGGGCGTTTTAGTTGATGACTTCAGTGAGATGCAAAGGTTTTTAATTAAAAATAGAATTGGTAGATGGCCTATTTTAGGTTGCTCCGACAATAATTATCACAAGTATCTTATATCACTTGAGCAAAGAAGGGATGTTTTTTTAGATGGTTATTTTCAGACTGTCTGGAACCAGGAGGCTTTTGACGATATATGTCAAGAGCTATCTCTTGCTCTAAAGCCGGATGCCAAGAGATTACGTGGTTCACTGATAATCCATGTTAGAGGTGGTGATTTCAGAAGTATTCCCAATTTAAATATTTGTTCGTTTGATTGGTATTTAAAAGCAGTAAATTTTGCTTTATCAAAAAACCCAGAAATTTCATGTGTTTCAGTTACATCTGAAGATCAGTTTTACGCTAAGGAGCTAGTAATTTTTCTGTCGAGTAAATGTGATAAGGAGATTTTACTCAGGCCTAATGGCTCTTCACTTGCTGACTTTCAATACTTGATGTCCCAAGAAAACATGGTGATAGGCAATAGTACGTTTTCTTTTTGGGCCTCTGCCTTAAATAATAACTCCAAGATTTGCATTGCTCCCAGTCACTTTTCTAGAGAGGTCATGCGTCTTCCTTTTATCACTAAAGAGACTCTAATGGACATTGACCACAACAGTAACACTTAATTTTAAAGTAGTATTGACGACTTCATTATTCGTCACTCCTTTGGAAATAAGTTTAACAGAAAGATTGTGAATAGCATCTTCGTGTTGGCACGGGTAAACTATATTCAGACAAACTCTATTGCTTACATCACTTCAAAAAAGACTTGCGTGTGAATTCATGACTTTGAAATTAGACTGTGACTGCCAAAATTCAAATTCGGATCTTTTATATTTCATTTTTTGTTGTGATTTCATATCTCTTTAAGGTTCGGTGCTTATGGGCTTCTGTTTGGAATAGTGGGTGCAAAAGTTGTCTTGATTAAAGAGGTGTTTTTTTGAAGGGAAGAAAAATTTCGTTATTTAAAAAAGGTGGAAGTTGTGAAAGCACTTTTTTCTAGAACTCTTCGACGATGGGTTCTCAAGCATTTTTGATAAATTGGTATTAGATTAGTTAAGGAGAGATATGCAAATAGTTATTCCTATGTCAGGATTTGGTGAACGATTTCGCAGAGCTGGTTATGAAGTTCCAAAACCAATGATAGAGATTGAAGGAAAACCGATCATTGCGCACGTCATTGATATGTTTCCAGGAGAATCGGACTTTATATTTATTTGTAACCAAGAGCATCTTGATAACCCAATTTATCGAATGAGTGAGATATTAATTGAATATTGTCCCTCTGGTCGTATTTTTGGTATTCCTCCTCATAAGCTCGGCCCCGTATTTGCCGTTCAGCAGATTGAGGAATTATTAGATCTCAAAAAACCGGTTATCGTAAATTATTGTGACTTTACTTGCTATTGGGATTGGTCAAAATTCAAGAAGTTCGTACAGGACTCTAACTGTGCTGGTGCTATTCCCGCATACAAAGGGTTCCATCCCCATTCCTTGGGGGATACCAACTACGCTTACGTTAGAGAAAATAGTGGTTGGATTCAAGATATCCAGGAGAAGCAGCCTTACACTAATAATCGTATGGAAGAATATGCCTCTAGCGGGACTTACTACTTCTCCTCGGCTCTTATAATGCAAGAGGCCATGTTGGCAATAGTTGATCAAAGAATGGATCTCAACGGCGAGTATTATGTCAGTCTAGCGTACAAGCACCTTTTAGCATGCAAGCTATCTGTGGCTGTTTACCCACTCCAGCATTTCATGCAGTGGGGTACGCCTCAAGACGTCAAAGAATATAACTCTTGGTCCAGCACCTTTAAAAAATTGGCTCAATCCTCAATTGACAAAGCACAACCTAAAGGTTCGCTTGTAATCCCTATGGCCGGATTGGGCCAACGGTTTGTCGATCAAGGGTATAGTCCCCCAAAGCCATTAATTCCAGTGTCTGGGCGTTCAATGGTTGTTCAGGCAGTTAATGACTCACCAGTTGCTGCATCTCAAGTTTTCGTAGTTAGATCAGATATGAAGGGCTGTAAAGAGGTTTCAGATGAGCTTCGATATTATTATCCCGATTGTATTTTAAAAACTATTGATGGTGTGACAGACGGTCAAGCAATTACCGCCGCGATTGGATTGAATGCTTTGATTGATGAAAATAAATACTGTGACCCGGTCACTTTTGCAGCCTGCGATAATGGTGCCTTGTATGACGTAGAAAATTTTAATTCATTACTAGATGATCCCGAGACGGACATTCTTGTTTGGTGTGTCCGAGGCTATCAAAACGCGGTCCGAAATCCAGAAATGTTCGGCTGGGTAGATGAGGGAGCTGACAGCATAATTAGAAAAATCTCAGTTAAAACCGCTCTCTCTAGTCCTGAGACCGATCCAATTATTTTAGGAACGTTCACATTCAAGAAGAGCGAATATTTTTCTGAATCGCTTGAAAGATTAGTTTCAAGAAATGGTGTCATTAATGGAGAGTTTTATATTGATTCACTGATCAACGATGCGATCGATCTAGGGTTTCGTTGCAAAATTTTTGAGGTCGATAATTACTTATGCTGGGGGACCCCTAACGATCTAAAGACGTATGAATATTGGCAATCTTGTTTTCATAAATGGCCAAGTCATCCATATCGGCTAGAGCTGGATTCTAGAATTCCTGATGAGTCTATTTCTGCGCTTGATAAAAAATATACCTCAACTCAGGAATTTATCGTTGAAGCAATTGATTAGGCGAGAGCTTCAGGCTTTTTTAGTAGTGGGTATCTTAACGGTATTAATTGATCTAAGTGCATATAAATCCTTGCTTTTATATTTTGATTTTACTGTTAATTTGGCAAAAGGGTGCGGTTTCCTAATTGGAACATTGTTTTCTTATGTCGCAAATCGCATTTGGACATTTCAAAATAAAGTTTTTGTATCCGGGAGCCTATATCGTTTTCTACCTCTCTACTTTTCCACTTTAGTGATAAATATTGCTGTCAATTCTCTTATTTTGATGGCGTTTAATTACATTTCCTTAATTGACTACATTGCATTTATTGTTGCCACTGCATGCTCTGCTATTTTGAATTTTTTAGGCATGAAGTTCTTTGTTTTTAGAATTACACATACCTAGAGGTACTAATGAAACTTTCTCTAATCATTCCTTGCTTCAACGAGGCCAAAAATATTCCTCTATTGTTGGAGAGATGTCTTAGTCTCACTCAGAGTCACCAGACTCAAATTGAAATTATTTTGGTTGATAATGGCTCAACGGATGAAACGCCCGCAGTGCTCTCTCAAATACTAGGAGATTTTCCTGGATGTCGCTCCGTGAGAGTGGAGGTAAACAAAGGTTACGGTTTTGGTATTCTTGCGGGTTTAAAGTGCGCCGGGGGTGATATTTTAGGATGGACACATGCAGACATGCAGACAGATCCCGCCGATGTGTTAGATGGCCTCCGTTATTTTGAGGGAAAGGATAAAAACGTATTTTGTAAAGGACGGCGTTTTGGCCGGCCTTTATTTGATACTCTATTTACAGTCGGTATGAGCCTGTTTGAGAGTCTTCTTCTGTTAAAGCCTATGTGGGATATTAATGCTCAGCCTACGTTATTTTCGAGAGACTTTTTCTTAACGTGGGATGATGCTCCATCAGATTTCTCATTAGACTTATATGCCTACTTTTTGGCTAAAAATGCTGGTTTAACGGTTAATCGATTCCCAGTTTACTTCGGATTGCGTGCTCATGGGGTATCCCACTGGAATGTAGGGTGGGGTGCGAAACTTAATTTTATAAAACGGACTTTAAGCTACAGTTTTTTGTTAAAGAGAAGACTGAAAAGGTTGAAAAAATGAACTTAATATCACACCGTCGAAACACTATTGCCGCACTTCAGGCTACTGACATTAGATATGGTGTCGAAGTTGATATTAGAAGTTACGGTGGCGAATTAGTTATTCATCATGACCCTTTTGTAAATGCTACTCCGTTTGAAAGTTGGCTTAGGGAATACAATCATGGAACCCTTATATTAAATACAAAAGAAGAAGGGCTAGAGGATAAATTGCTTGAATTAATGAGAGAACATAATATTGACGATTTCTTTTTTTTAGACCAGTCATTTCCTTTTTTGCTTAAGACGGCAAGATCTGGAGAATCGCGATGTGCAATCCGTGTCTCTGAATTCGAATCGATTGATACTGCTTTGACGTTGTCAGGTAAGGTCGATTGGGTATGGATTGATTGCTTTTCTAAGTTTCCTCTCGATAACAACCAATATAGTCAATTGAAAGACGCTGGTTACAAATTATGCTTGGTTTCGCCCGAACTTCAAGGGAGGTTATCACATGATGAAATAGTTGACATGGCCAAGCTATTAAATGAGCAAGAGATAGTTGTTGATGCTATCTGCACAAAAAATATAGATGTTTGGGAAATGATATTATGCAAATAATCAGAAGTATTATATCTAGCCCTTTATTTTGGTTTGGAGTTTTTTTAAGGCTGCTCGTTATAGATGGGTTCCTACCTGCAGCAATATATGATTGGTATGTTCCGTTTCTAGATAAAAGTATGGTGATTTTATCAATCGATCCTTGGGGCGATTGGATAAGTGCCGGAGGTCGAACTGATGCTTTTCCTTACGGCTATATTATGTGGTTGGCTTTTGTCCCCGCCCTACTTGTCACAGGATTTCTTGGCCTCCCTAGTGAGTTCGCTTATATTGCGACAATTTTTTTGGCCGATGTTGGCTTGCTAGTAACGTTATTAAAGTTGGTGCCTAGTAAGCTAAACTTTGTCCTTGCGGTTTATTGGTTGTCGCCAGTGGTTATTTTTACAAGTTATGCGCTGGGTTTTAATGATCTCATTCCAGCGTCTTTGCTGCTTTTAGCGATCCTATTTTTAAGGCGTAATCAAATTTTTATAAGTACGGCCTTTTTAGTTCTTTCTATCTCAGCCAAGTTAAGTATGTTAGTAGCTCTTCCATTTATTGTAATCTACCTTTATAACAACAAGGCGCATAGACGTCATATGAAGTCTTTAGTCTTAAGTACTGTCATATTTGGCTTGGCGTTGACATTACCGTTCATTTCATCTGAGTCTGCAATGACTATGTTGTTCGGAAACCCTGAAATGACAAAAGCTTTTCATTTGTCATTGTCTTTGGGCAACAATATTGAAGCCTATATTCTTCCTTTGCTTTATTTGTCTTTGCTGTATTTAGGATGGCGTGTACGCCCTCTTAACTTTGAGTTATTCACTATCTTGATAGGCGTCAGCTTTCTGATGATTGTCCTTCTGACTCCAGGGTCGCCTGGATGGTTGATATGGGCTATCCCTTTTTTAACTATTTACCAATCTAAGGGCGACAAAATTGCAGTTACGTTGGCGGCCTGTTTTTCATTGAGCTACATTATTCATATAGTATTGATTACTGCTCTCGTGTTCGATGAAAACGCCATTTATGATTTCAGTTTACTTCCTAGTTATGACTTTGCAAATAATACTTTAATAATGAAATTTATTCAGACTGGGATTCTGTTTACGGGCGTGCTGATGGCTGTGCGTATGTGGAGAGAGGAGGTAACCCGAAGTGATTTTTTCCGTTTTAATGAAAAGCCAATAACCATAGGTATATCGGGTGACTCGGGCGCCGGAAAAGATACTCTGATGGATGCGATTGAGAATCTCATAGGTTCGCACTCTGTGGTGAAACTATCTGGTGATGACTACCATCGCTGGGACAGAAATAGACCTATGTGGCAGGTTATGACACATACCAATCCTATGGCTAATGATCTTCAATCCTTTAGTAATGATCTTTTTAAGTTAATATCAGGTAAATCAATTAGCCAAAGACACTACGATCACACTACTGGGAAAATGACAAAACCTTTTGTAGTAAAAAGTAACCAATTTGTCTTAGCAAGTGGTTTGCATACTCTTTACTTGCCGATGGTTCGAAATATTTGTGATTTAAAAATTTTTCTAGATATAGATGAGGATTTAAGGCGTTTTTTTAAAATTCGTAGGGATGTTCATGAACGTGGTCACACGCTAGATAAGGTTTTAAAATCGTTAGCGGATCGGTTGCCAGATGCGCAAAAATTTATTCAGCCTCAGTCTAAACATGCTGACGTGAAAATGGCATTGTGTGCCTTAAATGACGAAATGCTGAAAGATACAAATAACTATTCCACCCCTAAGTTGAAGCTAAGCGTAACGATCCGAAATTCATATGATGAGCTGGCGCTATATAGAGTATTAGTAGGATTTTGTGGATTGCATGTTGACTTGGTAAGTGACAGTAATAGTTCAGAAGTGATGTTTACAATAGAGGGAGAGTCCAGTGCAGAAGATATGGCACAGGCCGCGTATTTGTTGTCTCCTCGAACTTTGGGATATTTAGATGAGCAGCCAGTATGGCACCCTGGAATCTTAGGGATAATGCAATTAATCATCTTTTCTCAGATTAACCAATTAATAACAACGAAGTCGTAAAAATGAAAATAAATGATAGATCGAAATTCAATCAACTACCTGACGTCTTTTTATTTGATACGGATAACACCCTTTACTCATATGATGAGCCACATTTTCATGCGATGAGTGCTGTCAAGAAAAAAATGACAGTTATGTTTTCAATCTCGGAGAAAGACTTTGAAAATGCATTTTCTTCCGCACGGCAGCAGATAAAGGAACGATTAGAGGGGCAAGCTGCATCTCACAGCCGTTTGCTATATATGCAGCGAGTACTAGAGTTACTCGGACTCGGTTCACAGGTTTTGACAGCACTAGATCTTGAACAGACCTATTGGCGAACATTCCTAAGTAATGCAGTTTTGTTTGATGGCGTCAAAGAGCTACTTGACGATATCAGAATTTTGGGAATACCTGCAGTCGTCGTTACAGACCTGACAGCTCAAATCCAGTTTAGAAAACTAGTATATTTCGGTCTGGATAATAGTTTTGACTTTATCGTTACAAGTGAGGAGGCAGGCTTTGATAAACCAAATCCCTCTCCATTTAATATTGCGGTTGACAAGGCTGACGCAAAGGAGGGCACTATTTGGATGATTGGAGACAACCCCATCAACGATATAAAAGGGGCGCGTGAGGCTATTAATGCTACTACAATCCAAAAGTTTCATCGTGGGATAGAAATTGGTAAAGGCTCATGTACCCCTGATGCGACCTTCGATAATTTTTCAGAACTTAGTCATTTACTTTCCAAGCTGAGGAAATAACATGGTTAGCTCATCATCCAAGCTGAAAGCAAAAATTACTGAAATTTGTGCGTGGATGGGGCGTGATCCTTTCATTGTTCAAGGTGCCGGTGGTAATGTTTCGTGGAAAGAATCAGAGGTTATGTGGGTCAAGGCGTCAGGAACATGCTTAGCGGAGGCACGCAAAAAAAATATTTTTGTTCCGGTCGATTTGGACTCTATGCGAGAGGCGTTGTTGCAGGAAAATTATTCCTATAAGGCGCAAGTGTTGGGAGATTTTTCATTGAGACCTTCCATAGAAACGCTCCTTCATGGCCTTGTGCGTCATAAAGTCGTAATTCACCTTCACTTAATTTCAGCATTAAGACATCTAATTAAAAAAGATGCACGCGTTGTAATAGCAAATCTTTTGAATGGAGAGTTTTCTTGGGGTTATGTGGATTATTGTAAACCTGGGCCTGATTTGGCCAAAGCCGTATCCACTTTACTAAAGTCAAGTGAGTCATTGGATGTTATCTTTCTCGGTAATCACGGTGTTGTCATTGGTGCTGAGACGGTCGAGAAAGCAGCTGAATTGGTACAGTTATTAGATAAACTAATGGGGAGAGAATCTCTAGCGATTGACGCAGCAATCACGATCCCTGAGACAGGAGTGACAGAGCTGATGATTGGATTTCAATGGTGCTCAAATCCACTACTACATCTTCTTGCTCAAAATGGTCACAATTTGGAGATGCTCTGTGATTCATGGGCGTTGTTCCCCGACCATGTAGTATTTTTAGGTGAGAAGGCGGTAATAGTTGAAGATCTGAATACGTTGCTCACTATGGATTCTAGTCAGCTCGCTGAAGTTCCTTTTGTTTTTGTAAAACATTTGGGAGTGTTGCAAAACGATCTAGTAACTCAAGCACAGATTGAGCAGCTTTTATGTTATTACCACGTCGTATCGAGTCTTGATCGTGAATTGCCTCTAAGGTGTCTATTATCGCAAGAGATAGGAGAGTTACTCAATTGGGACGCTGAGGTTTATAGGCAGTCTATTTCTACGTGATAGAACAAATTGAATTATTTGCTTTTGAAAGATTATCACCCGATCTTATAATTCAGTTGGCACTCGGGTGAGACTACATTCAGAATTTTAGATTATAGCTTTAAGAGTTGTTTTTTCTGATTTTCGGTCAAGGGTGCTGGCTTTTATAAACTGATCATACTTAGAGTATCAAATTTATTTTTTTGGGGAGTGAAAATTCCAACTCTATGGTTGCTGTGTGTTCTTGGTTAGCTAGTGATATGGTTTATAAATTATTTTCATTCTAGGTTAAGGTGATTAACTTCAAAGCTTCTATTAGTGAGTTTATTTTTTAAGTGTGTTAATTGTTTTAGCTGAATATTTAATTCATGTTTTTTGACTTAGAAAATAATGAGGAAGGCGTTGTGTTAGAAAGTGATTTTATATTGATAAGGCTATAGTGTTTTGAAAATATTTGTTAATAAAGTTTCTCGTTTATTGAATGCACCTATGTTAATTCTGGGTCTGTTTGTCGCTCTTTGTATACTTATGGCCATCGGGCAGTCCGCTCGCTGGGACCTTCTTGATCAAGTATCTATGGCTGACAATTTTATTAGATACGGTAGTTTATACCCAAGCGCGAACGATAGCTCTCCTCACGGCGTTAGCGTGTACTTTCCGGGTGTTGCTTTCCTCATGGTTATGTTGGGCAAGATTGGAGCAGATTTTTTTCTAGTCGAACTAGCATTATTATTATCTTGTTTAATAGTTTTCTTGTTTTTTTATGTGCAAATGAAGATTGCCGAAAGTATTTTGGATTCCAAAATACATTGGCATGACTTTCTTCCCTTTATTATTGCATTCTCCCTAATAATTACACCCCATTGGTTGATTTATGCCCTCGAGTTTAAGCCAGATACGATAGCCCTGTTAACAGGTTTTTTGGGCTTATATCTTGCTGGGGGTTTAGTTAAAAATGTGTCTCTACTAAGGTTAGTTCTTGGTTCATTTGTTTTTGGTATTTCGATTGTTTTTAAGCAGCAGTATATCGCCTTTATATTCGGTATCTATGCGTTCTGTATTGTGTTTCCGACACGAGAAAGGCTTATTTTTAGTTGTATTTCTTTTCTGACGTTATTAGCATTTTTAATTTTGTCATTTCGAAATTCTAATATGTGGTTTTGGAATGTAATAGTGTTATCTGATGACCCGTTTCTAGGAATTCTTGAAATTTTAAAATTAAACCTATCTTCTTTTAAAGTATTAGTTTTTGCATGCATAATTGGGGGGCTGCTTTTTTCATTATCCGGCGTCAGTTCACCGCTTTTTGACAAAGATGGCTTCCGAAAACTTGTCAATACCCCATGGATTTGGGGGGCTGCTGCGTTTTGTTTGGCGTCATTTTTCAGTGCTTTCAAGAGTGGGGGAAACTCGGGAAATACTGAACTCGGAATATTTCTTATGGTCCCTATTTTCTTTGGGGTAGTGTCGAGCCTTCCAAGAATAGTTTTTATATCTCTTGCATTGGGAGCTCTTTTCTTTTCTTTACCTGAAGCCGTAAACGGATTGTTAA
>Ga0206129_10004565_pt1 | contig 15148 bp, 14 predicted proteins | sample Helgoland_Spring_8_FD_148616 | JGI IMG/M metagenome (GOLD analysis project Ga0206129, IMG submission 148616) | Pelagic subsurface seawater microbial communities from Kabeltonne, Helgoland, North Sea - Helgoland_Spring_Bloom_20160502_2 | ecosystem: Environmental > Aquatic > Marine > Epipelagic ...
GCTTTGCAGTCACAGTCATTGAGGACACTTCAAGAACCGCTGTTTTGCGCGAATTGGACATCCAAAGCCTGACCTGGGCGGATGCCGACACCAATGGTTTGCAGGTATTCTTGATTGGAACCGCACCCAACGAAGCGGAGCGATTCAAAGCTGTCAGCACCGCTGGCAGCATTGTGGACGCAGCACGGGTAATTGATCAGACTGAAGTCGCAGATCGCGAAGCCTTTGCGCCGCCACGTTTCTCAATCGAAATCCTGCGCAACGACAGCGGCATTTCTTTGATCGGCCTCATCCCCAAGACTGACTCAAGCGAAAAAATGCGCGAAGATGTGGCAAAGCTTGTCCCAAACGAGCAAGTTAGTGATTTGCTTGAAAGCGCAAAATACCCTACACCAGAAGGCTGGGCAGCTGCGATGGAATTGGGGATGAAAGCGCTCCGATTGCTTCCGCGCTCCAAGATTTCTATTGATGCGGGCAACGTGTCTGTCACCGCGATGTCTGACAGCGAAGCGGAAAAACGCAGGTTTGAGCAGGCATTGATCCGCTCGGCATCATCGCAGGTCAACCTTGCGATCAACATTTTCGCACCGCGCCCGGTGATTAGCCCGTTCACGTTACGCTTTATTATCGCCGCGGATGGTACACGTTTTGACGCATGTAGTGCGGATACCGAAGTCGCGCGTGACACCATTCTTGCGGCTGCACGCCGCGCTGGAATGAGCGCGGAACCTGATTGCCGTTTGGGACTTGGCGTTCCCTCAAGGCAATGGTCGCGTGCTGCGGCGCTGTCTATCGACAAACTCAGCGAACTCGGTGGTGGGACCGTGACATTCGCAGATGCAGACATCACACTTGTCGCAGATGAAGGCACGGATCAGTCACTATTTGATCGTGTTGTGGGCGAATTGGAAACAGGTTTGCCCGAGGTCTTCGCGCTTGAATCTGTGCTTCCCGTCATACCAGACGCAAGCCAAGGCCCACCCGAGTTCATCGCAACACTTAGTCCAGAGGGCCAAGTACAATTGCGCGGGCGCGTAAACTCGGAACTGGCCCGCGACACCGCAGATAGCTACGCGAAAGCGCGGTTTGGATCTGGCGAAGTGTATACAGCGTCACGCATAGACGATTCCCTGCCACGCGATTGGTCAGTTCGCGCGCTGGCCGCAATTGAAACGCTTTCAATGCTTAAAAATGGGTCTGTCACAGTAACGCCGGAGAAAGTGCGCGTGTTCGGCGATACAGGAGTCCCCAGCGCAAAGTCGGACATCACGCGGTTGCTTGTGGAGAAGCTTGGCGATTCCAAAGATCTCTCAATCGAGGTGAGGTATAAGAAAAAACTGGATCCAGTTCTTGGCCTGCCCACGGCGGACGAATGTGAAGTGCAAGTCACAGAAATCCAATCTGGCCGCAAAATCGCTTTCGAACCCGGCTCCGGCAATCTTGATGCCTCTGCTGAAAATATTCTAGATGATATGGCGGAAATCTTGATCAAGTGCCCAGACGATATGCGCATGGAAATCAGCGGATATACGGACAGCCAAGGTCGCGAAGTGATGAACCAAGAGCTGAGCCAAACACGTGCGCAAGCCATCCTGAATGCGCTACGCAAGCGTCGCGTTCTGACGTCGCGTTATGTCGCGAAGGGCTATGGCGAAGAGAACCCTATTGGCGACAACGGCACAGAAGCTGGACGCGAAGCAAATCGTCGTATTGAATTCAAACTTATTCGACCAGAGCCATCCGAAGAAGTGATAACAACGCTTGAAGCAGCCGCGGAAACCGCGCAAGACGCTGCAGAGCAGGCAAGCGAAGAAGGGACAACCGATGAGCAGAACTGAGTTCATCTTCGCGACAGCGATAATTTTATTCGTCGCATTTTGTATGGGATGGTTCGCCAACTGGCTCATCCATCGTTTCACGCGCGTGTCCAAATCCGACGTGGGTGAGTTGGAGCGCATGGCGCAAGAACTGCATGAGGCCGAAGAGAGCCGCAATCAGGCGATTACCTATCTTCAACAACGCGAAGCAGAATTGACCAACCAGATTTCGCAGACGGAAGCCGAATTGAACGCCGCAATGGAAGGTCTCCGCGATGCGCGCCATGAAGCGGAAGAATTGCGCGCCTATATCGAGCGGGTGCATCCAACGCAGTGACGGTTGGGCGCTGCCCACGTCTCAGCAAGCTGCGCCTCCCCCGCGGTATTTTACGACCAGAGAAGCGTTAGGTTGATCTATTCCCAACGGGTGATCGCGTTTTCATCTTCTTGCTTTGAACTGACCCAATCCTGCGCCGCACCGGTTTGTTCTTTCTTCCAGAAAGGTGCGCGCGATTTGAGGAAATCCATCAGAAAGTCAGCGGCTTCAAACGCAACTTTTCTATGTTTGGACGCTGTGGCGACCATCATGATGACGTCTTCGGGTTTAAGTACGCCGAAACGGTGGATCACCAGCACATCACCGAGGTTCCAACGTCCCATCGCGTCGTTTGCGATCTTTTCCAAAGCACGTTCGGTCATGCCCGGATAGTGCTCGATATCCATCTGTTTCAGACCTGCGTCCAGATCGCGCACAATCCCTGTAAAACAAACAACTGCACCCATACTGGATTGCGCTTTTGTGAAGTCGTTTAGCTCAGCACCCGCATCAAACGCAGCTTCTTGGACAAGGATCTTCACGTGTTCAACCGCCTGTCATCGGAGGGAAAAATGCGATCTCGCGCACGCCCTCAAGAGAAGCATCGAAATCGCTCAGATCTTGATCAACAGCGACACGAAGGGCCGAAAGATCCGAGAACGCCAACGCGTAGCGTTCTTCGCGCGCGCGCAATTCTTCCACCAAGTCCATTACAGTTGCCGCCGAGGTTTCAATCTGTTCCTTCGGCAAACCAATCCGTTCGCGCACCCATGCGAAATAAAGGACATTCATTACCCATCATCCTTCAAATGAGGCAGCGATTTGCAGAAATAATCCCAACCTGTGATCAAGGTTAAGAACGCAGCGAGCCACAAAAGCCACAGGCCCACACGGCCAGACCAAATCATCCCTTGGTATTTCCAACCAAGGCCGAGTATATCTTCTTCTTCGCCACTTAGGATTGCTTCGAACATCGCTTGATCTATCCCCCACGCGGACATGCCGAGGTAATGTTCAAACACGCCCTGACTAAAGAGAACTGAGATCGCAATCATCTGCGCAGTGGTTTTCCATTTTGCCAGTTTGGTGACTTTCAGGGTTCCTGCAGTGTCCCCTAAGAATTCACGTAAGCCGGACACAAAAACCTCGCGAAACAAGATCATTGTCGCAGGCAGCACCAACCAAGCCGACCATGATGAAAACCCGATGATCACCATAAGCGCGATCACCACCATCGCTTTATCAGCAATCGGATCCAGCATCGCGCCAAGTTTACTTTCCTGTTTCCACGTCCGCGCGAGATAGCCGTCTAGCCAATCGGTTAGCGCCGCCAACACGAACAAACACAACGCAAACCAATCCGCGTAGGGGCGTGTGAAATAAAGAAACATCACGGCCACACCGGGTGCCGCAAGCAGACGCAGGATCGTCAGTAAGTTTGGGATATTCAGTGTCATCCCCAATATCTAAGCCTGCGGGGAAGCCCCCGCAAGCCCACTTTGCCACAATAGTCTACCGCGTACGAGGGGCTTTACGCATTGGTCGCGCCTCAGGCCCTTTGCCGGCACGCGTTTTCACCTTGTAGGGCTTGCTCTCGACGCTTTTAGGCTTACCTGCCGCTGCTTTGGCCCGCGCTTTGCGATCGCCCATAGGCTTGGATGGATCCATCGCACCTTTGCGTGATTTGGGCTTAGGCACCGCCGCTTTATGCGCAACAGCGCCCGTATCTACAGCGCTAGGCGCGCGCGCAGGCTTGGATTTGTTCGGCGTGCCAGATTTCGCAGCGTGCTTAGGCGGACGCGGATCGTTTTTACCAGGCTTGTCAGCTTTATAAGGCGCTTTGCCCTTGGGCTTGTCGAACTTTGGCTTGGCGCTGCGGGGTTTATCATACATTGGTTTGTCGCCGCGCGGACCATCATGATGTGGCTTATCATAACGAAGCTTGTCTCCCCGCGGGCGATCCTCACGCGGACCTTTACGGTGTGGACGCGCAGGCCCGTCCGCAGGCGGACCATTTGGCGAAGCATCAAAATCGGGCTTGCCCGGTAATTCGGTCAGCTTTGCGCCCTGCTCAAGGTCTAAGTCGTCGCCCAGCTCTTTCTTCATGCGCTCAACGGCGGAGGTCTGAACTTCAACGAATGTCTCTTGATACTGCACGCGGATCGCGCCGATATCATCCTTAGAAATATTTCCATTACGACATAGCATCGGTAACAACCAACGCGGCTCCGCCTTGTGCTTGCGACCCAAGGACAGTGAGAACCAAGAGCTCGGCCCAAAATCACGCGGCGCGCGTTGTTCTCGCGGTTCGCGCTTGCCGCGTGTGTCGGTCACTTCGCCCAATTGTTCAGGCGCTGAATGCTTGGAGCGATGCAGGCGCAAGAATGCCACTGCGATCTGCTCTGGCTTATACTGCGAAAGCAACTTGCCCGCAAAGCTTTGTTCATCTTCGCTCAAGGCCTCTGACCAAGACGGATCATTGAGCATGCGCTCTTCATCGCGCGCATTAACGTCATCGGCGGAGGGTGCATTTGACCACTCGGCTGTGAGTTTTGCAAAACGCAACAAACGCTCTGCTTTGGATTTCTGCCGGCCTGGTACGATTAGCGCAGAAATACCTTTGCGCCCCGCGCGCCCCGTCCGGCCAGAGCGGTGCAGCAGCGTTTCACCATTAGATGGCAAGTCTGCGTGAATCACCAATTCAAGGTTCGGCAAGTCAATTCCGCGCGCAGCCACATCCGTCGCTACACAAACACGCGCGCGCCCGTCACGCATCGCTTGGAGTGCATGGGTACGCTCGTTCTGGGACAACTCACCCGAGAGCGAGACAACCGAAAACCCTCGGTTCGAAAAACGCGCAGTCAAACGTGCAACCATTGCACGGGTGTTGGCGAAAACGATTGCGTTCTGCGCTTCATAGTAACGCAACGTGTTGATAATCGCGTTTTCCGTATCGGAGGGCGCGACTGTCATCGCGCGGTAGGTAATATCTGCGTGCTGCGGCCCTTCGCCGATTGTCTCAACCCGCTTGGTATCTTTGCGTTGATACTTCTGCGCTAGTTTCGCAATACCGCGCGGCACAGTCGCGGAGAACATCAAGGTGCGGCGCTCGCTTGGTGTTGCGTCCAGAATATATTCCAGATCTTCAGAGAAACCCATATCGAGCATCTCGTCCGCTTCATCCAAAACAACCGCGCGCAAAGCCGATAGATCAATCGCCCTGCGCATTATGTGATCGCGTAGACGGCCTGGTGTTGCAACAACAATATGCGCACCGCGCTCTAAAGCACGACGTTCTGTACGTGAGTCCATGCCGCCGACCGTTGAGGCAACCACAACACCCGCTGGTGAAAACAGCCAATCGAACTCACGCTTCACTTGCAAAGCCAATTCGCGCGTCGGCGCAATGACCAAAGCCAATGGCGTCGCCGCGCGTTCAAATCGACCGTTCTCTTCCAAAATCGTCGGTGCAATCGCCAGACCGAAGGCAACAGTTTTACCAGACCCTGTTTGCGCGGAGACAAGCAAGTCTTGATCCAAAAACTCGGGTTGAGACACTTCAACTTGAACCGGTGTTAACGTTTCATAGCCTTTCGCCTTTAAAGCCTCATTCAAAGTTGGAATTACGTTTTCAAAATCAGTCATTGCATACCTGCCGTTCGAACAAGCCACGCGCATAGGCTCATTCAGGGAATAAGTATACCCCCCAAACAATATGCCGCACCGCAGCAACTTCATCTTTCCAGATAAACTTTGAGGTTTGGGACAGAGCCCTATTCCGCCGCTTTAGCGGCTCATCAAGCATGCGCTCCCGCGCATTCGATTAGATCACCCACGCTCATGGAAATAATCATAGATCACCTGCGCCAGAGCGGCCGAGATCCCATCCACCGCTTTCAAATCGACCAAATTGGCTCGACCTACAGCTTTTGCAGACCCGAAGTGCGCCAGTAGCGCCCGCTTTCGCCCTGCCCCGACACCTGGCACATCATCAAGGGGCGTTGCACCAATCGCTTTGGAGCGTTTCGCGCGATGCGTGCCTATTGCAAATCGGTGGACCTCATCGCGCATGCGTTGAATGAAATAGAGAACAGGATCATTGTGGCGCAGCGCAAATGGGCGTTGACCCGTACGGTAGAATTCTTCCTTCCCAGCATCGCGATCCACACCCTTGGCAATTCCAACCATCGGGATGTCGCCAACATCATAGCTTTCCATAATCTCACGCACAGCGCTCACGTGTCCCGCTCCGCCATCGATTAAAAGCAAGTCTGGCCAATCACCTTTTTCACGATCAGGGTCTTCTTTAATCAACCGCTTAAAGCGCCGTGTCATGACTTCCTTCATCATGCCAAAATCATCACCGGATGTCAGATCATCGCCTTTAATGTTAAATTTACGATAGGCATTCTTGATGAACCCTTCTGGACCCGCAACAATCATACCCCCAACCGCGTGCGCACCTTGGATGTGGGAGTTATCATACACCTCGATCCGCTGCGGCACTTTCTCAAGGCTAAATGCCTCTGCCAAGCCCCTCAAAAGCTTACTTTGCGCCTGCGTCTCCGCCATTTTCCGCGCAAGGCTTTCGCGTGCGTTGCGCACCGCACCGTCCATGATCTCAGCCTTCTCACCCCGTTGCGGCACAATCAGCTCAACTTTTCTGCCAAGCTTTTGCGCCAAAGCGTCCGCCATCAAGTCCTCATTCAAAAGACCATGACTGAGCAAGATTTGACGTGGCGGATCTTTGGTGTCGTAGAACTGACCCATGAACGCTTCCAAGACTTCGGGCTCGTCGACATCAGCCGCCAAACGCGGATAATAATCCTTGTTGCCCCAATTTTGATTGGCGCGAATGAAGAAAACTTGCACACAGGCCTGCCCCCCCTCCATGTGCAGCCCGATCACATCCGCCTCGGGCACCCCACGTGGATTGATCCCTTGCGCAGTTTGCACCTGCGTCAGCGCTTTGATGCGATCACGCAACGCAGCTGCGCGCTCAAATTCCATCTTTTCCGATGCCTGCGCCATTTGGCCCGCTAGCTTATCTTGTAGCTCCGTTGATTTACCCGCCAAAAACCGTTCCGCATCGCGCACGGTTTCTGCGTAATCAGCCTCCGATATTTTCCCCACACAGGGTGCAGAACAGCGTTTGATCTGATGCTGCAAGCAGGGCCGCGTGCGCACATCAAAGCTGGAATCACTACAATCACGCAACTGAAACGCGCGCTGCAACTGGTTCAACGTCCTGTTCACTGCGCCAGCAGAAGCGAAAGGCCCGTAGTATGCCCCCTTCGCCTTCTTCGCGCCACGGTGTTTGGAGATCATTGGATACGCGTGATCCTTACTGACCAGAATGTTCGGGAAACTCTTATCGTCGCGCAACAAGACATTGTACTTGGGCTTAAGCTGTTTGATCAGGTTTTGCTCAAGCAAAAGCGCCTCTGTTTCAGTCTTTGTCGTCAGAAACATCATGGTTGTAGTTTGCGCAATCATCGTCGCAATACGGCCCGAATGCCCAGTTGGACGCGCATAATTTGAGACGCGCGCGCGCAAGTTGCGCGCCTTGCCCACATAAAGAACACGACTCTGCTCATCCAACATTCGATACACGCCGGGAGAACTATCAAGCGTCTTCAAATAGGCTTGTATAACCTCGGCACCGCGGGGTGCCTGATCACTTTGGGGATTAGGAGTTTCACTCATGGGTCAAGAATATGATTCTTCATAGTTAGCTGCAATGACACTCGCATCAGAGCAAGAGAAAAGGCATCCACGATTCCTGTGGATAAGTCTGCGGATAGTTTGGCCTGACACGAAAATTTCCTTTGTTTTTCGGTCACTTCTACTATTTGCCTAAAAATCAGGCGTTTACGCAAAGCGCTGATAACATTGCATAAAAATATTAACTTCGGTTAAATTGTTGAAAACACTCAGTTAATAATATAAAAGTTTTAACTTGCTGGGCCAGCCTGCAAAACTTTCAGCAAGTTGACCATAAAGCAACTCATTCGCTTCTGTCGTTCAACACGTTCAGGGTCTAGAAAATCACAGTTCCAATGTAGGCGGCATAGGCAACGAACAGGCCGATGCCCCAAGCGCGCGTGATATTCCATCGCCAAAAGACGAAGGGCATAAGTAAGACTGATGCGCCCAGCATCACCCATAAATCGAAACGTAAAAACTCTGGCGCGACGGGGATCGAACCTATCAAGGCGGCAACGCCAATGATAGCTAGAAGGTTAAACATGTTGGATCCGATGACATTGCCCAGCGCCACATCTGCCTGACGCCGCAACGCCGCCATCGTAGTTGTTGCAAGTTCAGGTAAAGACGTGCCCAGCGCAACAAGCGTGAGGCCAATGACAGTTTCACTGACGCCATATTCGCGCGCTATCAGCGATGCATTATCAACCAGCAAATCCGCACCCAGTGGCAAACCAATTAGGCCTAGCAAGAGAAAAGCGATGATCTGCCACCACGGCATATTGGGATCTGCGCCCTCAATTTCTTCCTCGCCCTCGTTCACCGCCAAAGCCGCACCTTTTCTGTACTTATGCGCATCGCGGAAGGCATCGAACAAAACATAACTCAGAGCTGCCAAAAGCACCAAAGCCTGCCACGTCCCGAATGTGCCTGTGAAGGCGAGCGCAATGAACAGGACTGTCGCGAACATCATGAACACATAGGTCTTGCGGGTATTGTATTCGGACGTGTGCAAGGTCGCCAAAATTGCTGGAAAGCCGAGAACCAGTAAGATATTTGCGGTATTTGAGCCAACAATATTGCCCATCGCGATGTCCGGCTTGTTTTCAAGAACCGAATTGATTGCGATCAACAACTCTGGCGCAGAGGTTCCAAACGCTACTATCGTAAGGCTCACAATCAAGGCAGGAATGCCAACGCGCAAACTCAGGTTGACCGCACCTTTCACCAAGGCGTCACCTGCCATTAGCAAGATCACCAAAGCCAATGCGCACAAAAGCCATGATACCATGTGTTAGCCCCTACCCTTGCCACACGCACAAGGTCCACGGCCGATTTTGAAACGCCCACACTTTCTGCACTTAGCGTTCTGCCACTGTTTTTGCCCGGGGAAGGTAAACTTCCCGAACATGGCCAACACGCCCATGCCCACGAGAAAAAGTGTGACAATCTTGAATATCACGTCAAAGACCAAACCGCGCAAATTCAGCGCGCTCTTCGATACCACCCAAAGCATCAGTGGCGATTTGCGCGCCTATCCGGCTCATAAACCCGCGTTTCGGCCCGTAGCGCTTGAAGCGCACTTTATCACCAAAACGCGCTTTCATCACAGGCACCAAATGAGCGATCCCATCTATCAGGCCCACATCTTTCGCCACCTCGCCAATCCAGATATCGCCGGTGAACAATTCACTGCCCTTGTCGAGCTTTTCTCCACGACGTTTTTGCACGTATCGAATGAAATTGGTGTGAATTTGCTCGAGCATTCCTTTAAGACGCGCCACATCTTCTTCTGTTTCAGGTTTGAACGGGTCCATCATGGATTTGGATTTGCCCGCGGTGTGAACCCGTCGCTCGATGCCCTGTTTGGCCAGAAAGACATGCGCGCCAAAACCTGCAGAGATCACGCCAATGGATCCCAGAACCGAACTTTCGTCCGCATAAATTTCGTCCGCCGCCGCCGCAAGCCAATAACCACCGGAGGCCGCGACGTCCTCGACAAAGGCGATAACGGGAATTTCGTTTTCATCCGCTAAACGACGGATCCTCGCCCCAATCAGCGAACTTTGAACAGGACTGCCACCGGGTGAGTTGATCTGTAAAGCGACCGCATCGGGTTTGCCGCGCGTGAACACTTTCTCGAGCACGGGCGCGAGAGATTGATCATTGAGCGCGCCGCGCCCGCTCATACCGATGGCGCCAGACAGGCGCACAACGGCAACCACAGGCTCGGACTTTATGAAAGGAATAAAGCGTTTCATCCGTCCGATGTAGATTGCCCATTGGCGCGAAACAAGACGCGCATTCGATATATTGTGAACTGTCTCACTTACGGATCCGCCAACCAGTCTTGAATATCCACCAAACCACGATCAGGCAGAGCGCCGTAAAGCCCGCGATTGCCAGCAAACTTAGGCCGATTGGCACATCCGTCATGCCGAAAAACGCCCAGCGGAAACCCGAGATCAAATAGACGACAGGATTGAACAAAGTGATCGTTTGCCAGATGGGCGGCAGCATGGCAATCGAGTAAAATGATCCGCCAAGGAAGACCAAAGGCGTGACAATCAGCAATGGAATAAGCTGTAATTGCTCAAAATTTTGCGCCCAAATGCCGATGATAAAGCCGAACAGCGCAAAACTCACACAGGTCAGCAACATGAAGACAATCATCGCGAACGGGTGCTGGATTTGCAAATCCACGAACAGGGTGGAGGTTGCAAGAATCACCACCCCAATGAACAGCGCTTTCGTTGCGGCCGCGCCGACATAGCCAATCACAATCTCCAAAAAGTTTACAGGGGCGGACAGTAATTCGTAGATCGCGCCGATGAATTTCGGGAAATAGATACCAAAAGAGGCGTTGGAAATCGCTTGGGTCATCACGCTTAACATGATGAGTCCCGGCACGATGAACGCGCCATAGCTGACGCCGTCGACTTGATCGATGCGACTGCCAATCGCAGCACCAAAGACCACAAAGTAGAGCGAAGTGGAGATCACCGGCGAAATGAAGCTTTGCATCAAAGTGCGAAAGAAACGTGCCATTTCAGAGACATAAATGGATCGAACAGCTTGCCAATTCATGCTGCATCTTCCGCGACCAGTCCGACAAAAATATCTTCGAGGCTGGATTGTTTGGTTTGCAAATCACGCATGGTGAGGCCAGCACTTGCAAGATCAGCCAGAAGGCTTGTGATGCCGGTACGTTCACCTCGCGTATCATAAGAATACAAAAGCGCGCGTCCTGCATCCACCAGCTCCAGATTATAAGCGGCCAGTGCGTCGGGAACTGTTTCAATCGCCGTCGTCAAATCAATCTGCAATTGCTTTTGCCCCATCTGTGTCAGCAAGGCCTGTTTTTCCTCAACTAACAGCAGCTTGCCCTTGGCGATCACACCTATGCGATCCGCGATGGCTTCGGCTTCCTCAATGTAGTGGGTGGTCAGAATAATCGTTGTGCCGCTCGCCTTTAGACCCGCCACAATCTTCCACATATCCTTGCGCAATTCAACGTCCACGCCAGCGGTCGGTTCGTCCAAAAAGAGCACCTTCGGCTCGTGACTCAGCGCTTTTGCAATCAACACACGGCGTTTCATACCACCTGACAATTCCATGATGCGGCTGTCTTTTTTGTCCCACAAGGAGAGTTTACGCAGAACTTTTTCCAAATACGCATCGTTTTTTGGCTTTCCAAACAGCCCGCGTGAGAAACGAACTGTGTTAATCACACGCTCAAAGGGCTCAAGGTTGATTTCTTGTGGCACCAAACCGATCATACGGCGCGCATCACGATAGGCATTCACGATGTCATGGCCGCCGACCGTAACGGACCCGCTGGTGCCTTCGGTGATGCCACAAATCGTTGAAATCAGGGTGGTTTTACCTGCACCATTGGGGCCAAGCAAAGCTAGGATTTCACCTTTTTCAATGTCCAAGGTCACACCACTAAGGGCTTCAAAACCACCGTGGTATCGTTTGACCAAATCGCGCACACTTAAAATTGCTGCCATTGCCGTCCTCTTTATTAAGCACTGCCTATATGCTTCGTGCAGCAGTCGCAAACAGGCTGGCATTGGTGCCGCGATGCCTATACCGCTCAAGGATGGAAACACGCGACACCTCTACACTCGGCATCCTTTTCATCCTGATTGGGATGGGCGCAATCTCCATTAATGATGTGCTGATCAAGCAGCTATCAGGCGGATATCCATTGCACCAACTGGTGTTTACGCGTTCCTCCATCGGTTTGATATTCTCGATCTTCTTGCTGCAACTGGAAGGCGGCTGGGGACTTTTGAAAACCTCGTCACCGGGATTGCATCTGTTGCGCGCACTTATGGTCGTGATATCGAACATGTCGTTTTTTGCTGCGATTGCGGTGCTGCCTTTAGCTGAAACCACCGCACTCTTCTTCGCAGCCCCCTTAATGATAACGCTCTTGTCCATCCCGATCTTGGGCGAAAAAGTTGGCCCCATGCGATTATCAGCCGTCTTAGTCGGCTTTATCGGAGTTTTAATCATGCAAAGACCGTGGCAAAGCGTGGCAGATACGGATGTAAACCGTATCGTTCTGTTATTGCCGATCGTTGCCGCGCTGACCTATGCAATCAACCAAGTCATGACGCGTAAGTTGGGGGTCAGCAGTAAAGCGTCCGCTCTTGCGATTTACATCCAAGTAACGTTCATCTTCGTGTCCCTCGGGTTTTATATGGTCGCCGGTGACGGACGATATGCAGTGAATGCAGAAAATGGCGCAGTGGTTTTTTTGTTGCGCGCCTGGCAATGGCCGCTGCCGGGGGATTGGCCTTACATGCTGGGCCTTGGTTTTCTATCCGCTATCGTTGGTTACTGCTTGGGTCAAGCTTATCGCGTCAGTAGCGCGGCGACGGTTGCGCCTTTTGAATACATCGGCCTTCCCCTTGCAGTGCTTTGGGGTTTTGCCATCTTCGGCGAATTGCCAGATTTGGCTGTCACCCTTGGAATTGTGTTGATCATGGGCGCAGGCCTGTTCGTATTTTTGCGCGAACGTATGCTGGCCAAACGCATCACGCGCCCAACCAACATGCGCCGTTAGCTGCGCATAAAGCTATCGATCTTCGCTATTTGATCGTCACACAAACGCAGGCCGAGCTTGCTGCGACGCCAGATCACATCCTCTGCGCTGCGTGCAAATTCATGGTTTTTTAGCCATGTGAGTTCCGCAGCGGTCAGTGTCGCACCAAAGTCTTCACCCAGATCGCTAGCAGCCTTTGCCTCGCCCAGAATGATCTGCGCGTCGGTGCCGTAAGCCCGCACCAAACGCTGCGCCCAGCGCGCGGTAAGAAACGTATATTCACGCTGTAAATTTGAAATCAGCGGCGCGACGCCATCCACCTGAAAATCACCACCAGGCATCGCAACACCTGCAGTCCAATCATCACTCAGCCCTTCAAACTGCGTGCCGATCTTCGCCAAGGCGTTTTCTGCCAAACGGCGATATGTCGTAATTTTACCACCAAAAATATTGAGTAAAGGGGCCGCATTGGTATCAAGTTTCAACGTATAATCACGTGTCAAAGCAGAAGCGTTTTCAGCACCATCATCATAAAGCGGACGCACCCCAGAGTAAGTCCACACGATTTGATCGCGCGTCACAGGCGTTTCAAAGTATTTCGATACAAACGCGCACAGGTAATCCTGCTCTTCAGGGGAGCAGGTCGGCACCTTTGATAGGTCGTTATGATCCGCGTCTGTTGTGCCAATCAGGGTAAAATCACCCTCGTAAGGAATCGCGAAAATAATGCGACCATCCTCGCCTTGGAAAAAGTAGCACTTGTCATGATCATAGAGCTTGGGCACCACGATGTGCGAACCACGCACCAACCGCACACCTTCGCGGCTGTTCAATCCAAGCGTGCCGTTCAATACGTCGCCAACCCAAGGCCCAGCGGCGTTCACGATCATCTTCGCGCTCACATCGCGCACGCCGTCGTTGTCTTCTAGCGTTACGATCCAATGGTCATCCCTGCGCACCGTGTCGATCACTTTTGTGCGCACCATTATCTTAGCGCCGCGCGCCTCTGCATCGCGGGCGTTCAAAACCACAAGGCGGGAATCCTCAACCCAGCAATCGGAATATTCATAGGCTTTCGCAAAGCGATCCTGAAGCGGTGCGCCTTCGACACCGGTGCGCAAATCAACGGTCGAGGTCGCAGGCAGGATCTTTCGCCCACCCAACCTGTCATAAAGGAGCAGGCCAAAGCGGATCAGCCACGCAGGGCGGCGTCCTTTCATCCAAGGCATAAAAAAACTGAGAAGTTTGGAGGTTGGCGTCGCACTCTCAAAGCGCATGTCTTTGTGACAAGGCAGTACAAATCGCATGGGCCAAGAAATATGCGGCATCGCGCGCAAGAGTGTTTCGCGCTCGATCAATGCTTCCCGCACCAAACGGATCTCGAAATACTCCAAATAGCGCAAACCACCATGAAAGAGCTTGGTCGACGCACTGGAAGTGGCAGACGCAAGATCATTCATTTCCGCCAATCCGACACGCAATCCCCGACCCGCCGCATCACGCGCAATACCACAACCATTGATACCACCACCAATAATGAGCAGGTCAAAATCTGTTTCCACGGTCATGGGAGTACCTCAATAGGCGAGTCGGGGGCTTGGAATAGTTTAGCGCAATCAGTTCGTCATCACCACCACACAGGTTTCGCAAACCCAAAGCGTTACAAGATGCATCTTCGAAAGCATGTCGATGCTTTTGCTCACCGTGCCAATTTTCTTTCCCTTGGTAACAAGCCTCGGATTTGATCCCGCCTGGTTCAGTATCGTTGTCGTTGAAATCAGTCTGATCACGCCTCCTGTCGGGTTGACCGTCTTCGTACTCAAGGGCGTCGTGGGCGATGTGTCAACAGGTACGATCTTCAAAGGGGTCACGCCGTTCTGGATGGTGGATATTCTCCGGCTCATCCTGCTTTTGGCCTTTCCTGCTTTGGTCCTTGATTTGCCCTCACAGATGTAGCACACGCTCTCTTGACGCTTTCGCGATTTAGCTCCATGAAAGTTAAGCTTTCAGAGGCCTGGGTGGAACCATCGTGTCGCGTATTGAAATGAAATCCAAACACGCCCGTGACACACCTCACAGCGACCCCGTCAGAGGCGCGCTTTACACTTTTGAAATATACGTCGGACGTGGGTTTGCCGAATACGAAGCCGCCGCGATTGTAAACACTCTTAGAATGGGCAACGAAGTGCTGGGCGGTCCAGTTTTTCATTGGCGTTACGTGTCCGAGACCCCCGGCCTTTTGACAGGACAATG
>Ga0206129_10004584_pt1 | contig 15090 bp, 7 predicted proteins | sample Helgoland_Spring_8_FD_148616 | JGI IMG/M metagenome (GOLD analysis project Ga0206129, IMG submission 148616) | Pelagic subsurface seawater microbial communities from Kabeltonne, Helgoland, North Sea - Helgoland_Spring_Bloom_20160502_2 | ecosystem: Environmental > Aquatic > Marine > Epipelagic ...
TAATGACTCTCTCTTTAGTGGTCACAAAAGTAATGAGAAAAAATGCAATGCCGACCACGGAAAAAATCATCATGGTGTTCTCGAAGCCAACCGCTTTGTCACCGTCGCCGAGGATCAACACAAGTGGCAATAACAAAACTTGAATGATGAATTGAGCAAACATGACCGCTACGAATCGATAGGATGACACGCTATTTCTTTCGGCCATGCTTCCCGTGATTACGCCGCTTAGCGCGGCATAAGGCAAATTATTAGCTGAATAAATAATGACTAAGGCGATGTACGTGATGAAGGCGTAGAGAACTTTTCCTTCCACTCCTAAGTCTGGCGTACTGAAGGCTAAAATGGTTAATACTCCAAAAGGGATAGACGTCCATAAAATCCAAGGTCGGTAACGGCCCCAGCGAGTCGACGTTCGGTCGGCAATTACACCCATTACAGGACTGAAGAATGCGCCGACCATGCCGCCTGTGAATATTATTAGAGTCGCTTGTTCGGCGGGGATTTTATAGACGTCGGTATAAAAGAATGCAATGAAGGTTACAAATGTTTGAAAAATCAAGTTGGCTGCTAAGTCGCCAAGACTGTAGCCTACCTTCTCTACAACCGATAATTTTTCGTTATCTAAATATTCGCTATTTATCGCATGTTCATTCATGAGTTTTATCATTCTCGTAAAGTGTGAGTGAGTCAGTGTTATAAACATGACGCTCTGGATTTGGCAGAAGTATACCTCTGTATTAAGTGGCGCTTTGGATATTTCAGATTATTTTTCGTATCAGTTGGTATGCTTATAATATTCGTCAGCCCATAGTGAGCCAAGAAAATTTTTATAAGCGTGATAAGGCAGCGCTAAATTGACTGAACCCGATAGTGATTGTATTGGGTGGTTGTTTAGTTGGCGGTGCTTTGGCCTAGAGGTCATGAAGGCAAGTGCGCGGCCGCGCAATTGAGTCGAAGCGGAGCGGTAGGCGGTATTTTTCGCCTGATTTTTTGACTTGGGCGAAAATATTAGCGGGCTCATTTTTAAATGAGTAACAATTTGTATCAGAGTGTATCAATTCATTAGCTTGATACATCTGCTAACTATCTTTTGTGATTTAAGTTTTTATTTTCACTCCCTCTGTGTTCCAATCTAAGAAATAGAGCTGGTGTCCTCGGGGTTGGTGTTGCTCAGGGTAATCAGTGCGTCTGTTTTTGCAGGTCGTAGAGAAGAATTAAAAAAGGAAACGTTATGTATTTTAAGGCCGGGATATTGTCGTTACTGGTTGTCACTTCACTGGCTTTTGGCGAGGGTGTTGAGGGCAGCAAGCCGCCCAATGTATTGTTTGTGATGGTCGATGACCTTCGAGTTGAGTTAGGTGCTTATGGCGGGGAACATGTGCTCTCGCCTAATATTGATGAATTGGCCGGCCAAGGCACGCGGTTTGCGAATGCCTACGTCAGCGTGCCTGTCTGCGGTGCATCTCGGGCAAGTTTGTTTACCGGCATGCGAGCTACGCCAGATCGTTTTACCAACTACTACACCTGGGTAGAAAAGGATGCCCCTGATGCGACTACCATTTTTGAGGAGTTTAAAAACAACGGTTATCATACCGTTGGATACGGTAAAATTTTTCACCAAACACAAGATACGGCCAGCAGGAGTTGGAGTAAAAACAATGCCTGGACAGCTGATCATGACCAGAAGCCAGCCTTAAAGACTGGATGGCGAGACTATCAGCGACCTGAAAATATCGCTGAATTTAAAGAAACTAAAAGAGGTCCTTCAACTGAGATGGTTGACGGGCCTGATGACATTTATTTTGACGGAAAGGTTGCTAATAAAGCGATCGATACCTTAGCCACGCTGGCTAAGACAAAGCAGCCATTCTTGCTGGCAGTCGGTTTTGTGAAACCGCACCTGCCTTTTAACGCGCCTAAAAAGTACTGGGACCTATACGATGCCCAGCAGTTTGAGTTACCTGAGGCAGCATTACCAAAAGCAGCACCCAAGCAGGCCTACCATCATTTTGGTGAATTACGTGCTTACAGTGACACGCCGGAGGCGCCTCAGCCCGTAGGGCCAGAGCAGGCGCGGCGTCTAGTGCACGGCTATCATGCTGCGGTTAGTTACGCTGATGCGCAGGTGGGCAAGGTGTTAGGCCAGCTCGATGCATTAGGCTTGAGCGACAATACTATTGTCATTTTGATGGGCGACCACGGTTATAGTTTGGGTGAGCACGGTTTATGGTGTAAGCACTCAACTTTCGATGTGGCAACGAAAACACCGTTGATTATCCGAGCGCCTGGTATGCCCGCGAATCAGACTGTTGAGGGCTTAGTAGAGTTTATTGATGTTTTTCCAACACTAACTCAATTGGCTGGTATCGAAACACCCGCGCAAGCGGCGGGTATGAGTTTAGTTCCGTTGTTAAAAGATGCGAGCCTTCCTGCGAGGTCGGCAGTGTTTCCGCGCTACCATGCGGCCGAGGCGATTCACACTAACCAATATACGTTAACGCAGTGGTTTGGTGGCAATGGCAGAGCCTTCGCTGAAATGCTCTACGACAACAAAAACGACCCAGATGAGACGCGTAATCTAGCTAAGATGCCAGAGTATAAAAATGTGTTAAATGACCTGAAGAGCCAATTAGCTAGCCATATGAAAGCGCGTAAATAAAATGGCGCCGCAGCGAAGCCAATGAACGTTAGTTCCAGGCAAGGCAGTCCGTCAAAAAAGTCAACTTTAAATTGAGCGAGATCGCCAAGAGCGCGAGTCGTATGCACTTGCCGATAATGGCAGGAGAGAGAACTATGTATTATAAGATCGCAATATATTTTTTTATCGGATTGTTTTCAATCGGTGTTAAGGCTGCAGGAGGGGTTGCTGGTCAGGATAAGCAGCCGAATGTTTTATTTATTATGATCGACGATTTGAGAGTCGAGTTGGGTGCGTATGGTGGCGAGCACGTGCTGTCGCCCAATATTGATATGCTTGCTGCGCAAGGCACACGCTTTGCTAATGCCTACGTGAGCGTGCCAGTTTGTGGTGCGTCTCGAGCTAGTCTATTTACCGGTATGCGCGCCACCCCTGACCGCTTCAAGAATTATTATACTTCGGTAGAAAAAGATGCCCCCGAGGCAACAACTATTTTTGAGCAGTTTAAGGATAATGGTTATCACACCGCAGCATACGGTAAAATCTTTCATCAAGTGCAGGACACTGCCGGCAAAAGTTGGACGGCAAAAAAAGCGTGGAATTGGCGTCGGCATACGCAAAATCGTGATTATCAATTGCCAGAAAATATTGCCGAATACAAGAAAACTAAAAGTGGCCCCTCAACAGAGAGCTTTGACGGACCTGATGATGTCTATTTTGGCGGTAAATTGGCGAGCAAGGCCATAACGGTGATGTCTGATTTGGCAGCTTCTGAGCAGCCGTTTTTTTTAGCGCTGGGTTTTACGAAGCCGCATCTACCTTTCAATGCACCTAAAAAATACTGGGACTTATATGACGCCCAGCAATTTGAATTAGCAGAAAATTCCTTGCCTGAGGGTGCGCCTAAGCAGGCTTATCATCAATTTGGTGAGTTGCGTTCTTACAGTGACACCCCTAAGGCGCCTCGGCCTGTAGGCGAGGATCAAGCTCGGCGCTTAATACATGGTTATCACGCTGCGGTAAGTTACACCGATGCTCAAGTAGGTAAGGTTTTAAAGCAACTTGATGCCTTGGGCTTAACTGAAAATACCATTGTTATTTTGATGGGCGATCATGGTTATGCCCTTGGTGAGCACGGCCTGTGGTGCAAGCACTCTACCTTCGATGTGGCCACTAAAACGCCGTTAATTATTCGAGCGCCAAATATGCCGGCGAATCAAACGGTTGAAGGATTGGTCGAATTTATTGATATTTTTCCAACGCTAACAGAGTTAGCCGGTTTTGATTCACCAGCCCAAGCGGTCGGCATAAGCCTAGCGCCGCAGCTGAGCGATTCTAGCTTGCCAGCTAGGGCGGCAGTGTTTCCTCGTTACCATAGTGCCGAGGCCATTCACACCGACCAGTACACACTGACCCAGTGGTTCGGGGCCAATGGTCGGGTTAGGGCGCAGATGCTCTACGATAACAAAAATGACCCTGACGAAACGCGCAACCTTGCGAACCTGCCTGAATATCGAGAGGTATTGGCTGGCTTGAGCGCTCAGCTCAGTGCTTATCTAAAAGCGCGGAAGTAGGTGAGCAAGGCTTCAGTCGCCATCGTAGATTCAACTATACCGGTGGTATCGCAAAAGCTGCCGCTTTGTAACAGTTTGTAACAGGATGCGCGTTTGGTATGTTCAGTTACCATCTGCGCTCCTACCCTGTTGAATTTAATGCTACTTTTTATATGTACTTTTAAAAACGGCTCATCTCAACGGTGCCGTACTAGGTGTGCCGGTGCGTGCCAGGAGAGCTTTGGCCTGACGACTTAATGATTTTAATATGAATATAATGGATTCGAACTTTCGAGGAAATCTTTTGTTGCTATTTATTTTATCCGTTTTTCGGACGGTCGCTGTTATCGCGTTCACGCTTAGCCTGAGCGTTCAGGCTTTTGCTGCCGATTGGTATGTTCAGGCTACGGGGTCGAACGCGAATGCTGGTGATTCTTCTTCGGCACCATTCCAGACAATTGCTAAGGGGATTTCGCAGGCCAGTGCGGGCGACACCATATATGTTATGGATGGGACATACCGAAATGGAAACTTCAATACCAACAAGCAGCTTGGTGTAAATCCAACGAACTTGAATAACGGTGCTGCCGCTAATATTAATAAGTCTGGCACTGCCGGTAATCCAATAACCTTAAGAAACTTGCCCGGGCACTCGCCCAAAATCGAATTTGATGGTTCGGGCGGTATTACGCTTTCCAATAATGCGAGCCATATTATTATTGAGGGTTTTAATATTGAGGGGCCATCACAGTTTATTGATTATGATCAAGGCATGGCAAATAGGGCTTATAAGGTTTTGGTTGCAGAAGATGAAGATCCCGCGACTAACTTTAATCGCAATTATTTTTCTGGAAAAGGTATATGGGGTTACGGTATTCACAACAATGTGATTGTTAGAAATAACGTTGTTTATAATACGCCTGGGTCTGCTATTCGCTTTAATGACGCTGATTATATGACTATCGAAAGTAACGAGGTTTATAACGCCACTTGGTGGACAACCTCGGCATCAAGCGCCATTGTTTATGCAGAGACTATATCGGCTGCTGGTGATAACGGCACTGATGTGAAAATGATAATGCGGGGTAATGTTGTTTATAACTGCTGGAACCGTATCCCGTTCTATGTAACCCAGCTGCCGGATAACTCAGGCAATACTAATCCAAATTATGGCACCGCAACTTATTCTTCAATTCTTGATGGACAAGGTCTTTACGTAACGCGTAGTGACCCTTCTTATGCAGGCACTTTTTTGTTCGAAAATAATTTGCTTATCAATAATGGTAAAAACGGCATCAACTTTGATAACTCGCTGGGCGCTAAAGCGATATACAGAAATAACACGCTGTATTACAACGGTGTGCATGAAATTATTCAGGATTTATCAGTTGCGCAGGGTAATGCACCACACCGTGGCCAGAAAGTTGCTGGAATTAAGGCGAATAAAGTTTTAGCTGTGGAGGTGGCAAACAATATTATTGTGACCCGAGACAATCAATTCTCGGCGCTGTCTTTGCTGAACGTCAATGGGGTGTATAGCAACAGCGCATCGATTACTACTGCTAACAACATCTTCTTAAATGGGTCAGTCAGCGATTCAAACAATACCGACCAAATAAATGTGGCACCGTTATTTGTGAGTGCCCCGGCCACCGTGAATGGGCCCATTAACATGGTGGGTACCGATTTTTCAGTTTCCGTCTCGTCTCCAGCTATCGATGCAGGCGAACCTGATTACTCACCGATCGATGATATCAACGGCGTGCTTCGTCCAGTAGTGCCTACTGCAAACCCCGACGAGATCGCAGTCACTAGCTTCGAAGGTGGCTTCGACGGCTGGGAGTCTTTCGGTGGTGCAAGCGTGGGGCTGTCGACAGTTCAAGCTAAATCAGGCGGTGGTAGTCTTTTTATTAGTGATCGGCAATTTAATTATTCGGCGCCTAAGTTGGTTTTAGATGGCTTGCTAACGGTAGGTCAAACGTACACGTTTTCGGTGTGGGTAAAATTGGCTGCCGGCGTTTCTGGCACTGCGCAGATTGCCATAAAAAAATTTATAGGTGGCTCGGCCAGTTATAATAACTTTCCGGCGGCGGTGACTGCCTCAGACGGAAGTTGGACCCAAGTCACGGGTAATTACACACATGTTGCGGTAGATGATACCGGTGGCGACGATATCATTGTTTATGTGAAAGGGCCGACCAGCCCGAGCAATGGCAAAGAATATTACATCGACGATTTTTCAATTCTTACTCAGGGCACTACACCGATAGATTTCGATGCACTGGTCAATAGCAATCCCGCCAATATTGTTGATATAGGTGCCTATGAATATCAGTCTCTGGACAGCGACAATGATGGATACAACGACGATGTCGACAATTGCCCCAATGACTCCAATCCGAGTCAGGCTGATTTGGATGGTGATTTGACGGGTGATGTGTGCGATGTTGATGCCGATGGCGACGGCGCGAATGGCGATGGCGCAGGCGGACCTAGTGCATCTGATGCGAATGACTTAGATGCCAGTATTACTATCGACAGCGATAGTGATACGGTTGATGACCTTATCGATAACTGCGCGTTAATTCCTAATAGTGATCAAATCGATACTGATAGTGATGGAGCTGGTGATGCTTGCGATGATTATCCTTTTGATGATTCGAGAACGACGGCTACCGGTGACTTTGTTTGCGGCTTTATAACCCCAACTACCTTCGGCTGCTACTACGAAACAGGCGATAGCGATGGTGATGGAGTCGATAATTCAGTGGATAATTGCCCTGAGCTGGCAAATACTGATCAAACCAATAGCGATAATAACGGTGTAGGCAATTGCGAAGGAGTCAACGTTCCAGTGATGAGTGGCATAGGATTGTTCGCTTTAGGGTTATCGATACTGGGTCTGGGAGCCGCACAAATGCGACGAAAGTAGTACTGTGCTCAATGCGGGCTAGCCGCATGGCGATTGAGGCGTGTCTAAAATACTTGAGGTATGAGTGCTAGCCGTCGCTGTCGGCCTCATTGTCACCCAACTCCGTCCATTGGAGCGCTTGCTTGTAATAAACGGTTAACTCTATGTCGTCTTGGTTATATTTTGGCCTGTTTTTAGGCTGATACACTCAAGTCGGAGGTATTTTGGCTCGTTTGGAGCGATCAGCCCGGCTGAGTGCGTATATTCTTTGAACAGTGGAGTTCGCAAGATTGGCCTTCAATCAGGGTCGAAATGGCCTAACAATAAGAATCTTAAAACTTTGTATCAGTTTGTATCAATCGCCCTGATTGATACAGCGAGCAACGTTTTTGTACTTAGTAGCGCCTACGTTTTCAACTATTATTTAACCAATTATGTGCAATCTCTAATAGAGAAGCCTTGAACCAAAAACCTAATTTTAATCAAGGAGAAGTAAATGAAACTGTCCAATTTGTCGGTATTGACGCTCGCAATCGCAGCCAGTGGGGCGGCCCAAGCGACACAGGTGAGCTTTGATCTGTCACCTGCAACATCTGCAGGCAACGTTTTTCAGCCGTCAGTGACCTTTATAAATGGCGATTATTTGCTGACTATCACAGGATCTTCTCAGGCTCCCCTTGCTGATCCTGATCGATGTGCCAACGTTGCGTCCCAGACTTCGGTTGATGCTTCAGGCAACCCAGTAAAGATTGGGGTGGGTGTTGCTGAATGCGCCACTACTTTAGATGGTTCCGGCAATGTTGTCACTAAAGACTGGAGCATCATAGAGAGTGAAACATTGAACGTGTCGCTGAGCACATTTTCACTGGATGCGAGCGGCAATGCCACAGCGGTTGCTGCAATTCCATTTACTAACATTGCGTTTGATAGCCCAGAAGCTCTGGTCAGTCGCCGGTTTGGTGGTGAAGAGCGAGCAACCCTCAGAGTGAATAATACTGATTATCTTCTTAAGGGTGGAGCTGCAGGCCTCACGGTTAACTCCGACTGCGCCACCTATACAGGGGAGTGTGCCAATGATGCGAGCGGAAATCCTGTTGACAATACTACGAGCGATGGCAGCTGGGCTGCTGAGCAGGCAGCGAGCTTTTCATTAACGGGCGGTATCGCATTTGGCACCGATGCTTCGGGGAATCCCAATGCGACTAGTTTTAGAATAACCAATTTATATGTTGATGTTGATCCAGACATTGATGGCGATGGCGTCGCTAACGGCATTGATTTATGCCCAACCGTTTCTGATGCGGCAAATCAAGTTGACAGCGATGCCGACGGCCTCGGTGATTCTTGTGACGATGATCCGGATGGTGACGGCACTGCTGACATTACCTTCACATTTGGGCCTGATTTCGCCGACGGTAGTCAGTTCGGGCAGCCGTCATTCAGCTTCGGTTCGCAGTCGGGTGACTATACGTTGACCGTTACTGGCTTGTCTGAGGCTGCGGAGACGACGCTTGCTAGACAAACAGGCTCATCATCTTCTAACGCTCCGCGTGGTATTGGCGTGAAATCAACTGTTGAAACGCCGGCTGATTGGACTATTCGCAAAATATCGAGCAGCACGGGGCTTGAAGAGAGCGAAGGCTTGAACTTTACTCTGACCAATGCTGCTGGGGCTCGTGTGCCGTTCTCTGAAATAGGCTTTCAGACGCCGGCAGGGAATTTCCTCTCGACCAATGAGCGGCTACAGTTAGCAATCAATGGGAACTCCTATACCGTTAAGGGTTATGCCTTTGCCGTCAGAGGCGATGCAACAGATGCCAGTACCTGGCCTGTAATCAATGACGATGGTGTGGGTGCATCTTACGTGGGTAATTGCGCACCGGCGAATTGTCCGATCGTTGGTTGGGGAAGTGCTAATCCCAATGGTGCTGAAACTGCGTCGTCCTTTAGCTTAACGGCTGATACGGCATTTAATTCGCCTTCAAATGAAACCTCGTTTTTGTTAGCGAGTTTGTCAATACAGGTCAACCAAGATGCCGATGCGGATGGTGTTCTGAACCCTGTCGATAACTGTCCCGAAGATGCCAACCCGAGCCAGACCGATTCGGATGGCGATGGTCTAGGTGATGTGTGCGATCCTGATCCGAGCGGCACGGGTATTGCCGGTTTGCAATTTGATTTTGAACCGGCGTCAAACATCTTTGGCCAAAACTCTATTTCGCTGACCAAAAACACCTACACATTGACCGTAACAGCAACGTCCGGTGCGGCAGCGGCGACACTTGCCCAGCAAACAACTACCGGGCTGGGGGTTAATAACGGTGACGGTACTTGGCTTATCGAGGATGATGAGCGGCTAAGGTTTGCGTTGTCCGATGGTACTGGCGAGCCCGTACCTATGAAAAACATTCGTTTCCAAACCGCATACTCTGCGCACCTGTTTGGCAACGAAACAGCAACAATTGGCCTTAATGGTAAGAATTACCTCATGACCGGTGCTGACAGGGCTACTAATAACGCCGATGGTCCTTATCTCGGCGGCGCTTTAGGCGTTTATGTTGACGGTGTTCAGGGCAACCCAAACTGGGCCGCTGTTGCAGGGCCGGAGTTTACGCTTGAGCCAGGCTTGAAAACAGTCAATGAAGCTACGAGCACTACTGACTATAGGGTCTGGAGCTTGCGTGTTGATGTAGACATTGCCAATAACCTCGTCGATCAAGATAGTGATGGAATCCCGGATGATTCGGATAACTGCATAGCCGACAGCAATACCGATCAAGCTAATTTAGATCAGGATTTGGTGGGTAATGTCTGCGATTCGGACATTGATGGTGATGGAGTCGCTAATGATATTGAAACTACACTGGGTTTCGACCCCGAAGACGCATCCGATGGTGAAGCTGCTGCTGCTGCTGCCTTAGACGCGGCCAATGGGGGTGGGGGCGAGCCTGTTCAAATCCCAATGGTTGGTGGTTTAGGACTCCTTGCTCTGGGCTTATCTATGCTGGGCCTAGGCGTATTGCGAAAAAGAAAATAGATAAGTTGGGCTCAAAAAAGCCGCGGCAAGTGCTGCGGCTTTTTTATTGATTACTCGATAGCTGATTATAGGTTTGACTATAATTTATTAGTTGCAGGCAGACTTTGTAAGCAAGCCGCCTCTACTTTTTTTTGTTGAGCCTATTAGGTTAAATTTTTTATTGTTAAAAACTATGTGGAAATTAATTCGATGCGCTTTTTTCAAAGGCTAGGAAGTCTTTTAGTGGCAGTAATTGTCGCAGTTGGCGCGAGCGCAAGTATTGCCTCCACCTCTAGTCAGACGCTAGCACAAATCATTAGCGGGCAGAGCGTACTCCGTGAGTATGCTATTCGTTATCCGCAGGTGCCTGATCAAAGCAGTTATCCGGTTGTATTTTTTTTCCATGGGGCGGGCGCATCTTCAGGACTAAACTTGTTAAATACACAGTTGGAAAATTTAATTGATACGGATGAGTTTGTTGGCGTTTTTCCAACAGGTTATGATCCCTCAGGCTCCAATAATAATAGGTGGAATGTCACAGGTGAAACGCTTGCAGACGATGTTGAGTTTTTTGAACTCATATTGTCTGAGCTTGCTGCTGATCCACTAATAGACTTGGATAGGGTTTATGCTATTGGTAGATCCAACGGTGCGGGTATGGTCAATAAGCTCGGCAAGCAAAAAACGGGTTTGCTCAAGGGTATTGCTCCCATTGTAAGTCAGCAGGTCGAGTCTATTGGGGCGCTTGCGGCGTCTGATGCGCTGTCGGTATTTCAGGTTAATGGAGATGCTGATAATGTGATACCCATTGGAGGTGGTTTTATTGCTTGGCTTGGTGCCACGTTTTTGTCAGCTCAGGCGAGCGCAGAGAATTGGGCTGCTAGTTTAAATTGCGGGTCTATCCCCCAGAGCGAACAGCTGCTGTGGGGTGATTTATCTGTTCAGGCTTATACTTATCCTGACTGCCTTGAAAGCCGACAAGTTCGCTATCACGCGGTCGAAGGCGCGACGCACTCGATGAGTTTGGGGCAAGGGTTCGATCTCTATGCCGAAGTATGGAGTTTTTTTAAGGCTCAGGAGGCTTTGGCTTCCGAATCAGTGAGTAGTGTGACCGTTCCCGCTGTGGGCAGCTTCGGGCTTTTAACGTTAGGCTCTTCTATGTTGGGGTTGGGTGCTTTTCAAGTGAGACGAAGATAGCTTGAAACTTTTCGCGGATGCTATTTCATTATGAATAAAAAAAATACTTTTTCTTTCTGGTTGCGGCCGGCTATTTTTTTTTCAGTCGCAGTAGTTAGTGCTAGCTTGTCGGCTCAAGATCTTTCGCACCGTAAAACCGCACTCAGTATTAAGGTGCAGGATACCAATGGCGATCCTGTTTCCAGTGCTGTGGTTGATGTGCAAATGAAAAAGCATGCGTTTAAGTTTGGCTCGCAAATTCGTGATAAGTTTGTAGCAATTACAGAGGCCGAGTTTAATGCGTTGTCTGATACGCAAAAGAAAAACCTTTTGCCGGATTTAACAAATGTTGTGAATTCGGGGCAGACGCCTGGCGCGCACTTGCCAACAACGCAAGCAGAACGGTATATCCCTACCTGGGCTGACGCCGAGGCGTACCGACAAGCCATCTGGGATAATTTTAATCATGTGGTGCCAACGATTGGCATGCAGTGGACGCAATATAATAGCAATGGCCCTAGTATTCCCGACACAGCTATTGCGTTAGTAAAATCAAAAGGTCTAGGCGTTACAGGCGCATCAGTAGTTTGGCAAAAGGATGCCTGGCCCACGCCGAATGTTTATCGCTCGGCACAATCCCCCGACCCTATAGTTTTACACACAGCACTGGTTAACGATCGTTTGAGTGAGGCGGGTATTCTGCGCAGGTTTAGCGATTCGGGTGCGGGGCCCACCATATCCGAGTGGAAGATACTCAACGAGCCAATACATGAAGAGTATTTTTGGCAAACATTTACGCCGCCTTCGGCAAATATTTATGCCGACGAGGTGGCGACCCTTACCGATTTTTTTATTCGGGCAAGAGCTATTAGGCCTAACAGTATTTTGTCGGTCAACGAATACGGGATATTAAATTCGAACCCTAATAATGATAATGCCGTTACTGAATATCGTGATTTAGTACAGAGTTTATTAAATGCCGGGGCTCCGATTGACCAAATTGGCGTACAAGCACATATTTCACGCACTGATGTTACGAAAGCCGATATGCATCGCCGGATCGACATCCTAGCGCAGACGGGTTTGTCTATTGAGATAACTGAATTTGATGCACGTGATGACCTAGCAGTGCCTCAGTTAACGCCAGCACAGCAACAGCAAGTGTTTCAAGATCTACTAGAGGTTTCGTTTGAAAATACGAACGTCGATGGCTTTATTATGTGGGGCTTTTGGGACCTAGCTCATTGGCGCGGCAATGGCCCTTTGTATGATGAAAATTGGAATGTAAAAACCGAAGCGTCGCCTTGGTTTGATTTGGTTAAGGGTCAGTGGATGACCGAACTAACAGGTCAAAGCGTTAATGTTGATGGCCAATGGGATGCACCTGACGGCGTGTTTAGTGGAGTGTATGACTTTAGTGTGAGCGCGGGCGGTATAACCACAGAGTTCTCCGATTACAACCTATTTAATGATACCTCCAGTTACGACCCAGGCGCAGTATCTGTGACGAGCTTTGAAATTGGCCAGGAAAATAATTGGGTTTCGTTTGGCGCAGCGTCGCTGGCTACGACGTCGGCAACGTCAGCGCATACAGGGGCTCAGAGCCTTTTTGTTAATAATCGTAGCGTCAATTATGCAAGTCCTAAACTAGTCTTGGATGGCTTGTTAACGGTCGGTCAAACGTATACGTTTTCGGTGTGGGTGAAATTGGCTCCTGGTGAGGAGGGCACAGCACAAATCACTATTAAAAAATTCATTGGCGGTTCTGCTAGCTACGACAACCCTGCGGGGCCGGTGACCTTATCCGACCAAGATTGGACTTTGGTGACGGGAGACTACACTCACGTTGCAGTTGATGACTCTGCGGGCGATGATATTTTCGTTTATATCAAAGGGCCCAATGGTGTTTCTGGCGCGTGGGCTGATTATTATATTGATGACTTTTCAATCGTTGAGCAGGGTGCCTCGCCGGTCGATTTTAATGCCTTAAACGGTACGATCGTTTTGGTCGTTCCGGTAACCGACAACGACGGTGATACGATCGACGATTATGTCGATAACTGCCCCAATACTCCCAACCTATCTCAAGCTGATTGGGATGGCGACCTAGTGGGTGATGTGTGTGACCCTGATGCTGACGGTGATGGAGCTAATGGCGATGGCGCTGGTGGGCCTAGTGCGTTCGATGCCAATGATTTAGACCCCAATGTTACTATCGACAGTGACAGTGATACGGTCGATGATCTTGTTGATAATTGCATACTCGCCATTAATACCGATCAAATCGATACTGATAGTGATGGTGTCGGAGATGCTTGCGATGATTATCCGTTTGACGACACAAGAACGACGGCCAGCGGTAACTTTGTTTGTGGTTTCATCACTCCTACTACCTTTGGCTGTTATTACGAAACGGGCGATACGGATGGAGATGAGGTTGATAATTCGGTAGACAACTGTCCTAACTTGGCGAATACCGATCAATCTAATAGTGATAACAATGGCGTAGGGAATTGTGAGGGGGTTAATATCCCAGTTGTAAGTCACGTTGGTCTACTGGTGTTGGGTTTGTTGATGCTTTGCTTTGGCGCAGTCCGGTCGCGCCGTTATTAGACAGTGATTGTGCAGGCGAAAAAAAGCCGCGGCGGGTGCCGCGGCTTTTTTATGGGGCTAATATCGCTGAGCTAAACCGCGATGCTTTCTAGTCTTTGCGTCGAATGCAGCCAAGGCCAAGCAAAGCAGAGCCAAACAGCCATGCTGCTGCCGGAACCGGTACGGCTGCTACCTCAACTTGCACGCCTATAATTCGATAGTCAGCTTCGCTGATCGGGTCAGTGTTCTTTTCGTTGGCAGTAAACGATACGACTGAGCCCAATGCGCTGTTCATCGCTATAAAAGGCGCGTCTGAATCATCATTAGCGGCCCCCCGAGCGCCACCGGACACGGTACTCACGCTACCATCAACGTCCAAGAACGCATTCTCATTGCCGAACATGTGGGCTGAATAATCAAATTGCAAAGCAAGGTCGCTAAATTGCACGGCCCCGTTGCTATCGGCAAGTGTGAAGACCACGCCTTCACCTTGCGTGATTTTCCAAGTCGTGCCTGCTTCAGCAGAGGTTTTAACACCTAAGCCCGAACCGGCTTGAGATGCTAGTAATGCAGCTGTGCCACCGCTTGTAGATGTCACGGTGAGTGTATAGTCGCCTGATGTAAACGTCAGAGAACTTTGGCCAAATACGTTGCTTCCCGAAGGTTGCATATCGAAAACGATTGCTGCATTTGCCGCGCTGGTCATAGTCAAGCCGGCGGCTATAAGCGATGTACCCATTATATTAGAAATTTTCATAGTTTTTTCTCCAAGAATTTATAAGTTTAGGGGCTTTCAAAAGTCGAATCTTTTAAGGGGTTCGATTCGCCGCGGTCGCCTTTAAATTGTTCTGGCCCTTTGAGTTGGCCAGCCGTTTATTATTAATAACTACGTTCACACTGCTTATGGTAGCGTTCTCACAAGACAATCTCGGACGCTTCACTTTACAAATGTTGGACATATATTAACCTGCCAAGGGCGGTTTGGAGAGTATTTGGGCCCTCAAATTTGTATCAGAATTGTATCCAAATGTATCATTTTGGCGGCTTGATACCTCAAGTTACCTTTTTGATGCTTTTACTTAGCGGATCGTTGTCCGAGTCGATTTTTAGGCGAGTAACCAGCCAAATAATGAGTGCCTGCTGCTTAAAGTTTTAAATTGGCGTGAATGTTATAGCCTGGCCTTTGCGCTTGTGCACGAGC
>Ga0206129_10004591_pt1 | contig 15082 bp, 9 predicted proteins | sample Helgoland_Spring_8_FD_148616 | JGI IMG/M metagenome (GOLD analysis project Ga0206129, IMG submission 148616) | Pelagic subsurface seawater microbial communities from Kabeltonne, Helgoland, North Sea - Helgoland_Spring_Bloom_20160502_2 | ecosystem: Environmental > Aquatic > Marine > Epipelagic ...
CCGCGCCACCTGCTGGGTGATGGTGCTGCCGCCCTGGCGCACCGCACCGGCGGTCACGTTGACATAGAGGGCGCGGGCAATGCCCAGCAGATCGACGCCCCAATGGTGGTAGAAGCGGCGGTCCTCGATGGCGGTGAAGGCGTCGGGCAGATAAGGCGGCAGGTCGGCGATGCCCACCGGCTCGCCATACAAGTCGCCAACGGCGCCGAGAAAGCTGCCGTCGCGGGCCTCGATGGTCAGGCTGGGCGCGCGCGGCAGGCGGGTTGCCTCACTGACATCGGGCAGGTCATAGGCAAACCAGCCCAGTGCCAGCAGGCCGAAGGCGGTGGCCCAAAGGCCGGCAACGATGGACCAGCGCACCAGCCACCGGGCAAAACGCCCCAGCAGGCCGCGGCGCCGCGGCGGATGGGAGCCATCCGGCAGTTCGATGGTGGGCGGGGGGCGCCGCCCGCGGCTCACGCGGCGGGATCAGCCGGGGAGAAATCCGGCGCCATGCCAAGCGCGTGCAGGTAGAGGTCGAGCAGGCTTTCCTGCTCCGCCCGGTCACTGGCATCCATTTTGCGCAGTTTCAGAACCTGGCGCATCACTTTGGTGTCGAAGCCGTTCGCCTTCGCTTCGGCAAAGACCTCGCGCACATTGGCGGCCAGTTCGGCCTTTTCTTCCTCTAGGCGCTCGATGCGCTCGATATAGCTGCGAAGCTGTTCGGCGGTGATGCCACCCACGTCGGTCATGCTGTTGGCCTTCGCCTGGAACGGTTGCGGTCAAGGCGGTGCAGAATACCGGAGCCGGACGTCCGGCGCCAAGGACGCAGCGTCTCACGCGCCGACAATCCAGCCTTCCTGCGCGGTTGCGGTGGCACGGTCCTGTGGAGAAAGCGCCGCCGGCGGCCCCAGCAGGTCTGCGATTCGCCCGGCGGCCAGCCCTTCGCGAATGCCGAGAAGGGTGGCGGCGACCTGGCCGGCATCGCGGATCGGATGGGCGGCGGCCTGCGGATCGTCCCGGCGATCGCGAAAGAACAGGTGCGGCCAGATCTCGGCAATGGTGACGGGGGAAAGTTCATGGTGCCAGCCGGTCTCGAACGGCCAGAGCCGGGCCTTGGCGAAGGCGGGCTGCTGCAACAGCCGGCCAATGGCATGCATGCCCATCAGCACCTGGCTGCCGACCGAGGCCGGATAGGCCAGCTTCCAGACGGTCTGGATGCGGTGGTCTTTCAGATGCCGCTCGGCCAGCCGGTATTCGGTGATGTGGGCGGGCCAGGGGCTGGGACGGGTCGGGCGCAGGCCGGGCAGGCGAACGCTGGCCGGGCAGCCCCAGAAGGGCCCCTCGCCGCCCGGGTTCAGACATCGGTTCAGACGCGCCGCGACCTCGAACCGGTTGTTGCGGTCGTTGGGGGCGTCCTCGATGTGGTGCGCCAATTGGTCACAAAGCGCGCGGCCACCGGGCAGGCTGCTGCCGGCGGGATAGCCGAAGGGGAAGTCAAAGCCGACCAGGACCGGGCCAGCGCTTTCGGCGGTCCAGCCAGCGATCCGATCCAGGGCCTGCTGCCGGGTGCGGCAATAGGCGAGGTCCGGCTCTGCCTCGCCCGTGTCGAGCTTGCCGACCCAGCAGCGGTCCTTGCGGGGCCGTATCGGGCCGGGCGAATTCGCCGCCGACCAATCCGCCATGATCAGCCGGGCGAAGCTCATGGGTTCAGACCGTCGTCGGGTTGGTGACGAGGGCGTTGCTTTCCCGGATCGCTTCGATCAACGCCTTTTCGATCTGCGCCTGTTTGCCGGGATGCTCGATTTTCAGGCCGAACACGTCCTTGACGTAGAACACGTCCACCGCGCGCTCGCCATAGGTGGCGATATGACTGGAGGCGATCTGCAGGCCCATCTGGGTCATGGTCCAGGCGATCTTGTTCAAAAAGCCGGGCCGGTCGCGGCCGTTGACCTCGATCACGGTGAAATAGCGGCTGGCCTCGTTGTCGATGATGACACGCGGCTCCACCTTGAACACGGCGGTGCGGCTCGGCCAGGCGGGCGGCTGCTGCAGGGCGTCGGTCAGCTGCACTTCGCCGGTCAGCACTTGGCTCACCCGTTTGCGCAGGCGGTCGTGCTCGTGGTAGAAGCCGCCCTCGCCGGCCTGGACCCAGAAGCTGTCGATGACATAGCCGTTGTGCAGGGTGAAGGCGCGGGCGCCGACGATGTTGGCGCCGGCCAGCGCCAGCGCGCCGGCCAGCCGCGCGAACAGGCCCGCATGGTCCAGCGTGCAGACAGTGATGATGGTGGCCTGGCCCTCGTCGTCGTTCTGGAACTCGATGGTGAGGCCGGGGTCCTCCGCCTCGGTCCGGCGCAGCAACTCGGCATGATAGGCGAGCGTGTCGGTATCCCAGGCGACCCAATAGGTATTCGCTGCCTTGGCGAAATGCGCTTCCAACTCCTCCGGCGACCAGTCCTCCAGCTTCTCGGCCAGCCGGTCGCGGGCGGCGGCTGCGCGGCGGGGCAGCGACTCGACATTGCCGGAGCCGGACAGCCGCTCGTCCGCGCGCCAGTACAGTTCGCGCAGCAACGCGGCCTTCCAGCCGGTCCAGGTGTCGGGGCCGACGGCGCGGATATCGCAGACCGTCAGCACCAGCAACTGGCGCAACCGGTCCGGCGATTGCACGACACCGATGAAATCCTGGATGGTCTTGGGGTCGTTCGGATCGCGGCGTTGGGCGGTGTCCGAGAGCACCAGATGATAGCGCACCAGCCAGGAGGCCGTTTCGGTTTCCGCGGCGGAGAGGCCGAGGCGCGGGCCGTATTCTTCCACCAGGTCGGCCCCGATCTCGGAATGGTCGCCGCCGCGGCCCTTGCCGATATCGTGGAACAGCACGGCCACATAGAGGGCGCGGCGATGCGGCACCAGCCTGACAACGCTGCCCGCCACCGGGGCCACGTCCGTCAACAGGCCGTCTTCGAGCCGGCGCAGTTCGGCGATGGCGCGGATGGTGTGCTCGTCGACGGTGTAGGAGTGGTACATGTTGTATTGCATCATCGCGACGACGCGGCCGAACGGCGGCAGGAAGCGGCCGAACAGGCCGGCCTCGTTCAGGCGGCGAAGGGTGACGATGGTGTTCTTGCGTGCTGTCAGCATCTCCAGGAACAGGCGGTTCGCTTCCCCGTCTTCGCGGACCTGGTCGATCAGGCGCAGATGGCGGCGCACCAGACGCAGCGCTTCGGGATGAATGTCGACATCGTGCTCCTGTGCGGTGCGGAACAGGCGCAGCATGTTGACCGGATCGTCGCGGAACGCCGTCGGCTCGCGCAGGGACAGGCGGCCATTGCTGAGGGTGAAATCCCCCAGTTTCTTCTCGAACGACAGCAGGCGCGAGAGCGAGAAAATGCCGGGGCGCTTGTGTTCGGCCTCCAGCGCCGCGCAGAAAATACGGGTCAGGTCGCCCACATCTTTCGCGACCATAAAGTAATGTTTCATGAAACGCTCGACCGAGCGCACATTGCGGCGGCCGTGATAGCCCATCCGCTCCGCCAGGGCGTGCTGATGGTCGAAGGTCAGGCGCTCTTCGGGCCGGCCCGCATAATAGTGCAGGTGGCAGCGCACGTCGGAGAGGAAGCGCTCCGCCTTTTCGAACCGGCGCGCCTCGGCCTTGGAAAACACGCCCTTCTCGACCAGTTCCGCCATGCTCTCCACATGATAGAGCGCCTTGGCGATCCAGTAGAGCGTGTGCAGGTCGCGCAGGCCGCCCTTGCCATCCTTGATGTTCGGCTCCAGCACATAGCGGGTGTCGCCCATGCGCTGGTGGCGTTCGTCGCGCTCGGCCAGTTTCGCTTCCACGAAGCCCATCGGGTTGGAGCCGATGGCCTTGTCCCAGAAACCGGCTTTCATCTCGTCGAACTGGCCGGGATCGCCCCAGAGGTGGCGGGCTTCCAGCAGGGCGGTGGCGATGGTCTGGTCCTCTTTCGCCATGCGGACGCACTCGGCTGGCGTGCGCACCGCCTGGCCGACCTTCAGGCCCAGATCCCAGAGCATATAGAGCACGTATTCGATCACCTGCTCGCTGCGGGGCGAGGTCTTGACCGGCTGCAGGAACAGCAGGTCGATGTCCGAATGCGGCGCCAGCTCGCCCCGGCCATAGCCGCCGACGGCGACGGCGGTGAGCACCTCGCCCTTGGTCGGGTTGGCGGCGGGGAATTTGTGGCGGCTCGCGTGGTCCAACAGGCCGCAAATCAGGCTGTCATAGAGCGCCGAGCGGGTGGGAAGCAGCGCCTCGGACCGGCCGCCGTTTTCGAACAGGTGGCGGAGATGGTCCTCGGCCTCGACCAGGGCCTGTTTCAGCGAGGCCAGGGTTTCCGCGCGTGTGCGGCGGTCGCCCGCAGTATCGATGGCGAGCAGGTCGGGCCAGGAAGGGGCGGTGAGTGTCTGTTCCATGGGGTCACACTTGCGCGCTGCGGCGCCTGAGCGTCAAGCGGGCACAATGTCGAAGGCGATGCTGATGCGCTCCGCCCCGGTCTCCAACGGCACCGTATGGTGCCAGAGATAGGACGGGAAGAGGAACATGCTGCCGGGCTGCGGCCGCAGCGTGCGGGTTTCGAGGCCTGGCGGGCTGGGGAGGCCGTAGCCGGGGGTGCCGAAGCTGATCCAGCCGGCCGGGCTGGCATCGGTGATGTCCGGCGGCAGCGTCGGATAGAACGCGCCGGAGACCCAGCCGTAATTGTGAATGTGCGCGGCCTGGTGCCCGCCGGGCGCCAGGATGTTGGCCCAGACGATCATGCGATAGCCAGAAGGCTTGGCGCCGAAAAACGGGTGGCCGGGCACATCCGGCAAACGGTCGCGCAACGCCTCCACCTCCCCCCGGATCATGCGGAGAAAGCCGGCGATGGCTGGCGTGGGTTCGCGGGTCAGGTCCGGCACCACCTGGCCGTGACGGGCGGCGCGTTTGGCCGGGTCCCAGTCCTGGATGAGTTGCGGGTGGGCGCGGATGTCGGCTTCGAGTTGTTGGGCGAAGCCGGGCTCGGCGGCAGGCCGGGCCGGGTAGACCATGCTGGCGACATCCGCCCACTCGCGCGCCGCGTCGGTATGGCCGAGGAATTGCAGCGCCAGCACCCGGTAGGCAACGACGTTGGCGCTTTTGGCGCCGGTGGCCAGATAGGCCTCCGCATCCGCCAGCGCGCCGGCGGCATCGCCGGCCTTGAGCCGGGCGGCAGCGCGGTTGCTGCGGGCGGCGATCAGGCCGGGATTGCGGGCGAGCGCTTCCGTATAGGCGGCGATGGCTGCTGCTGGATCGCCCTGTTCCTGCAACAGGTTGGCGAGTTCGAAGGGCGGCGAGCCGTGGTCGGCATGCGTTGCGGTGGCCGCTTCCAGCAGGGTGCGGGCTTGGGAGCTGTCGCCGGCGGCTTTCAGTGCGGCGGCGAGGCCGCTTTCTGCCGGCCAGTGTTGCGGGCGTGCGGCAAGCGCCTGGCGGAAAGCCTGTTCGGCGCCGGCAGCATCGCCGGTATCCGCCAGCGCCCGTCCGAGGCTGGTCCAGGCATCGGCATAGCGGGGGGCGACGGCAACCGCCTGGCGCAGCAGGCCGATGCCGGCTTCCCGGTGGCCGGCGCGGATGCCGGTCACGCCCAGCAGGTGCAGCGCGCCCGGATGGTTCGGCGCGGCCTTCAGCGCGTTGCGGCAGGCCCGCTCCGCCATGGCAAGGTCGCCGGCCTGAAACGCCTGGGCGGCCCGTTGCAGCAGCGGGGTGGGGTCAGCAGGGCGGGCGGTCATGAAGCGCCGCCCGCAAGCCGCTTCAGGCGGTAGAGCAGGTCCAGCGCCTCGCGCGGGGTGAGGCTGTCGGGGTCGGTCTCGCCCAGCACTTGCAGCAGTTCGTCCGGCACAGGGGCGGGCGTCGGCTCGGCCTCGGGTGGCGGAGCGGCCGGCGGCGGTCGTTTCGGTGCGGCGACGGCGAACAGCGGCAGGTCTTCGACCAGGCGGCGGACGGCAGAGCCCTGGTCGCCTTCCTCCAGCAGCCGCAACACCTCCTCCGCCCGCGCCAGCACCGGCTTCGGCAGGCCGGCCAGGCGGGCGACGTGGATGCCGTAGGAGCGGTCGGCGGTGCCGTCGGCGACCTCGTGCAGGAACACCACCTGGTCCTTCCACTCGCGGATGCGCATGGTCGCCAGATGCAGGGCGTCGAGGCGGTCGGCCAGCAGGGTCAGTTCGTGATAATGCGTGGCGAACAGGGCGCGGCAGCGGAGCTGGTCGTGCAGATGCTCCACTGCTGCCCAGGCGATGGAGAGGCCGTCGAAAGTGGCGGTGCCGCGGCCGATTTCGTCCAGGATCACCAGCGCGCGCGGGCCGGCCTGGTTCAGGATCGCCGCGGTCTCCACCATTTCGACCATGAAGGTGGAGCGGCCGCGGGCCAGCTCGTCCGCCGCGCCGACCCGGCTGAACAGGCGGTCGACCACGCCGATATGGGCCGCGGTGGCCGGGACGAAGCTGCCGATCTGGGCGAGAATGGCGATCAGCGCGTTCTGGCGCAGATACGTGCTTTTGCCGGCCATGTTCGGGCCGGTCACCAGCCAGAGCCGCTCAGCCGGGTCGCGGTCGGCAGACAGGTCGCAATCGTTGGCGATGAAGGCCTTGCCTTCGGCGCTCAGCACCGCCTCCACCACCGGATGGCGGCCGCCGCTGACCTTGAAGGCCAGCGTGTTGTCCACCACCGGCCGGGTGTAGCGCAGGTCGATGGCCAGGTCGGCAAGGCCTGCCAGCACGTCCAGCAAGGCCAGCGCTTCCGCCGTGCGGGCAAGGTCGTCGGCCCGGGCGGTGACCTCCTGGACCAGGTCGGCGAACAGGTCCAACTCCAGCGCCAACGCCCGGTCGCCGGCCTGGAGGATCTTGCCCTCCAGGTCCGAGAGTTCGACCGTGGTGAAGCGCATGGCGCTTGCCATGGTCTGGCGATGGACGAAACGGCCGTCGGCCTGCAGGCGTTCGGCCTGGTTCTGGTTCACCTCGACGAAATAGCCCAGCACATTGTTATGCTTGACGCGCAGGTTGGCGACGCCGGTTTCTTCGGCATAGCGTTTTTGCAGGGCTGCGATGTGGCGGCGGCTGTCGTCGCGGAGCGTGCGGAATTCGTCCAGTTCCGGGGCGTAACCGGGCGCGATGAACCCGCCTTCCCGGGCGTGGGCCGGCAGGTCCGGCGTCAGCGCCCGCGTCAGCCGCTCCACCAGCGGCGCGAAACTGCCGAGGCCGGCGATGGCGTCGGCCAGCAGTTCCGGGCGTGTGTCGCTCCGGTCGGCGGTGGCATCGCCCAGCAGGACGCGCAGCACGCCGGCGATGCGGGCCGCCTCGCGCATGGCCGCGAGATCGCGCGGGCCGCCGCGCTCCAGCAAGAGGCGCTGCAGGGCGCGAGCCAGGTCCGGGCAGCGGCCGAGCTGCTCGCGCAGGTCCTCGCGGGCGCTGACCGTTTCGCAGAGGAACTGCACCGCATCCAGCCGGGCAGCGATGCGGCCGGAATCGGTGAGCGGGGCGGAAAGCCAGGCATAGAGCAGGCGCGCGCCGGCGCCGGTCACCGTGCGGTCGATAGCCGCCAGCAGCGTGCCCTGCCGCCCGCCGGAGAGCGCATCCGTCAGTTCCAGATTGCGCCGGGTGGCGCCGTCGATCTCCATTGCCGCCGCGCCGGCAAAATGCCGGGGCGGGTCGAGCCGGGGCAGGCGGTCGACCTGGGTCAGTTCCAGATAGTCGAACAGCGCGCCGGCGGCGGCGATTTCCGGCCGGGTGAAGCTGCCATAGGCATCGAGGCTGGCAATGTTATAGGCCTGCAATAGCCGCTTCTGGCCGTTTGCCGCGTCAAACTTGACGCCGGGCAGGGGCGAAAGCGCGGTCTTGTGCTCGGCCCAAAGCTCGTAAAGGGTGTCCCGCTCCAGCAACCGGTCCGGCAGCAGCAATTCGTTCGGCGCGAGCCGGGCCAGCGCGGCGGCGAGGCCCGCCTCCGGCAGGGTCTGCACCGTGAAGCTGCCGGTGGAGATATCGACCCAGGCCAGGCCGAACTCGCCGGCCACCTCGCTTAGCGCCGCCAGATAGTTGTGCTGGCGCGCATCCAGCAGCGAGTCTTCGGTCAGCGTGCCGCGGGTCACGCGCCGGACCACGTCGCGGGCAACGACAGACTTGGCGCCGCGCTTCCTGGCCTCGGCCGGGTCCTCGGTCTGCTCGCAGATGGCGACCTTGAAGCCGGCGGCGATCAGGCGGTGCAAATAGGCCTCGTGGCTTTTGACCGGCACGCCGGCCATGGGAATGTCCTCGCCGCCATGCCGGCCGCGCTTGGTCAGCGCGATGTTGAGCACGGGTGCGGCCTGCACCGCATCGTCGAAGAACAGCTCGTAGAAATCGCCCATGCGGTAGAACAGCAAAAACCCCTCGTTCGCCTGCTTCAGCGCGAGGTATTGCGCCATCATCGGCGTCGGGGCGGTGTCGGTCGAACTCATACGGCAGCGCAGACTTACAGGCAGCGGGAGAAACGGAAGCCAGCATAACGGCTTTGCCAGGAAAGGCGATTCGCCGGGCGAGCGCACCGCCGAACCATCCACAGCATTCTCTTGCTTGCGCTGGCAAAGACGCTAGGGTTTAGCGCGAACCGTTCGCAATCCTTGCCGCAGGAGGCTGCCGCCATGCCCGTGATCAACTCCATCGCTGCCATGCGGGATGAAATGGCGGAATGGCGCCGGGACATCCATGCCCATCCCGAACTGGCCTTCGAGGAAGTGCGCACGTCGCAATTGGTGGCGGAAAAGCTGGAGAGCTGGGGGATTGCGGTCACCCGCGGCCTCGGCAAGACCGGGCTGGTCGGCACGCTGGAGGGCAGGGAGCCCGGCGGCTCCATCGGCCTGCGCGCCGACATGGATGCGCTGCCGCTGCAGGAACTGAACGACCTGCCCTACAAATCCACCTATGACGGCAAGATGCACGCCTGCGGCCATGACGGCCACACCACCATCCTGCTGGGTGCGGCCAAACACCTGGCGGAAAACCGTAATTTCAAAGGCACGATCCATTTCATCTTCCAGCCGGCGGAGGAAGGTTTTGCCGGCGCCAAGGCAATGATCAAGGATGGCCTGTTCGAGCGTTTCCCCTGCGACGAGGTCTATGGCCTGCACAACGCCCCGCATATGGAATTCGGCAAGATCGGCGTGATGAGCGGGCCGATGATGGCCGCAGCCGACACGTTCGACATCGCAATCCAGGGCCGCGGCGGTCACGGCGCCTTCCCCCAGAACTCGGTCGACCCGGTGCTGATCGGCTCGCAAATCGTCACGGGACTGCAAAGCATTATCAGCCGCAACACCGACCCGCAGAAAAGCGGCGTCATCAGCGTTACCCGTTTTTTGGCGGGCGAGGCGTTCAACGTCATCCCGGACAGCGCGCTTTTGGGCGGCACGGTGCGCACTTTCGACCCCGAGGTGCAGGACATGATCATCCAGCGCATGGAGGAAGTGGTCACCGGCATCGCCACCGCGCTTGGCGGTTCGGCAGAGCTGCGCTACCGGCGCGGCTACCCCGTCACCATCAACCACGAGCTGAACTCCGACTATGCGGCGGCGGCGGCCAGGGCCGTGGTCGGCGACGAGGCCGTGGTGCGGGACATCCCGCCGGTCATGGGCGCGGAGGACTTCTCCTACATGCTGAACGAGCGGCCCGGCTGCTATATCTGGCTCGGCCAGGGCGGTCAGGTCGGCGGCGAGGGCGCGTTGCACCACCCGCGCTACAATTTCAACGACGATGCCCTGCCGATCGGCGCAAGCTATTTCGCCAGCCTGGCGGAACAGCGCCTGGGCCGGGCGGCGTAACGGGCCGGAGCGAGAGAAGCGGCCATCACATCCGGTCGGGGGTGAGCGGCCGGCGGGCCAAAAAGCCTGCCATTTTGCCGCGGAGGTTTCGTTGGGGTGAAAAAGGGGCTTGGCGATGTGGAAGCGGAGCGCCACTACTGATGCGGACGCGAACAGTGGACTCTGGCGATGATTCGTCACGGCCATCGCCAGAAACCGCGGGAGACTATTAAGGCCATGTCGGACCATTCCAAATACTCGGCCCTCGATCGGGAGGCGCTGCGCATGCACGCGTCGGGGCGCCCCGGCAAGATCGAGGTCGTGCCGACCAAGCCGCTGACGACGCAGTATCACCTGTCGCTCGCCTACTCGCCGGGCGTGGCCGCGCCCTGCCTGGAGATCGAGAAGAACGAGGATCTGGCCTACGACTACACGTCGAAGGGCAATCTGGTGGCGGTGATCTCGGACGGCTCGGCGGTCCTCGGCCTCGGCGACATCGGCGCCATCGCGTCCAAGCCGGTGATGGAAGGCAAGGCGGTGTTGTTCAAGCGCTTTGCCGATGTCGATTCCGTCGACATCGAGGTGGATACGCGGGATTCCGATGCCTTCATCAATTGCGTGAAGCTGCTGGGCAAGAGCTGGGGCGGCATCAACCTGGAAGACATCAAGGCGCCGGAATGCTTCATCATCGAGCAGCGCCTGCGCGAACTGATGGATATCCCCGTCTTTCACGACGACCAGCATGGCACGGCGATTATCGCGGCAGCGGGCCTCATCAACGCTGTGCACATAACCAAGCGCAACATCGCCGACATCAAGTTGGTGATCAACGGTGCCGGCGCGGCGGCGATTGCCTGCGTGGAACTGGTCAAGGGCTTTGGCGTGGCCCCCGACAACATTATCATGTGCGACAGCCGCGGTGTCATCTACCAGGGCCGCACCGAAGGCATGAACCAGTGGAAATCCGCCCATGCGGTGCCGACGCCGGCCCGCACCCTGGCAGAGGCGGTGCGGGGCGCCGACGTGCTGTTCGGCCTGTCGGTTCGGGGTGCGTTCACGACCGATATGATCAAGTCGATGGCGCCAAACCCGATCGTCTTCGCCCTGGCCACCCCGGACCCGGAAATCACGCCGGAGGACGTGGCCGAAATCCGCGACGACGTCATCATGGCGACCGGGCGCTCCGACTATCCGAACCAGGTCAACAACGTCCTCGGCTTCCCCTTCATCTTCCGCGGCGCCCTGGATGTGCGGGCTAGCTCCATCAATGACGAGATGAAGCGGGCCGCGGCGGAATCCCTGGCCGAGCTGGCCCGCGAGGCTGTGCCGGACGAGGTGGCAGCGGCTTATTCCGGCCGCCAGTTGCGTTTCGGCCCGGACTATATCATCCCAACGCCGTTCGACCCGCGCCTGATTGCCCGCGTGCCCGTCGCCGTCGCCAAGGCGGCGATTGCGACCGGCGTCGCCCGCAAGGAGATCACCGACTGGGCCGCCTATGAGCGCGAACTGGCCATGCGCCTCGACCCCACCGCCGACCGGCTCGACCGGGTGTTCGCCACGGTGCGCGCCAACCAGAAGCGCGTCGTGTTTGCCGAGGGCGAGGACGAGCGCGCGATCCGTGCCGCGCTCGCCTTCCGCGCCGACGGGCTCGGCCATCCGATCCTGATTGGGCGGGAAGATGTGGTGGCCGATGCCCTGCGAAATCTGGGCCATGAATCGACCCTGGGTTTGGAAATCCACAACGCCCGCCTCAGCGATCACAACGCCCGCTACCGCGAATACCTCTATGCCCGTCTGCAGCGCCAGGGCTATCTGGAGCGGGACTGCCAGCGCATGGTCAACCAGGACCGCAACGTGTTTTCCGCCTGCATGGTCGCCTTGGGCGATGCCGATGCGATGGTCACCGGCCTGACCCGGTCGTTCCGGGTCAGCTTCGACGGCGTTACCCGCGCCATCGGCCCGGCCAATGACGGCTCCCGGGTGATCGGCGTCACCGGCATTCTCTCGCGCGACCATACGGTCATCATTGCCGATACCCTGGTGCACGAGGTGCCGACGCCGGACGAACTGGCCGAGATCGCCGTGCAGGCTGCCGGCGCGGCCCGCTCGCTGGGCCTGGAGCCCAGAGTGGCCTTCCTCAGCTATTCCACCTTCGGCAATCCGGCCATGCCGGCGACCGAACGCGTGTCGCAGGCGGTGGCGCTGCTGGATAAGCGCAGCGTCGATTTCGAGTACGAGGGCGATATGTCGGCGGACGTCGCCCTCGATCACGACCTGATGAAGCGGCTCTATCCGTTCGCCCGCCTCTCCGGGCCGGCCAATGTGCTGGTGATGCCGGCGCTGCATTCCGCCAACATCTCTGCCAAGCTGTTGCAGAAAATGGCTGGCGGCACGGTGATCGGGCCGATGCTGCTGGGCCTGGAAAAGCCGGTCCAGGTGGTGCAGATGGGCGCGAGCGTCGGCGAAGTCGTCAACATGGCCGCCCTGGCGGCGCACGCCGCGATCCGGTCATGAAACCTTGTCTGGTCCGCGCCGGCGGGTGACGCTATAGGCCGCGGCGGACGCCAGTGCCGGCGTCCGCCGCCAGCGAAAGGCCAGGGCCGGTGAAGCGGATCGGGATCAGCCGCAGCGAGTTCGGTTACGCGCTTCTGGGCGCGGCTGCCCCCGGCGCCGTGGCGCTCTTCGCTCTGCATTTGTCCGATATGCTGTCGGCTTCGGCGGCGGCTGGCGGATTGATGCTGGTCCTGCTGGCGGCGGCGGCGGTTGCCTTCGTCTGGGCGCGGGAGGCGGCGGCGCTGCGCGAGCGCACCGCCATGATCGCCGCTGACGATGGCGGCGGCCGCCCGGCACCGGCCCTGAAGACGCCGCCCGGCATCCGCCTGGCACGGCTTCTGGAGGAGGCAAGGCGACGCGCCTTCCGCGTACAGCGCGCCCTGGAGGCACGGGCGCTGGAAGCCGAACGCCTGATCGATGCCTTGCCGGAACCGGTTCTGGTCGTCGGCCAGGGGCGGCGCCTGCTGCACGGCAATCTGGCGGCCGAAAAGCTGTTCGGCCCGGCGCTCGCCGGCCGCAACCTGGCCGAATTGCTGCGCAACCCGGATGTGCTGGAGCACCTCGAAAAGGTGCTTGAAGGTGCCCCTGGCGGCGGCGTGGATTTCCAGCCCGGCGGCGGTGCCGACCGGGCCATGCGCGCAGAGATCGCTGCCTTGCCGCCGGTTAATGGCGGCGAGCCGGGGGCGGTGCTTATTTTCGAGGATCTGACCGCCGTGCGTCGGGCCCAGCAGATGCGGGTCGATTTCGTTGCCAATGTCAGCCACGAACTGCGCACGCCGCTTGCCAGTCTCGGCGGCTTTATCGAGACATTGCAGGGGCCGGCCAAGGACGATGCCCGGGCGCGCGAGCGCTTCCTCGGTATCATGGCCGACCAGGCGCGCCGCATGGGCCGGCTGGTGGACGACCTGCTCTCGCTCTCGCGCATCGAGATGGAGGAACACAACCCCCCCTCCGGCTGGGTGGAGATCGGGCCGGCGGTGGCCTCGGTCGTGACCCTGTTGCAGGGTATGGCGGCGGAACGGCAGGTGACGGTCGAGGCCGGGCTGCCGGAGGGCCTGCCGCCGGTCACCGGCGATGCCGATCAGGTGGGCCAGGTGCTGCGCAACCTGATCGAGAACGCCATCATGTACGGGCGCAACGGCGGTTCCGTCCGGATCACGGCCCAGCCGGAAGGCCCGATGCTGGCGGTCACGGTCAGCGATGACGGCGATGGCATCCCGCGCGAGCACTTGCACCGGCTGACAGAGCGCTTCTACCGCATGGATGCGGCGCGCTCCCGCCGGGCCGGGGGCACCGGGCTGGGGCTGGCCATCGTCAAACACATCGTCAACCGCCACCGCGGCCGCCTGCGGATCGAAAGCACGCCGGGCCAAGGCAGCCATTTCACCACCGTCTGGCCGGTCGCGCCGGCAGAGGCCGTGCGACCGGATGCGCCGGCCGTTGTCACAAAAGCGTCATCGAACCGTAATATTTCTGACGGGCGCGAAGCGTAGGTGAGGACGGGCGCAACGGATGTGCTGGCGACCCAAGAGGGTGCGGCACAAACCGGGCGCAACACCCTCCCAAGGACGACAGAGAGAATTCCCGTGCTGAAGCATCTGATTTCCGCCTCGGCGATTGCCGCTGTTGCTGGCCTGGCCTTTGCCGGCAGCGCTGCGGCTCGCGACCAGATCCGCATTGTGGGCTCTTCCACCGTGTTTCCGTTCTCCACCGCCGTGGCCGAGCAGTTCGGCAAGACCAGCGGCTTCAAGACACCGGTGGTCGAGAGCACCGGTTCCGGCGGCGGCCTGAAGCTGTTCTGCAGCGGTGTCGGTACCGGTCACCCGGATATCGCCAACGCTTCCCGCCGCATCAAGATGTCGGAAGTTGAAAAATGCAACGCCAACGGCGTGACCGTTGTCGAAATCAAGGTCGGCTATGACGGCATCGTCCTCGCCAACGCCAAGAGCGGGGCCGAACTGAGCCTGACCCGCAAGCAGATCTTCCTGGCGCTGGCAGCCAGGGTGCCGGGCCCGAACGGCGACCTGATCGACAACCCCTACATGGTGTGGTCCGACATCGATCCGAGCCTGCCGGCCACCAAGATCGAGGTGCTGGGCCCGCCGCCGACCTCCGGCACCCGCGACGCCTTCGTCGAGTTGGTGATGCGCGAGGGCGCCGAGCACTTCCCGCAGATCAAGGCACTGGCGAAGAAGGAGTTCCGCGCGGTTTCCGATCACATCCGTGAGGATGGCGCCTTTGTCGAGGCCGGCGAGAACGACAACCTGATCGTCCAGAAGCTGGAAGCCAACCCGGATGCGGTCGGTATTTTCGGCTTCAGCTTCCTCGACCAGAACGCCGACAAGATGAAGGGCGCGGTGGTCGACGGTGAGAAGCCGACCTTCGAGAATATCGCCTCCGGCGCCTATCCGGTCTCCCGCTCGCTCTACTTCTATGTGAAGAAAGAGCACGTCGGCACTGTCCCGGGCATTGCCGAGTATGTGGCCGAGTTCACCAGCGAGGATGCCGCCGGCGATGAAGGTTATCTGATCGACAAGGGCCTGATCCCGCTGCCGGCCGCCGATCTGAAGAAGTTCCGCGAGGCGGGCGAGACCCTGACCCCGATCGCCCTGTAGTTCCACCGCCCGGGGGGAGGCCGGCTCGGCAAGGGCTGGCATCCCCCGGTTTTTCGCATTCGTTTGTGCCTTTCTTGATGTCGGAGGTCCGCTGTGAGCGGTTTGATGCTCGGCGGCGTTGTCCTGGTTCTGGCAGCG
>Ga0206129_10004593_pt1 | contig 15078 bp, 13 predicted proteins | sample Helgoland_Spring_8_FD_148616 | JGI IMG/M metagenome (GOLD analysis project Ga0206129, IMG submission 148616) | Pelagic subsurface seawater microbial communities from Kabeltonne, Helgoland, North Sea - Helgoland_Spring_Bloom_20160502_2 | ecosystem: Environmental > Aquatic > Marine > Epipelagic ...
AAACTGAATTTAAATCAAGTACATAAAGTTTATATGTTAGAAATTTTTGAAGAAACTGAAGCTGAATTAAAAGAGTTAGCGCTAAAAATAGATTCATTTGACTTCAATCGGCCTTGGGGTGCTTTTTTTGTAATAGAAGAAAAATACGCTCAAAAATTTGCTGACACGTATTTCAATAATCTTGACGTTCAGTCTTTAAAAATTTCAGGCAAGCTAAGCCCCAAAATTTTATTGGTAAAACCAGAATCAAGATTGTCGTGGCAGTACCACCACAGAAGAGCTGAAACTTGGCGTATAGTAAAAGGCGAAGTGGGAATTGTTCGAAGTTTTAACGACACGGAAAGTGCTGTTGTAAATTACAAAGAGGGAGATTTGATAACACTTCAAAAAGAGGAAAGACACCGTTTGGTTGGGCTCAAGGATTGGGCAATAATTGCCGAATTTTGGCAACATACCGACCCATCGAATCCCTCGAACGAAGATGATATTGTAAGGGTGCAAGATGATTATTCGAGGAAGTAATGTGAGCTCTTTTTGAATAATTATCTTTTACTTAATAAGCACGACTTAAAGTAAAATTGACACACAAATACTTAAACAATACAGAAACAAGGATCTTGCAATGATTATCTGAGCTCGAAAAGAATTTAAAATAGTCATTTTGATATAAATTAATTTTTTTTGTGAGTTAAAAGAAAATAAGTAGAACTTAAAAAAGAAAAAATGGATATAACAGTTATTGGATCCGGTTATGTTGGACTAGTCTCAGGAACGTGTTTCGCAGAGATGGGAAATAAAGTTACTTGTGTAGATATAGACCCAATCAAGATTGAGAAATTAAATAGAGGAATCATTCCTATTTTTGAACCTGGTTTAGAGACCATGGTTTTAAAAAATGTAAAAAATGAGAATTTGTTTTTTACTACGGAACTAAACGAAGCTTTAAAAAATTCTGAAATCGCATTTATAGCGGTTGGAACTCCAATGGGAGATGATGGTTCTGCTGATTTACAGTATGTTTTGTCTGTAGCGAAATCTATAGGACAGTCGATGCAGAAGAGATTGATTGTGGTTGATAAATCTACCGTGCCTATAGGAACTGCAGATAAGGTAAAGGCGACCATTCAAAAAGAGTTAGATGAACGGAATTCTGATTTACAGTTTGATGTAGTTTCGAATCCTGAGTTTTTAAAAGAGGGAGCTGCTATTGCAGATTTCATGAAGCCCGATCGAGTAGTTATTGGAACAGATAGTGATTACGCTGCAGAGAAAATGAAACAATTGTATCATCCTTTTTGCATGTCCAGAGATCGTTTTATATCTATGGATATTCGTTCTGCAGAAATGACAAAGTATGCAGCCAATGCCATGTTGGCAACTAAAATTTCTTTTATGAATGAAATAGCCAATATCTGTGAAAAGGTAGGGGCAGACGCCAATCAGGTAAGAATTGGAATTGGATCAGATGAGCGTATAGGATATAGTTTTATTTACCCAGGTGCTGGCTATGGAGGTTCCTGTTTTCCAAAAGATGTAAAAGCACTAACTAAAATAGCCAAAGAAAATGGCTATACTGCGCAATTGATCACCGCGGTAGAAGAAGTAAACGATGCACAAAAATTAGTAATTGCTCAGAAAATTGTGACTCGTTTTGGAGAAGACCTGAGCGGATTTACTTTCGGTGTTTGGGGCTTGGCCTTTAAGCCAGGAACTGATGATATGCGCGAAGCACCAGCCATTTATGTAATCAAAGAATTAGTAAGTAGAGGTGCTAAAATAAAAGCCTATGACCCTAAAGCGGTTAATGAAGCCAGAGAGCACTACCTTAAAGGAGTTCAAAACATAAGTTATGTAGATTCAAAGTATGATGTTTTAAAAGATTCGGATGCGTTAGTATTACTTACTGAGTGGAAAGAGTTTCGTTCTCCTGATTTTGAAGAGATGAAAACACAATTGAAAAGTCCGGTTATTTTTGATGGTCGTAATCAGTACAATACGTTTAGCCTCGAGGAAAAAGGATTTGAATATTATCAAATAGGAAAAAGTAAATGAAAATATTAGTTACTGGCGCAGCTGGATTTATTGGATTTCATACTTGTTTAAAGTTAGTGAGTCAATGTCATGAAGTTTATGGCATTGATAACATTAACGATTATTATGATCCCAAACTAAAGTTTGATCGATTAAACCAATTAGGGTTTAACCAAGCTCAATCAAAACTCTTTAAAAATGAAATTCAAAGTGATAAATTTAATTCTTTACGATTTTCTAGAATAGATTTAGTTGATCATGAAAGTATCGATAATTTATTTAAGCAAGAACAATTTGAAGTAGTTTGTAATCTAGCAGCTCAGGCAGGTGTCAGATATTCTATAGAAAATCCAAAAGCGTATATTGATAGTAATATCTCAGGATTTTTAAATATCCTTGAAGGATGTCGAAATCATAAAGTAAAACATTTGGTATATGCTAGTAGTTCTAGCGTATATGGAGAAAATAAAAAAGTACCTTTTGAAACAACTGATAATGTAGATCATCCTATCAGTTTATACGCTGCCACAAAAAAGAGCAACGAATTAATGGCACATACCTACGGTCATTTATATGGCTTTAAAACCACAGGATTACGGTTTTTTACCGTTTACGGACCATGGGGAAGACCGGATATGGCTTATTATTTATTTGCACAAGCGATTTCTAATGATAAACCTATTAAAGTATTTAATAATGGTGAAATGGAACGTGATTTTACATATATAGATGATATCGTAAATGGCGTGACTAAAATCATTCAAAAAAACATTGACTCAAGAGAACATTATAAAATATATAACATAGGTAATAACAAAACTGAAAGTTTACAGGACTTTATAACTACTATTGAAGAAGCTATGGGTAAAAAAGCAATTAGAGAAATGTATCCAATGCAACAAGGAGATGTTCCTAGAACATTTGCAGATGTAGATGAATTAATCAAAGATTATAACTATTCTCCAAGTACAGGTATGAAGTCTGGGATTCATGATTTTATGATATGGTATAAAAATTACTATTTGTAAATGTCAAATAATAATAAAAATTTCATTTGGGCTAGTATTGATCGATTAGCTTTACTTTGCTTTCAGCTACTTGCACTATTATATTTATCCAGAATACTTTCTCCCTATGATTTTGGATTAATAGCAATACTAAATATATTTATTTCTTTTTCATCAGTAGTAATTGATTCAGGAATGATTGGAGCTCTCATTAAAAAAAAACATGCTAAACCTATTGATTATTACACATTATTCGTTTATAATTTTGTTTTGGCTATTTTATTTTACTTAATTCTTTTTATTAGCGCCCCATTCATTTCCGGATTTTATGAAATTCCATCATTGACAAATCTTGTAAGAGTTTTATCTATTTCATTAATAATAAACTCATTTGGTTATGTTCAAATTGTAATACTAACAAAGAGTTATAATTTTAAGGTACAATCTATTATTACAATAATTTCTCAATCTTTTGCAGTTATAACCTCAATTTTTTTGGCAAAAAAAGGTTTTGGAGTTTGGTCCTTAGTTTCTCTAACTTTAACACATGTTATAGTAAGTACTTTAATTTTAATTATTTATAACAAGTTCCTTCCGAAACTTAAATTTTCTAAAATATCTTTTAAAGAACAATTTAAATTTGGAGGTCCTTTATTAATTTCAAATATTCTTTTCATCATTAATACAAATATATACAGTTCATTGATTGGAAAGTTTTTGTCACCAATAAAAGCTGGTTATTTTTACCAAGCCTCTAAACTTACTAATACGCCTTCAGGGGTTTTAAGTGCAATAGTTGATAAAGTTGCTTTTACCATTTTATCTAAAGAAGAAAAAAAAGAACAACTTATCTTTCTTGGACATAAGATGTATAAATCAATATATATAATAGTAATCCCTGTATTGTTATTCACTTATTTAGTTTCTCAAGACTTATTTCTTGTTTTATTCAATGAGGAATGGATTCCGGCTGTTAAAGTTTTTAAAATTTTATGCTTAAGTCTTGTTCCTGTATTAATTAGAATATTAAATAGAAATTTATTGAAATCATTCGGGAACACAAAAACTATATTAAAAATTGAAATAATAAATTCATGTTTGAGTATTTGTATACTGTTTTTTACAATTTCCCATGGATTGGATATAGTGTCATACGGTATTTTTTTTACAAATGTAATTATGGCTTTTTTAACTGTTTATTATTTAAACAGAAAATTAAATTACTCAGTTTTGTTACAGTTAAGTATCATTATTCGTCCTTTAACGATAAGCTTGTTTTTGATAATCGTATTAAAATTAATTTTACAGGAAATTAATTTTTTAAATAAACTCGATGAATTAATAATATTTTTCTTTCTTTTTTCTTTTTCCTACTATATCATAAATTTTAGAAAAATAAAAATTAGATTATGAATAAAGCAATAAAATTAATTCTTGTAATTATTTTATTTTTTTTATTTTTCTTGTACTTATTTCTGGAAAATTTAAGTCAAAATGAATCTTTTTCTTTTTTTATAATTTCACTTAACCTTTTAGGTCTAGTTCTTTTCAGTTTAAGATTAGAACCTCAAAAGAGCATAAATAACCAATACGTTAGAATTATCATAATTTTTATTGTTGGGTACGTTATAGTTTTCTTTCAGTTACATGTTGATTACTTTTTGGGTAATTTTAGTGAAGATAATACTAGGTTTTGGGTAAATTCGAAAATTGTTCCCAAATCTTTAATAATTAGCTCCATTGGATTTTATTCTATTATTTTAGGCTATGTCTATCAAATTAATAAGTTTAAAACTACTACAAAAAATCATTATAAATATAGTTCACCAATAATAGGTTATAGTATACTATCACTTTTTTTCCTTTTACTGATGATTTATACAATTAATCCACTTTATTTATTAGGGGGTTATGGTAATTTCGAAATGGGAAATACCGCAAGATATTCTTCGATTTTATTTGAACTAAGTTATATTGCTGGTATAATACAAGCTTTAATTAATAAGTCAAATTTAACTGGTAAAAAAAGAAGCTTTTATTTTTTTTTTAAATCAATAGGTTTTCTTCATTTATCATTGTTCATTATATATTCATTGATTATACTTATTTCTGGTGACAGGGGCCCTATAATATATTTAATTGTAGGTCTTTCATCAGCATATATAATTTCAACAAAGTGGAAAATATCTAAAATCAAAATTTTTGTATTATTTTTTTGTGCATCTACTTTAATTTCTAGTATGGTAGTTCTTAGGAATAGTACAAATGATAATACTCCGATATTTTATAAACTTTACTCTGCATTAGTTGACGGTGAGGCTAAAGCTTTCAGCAGTATGGAAAATTCAAATTCAATATCTAACTCTACTTTCGAGTTAGCTCTATCTATTAGAACTCTTCACAATTCGGTCAATAGTGTTCCGAGTGAGCATTCTTATTTTTATGGTCAATTCCAATTTCTACAAATAGTCACAGTTATCCCTCTTGGCCAAATTTTGATTAAGAATTATTTTGAAATTAATGATTCAGAATTAACGTCTGCAAAATATGTTACAGATATTGTTGGAGGAATAGGTGGGTCAGAAGGTACTAATTGTATAACAGATTTATATTTGGATTTTGGTGTTATTGGTGTTTTTTTAGGAATGTTCTTTTTCGGACGAATTATTAGAAATTTGGAGGAGAATACATTCAGAGAAAAATTACCAAAGTTAATAATACTAATATCTTATGTAGTTATCTGTCAATATGCTATATATATTCCTAGATCGACTTTAATGTTTAATTTTAGGAATATTGTATGGATTTTTCTTATAATTAAATTTATCCAGTTAATATCACCCAAAAGAATTATAAAGTATAATGAAACTAATTATTAATACAGTAAATTTAAAAATAGGGGGGGCGTTTCAACGCTCAATTTCTTTTTTAAATGAATTAAAAGAAATAGGAAAAGATGAGTACCATATTTTTCACAATGAAAATTTAGGTAAACAAATAGATATAGCTTGTTTTCCTAATAACTTTAAATTTTATTTTTTTGAGCAAACACCAGCATCTTTAAAATACAGAAGAGAAATAATTAAAAGGTTTAACACAATTGAAAAAAAAGTAAACCCAGATGTAGTTTTTTCTTTTGTTGGACCTTGCTATTGGAAAGCAAAAAGTCCTCACTTAGTTGGTTTTGCTATTCCGCATATTGTTTACAACAATTATAAATATGTAAAAAAATATTCATTGTGGGTAAAGCTTGAAATGCTTTATAAGAAGTATTGGACTAAAAAGGAAGCGAATTTTTATGTTGTTCAAACAGAAGACGTTAGGGATAGGTTGGCCAGTAGAATAAAAGTTGATAAATCAAAAATATTTTTAGTTTCAAATGGTATTGGTGTTCAGTATGAAGGTGTTGAACCAAAAATTAGACCTAAAAATAAGACTAAAAAACTTTTAATGATTAGTACTTTTAGACCTAGTAAAAATTTTGAAATTATAAATGATGTCATTCCTTATTTAGAAAATGATAAATTTGATTATGAGTTTCATATCACTATAAAAGATGAAGATTATCAAAGAGTTTTTAAAGGGAAAGAAATATGGGTTAAGAACCATGGACATGTTTTTGCAAAAGATTGTCCTGCTCTTTATAATGACTGTGATGCTATGTTTTTGCCAGCACATTTAGAATGTTTCTCTGCGTCTTATCCTGAGGCAATGAAAATGGAAAAACCCATTTTAACATCAGACTTATCGTTTGCACGAACAGTTTGTGGTGAAGCAGCAATCTATTTTGATAATTTATCTGCTAAAGACATCTCAACAAAAATAAAACTATTATTTTATGACGAACAACTAGAGCTAGAGTTAATTAAGAAAGGAAAGATACGATTGAAACTTTTTGACGATTCTAGAGGTCAAGCTGAAAAGTATTTAAAAATATGTAAAGAAATAGCGAATAAATAAATTTACAATGAAAAATCTTATTAAAGTTTATGGAGTTTTTGGATTTTTACAATTAATTATATTTAAAATAAGAACTAAATTTCTGTTTTCAAAAGCAAGAATAATTAGATTCCCCATAATGATTAGAGGTAAAAAGTTAATCAATGTTGGATATGGTTTTACTACAGGTTATAACTGTAGAATTGATGCTTATACTGAGACAAACAGTAAGCAAGTAATAAATATTGGTAAAAATGTTCAAATCAATGATTATGTTCACATTGGAGCAGTAGAAAGTATAGAAATTCAAGACAATGTACTTATAGCTAGTAAAGTTTTTATAACAGATCACAATCATGGTAATTACTCAGGAGAAAATCAAGATTCTCCGGAAAGTATTCCTCATGATAGACCAATCTATTCAAAACCTGTCAAAATTGAAAAAAATGTATGGCTAGGAGAATTTGTATCGGTTCTATCCGGAGTTACTATTGGTGAAGGTTCTATTATTGGGGCAATGTCAGTTGTTAATAAAGATATTCCTCCTTTTACAATTGCAGTAGGATGTCCAGCTAAAGTCATCAAAAAGTACAATCATTCTACTAAAAAGTGGGATAAAATTTAAATATGGGAAAACAAATACTATCAGTTTCTTTGGTAATGTATTGTAATGACATTGACGAGTTATCAACAGCAATAAAGAGTGTGCTTAGATCTAATTTAGTAGGTAAAGTTTATTTAATAGACAACTCTCCAACAGATTCGTTAAAAATTTTGAATCAATTAGATTTAGAAAGGGTTGTTTATTTATTTCAAAATAATAATTTAGGTTTTGGAAGAGCTCATAATATAGGTATAAAGTTGTCTGAAGATAAAGGTTATAAATATCATCTAATATTGAATCCAGACATAGAATTTGAAAGGGGTGTTTTAGAAAAATTACATATCTATATGGAAAGTAATTACAATTGTGGAATTGTAATGCCAAAAGTATTGTATCAGAATGGCGATTTACAATATTTATGTAAAAAAATTCCTTCTGTATTTGAAATAGTTGGTAAAAGACTGCCGATTAAATCGTTACGCTTATTTATTAATAATAAATTAGAGCTGCGTAATTTTAATTATAATAATACACTGAATGTACCATATTTATCAGGATGTTTTATGTTTTGTAGAACTAGTTGTTTTAAAAAAACAGGATTATTCGATGATAGATACTTTATGTATATGGAAGATCTAGATTTGTCACGCACTTTCCACAGATATTATGAAACAATTTATAATCCAGTAGTAGAAGTTTTACATGGATATAGAAGTGAATCCAAAGTAAATATAAAATTATTTAAAGCTTTAATCATTTCAGCAATTAAATATTATACAAAGTACGGTTGGTTTTTTGATCGAGAACGTAAAGAAATAAACAAGAGATTATTTCAAAGAATATCAAAACTAAATAAAACATGAAAGGAATAATATTAGCAGGAGGATCGGGAACAAGGCTTTACCCAATTACTAAGGGTGTTTCAAAGCAATTATTACCGGTCTATGATAAACCAATGATTTATTACCCTCTATCTGTTTTAATGTTAGCAGGTATTCAAGAAATTTTAATAATTTCTACCCCCGAGGATCTGCCAAATTTTAGAAAACTATTAGGCGATGGTTCGGAAATAGGAATGAAATTATCTTATAAAGAACAGCCAAGCCCTGATGGTCTTGCCCAAGCATTTATTATTGGGGAAGACTTTATTGGAAGTGATGATGTATGTTTAGTTTTAGGAGATAATATTTTCTATGGACATGGTTTTTCTGAAACTTTACAAAATGCAAAAAAAAATGTAGAAGAAGGTAAATCTACTGTATTTGGGTATTATGTAAATGACCCAGAAAGATATGGAGTAGCATCGTTTGATAATAATGGAATAGTTACTTCAATAGAAGAGAAGCCAGAAAGTCCAAAATCTAATTATGCAGTAGTTGGCTTATATTTCTACACTAATGATGTTGTTCAAATTGCCAAAACAATTAAACCCTCTCATAGAGGTGAATTAGAAATAACAACAGTAAATCAAGAGTATTTAAAGAGAAATGACTTAAAAGTACAATTATTGGGTAGAGGTTTCGCTTGGTTAGATACTGGCACGCACGATTCTTTAATGGAGGCAGGTCAGTTTATCGAAACCATTGAAAAGAGACAAGGATTAAAGGTGGCATGTTTAGAGGAAATAGCCTACAATATGAAATACATAAATAAAGTGCAGTTAAATAAATTAGCAGAGCCATTAAAGAAAAATGGTTATGGCCAATATCTATTAAAATTAGCAAAGCAATAAAATGAAGTTTATTAAAACAGAAATATCAGATGTTTATATTATAGAGCCCTCAGTTTTTGGAGACAATAGAGGTTATTTTTTAGAATCTTTTAATCAAGAGAAATTTGAAGAAAATGTATATCCTATTAAATTTGTGCAAGACAATGAATCTAAATCCTCGAAAGGAGTTTTAAGAGGGCTGCATTTTCAAAAGCCACCATACAGCCAAGCTAAGTTAGTTCGTTGTATTGAAGGTAGAGTAATGGATGTTGCTGTAGATATTAGAAGAGGATCTCCTACCTATGGTAAACACGTGGCTGTAGAATTATCAGGAGAAAATAAAAGACAATTATTTGTTCCTAGAGGTTTTGCACACGGCTTCTCTGTATTAAGTGAGTCTGCTATTTTTGCCTACAAAGTAGACAATAACTATGCTCCAGAATCTGATTCCGGAATTCGTTTTGATGATAAAGAATTAAATATAGATTGGTGTTTGTCCGAGGAAGAGATTCAGTTATCAGTCAAGGATAAAAATTTAATGCTCTTTAAAGATTTAGACTCACCTTTTAAATTCTAAAAATATGAATGTATTAGTAACTGGTTCCAATGGACAATTAGGCTCAGAAATTCGACAGATTTCGCCATCGTATAAATTGGAACGTTTTATTTTTAAAGACTTACCAGAATTAGATATTTATAATTTTGCGGAATTACAAAACTGCATAATCAAAAATAATATTAATGCTGTTATCAACTGTGCTGCATATACAGCGGTAGATAAGGCAGAGGAAGATGCTCAGGTTGCTAAACAAGTAAATTCAGATGGGGTCTCTAATATTGTAAAAGCATTACAAAAAGTAAATGGAAAGTTAATTCATATTTCAACTGATTACGTGTTTAGTGGAGACCATTTTTCGCCTTACAAAGAGACGGATCCAGTGAGTCCAATTGGAGTTTATGGATCGACCAAGAGAGACGGAGAATTGTCGGTTGTAAATAGCACTTTAGACGCAATTGTCGTTAGAACTTCATGGTTGTATTCATCCTTTGGGAATAATTTTGTTAAAACAATGCTTCGTTTGGGCAGTGAAAAAGAATCTTTAGGTGTAATTTTTGATCAATTAGGAACTCCTACATATGCCAAAGACCTTGCAAAAACTTGTTTGGAAGTACTATGTAAAAATACTGACAGGAAAATAAGTGAACAAGGAAAAATCTATCATTACTCTAATGAAGGTGTAGCTTCTTGGTATGATTTTGCTATTTCAATTATGGAACTAGGCGAAGTGAATTGTATAGTGAAACCAATACAAACTAAAGACTATCCTACTTTGGCTAAAAGACCTCATTATTCCGTGTTAAATAAATCAAAAATTAAAACTGATTTTGAAATTAATATTCCATATTGGAGAGACTCCTTAGCAAAATGTATTTTTGAAATTAAAAAAACATTATGAAAAAAAATATATTAATTACAGGTGGGGCTGGATTTATAGGTTCTCACGTAGTTCGATTGTTTGTAAATAAATATCCGAATTATCAAATTATTAATATGGATAGTTTAACCTATGCAGGTAATCTCACAAATCTTAAAGACATACAAGATAAAGATAATTATACTTTTCTGAAATGTGATATTTGTGATTTTGATGCTGTAAAGTCAGCTTTTAGGAAATATAAAATTGACAATGTAATACACTTAGCTGCAGAATCTCATGTGGACAGATCTATTAAAGATCCTTTCACTTTTGCGCAGACAAACGTAATGGGAACTTTAAGTTTATTGCAAGCCGCAAAGATTTATTGGAATAAAGATTTTAAAGATAAATTATTTTATCATGTATCTACTGATGAAGTATATGGTTCTTTGGGTAAAGAAGGTTTTTTTTTAGAATCAACTCCTTATGATCCACATTCTCCATATTCTGCATCCAAAGCGTCATCAGATCATTTTGTAAGGTCTTTTCAGGACACATATCAGTTTCCAACTGTCATATCAAATTGTTCTAATAATTATGGCTCATATCAATTTCCAGAAAAACTAATTCCGTTATTTATAAATAATATTTGTAAAAATAAACCTTTACCAGTATATGGTAAAGGGGAAAATATACGTGATTGGTTGTTTGTAGACGATCACGCAAGAGCAATAGATGTGATTTTTCATGACGGAAAATTAGGAGAAACTTATAATATTGGTGGTTTTAATGAATGGAAAAACATCGACTTGATCAAAGTTATTATTAAAACAGTAGATAGACTTCTTGGAAGAGAATTAGGAACTTCTGACAAGTTAATCACTTATGTCAAGGATAGGGCTGGGCATGATTTACGTTATGCAATAGACTCGACAAAACTAAAGGATGAATTAGGATGGGAGCCCTCTTTACAATTTGAAGAAGGTATAGCTAAAACTGTAAAATGGTACTTAAATAATGAAGATTGGTTACAAAATGTAACTTCAGGAGAGTATGAGAAATATTATGAAGCGATGTATAAATAAAAATTTTTTAAATAAAAACGATGATAAACCTTCCAATAAAGGGTAATCTTAAAATATATTAAATGAATCTATTTAAAAAGACTTTTATAAAAAAATAAGTTTTGACGAGAATATTTGTAAATATAATAAAGAGCTTTAGTTAATGATGTATTTGATAGTCTTAATATGTTTAGTGCTCGTTCTATTAGCTTACCTCAAACTAGCTGATAAATATAATATTATAGATAAGCCAAATGAAAGAAGTTCCCATTCTAATATAACAATTCGAGGAGGAGGTATATTATTTCCAATAGCGATTTTAATTTGGAGTTTTACAACAGGCATTTTTAATCTCTTTACAATTGGATTGATATTAATCTCTGTAATAAGTTTTGTCGATGACTGTAAGCCATTATCAAATAAAATAAGGCTTTCAATACATTTTATAAGTATTTTTTTATTGATGTATGAGCTCGGTCTCATGAATTTTCATGTCTCCTATTTATTTTTCGGATTTTTATTTATTGGTGGTTGGATAAACGCCTACAATTTTATGGACGGTATAAATGGCATTACAGTTCTATATTCATTATCAGTACTTCTGGCTTGTTTTTACATTAATTCACAAATTTCATTTGTGGATAAATCATTACTGGAATATACAGCAATAAGTTTAGTTGTTTTCGGTTTTTTTAATGTTCGAAAAAAAGCTAAAGTTTTTGCAGGTGACGTAGGCAGTGTGAGCTTAGCATTTATAATAGCATTTATAATTATTTCTCTTGTTCTTGAGACTTTAAATTGGCAATACATTCTTTTGGTCAGTGTATATGGGGTTGAAACACTTACTACCATTATTCAGCGACTATTAAAAAAAGAAAATATTTTTAAAGCACATAGATCACATCTTTACCAATATTTAGCAAATGAAGTTAAATGGCCACAACTAAAAGTTAGTTTTATATTTGCAATAATTCAATTACTATTAAATATTTTTTTAATTTCGATAATAATACCAATGCGTAGTTCTCTACTTGCAGTAAGTTATCTAACAGCTCAAGGCCTATTGTATTTAATCATAAAATATTTTGTAATCAGAAAAATACAATTAAAAAAGATTTAATGCTTAAACGAATACTTCAAAACACTACGGATAAATACGCCTCTCGATGGCTTGTTTTAGTTATTGATTTAGTATTGGTAGTTCAGACTTTCGTTCTAGCTTATTTAATACGCTTCAACTTTTCTTTAGACTTTAATGTAAAAGATTTCTTTATCCAACAACCCATAGTTATACTTGTTGCTTTGGTTAGTTTTTTAATTGTAGGCTCCTATAAAGGAGTCGTACGACATACGGGGGTTAAAGACGCCATGAATGTGATGTTTGCTGTTTCTCTAGTAGCTTTTTTACTCATCTTAATGGTGATTTTAAACAATACCATTAATTTATATTCTGGATTTACAATCCCCTTTTCAATTATTACAATTCACTATTTATTAAATTTAGTAGTGCTCATAGCCAGCCGTTTTGTTTTTAAAATTGCCTACAGAAAGCTGATGTCTGAAATTAGACCACAGACGAATATACTTATTTATGGGGCAGGAGATTCTGGTTTTATAACCCATTCTGCAATTGTAAAAGACACCAAAAACAGCATTAATGTCATTGGATTCATTGACGATAACCCTACCAAACAAGGCAAGAAAATTGACGGTCTAATGATTTATCCGTCTAAAGTTTTAACTCGAGAATTTGTTATCAGAAATCGCATTAAAGAAGTGATTGTTTCTATACAAAACGTGCAACCAAATCGTTTAATGCAAATTACAGATGATTTAATTGCCTACAATGTAAAAGTGAAAATTGTGCCAGCAATAGACAAGTGGATTGATGGTCAGTTAAATATTGGACAGATAAAGCCCGTAAAAATTGAAGACCTTCTAGATAGAGATACAATAGAAATAGACAACCCTGTAATCAAGAGAAATTTAAAAAATAAAACTGTTTTAGTAACGGGAGCTGCAGGTTCTATTGGTTCAGAAATAGCTAGGCAGATCTCTAGGTGCAATGTTAAGCAGTTAATTTTAGTAGATCAGGCCGAATCTCCTTTATACGATCTTCAACAAGAGTTTGTTCAAACAAAATATTCTAATTTTTCCTCTGAAGTTGCAGATGTTCGCGATTATAGTAGAATGCAACAAATTTTTGATAAATACAATCCACAATACGTTTTTCATGCAGCGGCTTACAAACACGTTCCTCTTATGGAAGCAAATCCCTACGAGGCTATTCGAGTTAATATTTCTGGAACAAAGCTACTAGCGGATCTTTCAATTTTATATAAGGTAGAAAAGTTTGTAATGGTTTCTACAGATAAGGCAGTAAACCCCACCAATGTTATGGGTACTACTAAACGCATTGCCGAAATGTATATTTCCAGTTTGGCTAAGAATGGTTTAACTAAGTTTATTACCACACGCTTTGGAAACGTATTAGGTTCAAATGGCTCAGTAATCCCCTTATTTAAAAAACAAATTGAAGTTGGGGGACCTTTAACGGTAACTCATAAAGATATTACTCGTTATTTTATGACCATTCCAGAGGCTTGTCAATTGGTTTTAGAGGCAGGAATAATGGGTAACGGAGGAGAGATTTATGTATTTGATATGGGAGCTTCTATTAAAATTTACGATGTTGCGATAAAAATGATTCAATTGTCTGGCTTGAAATTTCCAGAGGATATTGATATAGAAATTTCTGGACTTCGTCCGGGGGAAAAACTATATGAAGAATTACTTGCTAACAACGAAAACACCCAACCAACGTATCATGAAAAAATAATGATCGCTAAAGTACCTACTATTAATACTTCGGAAGTAAAACTTAAAATTGAAGAAATTTGTGAAGTCAATTTAGAATCTGATAACTTTAAAGTAGTCTCACTTCTCAAAGAATTGGTTCCAGAGTATCTCTCTAAAAATTCCATATATGAGAAACTAGATAAGCCACAAAAATAGTTAGTAAAACTCAGCTCTTTCAAAAAACCGACCAATGCGTCGGTTTTTTTATGCCCTATAATCAGAGAAATCCCTAACACAAAGAGGCTTTTAAATTTTAGTATATTTAACAAGATTTAGACCTATGAAGAAGATAAACAGTATCGAGCAGTACCAATCAGCCTACAAACAGAGTGTTTCGCATCCAGAAGCATTTTGGGCAGAACTCGCCCATTCGTTTGTTTGGAAAAAGAAATGGGATACCGTTCTCAAATGGGACTTTGATACTCCATCTGTAAAATGGTTTGAG
>Ga0206129_10004610_pt1 | contig 15054 bp, 15 predicted proteins | sample Helgoland_Spring_8_FD_148616 | JGI IMG/M metagenome (GOLD analysis project Ga0206129, IMG submission 148616) | Pelagic subsurface seawater microbial communities from Kabeltonne, Helgoland, North Sea - Helgoland_Spring_Bloom_20160502_2 | ecosystem: Environmental > Aquatic > Marine > Epipelagic ...
TGTCGCCGCGCCGGAACTAGAGCCGGAGGCGCCGGAAATTTTAGATCTGGAGCCGGAACCGGCAGTGCCCGCGCCGGAGCCTCTGACGTCCGGTTGCGAACCCCAGCTCCCGGCGGCGGCAGAGTGTGCCGACCCGGAAACCCCCGGTCAGGAAGCCGAAGCGGCAAGGCCTGCGCCCGAGCCGGTCGTGCCCGAGCCGGAAAGCCTCGATCTGGAGCCCGAACCGGCAGCGGTGGAGCCCAAGCCCACCGCCGAACCGGAGCCTGAACAGGAGGGCGATGCCGGAGAAAAGGCGACCAAACGCAAGCGCCGCCTGTTCGGCCTGCGCTGGTAGGTTTGCGGCGTGGCCTGGCTGTTGCTTGCCGTTACCGTCGCGCTGGAGGTGGTCGCAACCACGCTGCTGAAACTCTCCGGCGGCCCATCCGAACGCCCGCTGGTCTTCGCCGGTTCGATGCTGGGTTATGGCGTTTGCTTCTGGGCGCTGTCGCTCGCCTTCCGCAGCATCCCGTTCACCGTGGCCTATGCGATCTGGGCCGGGGCGGGCATGGGCTTGATCGTCCTGATCGGCGTCTTCTGGTTCCGCGAACCGATGACCGCGCTGAAGCTCCTTTTCCTCGCGATGATTGCCGTCGGCACGGTCGGCCTGAAGCTGCTGGACGGGAAATAGGCCCCGAAATCCCGGCCTTGCCCGGTGACCCGGCAGGGGACAGCCGGCGCTCCCTTAGCGCAGCAGCCGCACGAATCCCTGGTCGATGAAATATCGCGCGCCGCTATCCGAGCCCAGAAAGGCCAGGAAGGCGGCGGCCTCCGGCTTGTCTGCCGGCTGCACCAGGGCGGCCGGGTAGACGATGGGCTCGTGGCTCTCTGCCGGGAAGGTGGCAACAATGCGGACCGACGGCTCGGCCCGGGCGTCCGTGGCATAGACGATGCCGAGCGGTGCCTCGCCGCGGGCCACCAGGGCGAGGGCGGCGCGCACGTGTTGGGCCTCCGCCAGGTGCGGCTGCACCTGCCGCCAGAGCCCCAGCGCCGTCAGCGCCTGTTTGGCATAGAGCCCCGCCGGCACCGCCAGGGTGTTTGCCACTGCCAGCCGCCCGCCACCAAGCGCATCTGCCAGTTCGCTACCGGCCAGGCCGGTAGCGGCCGAGAGGGGGAGGGCGACCGGGCTCGCCTTCGGCGCCACCAGCACCAGCCGGTTGCCGAACAGGTCGCCCCGCGAGGCAGGGGCGATCAGGCCTTTCGCCGCCAGATAATCCATCCAGCGCGTGTTGGCGGAGAGGTAGACGTCTGCCGGTGCGCCATGCTCGATCTGCCGGGCCAGCGCGGAACTGGCAGCATAGGCGATGCGGGCGCGGTTGCCGGTCGTCCCGCTCCAGGCTCGGGCGGCGGCGTCCAGGGCGGTCTTCAGGCTGGCGGCGGCGAAGACCGTGACGGTCTCGCCAGCTGCCGCCAGGCGGGGCGCCAGCCCCATGGCCAGAACAGCCACCAGTGCCAGTGCCAGGCATCCGCGGCGCAGGCGATCCGGATTTCCCCGGCACGGTAAGGACGTTAGCATCGAAGAGGTTCGCACCGGCTGGAGGAACGGGCCATGATCGTCAACCACCGCACCTACACCATCACGCCGCCCGCGATGCCGACCCGGCCTTTGCGGATTATCGGGGCCGGACCGAAGGCATGGCGGGGACGGTCAGGGCTGTTCCAGCAGGGCTGTTCCAGTCAGGGCTGTTCCAGCAGGGCCTGCGCCTGCGCAATCCAGTCATCCCGTTCGATCCGGCCTTTCAGATCGAGCGCTGCATCCAATGCTTCGACCGCGGCAGGATCGAGAGCGGCCATCGCAGCGAAACTGTCGATGCCGTGTGCCTCCAACTTGCGCGCGATCGCCGGGCCGATACCGCGAATCCGCTGCAGGTCGTCCTGCGGCTCCGGCTCCGGCTCCGGCTCTGGCTCGGCGGCGAGGGCGGCGAGGGCCGGGGCGGGCGAGGCTTCGTCAGAGGCCGGCTCAACGGGATGCGGCGTCGGTGCTGCCGCTTCGTTTGCCGCTACCGAGACGGGAGCGCTGCCGGAGGGGCTGTCGGAGGGGCTATCGGGGGCGGGCACGCGTTCGGGGGCGGTCGGCGGTGCAGCCGAGTTCTCCGCAGCCTCTTCCCCGGCCGGAGTTGCCGCGCCATTCGCCGGCGTCCAATCCGCAAGGCCGAACCAGCGTTGCGTGGTGCGCAATCCGAACGCGACCTGCAAAGACAATGCGTCCATCGGGCTTGTGGACGTTAGCGCTTGGGAGACCGTGTCCTGCGCATCGACCATGGTTTCCCGCCAACAGCGCAACCATTGATCGCCGACGCGCGACAGCGCTTCCGGACTGAGTTCGAGCTCTATGGCCTGATATTGCATCGCAGCATCTCCATCGAAATTTGCTGCACTGCAATATGGCCCCTGGTGGCAATGCTTCTACGTGTGGCGATGTCGCAGGGTGCAGAGCAGGGCCCGAAAGAGGAGCGGAAGGGCCTCCGCTTTCCCGCTCATCCGGGGCCGGCGCACCATCCCGGTCGGGCCTCGTCGGATGCGAATCTGCGTGCATTTGACGCGCCTCGCCGCCCTGAAAGCCGGCCTGACAGCAAAAGAGGCTTCTCCGCGATCGCGGAGAAGCCTCCCAAATATCCTGGCCGCCTGGCGGCTGGCTGTTGTTCGCGGCGGGCTGTTCGCGGCTGGCTTCAGGCCGCAGCCGGCTGGGCTTCTGCCTTTTTGCCCTGGGCCTTTTCGATGCGGCGTTTGATCTTGCGGGCTTCCGGCGCCAGCTTGCGGCTGGGTGTGCCGAGCAGGAAGGCGTCGAGGCCACCATTGTGTTCGATCGTGCGCAGGCCCTGGGTGCTGACCTTCATGCGCACCCATTCGCCCAGAATGTCGCTCATGACGCGGGTGTTCTGGACGTTCGGCAGAAAACGCCGGCGGGTCTTGTTCATGGCGTGGCTGACATTGTTGCCCGTCATCACACCCTTACCGGTAATATCGCAGCGGCGCGCCATGGTCGGCCCGTTCCTTTACACTGTTCGTTCGAAACGCGAGCGCGCTTCCTACACAAAAGCGCGTGGGGCTGTCAACCGGCAGCCGCCGCGCCGTCTTCGCCCACCGGCAGGGCCGCCACCAGGACGCGTGTCACATCCGAGCCGTCGTCGGAAAGCGGCAGCAACAGGCGTTTGTATACCTGCTCGCTGCCATCCAGGCAAATCTGGTTGACCTGGTACATGGCTTCCGCCTGCTGTTCCACCGCCAGCATGTCCTGCTGGAAGGCGGCGCGGAGCAGCGGGTGAGGGCGGTGGTTGGCGCCGCCGGCGTTCCAGGCCATGACGGGGTCCTGGTGCGGCTGGGCGATGCCGCCGCCGGCGGCGAGGTCGACCACGCTCAGCATGGTTTCCTTTGCGGCGCGGCGCAGCAGTTTGGCGCTCAGTTCGGTGATGCGGGGCAGGTATTGCAACTGGTCGCGTCGGCGCGACCACTCGCGGTAGATTTCGGCGAGCGGACCGGATTCGCCCCGTTCCAGCACGGCGGCGTGCAGGGCAACCTTGACGAGAACATCGTCGCCCCGTTCGATGCGCATGCGCAGCAATTCGCCCTTGGCATAGGCCGGGCCCAATCGCTCCAGGATGGCATCGATCGGTTGCGCCTCGCCCGGCTGCGGAGCGGCTGTCGGCATCTGTTGCAGGTAGGAGACGATGTAGGAGCGCACCGCCGCCGTCATCGACATCTCGCCGCGCGAACTGTCGATCTTGGAGCAGAGTTGGTTGACGGTCATCCGATGTTCTTCGGCGATGCGGCGCAGGGCGTTCCACATGCTGGGCTCAAGCCGCATGGTCGTGCGGCGGCCATTGATGGTGACGCTGCGCATCGCCAGCCGGTTGGCGACTTCAATGCCATCTTCAGGTTGTGGCAAGGTTCCTGCCCTTAGCACCCAGTTCATCGTAGTCCCTCTTCAACCTTGATTGACGCCTCTGCCGACCCTGTTGTCGGTGCGGTTGCCGTCGCCACCGGAAGCCCTAACCAGCCTCCAAGGCTGGATTATGGCAGGGCAGCGATACGGTCGTAGTGCGCGATTCCCGCACCGCGTTATTCACGATTATAAAGACTTCTTTCGCGGATGCCCAGCCTCAAATGCAATCGTCGGTGGAAGTCGGGCCGGCGGCCTACGCCTGCGATGCCCGCCAGCGCCGGCGAAGGGCCAGCCCGACCAGGGCGGCGGCGGCGAAGGCGAAGGGCAGGTCGCCTAGCCGGGTATAGAGCGGCGCCGGCAGTGCAACGGGCAGGGGCGCGTCGATCGCACCGGATTCGCCCAGCGGCAGCCGGCGCCCGATTCGGCCATACGGGTCGATGACGGCCGAAATGCCGGTGTTCGCGGCGCGCACCAGGGGCAGGCCTTCCTCGATGGCGCGAAGCCGGGCGATGGCGAGGTGCTGGTAAGGGCCGGCACTGGCGCCGAACCAGGCGTCGTTGGTGACGTTCAGCAGCCAGCCGGGCCGGTTGCCGGCTTCGGCGGCGGCGCCGGGAAAAATACCCTCATAGCAGACCAGTGGGCTGACCGGTGGCGCGCCCGGCACTGGCAGCGTCTGCGGGCCGGGGCCGGCGGTGAAATCGCCGCGGCCCTGGGCCAGCCGCTCCACCGGCAGCCAGCCGCGCAGCGGCACATATTCGCCGACCGGCACCAGATGGTGCTTGTCATAGACGGCAGCCACCGCGCCGTCATCGCCAATCACCGCGACCGCATTGCCATAGCGGGCGGAGGGGCCCTGCCCTGAAATTCGCCGGGGCGTGCCGGTGATCAGCGCGCCGCCGGGCGGAACCAACGCGGCGACAGCCTCGAAGGCGTTCGGGGATTCCATCAGCAGGAAGGGCGTGGCGGCTTCGGGCCAGACGATATGGGTGACACCGGCGGCGGCCGCGCCCTGGCTGAGGCGGATATGCTTCAGGAAGTGATCGGCCCGCTTCTCCGGCAGCCATTTCTCGCGCTGCGGAATGTTGGGCTGCACCAGGCGCAAGGTCACGCCCGGTACGGTTGGCGCGGCGGCGGGGGCCTGGGCCAGGCGCCAGGTGCCGGCCGCCGCCGCAATGACCAGGGGCAACAGCGCCAATGCCATCGGTGCCGCCGCCCGGCGGAGCCGCCGCAGCGCCAGCAGCGCCGGGGCCGCGGCGGCGAGAACCGTCAGCAGCGACAGGGCATAGGGACCGATCCAGGCATCCGCCTGCAACACGCCGGACAGCCGGTCCCAGGCCTGCACCGGCAGGTTCCAGGGAAAGCCGGTCAGGATATGGCCGCGCAGCCACTCCGCGACCATCCAGAGGGCTGCGAACAGGCCCAGGTCCACGGCGGCCAGGCCGGAGCGCAGCCGCACGAAGGCCGCACCGGCCAGGCCGGGCAGGATGGCGAGGCCGGCGGGCAGGCCGGCGATGACGATTGGCTCCATCCAGCCGAACTTGTCCGCCTCCACCAAAAACGCCTCGCCCACCCAGGACAGGCCGACGACGTGGAAGCCGAAGGCTGAGGCCCAGGCCAGCAGAAAGCCGGCACGCACGCCCCGCGCCCCGGCGAGCAGCAGGAACAGCGGTGCGAATTGCAGGATCAGGGCCGGCGGAACGGCGGTGGGCGGCATCGCCCAGGCGGCCGCCGCACCGCCCATCCCGGCCAGAAACAGGCGCAGGAGCAGCGGCAGCCGCCAAAGGGCCTGGGCAAAGGCGGGGCCAGGCGGCATTGCCGACGGGCTCAGGCCACCGCCGCGGCGGGCGGCTCCGGTGGCAGGTTGCGCACGCGCAGCCGTTTCAGGCGGCGCGGGTCGCCCTCCAGAATTTCGAACTCAATGCCGGAGGGATGCACCACGATCTCGCCCCGGCCCGGCACGCGGCCCACCAGGTTGAACACCAGGCCGCCCAGCGTATCGATGTTTTCGCGTTCTTCCGCGGTCAGCACTTCGCCGATTTCCGCCTCGAAATCCTCGACAAAGACCCGGGCGTTGGCGATCAGCGTGCCGTCGCTGCGGCGTTCCAGCGTGATGTCCTCGGCGACGTCGTGTTCGTCCTCGATCTCGCCGACGATCTGTTCGACCAGGTCTTCGATGGTGACGAGGCCGTCAATGCCGCCGAATTCGTCCACCACCAGCGCCATATGGGTGCGCTCCAGGCGCATGCGCAGCAGCAGGTCCAGCACGCGCATCGAGGGGGCGACGATCATCGCCGGGCGCAACAGCGAGCGCAACGGCGGTGCCTCGTCGTCGCCGGCGACCGCCGGCAGCACGTCCTTGACATGCACCAGGCCGATGGTGTGGTCCAGATCGCCCTCGAACACCGGCATGCGCGAATGGTGGGTCTCGCCGATGCGGCGGACCACATCCAGCAGCGGCATGCCAACCTCGACCGCGGCGATGTCGGCGCGGGGCACCATCACATCCTCGACGGTCAGGCCGCGCAGGCGCAGCGTGTTCTCCAGAATGAGGCGTTCGGTCGGGTCGATCGGCGCGGCGTCTTCTTCGTGCCGGTCGGCCAGTTCCTCCAGCGCATCGCGCAGCGAAGCCTCGCCCCCGCGCGGGCGCCGGATCAGCCGCCACATGTCGCGCCAGAGCGAGCGCCGGTTGCCGGCGCGGTGGCCGGCATGGCCGTCGCCATTGGCGTGGCCGTTGCCATTGCCGGAGGCGTGGCCATTGCTGGAGGCGCCAGAGTAGCCGGTGGCGATATCGGCAGCAAAACTGCTGCGCAGGGAACCCGCAGACTCGTCCGACGAGGCTTTGGGGGGCGGCTCCGCCGGCCTGGGTTCGGGCGGCGGAGTGCGACTAGGCGAGGGGTCGTCGTTCATTGTGGTCTGGGCGGTCCGGTCCCTGGCAGCCTCAAACCGCGTCGCCGTCATAGGGATCGGGGACGCCGAGATTGGCGAGGATGGAGCGCTCTAGGGCTTCCATTCGGTTTTGGTCAGCGGTGACTTGGTGATCGTACCCTAAGAGATGCAAGACCCCGTGTACAACCATGTGGGTCAGATGGTCGTTCAGCGGCTTGTTCTGGGCAACCGCTTCCCGCGCCACGGTTTCATAGGCGATGGCGATGTCACCCAGATGACAGGGGTCGCCATCGGGGCGGATCACGGTCGGGTCGCCGGGGAACGATAGCACATTGGTGGGGCCGTCCTTGTCCCGAAACCGGCGGTTCAGGTCGGCCAGCGTCGGGTCGTCGGCCAGGACGATGGCGAGGCTGGCATCCTCGCCGATAACGCCGCCGGCGGCCCGCCAGGCGGCTTCGGCGGCGCGTTCGACGCGGGTTTCCACGTCCGGCAGGCGCTCGGTCCAGCCGGTGCTGTCGATGGCGATCTCGGCCGTCAGAGACGATTTGCCGCTTGGGATCGGCACTGCCGGCATGCCGTCTTCGCCGGGATCTTCTGTCGGCGCATCGGCCGGTGGCACCGGGGGCGGGATCGGCGCCGACACCGGCGGAGCGGCCTGCGGGTTGCCATAGGCCTTGACGATGCGGCCCACCAGGGGGTCGCGCACCACGTCGGCGGCGGTGAAGCGCTGCGTCGCGATTTCCGGCAGGCCCTCCAGCCGGCGCACGGCGTCGATCAGGCCGGAGGGGGTGCCGGGCGGCAGGTCGACCTGGTCCGGGTCGCCGCAGGCCACCATGCGCGCGCCCTCGCCGAAGCGGGTCAGGAACATCAGCATCTGCTGGGGCGAGGTATTCTGCGCCTCGTCCAGGATGATGAAGGAATGGGCCAGCGTGCGCCCGCGCATGAAGGCGAGGGGGGCGATCTCTATGGTGCCGGCATCGATCTGGCGCTGCACCAGGTCGCCCGGCAGCATGTCGCCCAGTGCGTCATACAGCGGGCGCAGATAGGGATCGACCTTCTCCTTCATATCGCCCGGCAGAAAGCCAATGCGTTCGCCGGCCTCGACGGCGGGGCGGGAGAGAATCAGGCGCTCCGCCTCGCCGGCGGCCATGGCGGCGACGGCGGCGGCGACGGCCAGATAGGTCTTGCCGGTGCCGGCGGGGCCGAGGGCGAAGATCAGCTTGTGCGCCCGTACTTTGCGGATGTATTCGGCCTGCGCCGGCGTGCGCGGGCGGACCGTGCGCTTGCGCGTGGTAATGGTGACATCGCCGGCGGCAAGGTCCACCCGAGCGTCGCTCTTCACGGCAAATTTCACCGCGGCGCGCACGGTGGCGGCATCGACGCTCTGGCCTTGTTCCAGCAGCTTGTAGAGCGCGCGCAGGGCCTCGTCCGCCCGGTCGACGGCGCCTTCCGGCCCTTCGATCTCCACCCTATTGCCGCGCGAGCGGATGCGAACGCGCGTCGCCTCCTGAATCAGCGCGAGGTGCTGGTCGTATTCGCCGTAAAGCTGCTGGGCCAGCCGGTTGTCGGCAAAGGTCAGCGCCCGGGTGATGTCGCCGGCGCTCAAGCGGCCTCGCGCGTGTCTGACGAGAGCCCGCGCGGGCCGGTATTGGCGACGGTGATCTCGACGATCCGGTTCAGCCAGTCCGCCGGCGCGGTCGCATGCACCGCATGCTGCCAGGGCGAGCGGCCGGCGAGTTGCCCCGGCTGGCGGCCGGGCCGGTCGAACAGCACGGGCACGGTGCGGCCCAGGAATCGGGCGTTGAAGCCCGCCTGCTGTTCCGCCAACAGCGCCTGCAATGCCGCGAGGCGTTGGGTCTTGGCCTCTTCCGGCACCTGTTCCTCGGCGGTCGAGGCGGGGGTGCCGGGGCGGGCGGAGTATTTGAAGGAATAGGCCTGGGCGTAGGTCACATCGCGGACCAGGCGCATGGTGTCTTCGAAATCCGCGTCCGTCTCGCCGGGGAAGCCGACGATGAAGTCGCTGGCCATGGCGAGATCCGGCCTGGCGGCGCGCAGCTTATCGATGATGCGGCGATAGTCGTCGGCGGTGTGCTTGCGGTTCATGGCGCGCAATATGCGGTCGCTTCCGGCCTGCACCGGCAGGTGCAGATAGGGCATCAGTGCCTCCACCTCGCCGTGGGCGGCGATCAGGTCGTCGTCCATGTCGCGCGGGTGGCTGGTGGTGTAGCGGATGCGGGCGAGCCCGTCGATTTCCGCCAGTTCGCGGATCAGGCGGCCGAAGCCCCACTCGCTGCCGGCCGCGCCCTCGCCATGATAGGCGTTGACGTTCTGGCCCAGCAGGGTGATCTCCTTGGCGCCGGCGGTCACCAGGCGGCGCGCCTCCGCCAGCACATCCGCCGCGGGGCGGGAATATTCGGCGCCACGGGTGTAAGGCACGACGCAGAAGGTGCAAAACTTGTCGCAGCCTTCCTGCACGGTCAGAAAGGCGCTGACGCCGGCGGGCGTCGTCTCCTCCGGCAGGTGGTCGAATTTGCTTTCCGGCGGAAAATCGGTGGCGACGATGCCGGCGCGCCCCCGCGGCGTGGCACGGGCGGCTTCCGCCTGGGCGACCAGGGCCGGCAGGTGATGATAGGCCTGTGGGCCGACGACGAGATCGACCACAGGCGCGCGCCGCACCATCTCCTCGCCCTCCGCCTGGGCGACGCAGCCGGCGACGGCGACGACCGTATCCTTGCCTTCCTTGCGGCGGGCGGCCTGGAGTGCGCGCACGCGGCCCAGCTCCGAATACACCTTTTCGGCGGCCTTTTCGCGGATATGGCAGGTGTTCAGGATGATGCAGTCCGCCTCGCGCGCGTCCTCGGTCGGCTGAAAGCCGGCGGCGGCCAGGGCGTCGGCCATGCGGCGCGAGTCGTACACGTTCATCTGGCAACCATAGGTGCGGATGAACAGCTTGCGCCCCGCTTTATCCGGCGGGGCAGGCCAAAAGGAAGGGGACAAATCAGTCACAGACGCGCCAATATCCGTTCTGTGGTGTCAAGTTGCGGCCGGTCCGGCAACTGGTGCGGCGGACCCTACCGCCGCTGGCTGCTCTGTCAAGCTTGTCTCGCGGCCGGTGAGCGAGGCCGCGGCGCCGTTGCCCACCGCCTCGTGCAACTGCCGCGCCAACTCCCGGCGCGAGCGGAAGGCGTTGGCCTTGACCGGAGGCATCAGCCGCACCTCGATCCGGGTCTTGCCCAGTCCGGCAAAGGTCCACAAATGCCCGATCAGGCCCATGTCGCCATACCAGGCATAATAGGGGCGCAGCGCATGGCCGATGGGAATGCCGTTCAGGTGGGTGTAGGCGATGGACATGGGCTGCAGGGTCAGTGGCTCGCCCGCATCGTCGCCACGCTCGGCAACGCTCAACAGCGCGCTCTTGAAGGGCAGCACGCGGTTGCCATCGCTGCTGGTGCCCTCGGCAAACAGGATCAGGCGGCTGCCGGCGGCCAGCCGGTCGCCGATGGCGTCGCGCTGCTTTGCGGTGCTGGAGCGGCGGCGGTCGACGAACACCGTGCGTTGCAGCTTGGCCAGCAGGCCAAAGAACGGCCAGCTCGCCACCTCGCTCTTGGCGACGAAGCTGACGCCGCCGACGGTGGAGAGCACCGGAATATCCAAATACGATGTGTGGTTGGAGACCAGCAACAGCGGCCGGTCTTTCGCCAGGTCGCCCTGTACGACGATGCGCATGCCCCAAAGGCGGCAACATTGCCGGTGGTAGAATGCCGGGAAGGTCTCGCGCAGCGGCGCTTTGGTCCAGAGCCAGAGCGCCTGCAACGGAATGCACAATGCCGTGAACAGCAGATAGACCGTCATGCGGAGCGCGGCCCTGGTGTTGCGGACCAAGGCGGAGCCGAGCAGTTCGTTCACCATCCGGCCTCCGCCGCCCGATCAGGAGCGCTTTTGTCCATCTTTGCCCAGAACCGTGAACTGCCGCGCCACCGGCCCGGCCAGCCGGTCCGGGCGGACGACGATGCAGACGTCAATCGTGTTGAATTGGTGGTCGATCACGGCGCCGTCGCCGACCATGCCGCCCATGCGCAGATAGCCTTTCAGCAGCGGCGGCAGGGCGGCTCGCGCGGCCTTGGGGTCGTAGCTGCCCGGCTCGTGCCAATTCATGGAGACATAGCGCTTGCGCCGGGCCTTCGGCCGCAGGCGCAGCGGCGCCAGGTGATAATGGCGCAGATAGCTGAGTTCGACGCCGATGGCCTCCGGGTCGGTGCCGTGAAAACTGGCGCAGCCGAACATCAGCTTGATGTCGTGGACATGGGCGTAGAGGCCCAGGCCGCGCCAGAGCAGGTGCATGGTCATCTGGCGGCGGAAGGCCGGTGCAACGCAGGACCGCCCCAGCTCCAGCACCTGCTGGCCGCCGCGCAGCAGCCGGCGGATGCTGAACTCATCCTGGGTGTAGAATCGGCCGAGCTTCGCTGCCATGTCGCGGCGCAGCAGCCGGTAGGTGCCGACAATGGCGTCGTCGGGGTTCTCCGCCTCGGTGTTGATGACGATCAGGTGATCGCAGCCGCTGTCGAACACGTCATAGTCGCGGCCCATCGCCTGCATTTCTGGCGTGGGGATGGCGCCGCGCTCATCGTAAAACACCTCGTAGCGCAGGCGCTGCGCGGCTTCAAGCTCTTCCTCGGTCTCGGCAAGGCGCAGTTCCAGCGGGCCGGCGGTCAGCCGGATGTCGCGGTCGCGGTTGATCAGCGTGTGGGGCGCGGGGCCGCGCCGGCCGATAAAGGGCAGGCCGGCGAACCGCACGGTGGCCGCCTTGGGCGGGCGGATGCGCCGCCAGGGGCGGCCCCGCTGAATGGCGCGACGAAGCGCTAACGGCATGCCGTCGGAGTTCCTTGCGTCAACCCTCATTGCTCGATCCGCCCGAAGCCGCCGGTTGTTACCCGGCATTGTTCCAACGGATTGCCTTCGGTTACTCGAAAAACAAAGCGGCTGCAACCGGCAGGCTGCAGCCGCAAACATTCGCGGGGCGACGCCAGAGGCTTACTCGGCAGCGGTGCGGCGCGCGCGGGTGCCGAGGCCGATCTTCTTGGCCAGGCTGGAACGCTGCGCGGCATAGTTCGGCGCGACCATCGGATAGTCGGCCGGCAGGCCCCAGCGCTCGCGGTATTCTTCCGGCGTCATGTTGTAGGCCGTCTTCAGGTGGCGCTTCAGCATTTTCAGCTTCTTGCCGTCTTCGAGGCAGACGATAAAGTCGGGCGTTACGGACTTTTTGATCGGCACCGCCGGCTCCGGCCGCTCCTGGGCGGCGTTGGCGGCGCCTTCGACGGTCGAAAGAGTCCGGAAGACCTGATTGATCAGCTCCGGCAATTCTGCCACCTGAACGGTGTTGTTGGAGACATGAGCCGCGACGATCTCTGTCGTCAACTCCAACAGCTCTTTGGTCGGTTGCGTATCGGGTTCGGTCATAAACGGCTTACTCCGCCATTATGGTTGGGGGATTTGGGAAGTGGGGCTTACATAGTCGTGATTCAGGAGCCGCGCAATATTCAATTTTACGGGTTCGTGAAAAAAGCCCCGGTTTTGGAGCAGGAAACATGGCTGACTATTATCTAGACATCACCGATAAGATGTGCCCGATGACATTCGTGAAGACCAAGCTGCTGGTAGAGCGAATGCAGATCGGCGAAACCGCGGAGGTTCGCTTGCGCGATGGCGAGCCGTTGGAGAACGTGCCGCGCTCGCTAAAGGAAATCGGCCAGGAAGTTTTGACACTCAACGAACAGGAGCCGGGAATTTGGCTCCTGACCCTGCGCAAGGTCCGCTGACCGGCAAGCCGGCGCGTCAGAGGGGCGGCGCGCATGCCGCCCCTCCTGCTGCTTGGATAGGGTCTGGGGTCAGGCGACCTCGAACAGGCCGGCCGCCCCCATGCCGCCGCCGATGCACATGGTGACGACCACGTGCCGGGCGCCGCGGCGCTTGCCCTCGATCAGGGCGTGGCCGACCATGCGCGCACCGCTCATGCCATAGGGGTGACCGATGGAGATGGCGCCGCCGTTGACGTTCAGCTTGTCGTTGTCGATGCCCAGCCGGTCGCGGCAGTAGAGCACCTGCACGGCAAACGCCTCGTTCAGTTCCCACAGATCGATGTCATCGACCTTCAGGCCGTGGCGCTCCAGCAGCTTCGGCACGGCGAAGACCGGGCCGATGCCCATCTCGTCCGGGTCGCAGCCGGCGACCGCCATGCCGCGATAGATGCCGAGCGGCGAGAGGCCGCGCTTCGACGCCTCGGACGCCTCCATGACGACGCAGGCGCTGGCACCGTCGGAAAGTTGCGAGGCGTTGCCGGCGGTAATCACGCCGCCGTCGCGCACCGGCTTCAGACCGGCAAGGCCTTCCAGATTCGTTTCCGGCCGGTTGCCCTCGTCTTTGTCCAAGGTAACGCGCTGCACCGACTGCTCGCCGGTTTCCTTTTTGACGACGATCTTGTCTGCGGTGACCGCAATGATCTCGTCATCGAAGCGGCCGGCCTGCTGGGCGGCGGCGGTGCGCATCTGCGATTGCAGGCCATAGGCATCCTGCACGTCGCGGTCCACGCCATAGCGCGTGGCCACGGTTTCGGCCGTATCGATCATCGGCATGTGCAGGTGCGGCTGCATTTCCAGGAGCCGGGCATCGATTGCACGGAACTTGTTGGCGTGGTCGTTCTGTACCAGGCTGATCTGCTCCAACCCGCCGGCGACGATGGGGCCCATATGGTCGTCCACCACCTGTTTGGCGGCGGTGGCGATGGCCATCATGCCGCTGGAACACTGGCGGTCGATGCTCATGCCGGAAACGCTGGTGGGCAGGCCGGCGGCCAGGGCTGCCTGGCGGCCGATATTGAAGCCGGTCGAGCCCTGTTGCAGGGCCGCGCCCAGAATGCAGTCGTCGATCTGGCCCGGCTCCAGGCCGGCGCGCTCGACGGCGGCGCGGATGGCGTGGCCGCCCATGGTCGGGGCGTCCAGATTGTTGAAGGCGCCCCGGTAGGCCTTGCCGATCGGGGTTCGCGCTGTGGAGACAATGACTGCTTCGCGCATGGGGTTCCTCGTTAGGTTTGTTGGGGTGGTTCGCGCTTTAACAACGCACTTCCGCCTCTCTGTAAAGACAATTGTGGTTGTACGCGATGAAGCGTACTATCGCGTCCTTCGCTTCTATAGGAGTTGGACATGAGCGATACCATTCGGGTGTTCTGGCAGCCGCATTGAACCTCCTGCCTTCGCGTGAAGGAATTTCTGGCGGTCCGTGGGATCGCATTCGAATCGGTGAATGTGCTGGAGGAAGGCGGCCTGGAGAAGCTGCGCGCGGTCGGTGCCCGTTCGGTTCCCGTGGTTGCGCGTGGCGGCAAGTTCGTCTTTGCCCAGGTGATCAAGGATGTGGTCGAGTTCCTCGACCTGAAGGAGGAGACCGGACCGCAGCTCTCGCCGGCCCAGTTGGCGGATCGGTACGAGCGCGTGCTGTCGGCAGCCGTCGCCAGCGCCCGCCAGATGCCGGATAGCGCGCTGGAGAACCGGTTGCCGAATCGGCCGCGGTCCTGGCGGGTGCTGGTGCACCACGTGTTCCAGATCCCGACCGAGTTTCTGGACGCGCTGGCCGAGAACCGGATGCTGTCTTACGAGGGCATGGTGGCGGCGCCGCCGGCCGACATGAGGACCGGCGCCGAAATCGCCGATTTCGGCGAAGCCCTGCACGGCCGTTTTTCCGCCTGGTGGCGCGAAAGCGGGCAGGGGCTCGACTACAAACAGCCCTTCCAGGCCTATTTCGGCGAGACGACGCTGCACGAAATGTTCGAGCGCACGGTCTGGCATTCCACCCAGCATGTGCGCCAGGTGCAGAGCCTGTTGGAGCGCGCGGGCATTCCGCCCATCGATCCGCTGGGGCTGGACGTGATCCAGGGCCTGCCGCTGACCGAGAAGGTCTGGGACGAATAGGCGAGGGGCGGCGCCTAATGGTCCGATCGAAACGCTTGCTGCGGCAAGTGTTTCGTGAATCGACCCACTATCTCAATAATCCGGTGGTTCGATTAAGCCAACGGATGGGTATCATCTGTCGGCATCGAACCACTAGAGCATCGAGCACCTTTTCTGAATCGGAGGGGGTTCACATTGGCGGTGTGGTGTGATTCCCTGGGTCATGGAGGTGATTCGATGACCCAGGCACTATCCCTTGATTTGCGCCGCCGCGTGACTGACGCGGTGTCGCGTGGCATGTCGCGGCGGGCA
>Ga0206129_10004612_pt1 | contig 15049 bp, 18 predicted proteins | sample Helgoland_Spring_8_FD_148616 | JGI IMG/M metagenome (GOLD analysis project Ga0206129, IMG submission 148616) | Pelagic subsurface seawater microbial communities from Kabeltonne, Helgoland, North Sea - Helgoland_Spring_Bloom_20160502_2 | ecosystem: Environmental > Aquatic > Marine > Epipelagic ...
AGAGCACCCGGCGGTTCTGGTATCGGTGGTGCTGGCGGGTTTGGCACTGCTATTGCTGATGTAACGGGACTCCCCGGCGCTGTAAACACTGGTAGTGGTGGCGGGGGTACTGGATTAACAAGTTACGGAACTACAGGTACAAGACCTTCTGGGGCTGGTGGTTCAGGTGTTGTTATCTTCCGTTACCTTGGCGCACAACGTGGCACAGGTGGCACAATAACTTCTGCGGGTGGTTACACTTATCACACGTTTACAAGCTCCGGCACATACACAGCATAAGGAAATAACATGGCACATTTTGCAAAAGTAAATAATGGTGTTGTGGTGCAAGTCATTGTTGCCGAGCTTGAGTTCTTTGATACATTTGTAGACTCAAGCCCCGGACAGTGGCTACAAACTAGCTACAACACATATGGTGGTGTTCACGTTAACGGCGGTACTCCATTACGAAAGAACTACGCTGGCCTTGGGTTTACATATGACTTAACCCGTGATGCGTTTATTCCCCCTCAACCATACGCAAGCTGGACTCTTAACGAGACTACTTGCTTGTGGGGCGCCCCTGTTGCCTATCCAGATGATGGTAAGCAATACACTTGGGACGAAGATGCACAACAATGGAATGAGGAGATAACATGAGTCAACTTGTGATAAAAGGCGCTACGACAGGCACAGGGGTTTTTACCCTTGAGTCTCCAGCGACCAATACCGACAGAACATTGGTGTTGCCTGATGAAGCGGGGACAATCATTACTACGGCAGGTGTGCCATCTAGTGCATTACCAGCAGGTAGTGTGTTGCAGGTTAAAAATTACCAGTTTGGTTCTTTACTGTCTTTAGGTAACGTCCAAATCCCTTACGATGACACTATTCCTCAAATTACTGAGGGTGGTGAGGTAATGACGTTAACTATCACGCCTCAGTCTGCGTCAAGTAAGTTAATGATAGAAGTTCTTGTGAATGCGTGTCCTTCTTTATCAGGCGAAAAAATGGTTGTATCTTTGTTTCAAGACACAACAGTTGATGCTATTGCTTGTGTTTCAGAAGAACTGTTTGACTCTTCTTACATGGTGGCAATACCGCTAAGACATTTTATGTCATCTCCGGGAACCAGTGCTGTTACGTTTTCAGTCAGAGCCGGAAGAACAGATAGTAGTGCTAACAGCTTTACTATTAACGGTTATTTAGGGGCTAGGAAATTTGGGGGTGCTTTGGCAACCAGCATCACAATAACAGAAATAGCGGATTAAACTATGACAATAATATTAGACCCTCAAGAAGGAATTGCAAACGCTACTTGGACAACCGCTGGTAGACCTGTTTCACCCATTGCTGGTCAGCAGGGGTTTAACACAACCACAAAAGCGTTTGAAGTTTATGACGGCGTTGACTGGGCTATAGGGGCGCAAAGATTTGTACTCTCTGGTGGCACTGTAACAACGGCTGGAGGTTATACATACCATACTTTCACTTCAGCAGGAACCCTTACTGTTGCAGGTAGTGGTTCTGTTGACTACCTTATTGTTGCTGGCGGTGGTGGCGGAGGCCCAGATTGGTCTGGCGGTGGTGGTGCAGGTGGTTATTTAGCAGGTACTACTTCTCTTTCTTCGGGGAGTCTGGCAGTTACAATTGGTGCAGGGGGCGCAGGTTCTATAGGAAACGCAGCACCCGGTAGTAGTGGTAATAATTCTTCGTTTAACTCTCTGACCGCAATAGGTGGCGGCGGTGGCGGTAATGGTAGTGGCGGTTTATCTGGAGGTTCTGGAGGTGGTGGAGACATCGACACTACTGGTGGCTCTGGTACAACTGGTCAGGGTTTTGCTGGCGCTAACGGGAACAGAGCTAACTCCTTGCAAGGGGGCGGCGGTGGCGGTGCGTCAGAAACAGGTCAAGCGCAAGCTGGAGGTGACGGCTCTCAGTGGGTAAACGGTTCTTACTACGCTGGCGGTGGCGGTGCTGTTAGAAACGGCAGTACAGGGGCTGGCGGCCTCGGTGGTGGAGGCACAGGCGCAAATGGCGGTTCTGGCGGAACTGCTGGCACTGTCAATACAGGTGGAGGCGGTGGCGGTCAAAACGGTGGTGGTTTTGCTGGCGGTTCAGGTATCGTTATTGTTCGCTACCAAGCATAAGGAAATAACATGGCACATTTTGCAAAAGTAAATAGTGGTGTTGTGGTGCAAGTCATTGTTGCCGAGCCTGAGTTCTTTGATACATTCGTAGACTCAAGCCCCGGGGAGTGGCTACAAACCAGTTACAACACACACGGTGGCGTACACGCTAACGGCGGTACTCCATTACGAAAGAACTATGCTGGCGTTGGTTTTACATACGACAGTACACTTGACGCTTTTATCCCTCCAAAGCCATACGCAAGCTGGACTCTTAACGAAGACACTTGTTTGTGGGACGCACCAGAACCAACGGAGTGATAAATGGGAAACATAGACCCAGTAGAATATGGGAGACTGACAGCACAGGTTGAGAACTTAACTTGTAAGGTAGAGAGCATGGAGACAGACATCAAAGAGTTACTGGCTTTGGCTAACAAAAGCAAAGGTGGTTTCTGGATGGGTATGTCTATAGCCTCTGCTGCTGGTGGTTTACTTACATGGCTTTTAACATATTGGAATAGATAATGCTTGCTGAACTTGCGATAGCCAACGCTGCCTTTGGTGTTATTAAGGAGACTATAGCCAATGGTGGTGACATTATGGCAGCGGGTCAGCACATCTTCAAGTTCTTTGATTCTAAGTCGGAGTTAGCAAAGAAGGCTAATAAGTCTGGTTCAGACTCAGAGGCTTTCTTTGCTCTAGAACAGATCAAGCAACATGAGGCGGCTATCCAAGAGCTATTCATCTATCAGGGCAGAGCAGGGCTTTGGGATGATTGGTTAAAGTTTCAAGCGGAGGCAAAGCGTAAACGTGATGCTGAGGCTAGAGAGATTGTGTTAGCGGAGATTAAACGTAAAGAAAAACTATGGGCTTGGATTAACGGGTTCTTAATTATTGTCTCTGTCATAACAGGGGTAGGTATTATAGCTGGTTTAATCTGGCTTGTTGTAACGAAAGGTGGACTATGAGAGAATTACCAAAGCGTAACCAACGCTCAAAGAACAATAAGAAGAAGAAGAAATGAGACACTCAGTAGGAAAAGTAATAACACCAGCTACGTTGACAGAGTTGTTCACAGTCCCCGCTGGGTACAAAGCCGAGGTTAGTACCTTGTTTGCTAGTAACCATCAAGGAAATAACAAGTTTATCACCTTATACTGGCAACACGCACATGACATTACCCACAAGATTTACATTGTAACTGGTTATGTAATCAATGCTAACAACTACTTAAAGTTTAGCGATAGTATGGTTATGCAAAGCGGTGACTCCATACAGGTGTTAACAGAGGCAGGGTCAGAGATGAGTGTTATTGCCTCGTTTGACCTCAGAAAAGAAGCACAAACTGTAGCATTTGATGGCGAATAAGCTTGACAAATTTAGAAATCTGTGGTATAATAGCAACAAAGGAAGAAACAAATGACATATTTAGAACTTGTCAATAAGGTCTTACGTCGATTACGCGAGTCAGAAGCAGGGACTGTGCAGGGTGTAGGTGATGTTAACAGCTACCCTCGCCTGATTGGAGACTTTGTTAATGAAGCAAAGAGTCAGGTCGAAGCTGCGTGGGACTGGAGTGCTCTTCGGTCTACCTTGACTCTGAACACCCAAGCCGATGTCTTTAACTACGAGTTGAACGGTGCAAAGAATAACTTCAAGGTGTTAGATGTCTGGAACGACACTAAGGACATTGAGTTACAGTACCAGACTAGCTCTTGGTTTAACAAGGCATTTATAGGTAGTGATGCCCCAAGAGGCTGTCCCTACTACTACAACTTTAACGGTGTCAGTGTAGACCGAGATACTCAAGTAGACTTATACCCAATCCCTGATGGGGCTTATGCCTTACGGTTTAACGTCTTGTTGCGTAACCAAGAGTTGACAGCGGATGCAGATACTGTTGTGCTCCCTACCCGTCCTATCATCCTGTTTGCTACGGCGATGGCGATTGAGGAACGTGGTGAAGACGGTGGTCAACAAAGTATTAACGCCTACGGTGCTGCTCAGTCGGCATTGGCAGATGAGATTGCAATGGATGCTGCTCGTCACCCAGAGGATACTATTTGGTATAGCGTATGAAACAATTACAAACACTCTCAGTAGTCTCTCCCGGCTTCTTCGGTTTAAACACCCAAGAGAGTGGTATCACCTTATCTCCTAACTACGCGCAAGAAACTAACAACGTGGTTATTGATAAGTATGGTCGGTTAGGTTCTCGTAAGGGTTGGCAAATGCGTACACTAGACGGTGCTACTCAGCTTGCAGGTAACCCCATAGAGTTCTTGATGGAGCATATTAACGGTGATAACACTGCTGTTACTATCTCTGGTGGTAATAATAAGTTGCTCCTCAACGGCTCTAATGTTGACAACTTTGTAGAGATAACACCTGCTGGTTACACGATTACAAAGAATAATTGGAAGGGTGCTTCTCTTTATGACCACGCTCTAATTGTTCAAGAGGGACAAGCTCCTATCATCTACTGTGAGAATGAGTCACCAGTGACGCAAACGCTTGACGGTCTCACAGGGGTTACTCAGTCTTTCGGGACTAGCCACCCAAAGGACGTACTCGCTGCTTACGGTCGGTTCTGGGTACATGATGGTTCCTTTGTCTACTGGTCAACGGACATAGCAGACTCAGCTTTCCCAGCCTTTGCAGGGGGCACTAGCGGCTTTTTAAACATAGCCGCTGTCCTGCCTAACAACGTAGACACTATCGTTGCCCTAGGCTCTTACAATGGCTTCTTGGTTATCTTCTGTGAGCGTAACATTGTTATCTACAGAGGGCCAGAGAACCCACTAGGAGACTTCTCGCTTCAGGATGTTATCGCAGGAGTTGGTTGTGTTGCTCGTGATAGTGTGCAGGGTACAGGTAATGACTTGATCTTCCTATCTGATACGGGTATTCGTTCTTTGGGTCGCTTGATTCAAGAGAAGTCTGTACCGCTACGGGATTTAACAGCTAATGTCCGTGATGACTTGTTGGCTGATATAACGATAGAACGCTTTAACACATTGATTAGAGATAGCGCTTCTGACCTACGAAATGTAAAGTCAGTGTACTCTGAGCTAAATGCTTTCTACCTGCTCTCCTTACCTTCTATAGAAAAGGTATATTGCCTAGATATGCGTAAGCCTTTAGAGACAGGGGCTGCTCGTGTTACTACTTGGAAAGAGTATGAGGCAAGAGCCTTAACCCGCACTCGTGGTCGTGAGTTGTTAATTGGTAAGCCTGATGGTATCGGTGTTTATAACACATACACAGATAACGGTTCAGCCTACCAGCTTAAATATGCCTCCCACTATTTGGACTTAGGGATGCCTACTACCAATAAGATGCTGAAGCAGATTAACGCTACGGTTATCGGTGGTACTAACCAAACCTTTGTTATCAAGACCAGCTTTGATTACCAAGATAGTCCTCGTTCTTACCCCTTCACTATTGTGACTGGAGAGGTTTTTGAGTATGGACTTGCTAAATATGTAGAGTATACAGAGTTTAAAGGTGTAGTGGAGGATTATGCAAGTCTTCCTGTATCGCCTTCAACAGGTGACGCCTACATGCTTAGTGGTGAGTTTGCTAATAACAATGTATACCAATGGGATGGTAGTTCTTGGTTAGATGTCACTAGCACATGGGAGACTACTTTTACTGTTAATAATTATTCAGAGTACACATTTGGTGTTGTTCTCGAAGCAGTTAAGAGCAGTGCTGGCGGTAGTGGTAACGTAGTTCAAATCGGCTTTGAGGCTGAAGTAAATGGTAATGAGCTGTCAGTACAAAAGATTGACATGTTTGCTAAAACAGGAAGGATAAGTTAATGGCAAATTATTTAAAGGTTACAAACTTTGCGGTTAAGGATGGTTTAACCACAGGTGACCCAAACAAGATTGTTAAGGGTGCGGAGATTAACTTCGAGTTTGACGCTATTCAAACATCAATTAACGGTAAGGCTGACTTAGAAAGCCCTGTCTTTACTGGCGCACCTAAAGCACCTACGGCTCCTTTGGGGACAGAGACTACACAACTAGCTAGTACCCTGTTTGTTAAGAATGCCATTGATGCTATTCCAGCGGGGACTACTGTAGGAACCCTTGGGACACAAGATAAAGATGCTGTAGACATTACAGGCGGGACAGTAGTAGGGTTAACACAGCTTGAGATAGATGCTTCTGCTCAAGCAGCAACACAAACAAGTTTAGATGTTCCCTCTAGGACAGGCGCTGGTGCTTCAGGTACTTGGAATATTGATATATCAGGAAGCGCTAATATATCAACCGCTGATGTCAATGCCGCAATCGCTGGGAGTACTGCCGGACAAGTAGGGACTTATGCTTTTCTAAAGCTAACTAATAATAGTTCAAACGGGACGACGGTCAATTATACCGTAGCGGGTTCTCTCTTATCTTGGGCAGGTGTTTACTACCAAAACCTTTCGACGGGTAACAATGCTTATCTAGCTGTCGTCTCCGGCGGCGTCATCACAGGGTATACTGCGATAACAGGAACGTGGAGAGCTATGGGCTGGGGTCAGATACCATTGGGTCAATCAGGGAGTTCAGCTACTCTTTATCTTAGAATTGCTTAAAGGTTAATATGGCAAACATTACTTCACTAAAAAACCCTGTATGGGTTAATGACGAACAAATTAATTGTATCATCACTCTTGACGTGTTCGGAGATGAACAACTTCCGTTTACTGCCTCTCCTCATGATGTAGAAGAGCATGGGCGCATCATCTTCCAAGAGTTGGTTGATGGTCGCTATGGGCCTATTGCGCCTAAAGGAGAATAAATATGGATCCGATGACGATAGCAGCTATTGCCCAAGTAGGCGGTGGTTTATTAGGGGGCTTTGGCGCTAAGAGCGGTGGTAGTGATATTTCTGCTGCGGCTGCTAGGGCTGCTGAGATGGCCAAGTTTGATCCTTATGGTGTTACAACAGGTAACGCTAGGGCTATCTTTGATACTAAGAATAAGACAGCTACCTACGAGTTAACCCCTGAGATGCAAGCTCGACGGGATCAACTGTATGGGTTAAGCGATGAGCAGTTAGCGTCGATTAACCTAGACACCACTCAGAACGCTCAAGATTATTATAACCAACAACAAGGATTGATGGCTGGTGGTCGTACAGCAGAAGACATAGCCCTTCGACAGCAACAGCTAAACAGTGGTCGTATTGGCCTAGGTTTGTCAGGGGCAGCTATGGGTGCTGGGTCTGGTACGGGGTATGTTAACCCTGAGCAATACCAACGTGACTTAGCTCGTGCTCAAGAGGATGCTCAGTTAAGTGCTTTGTCAGATGATAGAGCAAGGGCAATACTAGACCAAGACATCGCCCGTGGTCAAGGGTTGTTTAACTTTGGACAAGGTATTGAACAACTAGGTATCAATACAATGGACATAGGTGCTAACTACGGTAAAGCCTCTGCTCAGGCTGGCTCTAATGCTGGTCAGTTATTGTTAGGTGGTCAAAGAGCTGCTAGTGAGTATAACTTAGCTGGTGATGTAAACTTTGGTAGGATGCTCCAAGGCTTCGGTCAAGGGATGCAGGGGAACACCCAAAGTGGGATGACGCCTTATGGTGATTTTGGGTCAAGTATATGGTCTAACAATATAAATCAAGGAGCTAACGCACGCCTCCTACGACAAGGTTAAGGAGTAAATAATGGCTAGTGAAATTTTAGGTTTATTTGGAAAGACTCCCGCTCAAATACGGCAGGAGCAATTTGACAGTTTGATGGTTTCTCCTGCTCAGATGGGGAGCCAAGGGTTACTTCAACAAGTAGCTTCAATGGGTGGGAATGCTGGTGCAGCGGTTGGTAACTTGGCTGGTCGTATGATGGGTGGTATGGCTCCCGGAGAACGTGAAGCAATGGTTATGCAAGATGTGATGCAGCGAGTGGGGCAAGACCCTAACATGACACAGTCTGAGCGTTTGCGTAAGATGGCTGAGATTGTATCACAACAACCGGGCATGGGGGATCAAGCCTTGAAGTTGCAAGCGGCAGCTAACCAGATGGAAACCCAACAAATTAAGATTGAAGAGGCTAGGTTCAAACAGGATAATAGGTTTGAAGACAGGAAAGAAACAAGATTGGTTCCTGATGGGTACGGTGGTGTTGTACCTAAGCAATTCTACTGGACTGAGAAGTATAATAAGGACACAGGTAAGTGGGAGAAGATGACTGCTCCCTCTGAGACACCCCCTCCTAAAACTGGAGAGGATAAAAGTGCCTTAGATAAGGAAGCTGAACGGAGACAAGCAGGAAAGACCCAAGGAGGGGCCACTACTACCCCAGTAGCTGAACAAGCGATCCCTACACCCCGGATACTACCGCCTCAGAACACACAGTTAACTGAAGCACAGCGATTAGAACAATTATACTACGACCAGCAACAAGCAGCTAACCCACGACCTGCTCCAGCACCAGCCCGTCCAGCACTACCTCCATTGACCTTTAAGACTGTGGAAGATCAAGAGAGTGCAATGCGTCGGGCTGTAGCGGCTGGTAACAGAGAGTTAGCCATGCGTATCCGTGATGCTCAAGTAGGCACAAACCGTTAAAAGAAAGTAAAGAATGGCAACACAAATACCACTTAGAGAGGGTCTTGACCTAAGTTTAATACCTGATGCAGACTTGGATGCGTTAAGAGCTAACGACCTACCTGCTGTGTCTGATGCCACTCTAAACTATTTACGAGGTGAGGGTGGTAGCTCTTTGGATGCCTTTACTTCTAATGCTAGTAGGGGCTTCACCTCTTCCTTGCGTGGACTTGGTATTCTACAGCCAGACGAAGAAGCAGACTTGTTAGCAGAGCGTGAGAGCCGGATGCTACTGGATACTAACCCCTACGCTGGTTGGTCTGGTTTGTTAATAGGCTCTGCCCTTGACCCTGTAACCCTCCCTGCGGCTATCCTGAAGCCTTTAGCCATTGGTGGTAGGATAGCTACAGGTGCGTTGCGTGGCTCCGCTGGTGGCGCGTTTGGTGGCCTTGTTGACCCTGTGTATGAAGACATGGGGGATAGTCGTGCCCTTAACGTAACTGGTGGTGCTGTCCTCGGTGGTGCTCTTGGTGGCTTGGTTGGTAGGTTATTTGGTAAAGCAGCGCCCAAGGCTGAGGTAGATGGTAAGGCGGGGTCAGAGGCTGAGGTAGATGCTGCTAAGATTTTAGAGGCAGAAGACCCAGCTAAGGCTATTGACGAAGTAGCGGCTAAGGCTGAAGAACCTGCTATCCCTGAGAATGCTGTGTTTAACAGAGAGTCAGGTATCTTTGAGACGTTTGCTGAGGAGACACCGACTGTTGACTTTAATCTTTGGCCATCAATAGCAAACGCTAAGCCTAGGTTTAACCAGTTTACCACAGGCTTTGACAACGACATTGACAAGGCTCTTTACATTGTAGGCAAAAGTACCTCTAAGAGTGACAAGCATGACACATACGTTGATTGGCTGAAGGAAGTTACTGGGTTAGATGAGGCTAGTGTTCTAGCTGCTGCTCGTAGTTCAAGGGCAGAGTTGGTTAAGTCTTTCGGTCGTGCCACTCCTGATGCTAACGGTCGTATACTTGCTGATCCTAGCACCTTCTCTCAGACTATTAGACAACAGCGTACAGCACCCCGTCAAGTAGCTACCCCTGTTAAGCCAACTGTCACAGTCAAGGATGGCTTGGACGATAAGGACTTAGCCCTGCTTGAGAAAGCTGGTGTTAAGGTTATCGTCGGTCGAAATGGTAACTTGATTGTGCAGGACACTTTTGCCTCTAATAAGGTGATGACAAACGGTGAGTTTTTGCGCCGAATGGAAGCTGCTGGTATTGGCATTGATCTCCCTGCCTTCCGTAAGCGTACAAAGGCTGAGGTTGAGGCTAACAAGGCCGCTGAGCGTGAGCAGATGATGTCTCCTGAGTTTTGGCCTCGACAAGAGCCACCATCAGCAGAGCGTGCTCCAGTGTTTGACCGTCAGACTTGGACAAATGTTAAGCCAATGTCGGAAGCCACAAGAGCTGCATGGACTAGCCCTCCCCGTCCTCCTAACCAAGCTCCTAATATGGAGGGGTTACAGACTGGTGCTCCTCGTGAGGGGGATGCGGCTGGTGCTACACGCGCTAAGCCCTCAAGCATCTACGGTTCAGACCTTGCTCCGGGGATAGCTAACATGTCCCCCACTGAGCTGGCTATGCGCTCCACGATGATTGAGCCAGAGGAGGTTATGAAGATGATGCCCCCAAAGGTCAGAGCAGCAGAAGAGGCTAAGCACCCCTCGGGATTGGCTGAGTACTTAAGCAAGGGTCAAGTGCGACTAAAGGAAATCTTAAGGGACAATAACAACATCGTAGAGTGGATGCTGGCTAAGAGTAGAACTAAGCGACCAATGAGCGAAGAGGATGCTGGAGCCTTTGCACCCTTCTATCATCAAGCTATGGCGGCTCGTGAGGTGGTGTTAGATAAGGCAGTGGCTCACCGTGCTGCTGGTGGTTCTTTTGAATCAGGTGAAGGTGCTCAGTTAGCTCAAGACTTATTGTACTACACTGGCATCGCCCTGTTTAAGAAGAATGAGGGCAGTAAGGCTGGTCGTGCCCTAAATGCTTTCCGGTTACTATCTGAGAAGGCGCGTAAGGGACAGACTGTTAAGAATATATTTCCGGGAGTGGCTTGTTAATGGCAAAATTAGATAGCGAAGCATGTGCAATTAGCATTGATGAGATGCTAGACGCAAGAGAGAAGTACAAGAACGTAGACCCCGAGAAAGCTGATGAGATAATTGGGTCTATGGTTGAGAGATCCCTTGAGGGTAAGAAGCCTAACATAGGAATGAAGCTCAACGAGTACTTAATCAACGGTATGTTGTCAGGTACAGGCACTCCTGTGGTTAACACCATCGGTGGTGGCATCCAGACGATCATGAAGCCTCTCTTGAACCTCATCGATGCCTATGTACCTAAGAAGGGTGTAACGCCCGTACAAGCCCAACGAGAGCGTCGAGCAGCTAAGGCAGCAGTGTCTGCCCTTATGGATGGATGGAAGACGGATTTAGTCTTCTTGTCTCGTGGGTTTGGTACTGGGTTGCCTGTTGACTTTAAGATAACCCCTAAATCCCTAGGCATGTCAGAGAAACAGTTTAACCAGTGGTTAGTAGACTCAGGGGCTGCCCCCGACATTGATGGTAAGGTTAACCCAGAGCTTGCCCGTCAAGCCTTAGGTGAGAGCTACGACTACATGACTCACGCCATTGGGGGTAAGACAGGTACCATTGTACGCCTGCCCACTAAGTTAACTGTCGCAATCGATGAGTACTTCAAGGCACGTCTACGCTCACAACGGATGATGAACTACCTAAGCAAGAAGGCATCGCTGGATGAGGAGAAGGGGTTAGGTTCTTACGATGACTTGTATCAGAAGTATAAGAAGGAAACCTTTGCTGACGGTAAGGCTGAGGAGTTGTACGGGAGCATGGATCGGTTTGAACAGATAGTTGGTGACGAGTTTGATACCGCTATCTTTGATGTCCGTAACTACGCTGTCGATGGTACGTTCCAAGCTAAGCTCCAAGGGATGTTAAAGAAGATTTCTGAGGCTAAAGGCGAAGGCCGTACCCCGGCTGAGGTGTTCTTAACCCAGACAATCCCCTTCCTGCGTACCCCTTGGAACATCTTCAAGGAGAGTGCTGGTTACATCCCCGGTGTTGGTGTTGTTGTCCGTCCCACAAAGACTGTAACAACCAAGCGTATTCGTGAGGCATCAGATGGGACAGAGGTAGTAGACTTTGTTACAGCCAACGAGAACATGTCCAAGATGGATATGATTCCACGTCAGCTTGTAGGCTTCGCTATCACAGGCGGGGTGTACCAGTTATTCGACAGTGAGCTAATCACAGGCTCTATGCCTTCCGACCCTGCTGAGCGTAACACATGGAAGTCATTAGGCAAGCCAGCTACCTCAATCAAAATTGGGGACACATGGGTTGACTACTCTCGTGCTGAACCGCTGGCAACAGTGCTTGGTATGATGACTGATCTGTTCGCTGAGCAAAAGCGCATCATGGATGGAGAGGTTCAAGCAGGTAAAGAATGGGAGGATATCCAGAAGAAAGCGTGGGCATCTGTCAAAACCAACATGTTACAGAAGACGTTCATGCAGGGCTTTGCTGACCTGTCTGACGCCTTGTTTGCCAATGATACTACAAGGGCACAGGGGTTATTAGACAACTACGCTAAGCGCTTCATACCTGCCCTGTCTAACACATTTGCTCGTGGCTTCGACCCTAATGAGCGTGAGGCTATTAGCACAATCGAGAAGATGCAACAGCGTATCCCCGGTGCTCGTAACCTCCTACCTAAGAACTACGGGTTGGTTAATGCTGATCCTAACAACACATCCCCAGAAGCGCTTAAGACTAACATGTCACAAGCAATCTCTGGTGTTGCTATGGATGATGTACAGACAGACTTCCAAAAGAGGTTGAGTGACATTGGGTTCTCAGTGTCCACAGTGTCGCGTAAGGTAGGCGGGGAACAGTTAACCGCACAAGAGTACAGTGATTACAAGCGTTATATAAACGAACTGGCAACCCCTGTATTCAAAGCTGCCCTACCTAACTTGGAGAAGATAGGTAACAAGAAGACAGCGGAGTATGCCATTGAGAGAAAGATTATGCCTAAGATAAAGAGGCGAGCACTTCTGCGGTTACGTCAACAGTACCCCAGACTCACCGAAGCTATCAAAGAGGATAAGATATTCCAACGAAGAGGTAACCAGTAACAACAAAGCCCCTAAGCAGTGATGCCTAGGGGCTTTTTTTTAGTCTTTTATTTCTAAGACCTCTTGATCTAACTCACTGAACTCCCCAATGTAGATGGAGAAGAAGGGAACCTTAATGATAAGCCCCTCATAGGCGGCTACAAACCTACCCTCCTCATCCCCCACCACATGGCAGATGTTGTCGTTATGCTCAATGTCGAAGCCAATACCTAGCCGCATGTTAATGTTAATCATACTTACTATCCTCGTGTTTAATCCGAGCGATGATGTAATTCTTAACCAAGCTACTGCGTACAATATCAGCCACCGAGAACTCAATCTCTGTAAACTCCTTCATCGAGCGTAGGATGGTTAAGAACTCAAGCAACCCACTCTTATCATCCCTCTTCTTCAAGTCCACCTGTCGATAGTCACCGCATAAGAAGAACTTAGACGTGTGCCCAATACGGGTGATGATGGTGTCCAGCTCATGCATCGTACAGTTTTGACTCTCATCAAGGATAACGATAGCATTGTTAAACGTAGTCCCTCGGATAAACGAGGTGGACAGGAACTCGACATAACCCTGCTCCACCAACCTGTCCCAAGCATCCTTGCGCTTAAACAACTCAGCCGCTATCTGCTTGTACGGCTCAGTAAACTGGTTCATCTTCTCCTCGGCATCACCCGGTAAGTGCCCCATCTCCCTACTCTGCACACTACTACGGATAATAACAAGCTTGGCGTAGGGGTTACTCTTATCCATAACCTCCTCAAGCGCCTTGTAGAAAGCGATGTATGTCTTACCCGTACCAGCCACACCAGACAGAGCACAGAAGTAATGCCCCTGCTGGTATGCGTCAAAGAACTCCTTCTGCTTCTCTGTCTTAGGGCTGATGGTTAGCATATCATCTAACTTCATCTTTAGCCCATGTTGCGGTTTAGACTCTGAGTCCGTTGCTCGTTTCTTTGTTACCATTAAGCTGCCTTACCCCATACGTCATCCCATGTGCCCTCAGTAGCACCCTTGGAATAATCTGTTACACGTTGTTCAAAGAAGTTAGTGTGGCTTACGCCTAACATACCATCCACCCAAGGCAGAGGATTCTTCTTCACCTTAAAGACACCTTTCATACCCATACTAATCAGGCGACGGTCAGCGATGTAGCGGATATACTCCTTCACCTCTTCTGCTGTCAGCCCCTCTACGTCATACATACCGAAGGCTAGGTCAATAAACTTATCCTCTAGCGCCACCATCTCTTTGGCGATTTCTTTCACACGCGCGCTTGAGCTATCTTTAGGGTTCTGTTTAACCCAATCACGATAGACCTTAATCATCCCCTCAGCGTGTTGCGTCTCATCCACGATAGACCAAGCAATGATCTGGCCTAACCCCTTGAGCTTACCATGCCGAGCAAAGTTAAGCAACATAACAAAGGAGGAGAACAGTTGCATACCCTCACCAAAGGCGCTAATCGTGGCAATCTTCTCTGCCATCGGTGCATCGCCTAGGTTCTGGTAGTACTCATGCTTCTCCACCATCTCACCGTACTGTAGGAACTCGTTATAGGTACTCTCAGGCAAGCCTAGTGTTTCAATCAGGTGAGCGTAGGCGGCGACGTGCAAAGCTTCTCGTCCGGCAAACCCACTCATCATCATCCGCACCTCTGGTTGCTTGAACACGGGGAGGTAGTGTGTGTAGTACCCATCTCCAATGTCCAAGTCACCCTGCACAAAGAAGCGTAGGATTTTGGTTAAGAATTCCTTCTCTTCCTTCTTGAGCTTCTTCTGGTAATCCTTCAGGTCTTCCCCCATCGGAACCTCTGAGTGTAACCAATGGCTCTGCTCATGTTGTAACCAAGCGTCGTATGCCCAAGGGTATTTGAACGGCTTGAATGTATTTCTCTCTTCTGTCAATTGTGGCTTCATTACCATTGTCTCCATGTGTTAGCAATAATGTGTAGGCAGGTGACTATCTCTAGCCACCGTACCCAAGTTACCCTTCGCAAGCTAGGCATGTCTCTCCATTTGCAATAGCTGTCATATCAATCGTCTCCTCGATGCGCTGGCGTTTAACCTGAGCACCAACCTTATCTGCCTTACGCACCTTGTCAGAGCGTAGGTAGTACAAACTCTTCAACCCCTGCTTCCAAGCCATGAAGTGTACAGCATGTAGATAGGCAATGGTT
>Ga0206129_10004617_pt1 | contig 15039 bp, 15 predicted proteins | sample Helgoland_Spring_8_FD_148616 | JGI IMG/M metagenome (GOLD analysis project Ga0206129, IMG submission 148616) | Pelagic subsurface seawater microbial communities from Kabeltonne, Helgoland, North Sea - Helgoland_Spring_Bloom_20160502_2 | ecosystem: Environmental > Aquatic > Marine > Epipelagic ...
AGCATCCTGCGTCAACCTCTATCCCAAGCTATAGCCCTTCTCCGCAGACAAAATGAAAGTTGCCATTACTACTTCCGAACTCCAGCCACTACTGGCTAAGAAAAGCAGCCCGAAGACACGAGTACTCGTGCCCACCATGGGATCGCTCCACGAGGGACATCTTGCTTTAATCCATCGAGCTCGAAAAATCGCCGGCGCTAAGGGAGTCGTTATTCTTAGCCTTTTTGTGAATCCTACTCAGTTTGATCAAGCCGACGACCTTCGGTATTATCCGCGTGCGCTTGAGCAGGACTTAGCACTTTGCAAAAAACATGGCGTAGACATCGTGTTCGCGCCTGAGAGTGGTGACATCTATCACTCGGACCATTCAGTCACCGTCACCGAATCCAGCCTTTCACAAAGGCTCTGTGGAGCATCCAGGACGGGCCACTTCGATGGCGTTTGCACGGTAGTGTTGAAACTCTTCAACCTCACTCAGCCCGACATCGCCATTTTTGGGAAAAAAGACTACCAGCAGCTTGCCATCATTCGCCGCATGGTGAGGGATCTCAATATCCCCATTTGCATTAAAGGGGTTGAAACCATCAGAGAAAAAAATGGCCTGGCCCTATCATCAAGAAATCAGCGGCTATCGGAACAGCAACACTCAGATGCACAGCGCATAAGACGTGCCTTGCTCGCTGCCCAAACAGCCCATCAACAAGGAGAGAAATCTGCACAGTCATTACTTAATACGGCTAGAAAAATCATCGAATCATCAGAACTCGATGTAGAAATAGATTACCTCGAACTACTCGACCAAGATAATTTGCAGCCGGTCAAGACGCTGTCATCTCCGGCGCTCATTGCCACCGCAGTGTTTTATGGGCCAGTTCGGCTCATTGATAATATCGAGCTGGCTTAAAGCTGCGCAAACTTCTCCCAAAACTTGGCTGTTTGGCGGGCATCAGGCACGACTTCAATCAATGTCGTTTTCTCTCGAGGTTCAAAATCAAACCCCTCCATGCCAACCACTTTGGTGTAGTGCATATCCCACATTGCGGCCCATGCCTCAAATCCATGCTCATGTTGATTGGTAACAAGTCCGGAAACTTTTTCGCCAACCTGCTTCATCATCGGTAAGCGATCAAAGATCTTGCCTCCACCATTGTTGATGACCACCAGCATGCGACCCTGGCACTCCACCTGACCAAGCAGTGCAGGCGCCGCCAAATCATACATGGCTGTTAAGTCTCCAAAAACACCCCACGCATCTTTCTCGTCGGCACTAGCGCCCAACCAACTCGAAATCTGACCATCAATGCCGTTAGCTCCACGGTTCGCCCGCACACATTCATACGGTATTTCACGTTGAGCAAAATCATTCCATTCACGGATGGGTAGGCTGTTACCCAGATAGAGGCTACTCCCCATCGTCGCCATCACCGAGAGAGTGCGTATCATGCCTGGTTCACTCTCTGGCAAGGACTCCAACAGCTCGGAGAGTCGCCCGTGCTTACTTGCCGTAGCCCTAAAATGATCCATGGCATCACCCAGTGGCTCCGCTTCACCTAGCGCTCGCACACATCGAGAAATGTCACCTGTAATGAGCTGATTTTCTCGGGCAAGTCCAGCAAAGCCGGTTCTGCTGATCGACACGACGTTGACCTGAGGTAAGCCCTCAAGATCTCGCCAAAACCTGCCGGTAGGAACCTCACCTATTCGCAAAATATTTGCCGGGGGATTTTTCTTAAGTACCCGATCCCCATCGATCAAAGCCAATGGACCTAGCAGCTCACGTAAACCGCTGGTGCAGTCAGCCAAAACCGGAACCCCAAGCACTTTGAGAAAATGCCATACCTCTTCACGATCGCCGGCATCGAGTCCACCAAGAATAACCACCAAACCCTTCCAGCCTTCTTTGATGCAATGCAATACGGGCAGCATATCGATGTTGCCTCGTGCTTCACCTATTTCACCTAAGCGGACCTTCGATCTTTTGATCGCACTGGCACCCTCGTTATCCTTATCATCTTTTTCTGTTTCAAAATCATCGATGCAGAGATTGATCTGCCATGGCGCACAGCCACTCCAGCCTTCAAAAATGTTCAGCTCATCTTTCCAAGCCAAATCTTCACAGGCTTCAACATAACCCCCAAATAAACCTGCCTGTTCTATGGCTTGAGGAGCACCTGTTCCGCGGAAATCGAGCGGCCGATCAGCCGAGATAACAACCAGAGGTCGGCGTTGATAATGAGCCTCAATGACAACAGGCAACAATTCGGCAACAGCCGTTCCTGATGTCGTCACCACCGCACACGGGATTCCCGTCTGCATCGTGCGACCTAGCGCAAAAAAACCAGCAGCTCGCTCCTCAAAATGAGAAAACAAGGTAATCTCACCAAGTTCGCCAGTTTCCGCGTGATCAGCAAGAGCTACGACCGCGGAGAGATTCCTAGCACCCGCACATACTACGTATTCCTTAATACCGGCAGCAATACAGGCGACGATAACATCATTAACCCAACCCTTGTAAGACACTGCTTAGATATGAAAAAATCTGCCGATTAACTGCAAGGAGATACGTCTAGGCTAGTGATCCACGCAGCCGCTATCCGTTGGAGCGTCCGCAGTATCTTCCACCGGCTTAACCATGCTATGATCGAGCAGGTATTGCTCAACTTCATCGCCGGAAACATCCGCTAGCATTTCACCATTGATAGTGACACATGGGCTTAGCTGCTGGCTACTTTTCTGCTCCATCTCCCACCTGAATGCTGGATTCTTGATGATATCCTTTTCTTCAAATTCGAGGTCGTATTTGCGCATCACTGCGCGCACGCCCTCGCTCCAGCCGCAATAGGTCTTCAGGTAGCAAACGATTTCTGTTGGTGATGTTGTCATGCTCAAATCTTGTGATCTGCCAGAAACTGACCATAATACGAGCACTTTGCAACCTGAATCATTACCACTGACCATTAGCGCTGACGGCAAATGCCTTGACGCAGACAAGCGCATTCGCCAACAGGCGGCTGACGGTTCTCTGGAGTTTCTCGAGATCATCATCGATGCCTCCCAGCTGCTTGGTGGAGGCAAGCATACCCTGCTTGGAGATGAGACGAGCTATCTCCCATCCTCGGCTGAATTTATTTTGGAGCATTTTGAACCAAGGGCAGACGGCACTTGTCTCGCACGCTATAAACGCCGTGATCAAGATTCAGAGCCAACCCCTTCCTGAGCCCCCTCACACTGCACCAATACCTCATGCCATCTCATGCCATCTCATGACCTAACGCCAACTGCAAACACCGCTATTATCGGTGCCGGCATTACAGGTCTCTGTGTGGCCCATTCCCTCCATCATCAAGCATCGGAAGGACAAGCATTTGACTTAATTGAAGCCTCGAGCGAAGTCGGCGGAGCTATTCAGAGTACGCTCAATAATGGCTATCTTGCTGAACACGGCCCCAACAGCATCTTACTCAAAGACAAGCGCATTGCCAAACTGCTGCAACAAATAGGTCTCGATGAAGATTCCCAGAGCAAGGATCTACTACCGGCTCGTCCCGAGGCTCATAAACGTTACATTGTTCAAGATGGCAAACCCGTTGCCATGCCTGGATCCCCTATCTCACTGCTAAAATCACCCTTATTTTCACTGCGCGGCAAACTAAGGCTGCTTTTGGAGCCATTCATTGGCCGATACCGTGGAAAAGAAAAAGCACAAGCAGAGGAGAGCTTTGCCGACTTCGTTCGGCGCCGGCTTGGCTCTGAACTACTGGCCAGTGCCGCAGCACCTTTTGTCAGCGGCATCTATGCTGGAAATCCTGAAACGCTCTCTGTCCGTCACGCCTTCCCTCGCCTTTGGGCAATGGAACAACGCTATCGCTCTATCATCCTGGGCGCCCTTGCCACACAGCTTGGCATCATCAATAACCCACACCAACTCAGGCCGTCACAAATCGTCTCTTTCCGCTCCGGCATGCACAGCTTACCCAAAGCCATCGCTGACGGTCTACCCTCTGATTCACTGCATCTAGGGGCCACCATAAGCTCGATCAAACACGATGATGCGGGATGGACTATTGAATGGCTTGATGCAGCAGGAGAGCCACAAACAAGACACTACCAAAACCTAGTTATCACCATCCCTCCTCACAAGCTCAGCTCCCTGCCATTGCCAGATTCATTGAGTCAAGCCCTTCAACCCGTCTTCGAGATAGAATCTCCACCGGTAACAAGCTTGGTGCTTGGATTCAAACGTGAAGATGTCGCCCACCCATTAGATGGTTTTGGCATGCTGATCAAACAGTCTGAAAACAGCCCCTTACTCGGGGTTCTTTTTTCTTCCAGCATGTTTGATGGACGCGCTCCTGATGGCCATATCAGTCTTACCTGCATGATGGGAGGTTCCATTCATCCTCATTATGCCGATAATGACGATCAAGTCGTCTTGAACGAGCTGCGCAAATTACTTGGCGTAACCGGCACACCAAGTTTCCGACATCAGACTTCATGGCCACGCGCCATTCCTCAATACTCACTCGATTATCAGCAGAAACTCGATACCCTCAGCACCTGCGAGCAATCTCACTCTGGGTTACATCTAGTGGGCAACTACCGTGGCGGAATCTCTGTCGTTGACTGCATGCTCAACGGCCTTGATCTCGGCAAGCAGCTCAGCCAGTGATACAGCCAAGAATACAGCTACTATTCTCAACTAAAAAACTACTCAACTATTATGTCCACCATTTCCCAACTCCTCAGCGACAACATTCGTGATGTTGCCGACTTCCCCAAGCCAGGCATTCTTTTTAAAGACATCTCTACCATCCTCTCTCACCCTGAGCTGCTACGACACTCGGTCAACGAACTCACCGCTACAGCAAATGGAGAGAAAATAGACAAGGTCGTCGGTATTGACGCACGCGGCTTCATCTTTGCTGCCCCCGTTGCCCTCAATCTCGATGCCGGCTTCGTTCCCATTCGCAAGCAAGGCAAATTACCATGGCAGACTCACTCCATGGCTTACTCCCTCGAATACGGAGAAAATGTCGTCGAAATCCACCAAGACGCCATCCTGCCCGGAGAACGTGTATTGCTCGTTGACGACCTACTCGCCACTGGTGGAACCGCAGCCGCCGCCATCAAGCTCATTAATCAGCTCGAGGCCAAGCTCGTCGCCGCCTCCTTCCTCATCGAGCTCAGTGAGCTCAACGGCCGTGCATTACTCGGCGATACCCCCGTGAATGCGGTGATTCGTTATTAGAATCAACCCATTGAATGGCAGAGAGAACCAGGGCCTATGGGGCAGGAACAATAGAGAATCGTCCCACGCCATTGTCAACAGTCTCAGCCTGTCCCGAAACCAACCCTTTTTTCTGTAAAACGACGCCACGCAAGTATGACCTAATTTCGGCTAGGTCAGGATTTGATTGACTAACAAAATAATTACCGTTGAACCTACCATTCACATTGTTAAACCTAGCCGAAGCACGATACGTGGGTGTTCGTGTCGTTTTGATGAGCCCATCAGGGGTCCATGTAATGGGGTAAGAGACTCCCCCGAATGATTCACCAACAAATGCTGAATTAGCATTATTATCACCAGTAATAAAACTAGGTAAAGGTAGCTCGTTGATGGATGGAGCTGAGTATTTGGAACCCTCTGCGGTAAGCATTTTTACGAAATCTTCACTATAATAAGCTCCAATAGTAAGCTTACGGCTATAGCGAATACGGCCTGAGAAATCACTAGCCTCCTTGTTCCTGAACCTCAGATCACCAAGCAAGCACTCACGTAAATTCTCTGGACGAGTATACAATGAAACTTTGTTGGTTTCTAATAGAGGACCCGAATAAGTAAGTTTTGATCCAGAGCTAGAATAACCAACCAGATTGAATACCCCTAATGCGTTCATGTTAGCAGAGGCAAAACTATCACCAGCTGGCAAATCTGAATCACTTGTCGTTGGGAATGGTGCCAGCATGGTATAGCGCCCCCGAAGTTTGCGTGGAACTCGCTTGGCATTACCATAGACGGCTTTGAAGAGCCCAAAGCTTTGATACTTTCCATTGTCAACCAGAGGCTGAATATTTCCAGTTAAACGATAGTAACCAGAGGCAGCTTTCTCAAGCTGAAAGGATAAGGTTGAATTCTGACCAAAAGCATTGATGGGGTTTGAGGCCGAATAATCAGGCTGAACGGCCCCTTTGAAAGACCGTTGAAAACCAGAAGATCCTTTAAGAAGACCAGTGTAGTAACCATCCGCCGCGACAGTAATTTCTAGATGACCTACGAATGCACGACCTTGAGCACGAGCCAAGCCGTGATAACTGCCCGCACTCTCTATATCCAAATTGATGATCTTTGTCTCAAACTCACTCTCCAGATTGTAGCCCACATCACTGGTATTCTGATCTCCACCAATGCTCACATAATAAGTTCCCGCAGCCAGGTCTTTACTAATCATAAAATCAGCGGCGACACCGCCACCCAGCCCATCGCCTGCATCTTGAACCGCCTCTATCAGGTTGCCTTCACCATCATAGAGCTTTAGATCTAAGTTCTGATTAATTTTGACAAACAAATTACCATCCTCGCTGAGATCAACCCTGAAATAGTCGATGTCTGCGCCGTCATCAATTTTACCAGAGGTCGTTGAATTCTCCGTAATAAATGTTGCCGAATCCCGAGAGTTGCCATGATCATCTAGAACCTCATCAATCATGACCATGGTAAATGCCCCCCTCTCTGCATCACCCCCAATAAGTGAAAAATCTGAGGTGTTTTTATCGCTAAGGCCAATGATAAGGTCGCCGCTGTCTACCGACAAGATCGCCTCCCAAGGCCCCCCAGTGGGACCAGTGCCATCGAAGAACAGCCCTGAGTCCCAAACAAGGAACTCGCTAGATGTTATCAAATTGGAGCCATTGCCAATGACGATATAAACCTTAGACCCAGCGAAGGAATTGACACCATCATAAAGTTCAGCCGGATCACCTGAAGCGCTACCTTGAAAAGCACCGTTTTCTAGAGAGTTAAAGTTGGTCGCCGCGCCAAACTGATGAAAAGCTGCATCTAAAGCTGAAGCAGAAGATAATAACTCTATTTGTTCACGACTTAGCTTAAATGTGCCGATTGCAACATAGCCGGTGTTTTTCAAAGTGGGACTGCCACTCCTATCCGAAAACACAACGCTCGAATCTTCACCCTGACTCCCCTCCATATTGGAGAAGCTTGTGGTCAGAGCGGAACTGGTGCCCTCACCCTGAGAAGATGTTGAAACCATTAGCAATGCTAACAATAGACAAAATAAATTTTTCAATTTCATGAGTTTAAATCTGTTCTGATAAAGCCTGAGCGTTTGCTTAACCTTGCTGATTACAGGTCGTTATAGGCTTCTGGCGGGGTGAGCTTGGCGTTTGCATTGTCACCAATGCGTTCAATGATGATGCCGCTGGTAAGTAGCGTCTCGGATGCTGGCTGGTCCTGCGCATCTTTCCAGCCCTCCGTGCTGTAATAATATTGATCGTAACCGCCTTCATCATTAGGCATCCAGACAACATCTGATGAGACTTTATCAGGACCAGCGACAATATCTACTTCAAGTCCGGAGTTGCCTAGTGTCGAACCCACAGGATAGGTAGACGAGATAAAATTAAACTTACCTTCCATCAGCGCCAGGGTGACCGCCTTGGTCTTGACGACACCAGAAACGACAAGCTTTTTATCCGTAAGTGCTTTGTTTTGAATAATCACAGCATCAGTATAAATAATGGGGTAATCCCCCGCATCAGCACCACTGTGATCTTTCCAACCAGCTTCGCCTCCGCCGAAGCCCCCACCCTCAGAGTAATAGAATTTATCAAAGCCAAGACCATTGTGTAGCCAAATAACATCTGCACTCGCCATGTTGGCACCCGCGGTTAACCCAGCACTATTGCTTGAGCCAAAAACGTCGGAAATGGTTTTGGGGGCTCTCAAATTGTACTCTGCACCAGCGGCAAGGCCATCGCCCGCCAAATCGGCTGTTGTCGTAATCTCCTGGGCCGTCCAATCAGTGATGACCTGGATCACCCCATTGAGAGACGGATCTGTCGGATTATCCACAATCTCCAAAACATAGCTGCTATCGCTAATCAAGGTAGCATCGTAATCGGCATTGCTATCCCTGAGTGCCAGACCCTCCACCGCGTCAAATGAACCAGAATAGACCACTGGCTCATGAAGCGTCAACCCGATCAAGTTCAGCTGCTGCGCCTTTAAAGTATGGGTCACAAAACCAGCGGGCTTTGAATAGGCCGCCGACTGAGCTGAAGCACTCGCAACAAAAAGCATGCTGCACAAAATAACTAGATAAAGCCGTAACAATCTCATGGGGTATTTTTTATAGATGATTGAAGATTTAAATATACTACGCTGATGACAGGAGATTGACACCAAATATAGTAAAATAATAGTATTATGTTAGATTAATACAGGGACGATGGCAACGACTAAGTGGTAAATAGTCTAAAAACACCTCTCTTTGGCGACATAATTCTGTTAGCTCCTCATTGTTTACAGGATAAATTATGATGGCAACACCTTTATTTATATACATTTAATTTCTTTGGGCACAGCTTATTTCTTATCCTCCGCAAGGGTCACACCATCAGCTAAAACCTCATCACCATCAGCAATGCACACCAAACGATTGGCCTTCACCATCTTGCCGCCTCTGCAGGTTATGATGATGTCTCCGAGTGCGACGAGACTGATCCATTCATGCTTCAACACAAATTTCGTTCTTCGGATAGATGGGTCTTCACTTAGTATACGTTGAATGGACGGGCCTGAGAATAATGTTGCTCTGCCTTCTACATCGTACGAGCGACCTCGGTGCTTTAGTAGAATCGACCCTGTCCAAGTTACACTACCCATCAGGGGATCCACGAGAACCGTACCGTTATTTTCAACAAGTAATTGCTCAGAAGGTGCAGCCGACATGGGCAACATCATCAATATCGAGAGAGCTATCCCGAGCCGAATAGTTTTCATAGCTTAGGTTTCGCTGCCACACGTAAGAATTTCATTTCTGCAAGCGATGCCGCGTCAGTAAGGCGATAGGTAACCGTCTCACTGAACCCATCACCATTGTTTAGCGGGGAACCTACCATCTCGATCTGCGCGCCAGAAGAGTCCCAAGTAACAAGATCATCCGACACCTCGACTACCAATTGCCAATGAGAAATATCCTTCCGACGGACAAAGCTTAGCTGAACCTCATTACCGCCATTGGACAGGGCGTTGTGGGTGAGGTCCTGCCACATCACATTATTCATCGCAATATCACTAGCCCGTAACCATTCCTGAAAGTTGCTGCTCCCGTCGCCATCTGCATCACTGAATGGGGCACCCGGCAGGCCGATTTGCTCTAGATAATACCCAAACTGCTCAGCATATTGTGACATTCCCCAAAGCTCTTCTAATTGGTAGATTCTATTGTCAATTTCCTCACTACTCAACCCAGGTAAAATACCATCGAATGTCGGGTCGGGAATCGTGTCTGGCACTACCTTACTTCCCCTGAACTGAGGTAAAAAGCCACGCAATGACGTATCTGTGGCCACCAGTCTCGACAAGTTTACAACATTACCGCGGTAGTCTACCTCACCATCAAGTGAATTTACCGCCAATGACAAAGCCTGGCTGGCATCAGCTTCGTCCAGAGAGTCCAGCCTAACTCCCTCGCTGATCAACCCTTCGGGGTTACCCCGTTGATAAAGAATGAAATTTTTCGCAGCTAGATAATCTTGCTGCATTGCCCTCATCGCCATCGCAAATTCCAATCTCTTGTCCGATGATCCGAACTCAAGCAAATTTGTGAAGGTAGACAGAACCGTCTCAGCATCCACCACCCCAGACTTGTCTAGGATATAACAAGTTTCTAACGACACATCGAGATCATAGGAAAATATCAAATGCAGAATCATTTCCAGACCATGCGTTGCAGCCTTCGCCGCGAGAATATCTCCCCTGTCCAGATACACATCTGACGAGCCCGTCTCACTACTAGTTAGGTCCGTCCGGAAATCATTGTCCGTAATCAAATCAAAATTAGCCCGGACACTCTCGAGCCGCGGTATGAAGTGATCAGTAATCCACCCTATTGCCTGGCCAGAGCGTGAGCCAGGCGAGGGCAATGGATCCCCCTCAAAATCAAGCGGCATGGTGAAAGTCCCGCCAGCACGCAGCGCCCCATTGCGAGTGACTCCAAGCTGAGCCAACAAAACATCACTGGCTGATTCAGATTCAAGCTGTAACAATCGTGTCAGAGCGTTGAGAAATAATGCCTCTTGGTGAGTTTGGTCCAGATCAAGCGCAGATTCAAAATCATCACCTGCCCGAGATAAGTCAATGGCGTCTCCAGTTTGGAGATAGCCACGACCGCGTCGCACATACTCATCCGGTGTCGACGGCGAACCCATTGTCACCAGCTCCAGCTCGAAATTTAAGTCAATCGGCTCAGCCCACAAATTATTCCAATTATAATATTCTACGTCCTGACCATCGCAAGCCACCCTGATTTGATAGCTCCTCCCCGGCGTCACAGCAAAAGTAACACGATTGGGTAGTGAAACGAGCTCACGTCGATTAAGTGCTGCACGACTTAGTGCCGGTAACTGATCTCCTGTATAAGCTGAAAGCACCGTTGGCACATTAGGACCACTCACCGAGAAAGTAGCCCAGCTAACACCAGCCGGAGCAGTCCACTCATACCAAACCGTGAGATCATCCTCTGCCCACCAGTATTGTGCGTAGTCAGAAAGATCGGGCTCGCCTGCAGCCCATTGCGAGCTGGAAGATTCAAGGGAACCTTTTATGGTTAACTCGGTTTCCATACCAAGGTCAGAGCGATCGGCAAAATCATCATTATCTGAATCCATTTCGTTATCATTGATTTCGTCATTGGTAGAGGCTTCAAAATGAAAATTATCTAATCTCGAAGCTCCTCCCCAGCGTGCGCCATGAAGTGATACAGTAAAAGCATCACTATCTGTAAAAAAAATGTCATTTAAATCACGACTCGTTGTTGCTACTATTGCCATTGAAGGGAGTTCAAGGACTGTAGCACTTAAATTAGATTGGTCGCCAAAATTCCCTCCTACTACTTCCACAGTAAAAATAAGCCTATACCAATTGTTATCTATAAGATTAACTGCTGCACCACTATTCCAATAATATGTGTTAATATTAATTCTAGTATTACCTCCTGTGTCTATGTATGCTTTAGCCCCATGATTGCCATCCAGGAAAATTCCGACAGGTCTTTCAAAAGAGTTTGGATTTACTAACGATGAATCATATAGAAAATCTACACTAAATACCATGGTTTCCCCTATAGTCGGATTTGCTGAATATCTGTATCTGGCGAGAGTGTTACCCCAACTTGTGTATGTTGGAGGGAGAATGCTGCCTGGTGAACCACCGTATGTTAAAGTAGGTGAGTAGCTATAATCATTACTGCTAAAATTATTAACATAGTCATTATCTCCTTCTCCATTAAAATTTGAAAAATCGATATCTCTAACTATGAATTCTGCATCAAGGGAATGAAACCCGAATAGAATTAAAACGGGAACAAGAATATGATTTACGGTAGAACCCAAAAAATTCACATTCATACAGGATCACACATTTCAGTTAGACACCAGGAGAAAAATGAATTTTTTGAGATCAGAATGGGTAACAGTAAATCATTACCCTTAGTTCTTAAGAAATAGACTCCTGAAGCCTATCAATCGAAAAAAAGGCCCAGAGCTAATGCTCTGGGCCGGAAAGAAAATGGTGCGCAATACAAGATTTGAACTTGTGACCTCTGCCATGTCAAGGCATTGCTCTACCACTGAGCTAATCGCGCGTTATATGCCATTGAGAGTCAACACTGACCGTCTCGGCGCGCGGAATCTAGGCTGAGAGCCCGTGCGAGGCAAGTATTTTTTAATAGGAAACTTAGCTTATTGGCGCACCGGAATATCGTGCTCGGCAAAAACTTCTTTGGCCTCTTGCACGGTGTGCCTCACCAAAGTGGAAAATGCTCGCTGCCAATACCGCATCCGCCTTGCCCTCCTTAAGAACATCGACCATGTGCTGCAGATTACCCGCTCCACCTGATGCAATAACTGGGATACTCACAGCCTCACTGACGGCGCGAGTTAACTCAATATCGTAACCTGCCTTGGTGCCATCCGAGTCCATACTGGTGAGCAGAATCTCCCCAGCGCCGCGCTGGCAGACCTCCTTCGCCCACTCAACGGCATTAAGCCCCACCGCTGTGCGGCCCCCATGAGTATAAACACCCCATTTTCCTGGACCCTCACGTTTAGCGTCAATAGCGACTACGATGCACTGGTTGCCAAAGGCCGTTGCCCCCTCATTGATCAGCTCGGGTCGATTCACTGCTGCAGTATTAATTCCGACCTTGTCTGCACCCGCCATAAGCATCTCACGCATATCCTCCACTGTGCGTATACCGCCACCAACAGTCAGGGGAATAAAACACTTTTCGGCAGTACGCCTGACCACATCCACCATCGTTTTGCGCTCATCAGATGAAGCCGTGATATCGAGAAAAACAAGCTCATCAGCTTCCTGATCATTATAGGCGATTGCGCATTCAACTGGGTCCCCAGCATCTCGGAGATCGACAAAGTTGGTCCCTTTGACAACACGACCATCAGTAACGTCGAGGCAGGGAATAATTCTTTTAGCGAGCATGATGTCTTATGTTTACGTTGTGAGTTGCCTGTTTCAACCGTCTATTTCCCCACTACAGCCCACGCTCCATAGCGCATACGCTTGGCATAAGTCTCGAGATTTCTTAGATGCTGTTTTTGTTTAGAGGCTGTTGTGTTGTCTGGAAGATTCACGGGCTTCGTGTGAATTCTGCCGAGACCATGAGCGACAAGTAGTTCATGCAGGTAATGCGGCTGGCCCTTCCAGTCAACAATGACAAAGGCGTATTTGCGATGTGAGTTATAGACCCGCTCACTATTAGTCACGACGGTAAAGCGCTTACCCGCCAGTAGCTGCTTAACAAATGCTTTAGCCGCAGTTCCAAGCTTAGTGGTCTGAGCTTGATTTAAACCACCCATGGCAGCCCCCTGCTGTGCTATGCGTGCATGATTGGTGTTACCATCCCTGTAGCTGCGTGCTGCACTCTCAGGGGCATCAACAAAATAAATGCGGATTTCCTCACGGCCATGAGGTGCCTGAATATGGAAACTATCTCCATCATTACCTCGGTGATCGATCATCATGCAATCTTCCCAGATCTGGTAGCGTGAAGACAACAACCTCGCCTTAGTCAGCGGTGCTTCGCCTTGACTAGATGAATCTGTGCTTAGCACCTCGCTCTGAGTAAGCTCAGCCAACTCAGTCCCCTGACCTTCGTTGGTCTCTTGGTATCGGGTCCACACAAAAGTCAAAATCACGACGATCATTATCGCCGTGCTGAGCACTGTCTGTTTCTTTTTGGCTGCCATGATAATTTAGATTCCTTTGAGCCCCTTGTAGGGTGGATAAGTGCCCGTTGGCACGGACTGTTTGAGCCAGTTTTTCTTGAGCTTTCTATGAGCTCGGATGAAACTGCTCGGATCTGCCCAGTTCGTCAAGCTGCGCTCTACATTCTCACGCTTCATGCCGATAGTAAGATTATGCCGCATTTCAAAATGAAGATGCGCAGGATACATTCCACGATTACTTCCTAAGGTGCCAATCTGCTGTCCGCGCTTCACGAAGTCCCCGTTTTTTACGGTAATACTTCTTAAGTGAGCATACTGAGAGTCGATATATTTGACCTTTTTGGTTTCGGGGTCTCGGTAAACATGGCGCAGTAAAACACAAGGCCCCCAGCCACCTCGACAATCGTAAGCAAACATCACTACCCCATCGGCAATAGCATAAATGGGATCACCCAGATCACTATCTCCGCCACCCTTACCATTCCAATCCTCACCAAAATGCACTGGTGGGCGCAACCTCATTCCACGCGCTTTGTAATAGCCCTCCGCATCAGGCTTGCCGACGGGGAAATCAAAACCATCTGCGAGATGCATCCTTACCTCGGCGCGCACATTGCCAGGCATCATGAAAATTAAGCCCAGCATCAGCACGAAAACAAAAGTGGTGAGCCTGCCTCGCTTCAGATTCAACATGGCGACGAGAGGAAACATTGGTCAATTGGGACAACAGGTGTTAGTTAGCTGTTAGTGAGAAATACAACACCCCCGCAGTAGCGACTGCAAAACAGTAATAAGAAAAGTATTCTAGCTTACCTTGCCTGACAGCCCCCATCACCAAATAAATGGCCAGCAAACCAACAATAGCTGCCGCAATCGCCCCCGCCAGATAAGGACCCGTGAAGCAGGACTTAAGCGCCTCTGAAAACGAGCCTGTCTGCTCCATGCGATCTTTCATGGTCAGCACAAAACCACCCGTGATAGCTGGAATCGACATAAGAAAAGAAAACTCGGCGGCTTTTTCTGCCTTAGCACCACTGAGCATGCCCGCAACAATCGTTGACCCAGAACGGGAAATACCGGGCAGAATAGCAAAGGCCTGGCCGATGCCCATGATGAGCGCAGATTTGCAGCCGACACCACCACCACCTTTTTTAACCAGGCGCGGCACAAAGAGCAAAAATCCTGTCACATAAAGCAGCGCCGAGACCACCACCGGCTTACCGGGAACAGCATCGAAAAACTCCTTAAACAGCAAGGCCGCAATCACTGCGGGAAGCGTGGCCAAAGCCAAAAACATGATTTTCTTGCGCTCATCGATCATCTCCTTGTCAAAGAGAGACAAAACCAAGCTCCACAGACTCTTACGAAAAAACAGCAGCACGCTGACCAGGGTCCCGATATGCAAAATCACCTCAAAGCCAAGGTCTGGCTGATGGCTTGATCCCAGTTCGCGAATACCCAATAAATACTGAGTTAACACGATGTGCCCTGATGATGAAATAGGCAGAAACTCAGAGAGACCCTGCACAATACCCACGATAATCGCTTTCC
>Ga0206129_10004624_pt1 | contig 15022 bp, 14 predicted proteins | sample Helgoland_Spring_8_FD_148616 | JGI IMG/M metagenome (GOLD analysis project Ga0206129, IMG submission 148616) | Pelagic subsurface seawater microbial communities from Kabeltonne, Helgoland, North Sea - Helgoland_Spring_Bloom_20160502_2 | ecosystem: Environmental > Aquatic > Marine > Epipelagic ...
TCTTGCCTGCTAGTACAACACCATCACTTAGATATTGCATACGCTGTGCTTGTCTTATTCTTCCTTCGGGACTAAAATCCCAATCATTATAGCGTGTTCTTACTTGGTCAGCATTGATCCATACTGCACCTAATAGTTCTGCAAAAGGTTCTGCCAATGTGCTTTTGCCACTGCCAGGTAATCCGCATATTAGTATTTTCATCTTAAACTCTCGAGTTGTCTTTTTTCGTGGTCACTATCGCTCCAATGATAATCATAGGTAGCACTAGCAGTTCCACATTCTATTTTGTAAATGTCTAGGTAGTTGCCCATTTGCTGCCAAATGTTCTGGGCATCTGTTGTTCCAAAACTATTTAGCAAGTCAACTTCGCCTAGTTTTAAATAGCCTAAACTTAGTTTAGGATCACTTGGATCAAAGTTATTTTGTTTTAGCCAACTTTCAAATCCGTCTATCTCTGCACAGTGCCATGGACTACGCATGTCATACATAACATCATTGCCCCATTCAACATCAAACTCTCCGCTGTAGTATTGCAAATGTGTAATTGCTTCGCATACCGTGTCTGTTAATTCAGGTGCGCCTTCATCTCTGTATACTTCCATAAGTGTCTTACCAATTTGACACCAGTGCATATACACTCCACCTAGTTCTCTATTGTAACTGTTCTCTGCAAAGCCAGCACGATGTTCATCTGTTAACAAGTGCCGTGGTGCTCTATTAAACTGTGTTATTTGACTAGGTCTAACCCACTGTGGATCCTGCACTGCCTTGCGTTGACTCATACAAAGACTTTCTATTTCATGACATAATAAATTTAATTGCCTGATTGCATAACGAACTTCTACTGTAGCATGTTTGGTGTACTCACTTGGATTTTCTACTGTGCCTTCCAATACTTCGAAGTGGTTATGTAATATATTCATAACATCGTGTTTAGTTTGTAATCCTTTATTAAGAGGATCATCGGCCATCCTGCCAATTGGGTATTCGTCGCCGAATCTAACTACATCAGGAGCAAACCATTCTTCAATAGTATAATCCAACGTACTTTGATTAATTGTAAAGATATGGCGATTAAGTTCACTGCATAAAAGTTCTAGTGTGCGTTGTGTATTAGGAAAGCCGTGAAAGCAATAGTTTTTTTCTAGGTGCAAGTTTTTTTGCAGCACATCTTGTTTGAGTGCTGTAATCCAGTCGCGAGCCATTTGATTATCTCGTGGGATAATATTATAATCAATTGTTTCCTTAGTTTGATAATTTCTTAATACTACTTTAACCGAGTCCATTCCACCAATCCTGTATTCTATCATCTTTTAATGTATCTGCAAAACGCATACCGTCTCTGAGATTATCCATTGCATCCATACGCCATTTGCCTTTTAGTCTTGCTTTAGAGTATTCTTCTGGAAATTGTTCTTCAAATGTAGGGCGATCTAATAAGCTCTTTAGCATTTCTCTTATAGTTCTATTATCAACATTAGTGTTTAGTAGTAGATCATTAACTACTCTGTCTAAATGTTTTCTAGGAAGAAACAACGGACTCATTGCAATGTCAGGCGTAAATGCAAATGTAACTTTAGCAAGAATATCTACATTCAAATCTTTCGCTAGTCTACAAATATTTACTATTTCAAATAGTCCCGGCAGCGTAAGTGTAAAATCAATGCGCATTTTTCTACGATCATACCCTGCGTAGCGTGTACCCATTGCAAAATATGTTAACCACTCCTGATAATTTAATCCAGTGCGTATGTATTCTCCCACGGCACCTGTTCCATCTATGCTTGCACATACTTGCCAATCACGGATGTTAGCAAGTATATCTTTATACAAGTTAACACCTTTATAATCAACACGACTTAGGTTTGTATTATAACGTGCATACAGTCCAGGACCATCGCCAAGGTCAATAATACGTTGCATATAACGCCAATGCTGCTTATACATAAGTGGTTCGCCGCCAACCCAGTATATTTCTTCTACTCTGTGTTCCTCAACTGCTTGTGCAAACTCTGCTTCTACTTGATCTTTTTGGAAAGTTTCAATAGCACGTTTTACAGGCTTTTCCATCCAGGGTTCTACTTTGCCTTGTTTACGAGCTTCTGTTTCCCAACTACTAGATAGCATTGGTCCGCACATACGACATTTAAAATTACACAAGTTACTAAAACGATAGTCCCAACTCACAGGCTTCATGGTTGTATAACCATCTGCGTCTGTGCTAGGAATCACTTCATGCCATTTATGCTGAAACAAATGTGTAAAGTAATCTCTGTATACGTCTTGATTAAGCAGTTTTTTATCGCACACCTGGCATGCGTCTGGCACTTCGTTGTTTAGCATTTGTCTACGGATACTGCGAATGCCTTCGCCGTTCCAATACTCTTCCAGTGTTTCCGGAGTATATTCGTTATCGCCTTCCGCGGTGTCAATGTATTGCGTAAAGCTCTGCGCTGGTTCGCGACTAGCACAGCACAGTCGTCTTTCAGTTTGTGGACTGAGATAAGTATGCGTCCAAGGTGCCATACATAGGTTATCTGGTTTAAACATCCAAGTTCACCATATTATATTTTTGTGTAATATCTCTATATAAATCTTGTTTGTGCGATACATGCTCTTGAGCATCTGCTTTATTGTTGAAAATAGGACATTCACCTAATAGGAGTTTATCAATTCCTAAACACCATCCTAACCATATATTACTGTCAATATTCATAAAATATAAACGTGGATCTACACAGGTAGTTTTAAAATTTTCAACACATCTGGCTGCAATCTCGTAATCTTTGGTATAGTCTATTTTTGCCTCGTCGAACATAGTAAAGCAATCTTTGATAAATTTTTCTGGGTCAATATAAAGATCATCATAGTTAATGTGCAATGTATCTTTTTGAAAGATTATTGACCAATTTGCTACTTGACCGAAAAGCTCTAGTTGCTGATAATCTAAAAGTTCATTTTGTTTTCTGTCAATTATATTCTCTTTATAAACGCAGTTTACATACATATTAAATCTATAGTTGCCGCAAAAATACTTACAATTATCTTCTTCCCAGTGGGTTAATTTTATATCACTGCTTCTCTTAGATTGATGAAAGTGAGTATCTATATGTAATTGCTGTGTACTGTCTTGTAACATGCATAACATATTAGAAACAAAATTTCCGCCGGCGCCCCCAAGAAAACACAATACTAATTTAAAGTTCATAGCCAATTGCCTGTGCAATTTTTGCATGACTTGTTGCAAAGTTTTGATTGCGATATAAATCAGTTTGACGCAGTTTGTTATGTAGTGCAGTGCCATCTTCGGGCGTGTCCTCGCCCATACTTGCATTTACTACCATTTGTTTAAGTGCAATGATATCGTTTTTATATTTGCTGTGTTTAATTTGTTGTTTTTGTAAGTACAACATAACAGGACTACGAGCACCTTTAGGGATACGACTTAAACTAAACTCCCAAGGATCGTGCATTAAATTAAAGTGTATACTATCAAAGTTCATAGTATCCGCCCAAGATAATATTTCATCCAAGTAATATATGTTTTGCACGTTCCAGGTACAGCATAACTGCGTTGTAATAGGATATCCATCTTCTCTGAGGGCATGCACCTTTTTTATATTTGTATTAGCAGTCTTCCATTTAGCACCATAGCGTTCATATTCAAAACGTTCTTCAGTATTGTCTACACTAAAAGCAATCTGCACATGTTTAAAATGCTGCCATATGGTTGGGTCTTTTGGAAACTGTGTAGTGTTTGTATTATAATGTATATCAATATCCTGTGCAAGTCCTCTATCAACTGCACGTTGTAGCAGTTCAAAATGCTGTTTAATCATCCAGGGCTCGCCGCCGGTAAACTCAAAGTATTTTATTTGCGGTAATAGTTCATCCATGTTATCCCAAAAGTCTGGTGATTTTCTAGGCCATTGCCCACGCTTTAACCAATCACGAGCAACATGATCTTTATTGTCTGGTTCATAGTCTAATTCTTCTTGCGCCCATTTACTACTACTCCAACTGCCACATATGCGGCACTTTAGGTTACATATGTTTCCAAGTTTAAGATCAATGAATACTAAATCATTGCCACTATTAGTGCTATAGTTTACAGGCTCATCTTTAAACTTCTCTAACATGTATTCACGCTTAGACTTTTTGCCAGCATCTTCTTCGCGCCAACAGTTACGGCAACCTTCTGGCTTTTCTCCTCGTCTGAAACTGCGGCGTAAATCACGCATTGCTTTACTGTCAAATGCTTCCTGCAGTGTATGTGTTTTTAAGTCGATACCCGGAAGTTCGTCTCTATATAAGCAACAAGGACGCACATTGCCTAGCGGAGTTGTTTCAATACTAATCCAGGGCAGTATACATTTAGCGGACATTTAATCTTTCCAACTCTGGAAAATCTGCATATGTGTTTTCATTTCTAAATAAATCCAATTTAGTTGTATAATCTTTAAACTCTTGTATTCTGTGTGTATTATCTGTTGCCATCATAAAATCAACTGCACTTTTAAATCCATTTGTTGCACGAGTAAGATGATCCTGTGGTTCAAGCCATTCAATATGTTTGCTATACAAATCTTTGAGTTCCTGTTTCATTTCCAAAGGCAAGGCGTCTATTCTGTAGTATTCGGGACTCTGTAGTATATTGATATTTAGGTCCTGTGGTTTTAGTAATCCTTTACTTACCCAGTCACGATGAAAATCAAGTATATGATAACTATTCAATATACTAAGAGTAGGACTAATATAAAAATCTACATCAGGACATATTTTTAACATCTCTCTGCGATTTTGCTCAACTTCCGACCAATCGGTTCCCTTACGCATATTCTCTGCACGAACACCCATGGCATCTAAACTTGCACCAATACTAACACTGTCAAACAAACGCCACATCTCAAGAACATTTTGTTGTTTGTATCTAATCTTACTAAAGTTTGTATTGTACACTAATTTTACATCGAATCTTTTGTGTTCAATAAGTGCATTAAGTATAAGCCAATGTTCCTCCATCATAAGAGGTTCACCGCCTGCAAAGTATACTTGCTCTATGCTATCCAAGTGCGGTTGCATTTGTTCCCAAATGTCCATTTTAAATTTACCAGCATATACAACGTTTGGTGCATCTTTACTTGTAACACCTCGTGCTTTATTTTCTTGTACCCAATTACTACTAAAAATATCTCCACAGCTACGGCATTTTAAATTACACAGGTTACTAAAACGTATATCCCAATATGCTATTTCAAAACTTGGGTTAGCACCTTGGTCGACTTTATCAACATGATGACCAAAGTGTTTGTTGTGCGAATTGCGCATACTAAAAAATCCCTGCGCTTCTTGCTCGTAGCAGCGTGTACATTCCTTGCAGGGTTTTTCTGCCAGCATATTCTTGCGAATCTGTGTGTAGGCTTCGCCATTCCATATTTCCTCTAATGTATTTTCTCGCATGTTTCCAATTGGATGTGCCATTTCAGCCAAGCAACACGGATATGCTTCGCCTGTTGGAAAGCCGTGTATGTGTGTCCAAGGAATCATGCAAAAGTGTTTGCTAGTCATCAGGCGTTGTTGCTGATCCTCACGCAAACTTTCTAATTCAACAAACACAGGGCGTCTGCTGTTATAGTCATATGTTTCGTAATACTTGTCTGTTTTAGAGCGACTCATACCATTCCTCTAATTCTGGAAACGCCTTAGTAAATGTGTGATTGCGTCGAATATCATATTGTGTATAAAACTTTTTAAAGTCGTTATGCAAGCGTGGCATTTCAAATGCTTCGTTGTGCGGCTTTTCAACTACTTGCAAATATTCAATTAATCTATCCAGTTGTCCGCGTTCCCAATCCTGCATGTTAGTTAAGTCTAATTGTTTTAGTCTGTTAACACACTCATCTTTAATCGCTTGCGGCAATACTAAACAACTTTGAAAACTTGGAAAGCGTAGTATATTATAACTCATTGTTGCAAAGTTTTCGCCAAATAAGTCTCTGGCAGTTAGAATCTTTTCAATCATATCTGGTAGTGTAGGCAAGCACAGTGCGTTTATAGTCATCATACAGTGTGTGTCAATGTCTGCAAAGTGCAGTTTAACTAAATTTTTCCACCACTGCTCAAAGTCCAAACCATCACGAATATATTCTGCACTATATCCTGTTGCTTCCATACTAGTGTAAATATCTAAACTTGGTAAGTGGTGTCTGCAATCTACTAACCGATCTATTAATTCATCTTTGCCGCCAAGGTTACTGTTAATAGCAAGTTTAGTTTGACTTTTATTTGCGTTAAGTTTAAACCAATCAAACAGTCTCCATAGTTCTGCACTCATGATAGGCTCACCGCCTGTGATGCGCAGTTCACGCAGAGTACGGTGTAGGTCAGTGTCCCACCATTTAAAGAATGCTTCTACATATGGGTTTGTTTCGTTTAACTTGTATAGTTGGCTACTGTCATGCGGATGTGTAAAATGGTTTCGTCCATCACTCACTAGTTCTTCATAAGCACCATTCTTCTTTACATCTTTTACCCACGTTGTGCTAAATGCGGGATTGCAATAACTGCAAGCAAAATTGCATGTTCTATCAAAGGCAATCTCAAGGGTAATGAGATCAACATCTTCATCATGTGGTGTAGCGTATGCATTGTTTAGTTCCTCACTTGTATATATCTTTGATTTGTAAACTCTGTCACTAACGAAGTTAGGACCCATGTCCTCAATTTTCCAACAGTACTCACATCCGCCGGGGCGTTCGCCGCATTGCATTTGTTTACGCTGATCTTTTTTCTCAGGTGTATTGTGTAGTAATTTAGGATTGTTTTTAAGTGCTTCTGCATCTATTTTATGTGGCAGAGGATGATGGCAACTAGTAGTCATACCGCTGCCCAACCATATAGTAGCATTATACCATTTGGCAGCACAAAAACTCGCACTCTTAGTGTCCAAATGATTTGTTTTAAATATTAGATCTGTTTGCATAATACTCACACTGTTGCCAAAAACTACTCATCTCTGGAAATGTTTCTAAAAAATTTGTTCCGCGTCTACGATCATGTTCACTAAAAAACTTGTAAAAGTCAGCACGTTTGCGTTCTACATCTGTTGTGCCTTGTAACATCCAATCTAAGTCACGCTGCATCTTCAATACTTCATAGTCCTTAAAGCCATGCATTTCATGCAAGTTTGCTTCCATGTAGCGTATACACTCTTGCATTACTATTTGATATTCCATAGGCAGTATTTGCATGCTTTGCCAGTCTGGAGTATATAATAACGGAGTATCAAACCATACACGCTGATAAGTTGTTGTGTATGTTTTACGCAAGTATACTATGTATTCTAACAGTTTTTTCAGTGAAAGTATACTTAAATTATTCATTGTGATGATGAATGTTAGACTGCTACGACTGGGGATGTCACGAACAAATTCTTCACATCTATTTATCGCTAGATCAAAGTCCAATCCATGTCGTATATATTCTGCTTGCTTGCCCCAAGTATCTAAACTTACAAACTGCATAAAGTGTTCTATCTGTTCACCTTCACACAAGCGTTGCACATAGCCTTTGTACTTGTCCCATACTTTAGCGTCAACACTAAAGTTACTTGTAGTGTTTAAATGCAAATCTTTTTTAGGATTATCTAGCACATAATCAAACACACGATAAGTGTTTGGATCCATAGTAGGCTCGCCACCTGTCATACGAAAGTGTTTTAGAGAGGGGTATAGATCGGGCCACCATCTCCAGAACGCTTCGCGGTAGGGATTGTCTTCTCTGTTGGGAATAGCCCGTCTTTCGCCCACGAAGTGTTGGGGGTCATTGTGTGGTACAGTTGTGGGCCATGCTCCGTGTTCTTTTGACTCTGCTGTCCAGGTGCTGCTAAACTGAGGACTGCAATAACTGCAACTAAGATTACAAACATTATTAAAATTTACCTCTACATAACTTGGGTTAACATCCGCAAGAGGATTGTTAACTATTTCATCAAAACTATCCATAGCCCAGGGCTCACCACTACGATAATGACGATCACTGATGTTACCTTGTGCTTCTATGTTCCAACAATACTTGCAATCACTGCACTTAGTTCCCTCCATCATTTCTTTACGACTTTGTTTCTTATGTGCAGTGTTGTGTAGTGCGCTTGGATTGTCTGCAAGTGGCTCTACAGGTATGCGATGCAATGGCGGATGATAACAACTGTTGGTGTGTCCTGTTGTTAAATGCAAACTAACTTGTTTCCATTTAGCCAAGCAAAAACTATCACTAACTGTTGCTAGTTTAGTCTTTGCAGTTAGTGCATCATTGTAATAATCGCTCATTTATAATCCATCTCGCATATATTCCTGAATAGCAAAATCTGTAAAAGGTAAACTATCCCATATATTTGTATTTTTAATTTTGTCCTGAAGTAAAATATAACTCATTGTATGTGGAAATAGCCAACTATCGTCTGTGTTTAACAAACTTTTAAGTTGAGCATTATCTGGAATATATTCTATAGATTCTTTCAGTTCTTTTGGCAATACACTTACACAAAGATGCTGAGGATCTGTTAAAATATTATATGTTACTGGATAATCACTCCATTCTTCAATTTCTTTTAAGTTAAAAATATTCAATACACTTATAGTTGGGTTGACTTTTACTTCTGCATATTTTGCTGCAGTGTGTAAATTATTTGTCCACTTGTCCCAATTAGTACCGTAACGTAATTGTTCTCCCATTGGACCAATTGAATCCATACTAGCATTAACTGACACTTGTTTAAATCTAGGCCAGTATATATCAATATTTTTTATTGTGGATAGATTGCTGTTGTATTGTAATGTAACAGTGCTAGGATCGATAATACTATCTAACACTTGCCAGTGTTTAGGATTGATAAGTGGTTCTCCTCCGGCAAAATAAATGTGTTCTACATTTGTTAAATCTACATCGAAATCTGTGCTAACAAATTTTGTTTCACCTAATCGATCTGCCCATTTACTACTATAGTAACTATTACAAATTGTACATTCTAAGTTGCAAAGATTGCTATTTCTCACATCCAAATGTCTTATAGCATATGTGTCGTTTTTCATTTTATCAAAAGTATCTTTGTATGTTGGACCAGGATGCTTACAAGCATTACATCCTGATCCATCTCTGAGACTATGCCAAGGATCATTCCAGTCTACGTCATCAATATCCAAAAATAAATTGTGATCAAACAAACAGCAAGGACTTACTTTTCCATCTGGATGGATACAGAATCCGCTATCGAAAGCACCGCAATCCATTACCAGCCTTCGTGCTTTCTGATCTGATCAATCTCAAGTGACATTGGCTTTGCTGCACAGTATGTTTGACTGTAGTATTTTTTAAAGAACTTGCTTTGATTTGCATCCATGTCCAGCATAGGCAATCCAAGTCTGCTCATAAGTGCACCATTAATCTCTGGCATTTGCATGGAATCAAAGTCCTCGTATATGCGTTCCAAGTTGTCAAACCATTGTACTTCTGTGTGATCCCAGTCTGTAAGCATTGTTTTATATGTGCCAAGTCTTGCACCTTGTATAGCATATTCGCCAAACTCTGCATCCTTGCCAACGTTATGCCAAACACTAAGTCTATCAAAGTTTGATTTGTGCACCATGTCCTCAAACTCCTGCAGTGTAGGGCGTGTGCCTTTGCGCAAACACATTTTTACACCTTCACGGAATCCTGCACGCCATGCATGTTTAGCACTGCCATTGGGATAGGTGGTGCTGTACACATTGTTCATTGCTAGGTACTTGGGATCATAACAAAACTCTACATCATTTTCATCACTACCGTCGCTTGCTTCATGTGTGCGCATGTTGTTTACAAATGTGCGTGTCCAACAACTCATGCCGCCATTGCCATACATAAGTCCATTAATGTCATTAACTGCTTTCCAACGAAACACACAGTCCTCATGTTCAGATTTAATATCCAGTGTAATATCAAAAAACTCTGGATAAGGCATGTTATCGCCGTCAATGAGAACGAAGCGTTCTGTGTCACTTGCTGCGGCGGCTGCTTTGTGTGCAGCATCACTGCCTTGCACACTGTCAACACGCTTTGCCCATGGCACCATGTTTTGTATTTTAACCCAGAATTCTTCTTTCTTGGGTTCATCGTAACTTAGATAAATGCAGTCCAAGTCTGCTACATCAACTTTTGACATATGGGTTCCTCGATAGTTCGCTCTGTTCTAAATACCAGTGCCGTTTTTTTGGAGTAATCTGTACAAGTTCATTTTCGACAACACAATGATATTTTCCTATACCATCAAGTTGTTCTTGCGTAATAACAATGTATGCACGATCTTCCTGTACAGACTTTTGTACATACTCACGAGTTATTATAGCACCTTCCTCGTCATAATACAAACGAATCTCATGTGGTTCTGCTATTTGTAATGTGTCTGCTACTTCAAAGAATGTGCTGCTCATATCTCGCTATTAACTCCGGTGTACAAAAATCTTTGTGAAAGTAATGAAATGGCCTAGTTTGTGCATAGCCGTTAACAATAAAAATCATATCATCTGTTAGTGCCCAACTACACGCATCACGCCAGTCGTCTGTGCCGAACTCATTGATATGTTTTTTCATGTGTGTAAAAGTTGGGTAGTCCAGTGTAGGCACACTGTAATCTTCGCTGCCTAGTTCTGTTGCGGCGATGCTCATGAATACATCTGTATCTGCTGTATTGTGTCTACAGTTACTTAGCACACTTGATTTATATAGATCAAAGTTATCTAATACTCGTTTACAGGTGTCAAAAAACTGTTTTGTTTCTACACAATGTCTAAAATACATAAAGCCATTGTAAGCATTGCATAGATTGTTTTCATGCCACATCTTTCTGTGATGATGATCTTCTATAACTTCGCCTCTGTAGTTGCGTACTTGTGTAGTAAAACAAACATTCTTTAGCCTGGCACCTGCCCACCAGTGATCTATGTTGCTGGTGATAAGCATATCACTTTCTACTTTGAATGTTTCTTTAAAGGGTGTAAGTTCCCAGGCTAAACATTCATTAGCAAAAGGTGCCATTGTAGATATAGTAATAACTTCGTCAAACACACGCAGCATATGTTCTGGTACTGGTGTTGCTGAGTCTACTACAACTGCAAAGTCATTAATCTTGCAATAAGTCTTGACACTAAGCGCAAGCAAGTATGCACACTGCAAATACTGCGCACCTTGTGCAAAAGTCAAATAGCCTTGTTCGCGAGTTTTAGCTCTCATACGCTGTTCCATAATTTATCATATAGATCTGTCTCTAGTATGCAACGCTTGTTCATTACATGTAGGTCACCTGTATAGCGTAATACATTATGCGACTCTTTGAATCTATACTTTACAAGCCATCGTTTATCATTGTAATCTATCACACTGTCTGTGGTACTAAGTGCAGGCAAAGCATAATCAAATGTTGCTGTGTTTGCATATCCATTGCACAGTTGATGTGCAATACTTAGTGCAAAGTCATTGCGAAACGGAGAGATTTTAAATCCAAATAGTTTACTATAGTACGCATAGTTCTCATACACCATACGCCAGGTATCAAATATTTGCTGTGCGTGTTTGCTCTTTTTAAAGTAACACACTGTTGCCCAGCGCATCTCAAATCCATTACTGCCATTTTGTAGAAAGCGATCATGCCTAAACACATCGTTACCTGTAATATCCCAACTGTTATTATGACAAACAAAGTCGTGATCACAACCAAAATAGTTTGCTAGTGTGTCTGATTGCACAAAGTAGTCTGTGTCAATCAGTAATGTTTCATCATAGGGACTTAGTTCATATGCACTATAGCGTCCTATGTTGTTCCATTCTGTAGCCTCTACACCATCATCATAGCGAAACATTCTAGTGTTTTTTTGTATAGGATCCAGTTTAACTATTGTAGCAGGTACATCTAAATAATGTTCTGCTAGTCGTGCAGCAACATCAGCAAGACGTAGATAGTCCAACTGTGCGCTTTCGCTGTAGAGTAATAGTACACCTTTAGACTTCAACGTCACCTGCTTTGCGTTTGGTTTTTAGCTGTTGATATTCATTATACCAGTCATTGTGTACTTCGTTCCAGCGAGCTTCGCATAGTTCTAAAAGTTCAACACAATCAATCTCAATGGGCGTATCGTAGCTGTCTGGTATAATACATTTAGTGCTTTGTCCAAATAGTCCTGCGTTTGCATTTTTCATATACAAATAGTTAAGCAAGGTCATATCCACACGGAAGAGCCCACCATTATATGTAACAGTGAGCCGTTGCTGTTGTTGCTCTTTTAGAGTCTGTTTTTGTCGGTTGAGCTCGAATCTTTCGCGAGCATATGATTCTAGATTTTCCATACTTGATAGTATAACAGGACCCGAAGGTCCTGTCAATGTTTTTATAATTTAATTTGTTATTAGCCGTTAGCTGTAACGGTCTGTGTCGGACCGTCGCCCCATGTATCACTAATGTAAGCTTGCCCTGGCTCTTCATGTCCAAAGTATGTGCGTTTTGTACCATCAACTAAATCTTGTACGTTGTAAACTGATTTGTTGTATGATGTCTGATCTGCTGCAGCATCAACCCAGTATGATGCAAAATAAACTGTGCCGCCGCTCTTATATAGTTGTAGCTGTATATAGTTTGCTGTGTATGGGCCTGTATCTTCATACTGAATAAATGCATTCTGGTATGAACCTGTTAGATCATGCCATCCTAGGTTAGTGTTATTAGTATTCGGTGTACCTGATCCGCCGCTCTTGCCTGATGTTTGTGCGTACACATAGTATGTGCCACACTGTGTTGCAAGTGCATCCCACTGTGCTGCTTTAGTGTATGCTGTGAAGCCAGACAAATCCCAACTAACACTAATACGTCCGCCCGCGTTAAAGAAATAACGTGCTTGGTCTGTGCTGCCCCAGGCCCAGTTACCTGTTTGTGTAATTGTGCCTGTTAGTCCAGTTGTTGTACTACAAAAACTGTTGACTACTCCTGCTCTGCCGTAAACATTTAATCTGTTATTAGTAATTGTAGTAATGTTTCCACTTAATGCTGCAAATGCACTGATTGTATTACCTGCACTTGGGTTACTAATAGCAGTAATGCTTGAACTTTGGTGCGATGCCATACTGCTAATTCTTGATAGTAGTGTTGTCCACTGTGCCGCTGTAACGGTAGTTCCAGCACTAACACTTGAAACTGTGCTAGTCTGTCCGTATCCTGCATCACCTGATCCACTGCCCCAGATTGCGTTTACTGAGGTAGCAAAACCATTGTAGTGATCATCAAGGATGGTATCTCCTGTGGTATAAGCCATTTATTATTCTCCGATTAGTTAATTGTAACAAAGGCTTCTACAGTGCCTTCTTCCATAGTTGTTTTAGTTTGGATTGCTCTGCCGATAACATTGAAAGCATTGATTGATTCATCTTCTTGAGCAGCTCTTGCCATGCCGTTTCCTGCACTAACAAGTCTATCACCTTTATTTACCATTCCAACTACACGAACCGGAACACGACCTGCAACAGCAACTGGTGCCCCGCCTTGCTGTGAACTATTCATTAAGTATGCTGGACGGGTACTAACAACACCAAATACGTTGCTAGATAATTCTTCATTTACTGCTGTAATTTCTTCTACACCACCTAGTGCAACAATTGTTCCTGGTGCATAACTTGTATCCGGACGGAAGTTTTCCGCCAAGTCAGCATATTCTGCAGCACTTGCTGTACCTGAAAATATACTAGTTGACAGTGTATTTGTACTTGGGTTATAAGTTAGACCTGTGTCTGTCTCAATGCCCTGTGTTCCTGTTGTTCCATCAACAAAAGTTACATAAACAGTTTCGTTTGCGGTGTTATTTGCTGATGCTGTTACTGCAGTTGCTACACTTGCAGTTGATGCACTAGTTGCACTAGTTGCTGTGTCAGCATTGCCAGTTAATGCACCATTGAATGTTGTTGCATACACTGTACTAACTCTGTTACCACTACTACCAAAGTTAACTGTGCCACTAACAAGAATGTCTCCTGTCATTGTGCCACCACTTACTGATAGTGCGCCACTGCCTGAAACTGCACTGTCAACATATGCTTTAGTTGCTACACCCAAGTTATCTGTTGGTGCACCAGCAACAAGCACTCTGTTTGTTGCTCCGTCAACTGTCATTGCAGTTGAAACTACGCCGCCGTCATTAACTTTAATTAGGATATCACCGTCGCTGGTTGCGTTTGCAATACTTACGTCACTGCCGCTAACACCAATTGTTAGATCACTGTCAACACCAACAACCATGCCAGTGTCGTTAAGGATACTTAGTACACCACTTGTGCTGTCACTAGCATCGCTGCGTAAGAAACTTGTTGATGCAATACCGCCTAGTGCGTCACTGTCTGTTGCTGTACCCTGGAACTTGTTGCCTGTTACTGCAGTACTAAGTTGGATACCTGGCTTAACTGTTGCAAATCCTGAGATAGCACTCTGCGGAGTGAATGTTGTATCTTTGGATACTGTTGCAACTAGTACGTTGTTTGTATAAAGTTTAACAACAACGTGGTCTGTAGCGCCGGTGTCTGTAACTGTTTCAACAATAGCACCTGAAGTACCTGTGCCACTTGTAAATGATGGACCAATTGTTGTAAATGTACTACCATTATAAACTTTTAACTGTCCATTTGTGGTATCCCACCAAAGATCACCAGTAACACTACCAGTTGGAGTACTTGCACTTGCTGTACTACTACTTACAGTTTTAAATGTTGTACCTGTATAAACTTTAAGTAGGTTGTTTGTTTTGTCCCACCACATTTGACCTGCAACTGGACTTGCTGGTGCACTAGTGTTACTAAAGTTTTCCAATAGTTTTACTAGGTTCTCGTTAAAGAATTCACCATAACCAGCATAGTTCTTACCAATAAGCGTAAGATCTGTGGTTGTATCAATAGTACCATCTGCTACTGTTGCAAGGATAGTACCGTCGGTTTTGTTAACTGTATAAGCCATTT
>Ga0206129_10004630_pt1 | contig 15011 bp, 14 predicted proteins | sample Helgoland_Spring_8_FD_148616 | JGI IMG/M metagenome (GOLD analysis project Ga0206129, IMG submission 148616) | Pelagic subsurface seawater microbial communities from Kabeltonne, Helgoland, North Sea - Helgoland_Spring_Bloom_20160502_2 | ecosystem: Environmental > Aquatic > Marine > Epipelagic ...
TAGTTGTTTACCCTAATCCAGCAACAAACACTTTAACCCTTAAGACTTCAAAAGCAACTAGGGCAAGTCATTATGAAATCTATAGCATAGATGGTAGAAAAGTAATACAGGTAAATGGTACGAAAGAAGAAATAGATATTTCAAGTCTAGATGCTGGCGTATACATTATTAAAATGATTTCGAAAGGAAATACGGCGGTATTAAACAGCAAGTTTGTAAAAACGAACTAAGATGTATATTTCACTTAGTGTCTTGGTTGTAAGTGGTTGTCCCCTAAACCCTTTTAAATATTGAGCTAATTGGGATTACAACCTAGAACCACACACTAATGATTTTATTTATAGAAATAAACCCTTAAATTTGACCAAACGATAAGGATAAAACAACTACCTTTTTTTGTTATAGTTGCGCTTTACCCCCTTAATACCGAAAGTAAACGCAACTTTTAAACAGAAGTTCCGTTTATTCATTCCGCTTACTCTTATTGTTGGTATTTATGGGACCAATTTTGACTACATGCCAGAGCTAAAATACAAATACAGCTATTTTATTATGTGGGGAGTAATGGTAGTCGTGGCGATTGTAATGCTCTTGTTTTTTAGAAAGAAGAAGTGGCTATAATGCTCATTCTATTCTGACAAGTATTAGTATTCCTTAATACTTTTGCCTCATTTAGAAAGAATCTGAAGTAACTCATATGGGCTACTCAAGTACTGTACATTCTGCACTTTTTCTTCAAAATTGATGCTATTACCAGAAACTAGTAAAGGAGTATCTACAGTGACTAAAATATCCTCCATCATTTCCTTTGCTCTGTTTGCTCTTGGAAGAATAAAGAAGGTTAATAAATAGGTTGGATTTAGCTTTTTTGTGAGAGCCGGTAAATTATTAATAGGCAAGTTCTGGCCAAAATAAAACACTTTCCAATTCAGCTCTCTAGCCATATAGCTTGCTAATAATAGTCCTAATTCATGTTTTTCGTCTTGAGGTAAAAATAAGAGGATCGATTTATCCGCTTCTTTGGGTTGTGGAATCTTATCAATAGCCGAAATAAGCTTTTGACGCACTAGACTAGACACAAAATGCTCTTCTGCAGGAACGATTTCCTCTGTGGTCCAGAGACCACCAACCCTTGACAAAAAGGGGTATAGTATTTCAACAACTGTTTTTATAAAACCAATATTAGTAACAGATAAATCAAAAAGCTGATGAAATTTTTCTTCGTCAAGCTCAAGCATACTTAATACAAAAGCATTTATCTCTGAAGAATGAGCATACACCTTAGATTCAAAAAGCTCTTTTACTTTATCCTTTATTTCCGTTTCGGCGAGTTTGTTAATTACTGAAACTTTATTCCCATTTTGAAGAAGGATACCTATGTTTAATAATTTTCGCAAGTCTTTGTCTGAGTACTGACGAATATTTGTTGAAGAGCGTGCTGGATCAATAAAACTAAACCTACGCTCCCAAATCCTTAAATTATGATCCGAAATTCCTGTAAGTGCTTCAATCTGGGCTATGGTGTACATCATTTGACTAAATATATTACCTGCAAAAATAGACGTATTCTTTCAAATACCTCTAGAGTTATGTCACGGGAATACCATTTTGTATAGTATTTAATACAAAATATTAGACAAAATGAAAACAAAGCATAGATTTGTCTAAGAAATAAAACAAAAACATTAGACATGAGACAAATTATTATTTATTTAGCATTAGCCTTTTTGACCACTTTAAGTTTTTCAAGTTGTAAAGAAGATGACAAGACAGTAATTAACACAGATCCAACAAAGGATATCGTAACACTAGCCCAAGAAAACGGCTTTACCTCACTAGCAGAAGCATTAACCAAGGCAGGATTAGTAGATGACTTACAAGCAGAAGGTTCTATGACCGTATTTGCACCAACAAACGCTGCATTTGATGCCCTACTTCTAGAGATTGGTCAAACAAGTATTAGTGATATCCCAGCTTCTGTTTTGCAAGAAATATTACTTTACCACGTAGTAAACTCAAAAGTGCTTTCCAGTGAAGTAACCGCTGGAGATGTAACTACCCTAGAAGGTACTGCTATAACTCTTGCTACTGATGGAGGTATTACAGTCAATGGCGCCAATGTTATAGCTCCATTTGATGTAGAAGCTACAAATGGTATAATTCACACGATAGACCAAGTTTTGGTTCCTAGTTCAGTAGCTCAGTTTGTAAATACTGTACTTGAGCCTGCTTACTTTAGTGATAACTTCACAACTTTAATTGCTGCTGCTTCAAAAGCTGAACTAGTTAGTACTCTATTATCCACTCCAAACCTAACCATTTTTGCTCCAACGAATGAAGCCTTCACCAAATCAGGTATAGACCCTACGGCGCTTTCAAAAGAGCAACTGGTACCAGTACTTACTTACCATGTATTAAGCACTAAAGTGTTGAGCAAGGATATTCCTAGAATGGCTCCAACACTAAACACAGCAAATCTTTACTTTTCGCTAGTTAGCGCAGGAAACTTCATTAATGGTTCTACCGAGATTAAAATGGTAGATATTGAGTCAGGGACTGGAGTAGTTCATGTGATAGACGCCGTAATACTTCCTCCAGTAGGCGATGTTGTAGAAACCGCCGTTTCTATTTCTTCTAATGGTGATTTCAAATCATTGGTTGCAGCATTGCTAAGAACAGAAAACGAAGGTAACGGAGAACAAAAGTTAATTACTGCATTAAAAGGAATGGGACCTTATACTGTTTTTGCTCCAAACGACATGGCTTTTCAAGCATTGTTGGACGGAAACGAAGAATGGACTACTTTAAATGACATTCCTTTAGAAACTTTAGTTGAAGTATTAAGCTATCATGTTGTACCTGCAAGAGGATACGACAAAGATTTGGAAGGATCTGTGGACATGAACAACGAACTACCTACGCTTTTAGGTCAACCAATTAAAATTGATTTAATGAAATTAATGGTAAACGATGCAAGCATCGATGTGACAAATGTGCATGCAAGCAATGGTGTAATTCACTCCATCAAAAAGGTATTAATTCCAGCAAAATAAATATTATTTCCTCATACTTCAACTAGAATTAGTTGAAGGGCAACGGTGACATAATTGTCACCGTTTTGCTTTATACCACCATAGGTATTTTGGTGCATAAAAAAACCAGACCTAAGCCTAGTCTTTTTTTATGCACCAAAACCCTAAGGTGACATGATTTGTTAACCAAGGTACCTCTACCTCATATCGTATTATTTCTTAATCCCCTAAGAAAAGCTGCTTAACAAACAAGCCTCGCCTCTCTTTCATCCTGTTTCAATGATTCAAATGTAGAGCACAAATACTATGAATCCAATACTTAAAAAGGGGGAATTAGTATCCCCAAAAGGGTATAAATTAAATCTGGTAAATTCCGTTCTTTACAGCAAAAAGAACCAAACCTGCAGTGTTTTTACAATTTAACTTTTTTAAGATCTTTTTCCTATAAGTGTTTACGGTATGCGTGGAGAGATTCAATCCATCTGCTATCGTTTCATTCGTTTCTTGCAAACAAATGTGTTTTATTATTCTTATTTCAGTTTTACTTAATTGCTCAAACAGTACTTTATCCTCACCCGTCTTATTTCCAAAGACAAGCTGTATATTTATTTACACTAAAACCATTTTCATTTACTTCTCGGATTGATTCTATAATTTCTTCTGTGCTGCATCCTTTAAATAAGAATCCATTCGCCCCTGCATTTAACATATCCCCTACAACATACAAATCCTTGTACATGGACAAGCCCAATATATGGATATCCTCACCATATTCTAGCCTTACATGCCTAATACATTCTGTCCCATTATTCTCTCCGAGGTTATAATCCATTAACACAACATCTGGCTTAATCTCCCAAGTCATTTTTGACATAAACTCTTCTTTCGTTTCTGCTTGAAATATTACTTCAAAATCATCTACACCATCTATGTAGTCTGCTAATGCCGTGCGCATTAGGTTAAAATCATCGACTAACGCTATTTTAATCATCTTCGTCATTTTGGCCTATTGGTATATTAATAATTACTTTAACTCCTTTGTTCGCTTCAGAAGTGTAATCTAATGATCCACCTACTGCGCCTACTCTACCTTTCATACTGTTAAGGCCTATTCCTTCTGTTACTTTACTCATGTCAAATCCAACTCCATCATCTTCAAACAAGATAGTTACAACATCACTATTTTCACTTATATGCAACATTACTTTACTTGCATTTGCATGCTTTGCAGCATTATTACATAATTCCTGACAAACTCTAAAAATAGTAAGTTCTTTTATATCTATTAATTTACTCTTCGACTCAAACAATAAGTTAAACTCTGTCTTAGAATTGCTGTTAAACTTACTTGCAATTTCCTTAATTGCCACTTCCAATCCATAACGTTTTAATATTACAGGATACAAGAGCCTTGAAACATTCGAAAATGTTTGAATTGATTCATTTATTCCAATTTCAGTATTTTCAGCAATTTCCTTTATTTTACCATACTCACCTTTACCAATAAGTTGTTTATGCGTTCTAAATTGATTCTTAATGCCACAAACGATGGACCTAAACCATCGTGGAGCTCCATTCCTATCCTTTGCCTCTCAGACTCTTGAGTTTCCAAAGCAATTCGTGCAAGCGCACGGTGTTTTTTATGTGCTGAGCTTTGCAACTTGATCTGCAACTTTGCACTCTTTATTTGTAATTTTGCACTCTTCTTTTGTCGGCTTATAACAATTATCGCCGCAAGAAAGACCAAGAGTAAAGCAAATGAAGTTCCAAATATAATTACTAAGGTTTTGGTTTCCATAATATTCCTACAATTAAAGCAAAAAAAACAAAAAAAGGTCGTTTGCTAACAAACGACCTTTTATATAAATGGTATTAAGGGACTTATGCTCCCTCCGTTTTTCTTGTTCTTGACTTTCTTTTTGGTTTTTCTGCAACCAATTCAATTGCTGGATCCAATCCAGAAATTGCAGAATCCACTAAGAACCTTCCACAATGCTCACAAGCAATTATTTTCAAATGTTGCTTTATATCACTTTGCGTTTGAGGTGGAATTTTAGCATAACAACCACCACAACTTGCTCTCTCTATATTCGCTACAGCAATCCCGTTTTGCATATTAGCTCTAATTCTTTCGTATGAGTTTAAAAGTCTTGCTTCCACATTACCTTTTGCTTTCTCTTTCTGAGCAGCAATTTTTTTCTCTTCCTCCTCCGTTTCCTTAATGATAGTCTTAAGCTCGTCTTTCTTAAAATCCAAGTCTTTTTTCCTTTTCTCAAGATTCTCTTGAGCTTCAGTTAAGGTATCTTTAAACAAATCGATGTTACCAATGTTCTGAGCTATTTTCTTCTCTGCAGACTCTATCTCTAAGCCCATGATTTCAATTTCTTTGTTCAAAGCATCGTACTCACGATTGTTCTTTACATTGTTTAGTTGTTCCTTAAACTTCGCAATGTACTGATCACTGTCTTTGATTTTTTGTTTGTTAGAGGCAATTTCTGATTCAAAATTATTGATTTCATTTTTTACTTTCTCCTCTCTGATTTGTAAACCAGCTATTTCGTCTTCAAGGTCTGCCACTTCAATTGGCAACTCTCCTCTAAGTGCTGTTAATCCGTCTATCTTTGAGTCTAACTCTTGGATCTTGTAAATCGATTTTAATTTTTGCTCTACTGTGAGATTCATATTGTAATTTTAAAAATAGTTTACCGGATTGGAATTCCTATCCGTAAAAAGGACTGCAAAAGTAGGAAATTTTTCCGAAATTAATCTATGAAAAAGCTCCATAGTAAATTTCTCACTTTCGTAGTGCCCGATATCTGCCAATAAAAAGTCGTCCTCAGGGTCAAAAAATTGATGGTACTTAATGTCTGCAGTCACGTAAGCATCTGCATTACAGAGGCTCACCTCGTTAAACAAATAGCTACCCGATCCTCCACAAACAGCAACTTTTTTTATTTTTTTTGAATAATTTGTATGTCTAATTTGAGGTAAATCAAACTTTAATTTCAATAGATTCAAAAAATCTACCACTTTCATCTCTTCTTTCAGCTCGCCTACCATACCCAATCCAATATTCTGGTGTTCGTTCTCAACAGGAATGACATAATGTGCCACTTCCTCATAAGGGTGGGATTGGTGCATCGCTTGTAAAACATTTCTTAATTTGTTGGATTGAACCAATACTTCCACTTTTTCCTCCTGTTCTGTTTGCATTACTCCCTTTTCTCCAATAAAGGGCCTGGCATTTTCTAAAGGCAAAAATGTTCCTTCCCCTTTAGAAGAAAAACTACACTTTGCATACTCCCCTATTTCTCCTGCTCCAGCCGAGTACAATGCTTCCATAACATTATTCTTATGCAAGGGAGGTACATAATTGACAAGTTTGAAAAGATGTCCCTTCTCCGGAGATAGAATCCTAGTATTTTGCAAACCCAATTTTTCTGAAATCATTGAATTTACTCCATTCTTATACACCTTATCCAAGTTCGTATGAGATGCATAAATAGCAATATCGTGTTTTATAGCTTTGATAATTACCCTTTCAATATAACTAGACCCATTAATTTTTTTTAAACCAGAAAAAATAATTGGATGATGAGCAATGACCATATTACATCCCTTTTCAATGGCTTCGTCGATAATATCCTCCGTGGAATCAATACACAACAAGACTCCATTGAGGCTGCTGTTTCTATCTCCCACAATTAAACCTGCGTTGTCGTATGACTCCTGCAGACTTAATGGAGCATTAGCCTCTAAAACTTCAATTATATCTTGTACTTTCATTAAATTCAAAAGTAATAATAGTTTTTAATGTATTTTTTTAAATTTTCTCGTTCTTCGCATAGATTGAAAACGATAAGAAAAATAGCTTTCTACCCTTTTGGTTTGATCTATGGAACTATTCTACAGATTAGGAATTGGTGTTTTGACAAGGGTATCCTTAAATCCATAAAGCCACCTTTCCCGTCTATTTCTGTTGGAAACCTAACAGTGGGTGGAACAGGAAAAACACCTGCAATAAAATTTCTCCTAGAAAAACTAGGTGCAAAGGAGAGTGTTGTTATTTCTAGGGGATATGGAAGAAAAAGCACTGGCTATCATGTGATAGAATCAAATACCGAATCCGAAACGTCCGGTGATGAACCACTAGAAATCAAGCAAGCATTCCCTTCATCGAAAGTAGTGGTTTGCGAAAAAAGAAGATCAGCAGTCGACAATTTGGCTTCAGAGAAGGACATTAGCCTTCTTCTATTTGACGACCTTTACCAACACAGGTATGTTCGTACACATTGCAACATCTTACTAAGCTCCTTCAAAAATCCATTTTACAACGATTTTGTGCTGCCAGCAGGTTCATTAAGAGAATTTGCATTCAATAAAAAACGTGCAGATTTATTACTCCTAACTAAATGCCCAAATGACCTCAGCCCAGAAATTGCACAAAAAATTAGGAGTAGATCTAAGGTCTCCGTGCCTACATTCTTTTCGGGATTAAAATATGAAGTCACGAGATGGGTAATAAACCACCCAAAAAACAACAAAGTTATTCTCCTTGCCTCTGTTGCTCAAGCAGACGATTTCTTTGATGAAGGCGAACAACAACACAAAGTAGTGCATAAGATTAAATTGCCAGACCATTACAACTACTCAGAAAAGAAAGTCAAAGAAATCATAAGCCTTGCCAATAAAAACAAAGCAGATCTCGTTACAACAGCAAAAGACATTGTAAAATTACGTAAATTTGAGCCTCTTTTCGAGGAGCTTAGTGTGGGAGTATTAGAAGTAAAGATGCAAGTTTTATTTAATGAAACAGATGACTTTTTAAATACCATAAAAGAAAAAATAAAAAATGATTAAACGATTTTTCACCATATTAATCTGCCTTCCTCTTTTCAGTTCTTGTGATTACGATTCTATTGTTTATGACAATTTCACTGACATCAAAGACAGTAAATGGAGTGAGACTGATACTCTTGCTTTTGAATTCGACATTGATGACAACAATTATTTATACACCATATATTTAAATCTTAGGGTTACAAATGACTACAAATACTCCAACATATATTTGCAAGCTGCCTTAGGAGCAAGCTTTGAGAAAGCTAAATTCAAAAGAGAGCATATCTTATTAGCCACACCAGAAGGGAAATGGCTAGGATCCGGAAAAGGGAAGATAGTCACCCTCCAACTTCCTCTTTATCAGGAAGTCCAATTCAATGCCCCTTCGACTTATAAGGTGCAATTGTCTCAGGAAATGAGAGATGCTTTATTGGAAAATATCACTAGTGTTGGAATCATGGTTAAAAAAGGCAATCCTGTTTTTTAAACTATTATGAGCTGTCAGTATTGGTCTAATTTGAGCTGTGAAAAACAAAAAAAAATGTGTTGTTTTGCTTCATGAATTTAACCGCATTAACAGCAACCAGTCCGGTAGATGGAAGATACAGAAACAAGACAGAGGAACTAGCTCCTTTTTTTTCCGAATATGGTTTAATTAAGTACAGAATACTCGTTGAAATAGAATACTTTATCTGCTTAATTAATGAAGGTTTACCAAGCCAGAAGACATTGAACACTGCTCAAATGGAAACATTAAGAAAGGTTTACAAATCTTTTGATGAGCAGGATGCTTTGCGTGTAAAAGAAATAGAAAGAACAACAAACCATGATGTTAAGGCAGTAGAATATTTCATAAAAGAAAAAATACAAGGTGGCGAATTCGATGAGGTTATTGAGTTTGTGCATTTTGGGTTGACTTCTCAGGACATAAACAATACTTCCATCCCACTAAGTATTAAGGAAGCTTTAAAGGAAGCATACCTGCCTGGAATCATGGAGGTTTTAGCAATCTTAAAATCCTACTCTACTGAATGGAGTGAAATTTCTATGCTAGCAAGAACGCATGGTCAAGCTGCATCTCCAACAAAACTTGGAAAAGAAATAAAGGTTTATGTGGAAAGAATAGAAACCCAATTAGCGCAAATTGATAACATACCTACCTCTGCAAAATTTGGTGGAGCTACAGGGAACTTTAATGCCCATTTTGTGGCTTATCCAGAAATAAACTGGGTAACCTTCGCAAACAATTTTGTAAATAATGTTCTTGGTTTAGAAAGGTCTCAAACAACTACTCAAATTGAGCACTACGACAATCTAGGAGCCTTGTTCCATGGCTTATCTAGAATAAATACCATTCTTATCGATTTAAGTCGTGACATATGGACCTATGTTTCTATGGATTACTTTAAGCAAAAAATTGTTGCAGGAGAAGTTGGCTCATCCGCCATGCCACACAAAGTGAACCCAATCGACTTTGAGAATGCAGAAGGAAACCTTGGCTTAGCCAATGCCATCTTTGGACATTTAGCTGAAAAGTTGCCTGTATCGAGGCTGCAAAGAGACTTAACAGACTCAACAGTTCTAAGAAATGTTGGTGTACCTTTTGGTCATGGGCTAATTGCATTTAAATCTTTGGTCAAAGGACTAAACAAACTACTGCTCAATACCTCTAAAATTGAATCTGATTTGGAAGACAACTGGGCAGTTGTTGCTGAGGCAATTCAAACTATCTTAAGAAGAGAGAATTATCCTAATCCATACGAAAAGCTCAAGGAGCTAACTAGAAGAAATGAAAAAATGAATAGAGAAAGCATTGCTGAGTTTATTCATAGCTTAGAAGTTAGTGAAGACCTAAAAAGGGAGCTACTGAAGATTAGCCCGCACAATTACACAGGAGTAAGATTGTAATCTTTCATAAAAATTAAAAGGTCGTTCATCGATTATCTCCAAAATAAATATTGAAGTTATTTAACCTTGTTAAGGTTAATCCATTTTAAATGAAACAATTCTTCAAATTTGTCTTGGCAAGCATAGTAGGTTTTGCACTTACCTTGTTCCTAGGTTTTATAATTTTCGCAGCAATGATTGCTTCTATAGCCTCCTCCTTTAATGAGAAGGAAACATCGGTAAAAGAAAACTCAATCCTAGAACTTAACCTCGGTCTTGATATTGCAGACAGGACGGTTGAAGATCCATTTATGTACTTTTTGAATGAAGAAACAGGTGGAGAAACGGTTGGACTAGATCGAATAACCAAAGTACTTAAAGAAGCAAAAAATTCCGAAAAGATTAAAGGAGTTTTCATCAACACATCTTATGTAGGAGCGGGTTTTGCAACATTAGAGGAAATTAGAAATGCCTTATTAGACTTTAAAGAATCTGGCAAATTAATTTATGCTTATTCTGAATTCTACAGTGAGCCATCCTATTACTTAGCCTCGGTGGCAGATAGCATTTACTTAAACCCAAGTGGCACTTTTTTATTTAATGGCTTAAGCAGTCAAACTGCCTTCTTAACTGATGCAATGAAAAACTTAGGTGTCGAAATGCAAGTAATAAAAGTTGGGAAATTTAAAGGTGCTACTGAAACCTTTACAGAAAAACAACTTAGTGGGAACAACAGACATCAAACCCAAGTATTTATCAATACTATTTATGGGAATTATTTAAAAAACCTTTCCTTATCAAGAAATATCTCCGTTGATACATTGCAATCCATTGCAGATAATTTGAGTATTAATTTACCCCAGGATGCAGTGAGACTTAAACTTATAGATAGACTTGCCTTCGTAGATGAAGTGAAAAGCTCCATGAAAATCAAACTGGGAATAAAAGAAGATAAAAAGATTAATTTCATAAGTATAAACAAAACCTTTTCATCGAGTATCGTAAAGAAAAAATACAAAAAAGAAAAGATAGCTGTTATCTATGCCAGTGGAGAAATAAGAAGTGGTAAAGGCGATGAAAGGAATATAGGGTCTCAAACACTCACACAAGCGCTCCGCGATGCTAGACTTGATAATAACATAAAGGCCATTGTGTTAAGGGTAAATTCACCTGGAGGCAGTGCACTTGCCTCTGACGTGATATATAGGGAAGCTGAACTATGTGCCCAAGTTAAACCATTTATCGTTTCAATGGGGAACCTAGCAGCATCAGGAGGGTATTTCATAAGCTCAGCTGCAGATACAATAGTTGCACAACCAACAACCATAACAGGATCTATTGGTGTTTTCATGTTATTACCTAACATGCAAAAACTCCTCAACGACAAAATAGGAGTCACCTATGAATCAGTAAACAGTGCTAAGAAAGCAGACATAGGTAGAATAGATAGAGCCTTAAGTGCTGATGAAAGACAATATTTTCAAAACATGGTAGATAAGATCTACGATGACTTTTTGACAAGAGTCTCAGATGGTAGAGGCCTTTCAAAAGAAAGGGTGGATAGCATTGGACAAGGTAGGGTATGGACAGCCATTGATGCTCAAAAAATAGGACTTGTTGATGTTATAGGCGGATTGGATAAAGCAATTGAGATTGCAGCATTCAAGGCTGGAATTGAAGAGTATGGAATAAAATCATTACCAAAAGTACTTTCACCAATAGAAAAATTATCTAAAAGCTTAAATGGGATGGAAACCTCTTTCATTAAATCAAGATTAGGGAGCAACTATGGATTTTTCCAAACAATGGAAAGACTTAATAAGCTTGAAGGCATTCAAATGCTACTTCCATGCGAGATTAAAATAGACTAGAACGTCTACTATGGAGTACACTTTCTTAATCTACACTGTCTATTAAAATATTCTACTTTTTTTATTTCCCTATTAGTCAACACTATAGATTTGTGTCTTTATTTTTCGGAATATATATTGAACTACTCTTGTTGAACAAATTAACAAAGGAGGATAATTATGAAAAATCTTACAAAAAAAACAATGATTTTAGGCCTTATGGCAGCATTCTTATTTCCTTTTAGTGCAATAGCACAAAGAGGAAATGGAGGAGGAAACAATGGAAACAGAGTTGGGAACACAACACAAAGACACAAACCAAAACCAACTCATCAAAAGCAAAAGCCTCATTATAGATACTACCAACACCGCAAGCCTTATGGGCATAGACCTGCTTATACTCACCGCAGACCGCAGCACAGAACTTATACCCAACACAGACCAAGGTATAGAAACTACAACTACAGAGGGCCAAGGTATGGAAGACAGAACTATAGACCAATAGGTATGCATGTAATTGTCTACAATAACCTCCATGCAAGTCTTAACAGAACCTCTTTCGACAGAGATAGATTAGCCATTGCAAAACTGGCAATTGCTAATAATGGAGTAAATACCGACCAAGTCATTAACTTAATGAACAAATTAAGCTTTGATGACAATAGATTAGAGCTTTCTAAATACGCTTTTGACTTTGTGATTGACCCAAGTCAATATTTCAGAGTAGCAGAAAATCTAGTCTTTTTCTCCAATAGGAGAGACCTACTGAACTACATACAATAACACAACAAACAATAATTAAAGGCCTTCAGGCCTTTTTTTAATTTACCCTTACCCACTTAGTAAAGTAGGGACTTCCCTTATCGTCATAGATCGCAATGAGATAAACCCCACTTCCTAATTCATCTGTAGAAATACCAAAATTATGCAAATTATAAGACAAATTCTCATTCAAAACCTCAATACCCAAAGCATTGTACATTCTATAACTCTTAATAGCAACAGAGGATACCACGCTAATTCTATTTTTTCCAGGGTTAGGAAAAACTTCAAAATCATTCCTTACTAACTTACCCATGGAAAGAACCATTTCCTTTATCAATGAATCAGCAACAACTGCATTTGGAATTCCATAACCATAAAAACTATCTGGGTTTTCAAACCTATCTGCACTTTTTACAATGGCATCAAAAATTTGACTGTTGTAGGCCTTAGGGTTCGCTTCCATTAAACACGCTACCATACCAGCAATAAGAGGTCCAGAAAAAGAAGTCCCATTACCTTGCATTATTCTACCTGACTTATCTTGATAGGACGTTTTTTCACCCATAGCCATTACTTCCGGCTTTACCCTTCTGTCTGCACTAGGCCCAACCGAAGAAAACCTTGCATAGTTCCTAAATGAATCCACTGCACCAACACATAAAACATTCTTTCCATCACATGGAGCCGTAATGTATCTCCAATCCTTGTCCCCTTCATTACCAGCACTATTTGTGACAAAAATCCCCTTTGATATTGCTACTTGGGTCGCTTGAGTAATTATGGTTGTTTCGCCATCCATATCAGCATAGGTATAATCACCTTGCAAGGTATCAAACCTAGAATAACCTAAGGAAGAATGAATGATATCAACCTCATTTTCAACTGCCCATTCCAGTGCATATGTCCAATAGTACTCCTCAAGATGTGTTTCTTTACTGCTTTCTTCCGTCCTTGCCAAATAGAAAGTAGCCTCCGGTGCAGCACCAACAAGAGAATCATCACACCTACCACCAGCAATCGACAAGACATAAGCTCCATGATTACTTTGATCAAAATTTAAAGGTCGGTCTAAAACAAAATCATAATGGTCCGCAATCCTATTCTCCTCCCACAATTTCTTAAAGCAAGAAAAAGTATCAATACCATAGTATCCTGCATCAAAAAGTGCCAATTTGACTCCTTTACCAGTATAACCCATAGCATGCAGCTTATCTAATCCCAACATCCTTAGTTGTATGTCTGAGCTACCATAAGTTGAAGTATCGAATGGATCTGACTGTATTACCGTATTGTATTTTCCTAAAGGTCGAATTTCTTGAATATAATCTGCTTCTACCAAAAGCGACGTATTACCAACTACACATGAAGCATTTAACCATTTAGAACTACCAATGACATCAATACCTTGATCAAGCAATGCCTGCACATATTTCTTATTTACTTCTAAATCAATGTATTCAACATCTGGCTTAACCTCCTTGTCCTTGTAAAACACCCAATAAGCATCTTGGCCACTTAGAACAAAAGTAAATCCAAAGAGGAAAATACAAAGTAAAAATCTTACTGATAATCTCATTGGAACAAAGATAGGACTTTGTATTAAAAACATTAAACCTGGATTGTCATGGTAAAACCCTATTTGTCAATAAAGCTTAAAGCATGTCTTACACTCCCTTCCTTAAGTAAAATAACTTTTGCTGCATCATAAGAAATTCGACGTTGAGAGCATATCATTTTTACCCCTCTATCCACAAGTTTATCATTACTGAGCTGCATATCCACCATTTTATTACCTAAAACATGTCCTAGCTTAATCATTACTGAGGTAGTAATCATATTCAGCACAAGTTTCTGAGCAGTTCCGCTTTTCATTCGAGTACTGCCTGTAACGAATTCTGGTCCAACTATGATTTCAACTGGATAATCAGATAATTTAGAAATTTTAGAATTCTTATTACAGACTATACAAGCCGTAACAACCTTGTTATTGTTGCATTTAATTAATGCCCCAATTACATAGGGAGTAGAACCTGAAGCACTTAAACCTATTACAACATCCTTAGAAGTAACATTAAATTCCTTCAAATCCTTCCAACCTTGCTCGGTATCGTCTTCTGCATTCTCAACAGCTTTCCTTATTGCTATGTCACCACCTGCAATAATTCCAATAACCAAGCCATGTGGGACTCCATAAGTTGGTGGACATTCAGAGGCATCAACTATTCCTAAGCGTCCACTAGTACCAGAACCAATATAAAACAATCTTCCTCCATGATTTAACTTTTCAACGATAACCGTACAGAGCCTCTCAATATCTGTAATATTAGTTTCGACTACTTTTGCAACTGTTTTGTCTTCCTGGTTAATTCCAGTAAGTAATTCAGAAATAGACTTTTTATCTAAGTCCTGATGGTTTGAACTTTCTTCAGTAGTTTTCATAAAAACAAAGAAACAAAAAAAAGGTGTCTTGATTAATCAAGACACCTTTAAATTTAGTTATTATTTATATTAGTCAATAATGTTCACTTTCTTAGTAGAGATAGTTTGTCCTGAAGTAATTCTCACCAAGTATAATCCACTTGCTAAATCATTTACATCAATTACAACTTTACCATCTACAATGTTCTTAGAATCT
>Ga0206129_10004637_pt1 | contig 14998 bp, 19 predicted proteins | sample Helgoland_Spring_8_FD_148616 | JGI IMG/M metagenome (GOLD analysis project Ga0206129, IMG submission 148616) | Pelagic subsurface seawater microbial communities from Kabeltonne, Helgoland, North Sea - Helgoland_Spring_Bloom_20160502_2 | ecosystem: Environmental > Aquatic > Marine > Epipelagic ...
CTTGGGTGTTGTGATCGCCTCTAATGCGGCGGATCGTAAATTTCGCGATGAAGGCGTTGGAGATTACAATATAGAGATTTTTCGTAAGATTGCTGAGGGGCTTTGAAAAACAAAATAGTCGTGCCTGAATTGTCTGGCTCGCATTCTTCTAACGACACTGAAAGCACTCATAATGGCTTCCTCATATTTCTCGTCTCTGGTTCCAGAACTGTCTTGTTCAGACTTTCAGAGCAGCTTGAACTTCTACACTAAGATACTCGGTTTTGAGGTTTTGTATGGGCGTCCGGAAAAAGGTTTTGCATATCTCGGGCTCGGGCAAGCCCAAATCATGCTCGAACAAGCCAACGACTTCTGGAGCACAGGAGAGCTGAAAAAAACCATATGGAAGAGGCATCAATTTTCAAATTTTAGTCGACAACGTTGAACAGCTTTTCGACCAGGTCGTCAGTCACCGTGTCCCTGTGTTCGCTGATCTAGAAACATCTTGGTACAGGGTCGACGAAAGAGAGCACGGTCAACGAGAGTTTTTAATTCAAGACCTTGATGGATATCTTTTCAGATTTAGTGAGCATATTGGCGACAGACCTGTCGCTAAGACCTGATTGCGACTTAAAAATTGCGCCTACAAACGCGGAGCCTATTTGCTACTGTCTCTTCGCTGTGCTTTTCTCATGATCAAACAATTTTTCGCATGCAAGGGACACACACCGATGCAAAAAGACCCCAGCCTCAACGTTCTTGGCGAAGAACTGGCCCTGTGTAGCACAGACCCGCTCACAGGCTTCTTTCGCGACGGGTACTGCAACACATGCGATGCGGATCAGGGCTCACATACTGTTGCGGCGATCCTCACGAAAGAGTTTCTGGCCTTTTCCAAATACGTGGGCAACGATCTGAGCACGCCGCGTCCCGAGTTCGGCTTTGCGGGTCTCAAGGATGGTGACGCATGGTGCCTTTGTGCGGGGCGCTTTTTGCAAGCCCATGAAGAGGGCTGCGCGCCACTTGTTAATTTGGCCGCAACGCATCTACGCGCGCTTGATATTGTTCCACTAGAGGTTCTTCAGATTTATGACCACACAGCCAAATCCTAACGCCGCCGCCCTCATGGGGGCCCTTGTCGCTGACGCCGCCACGCTCGGAGTACATTGGATCTATGATCCTGCGCGTATTGCCAAAGTCGCAGGCGAAAACCCTGCGTTCGTGCCGATCAATGCTGCTAATTTTGAGGGTGTGCCCGCAGATTTCGCCCACGCTGCGCGCAACGATGGGGACTTTAGTCAATATGGCGAAGTGCTGGCGCTGGCCATCCGTTCTATCGCGCAGAATGACGGGTTTGATGTCGCGGCGTATCAAGACGCTTTCGTCGCGCATTTTGGCCCAGGCGGCAGCTATCAAGGCTACATAGACCGCCCCACACGCGGCACGTTGGAGAATATCGCAGCCGAAAGGCGCACGCCCTCTGGCATCGATGACGATCAACACCCTGCCCTCGCGACTTTGCCTGCTATCGTTGCGCGCTATAGTGGGACTGCCAGTTTCGCACCGCAGATCAAAGCAGCCATGCAAGTCACCAATGTGAACGCGGCAGCGGATCACTACACCAGCATCTATACTGACCTGCTCGCAGACATCCTGACCGGCACAAATCTACAAACAGCCCTCAAGAGTGCCGCCGCACGTGAGCCGGTCTTGCAAGCTGCATTGGACGCGAGCGAACACAACAGCACGGAGTACGGCGCAACAACGGGTCGCGCGTGTCACTTGCACGAAGGCATGGCGCTCTCGTTCCATATCCTGAGCCGCACAGATAGCTACCAATCCGCCGTAGAAGCGAACATCCTCGCTGGCGGTGATAATTGTGGGCGCGCCCTTATTGTGGGCAGCCTTGCGGGCGCTGCGTATGGCTTGTCCAGCATCCCTCTTGAGTGGGTTTTGGCTACCAATGACGCACCCAAAATTTGGCCTTTCGTAAAAAAAATCTAGATCAAACCGAATAAAGATAACATCAGGGACGTTATCCTTGTGTAACGCCGATCAAGCGCGCCCCAAATTCGCGCAGACCTCGGCACTCATAAATAGGGAATATATCATGTCTAAGTTCACTTTCTTGTCCTCCGCGCTTGTTGCTGCAAGCTTGATGTTGTCTGCACCCGCCGCGCTTCATGCAGCTGGCGACGAAACACCGCCAACAAAAACCAACACGACGAAAAAGTGTAAGGCGGGCAAGGTCTATGACAAAGACACCAAAAAGTGCCTTAAAGTTGAGAGCCATAACTTCACAGATGACCAGCTCTATCTTGCCGCGCGTGAGATGGCGTATGATGGTCAGTACATGAACGCTTTGGCTGTGCTGGATGCGGCTGAGAACCAGGATGACCCACGCATTCTAAACTACCGTGGCTTCACAAACCGCAAGCTCGGCAACCACGCTTTGGCGATGGAGCTTTATGAAGCGGCGTTGAGCATTGATCCAGATTACATCCTCGCGCGCTCTTACATGGGTCAAGGCCTGCTCGCATATGGCGACGAAGACGGCGCGCGTGTGCAGCTCGCTGAAATCCGTGAGCGTGGTGGTCGTAACACATGGTCCTACACAGCGCTTCAGATGGCACTGCGCGGAACACCGTCCAACTACTAAATCGATTGCCAGCTTAGGTAAAAATTGCCTAAGCTGGCACATGATCCAACGCAGTCTCCTCTAAGTGACCGAACTCTCCAAAGGTCTTGTTCCATTGCTTCCTCGCCTGCGCCGTTTTGCGTGGTCCTTGACGCGTGACTGGCCGGATGCGGATGACTTGGTCCAAACCTCTTGCACCCGCGCGTTGACCCGTGCCGAGCAATGGCAAAACGGAACGCGGCTTGATGCGTGGATGTATCGTCTTATGCGAAACATCTGGATCGATGAAACCCGCAAACGTACAGTGCGTGTTGGGCAAGGCGTCGAAGACGCAGCTGAGAGCAGTGCATTGCTCACGTCTGGCGACAGTGAAACGACAGCCTACGCCAATCAAGTCCTCGCGCAGATCGCGCTTTTGCCTGAGGGGTTCAGTTCAGTGTTATTGCTCGTAGCCGTAGAAGGCCACAGCTATGCAGAGACCGCTGAAATATTGGACATTCCAATCGGGACGGTTATGTCTCGCTTATCGTCTGCGCGTCAAAAACTGAAAGCCGCCCTCGCAGATCAGAAAGGAGAGCGCACATGAGCGAATATACTCCTTTGAGCGAAGATCTCCTGATCATGCTCGGCGCATATGTAGACGGCGAACTCACCGAAGAGGAGCGCGCCGCAGTCGAAGACATGGCGAGCAAGGATCCTCGTATCGCAGAAGAACTTGAGGGGCTTTTCGCCCTCAACAATGATCTACGCGATGTGTTTGACGGGCTATTGGAAAAACCCGTGCCCGCCGAGATTATTGAAGCTACCAAACCCACGCCCGTGCCTGCGAACACCAACAAAGCACCCTTGCGCGCGCTCGCGGCATCGCTCTTGATCGGCGCGACGCTTGGTGCAGGCGGCATGTGGTTCAATCAAGCGAGCAAGCCACCATTGCAAGTCGCGGCCGCGCGCAGTTGGCTCGGAGAAGTGGCTGAGTACCATCAGATTTACGCGCGCCAAACCCGTCATTTGGTTGAAGTGCCCGCATCTGAGAAAGACCACATAGAAAAGTGGCTCGCCAAGGAAGTGGGCGTCGATTTCAAAGTGCCCGACCTAGAAGCCGCTGGTTGGACCTTCCAAGGTGCACGGCTTTTGGTTGCGGCGGGCAAGCCTGTGGCGCAGCTGATGTATACAAATGCCGATGGTGCGGTTATTGCGATTTGCGGTTTGCAAAACGGCTCTGGCACGGCTGCGGACACAGAATTGCGTGCCTTTGGCGATGTTCATATGGCAACTTGGAAAAGCGAGACCGGCAGTTTCGCGATTGTGGGCGATGCCCCTGAAGAGTTGGAAGCGTTGGCCGTGATTGCCGCACCTCTGATCTAAGCGATATGTGATCAAAGGAAAAAAGGCGTCCTTGCGAGGACGCCTTTGCAAAACTCTTGAGAAGAATAGCACGATTATTCGAAAACACGTCCTTCAGGGCCGCTCATGTCAAAGCCCAAATGCTTCGCGACAGAGAAGATGTCTTTGTCGCCACGCCCGCACATGTTCATCACCAGCAAATGATCGCTTGGCAAATCGCCCGCGATCTTCATCACATGCGCCAAGGCGTGGGATGGTTCCAGTGCGGGAATAATTCCTTCCAATTGGCAAGACAGCTGAAAGGCTTCGAGCGCTTCTTTGTCAGTGATCGAGACATACTGTGCGCGGCCGATCTCGTGCAGCCATGCGTGCTCTGGCCCGATGCCGGGGTAGTCGAGGCCCGCAGAAATCGAATACCCTTCCAAAATCTGACCATCGTCATCTTGCAAAAGATATGTGCGGTTGCCGTGAAGCACACCGGGACGACCGCCTGTCAAAGACGCGCAATGCTCCATCTTCATGTTCACGCCTTTGCCGCCCGCTTCAACACCGATGATGTTAACGGACTTGTCGTCAAGGAACGGGAAGAACAGACCCATCGCGTTTGAGCCACCGCCGATGGCCGCGATCAAAGTGTCCGGCAAACGTCCTTCGGCCTCATGCATTTGCTCGCGGACTTCCTTGCCGATGATGCTTTGGAAATCACGTACCATTGCAGGATACGGATGCGGACCAGCGACTGTGCCGATGCAGTAGAACGTATCGCGCACGTTGGTCACCCAATCGCGCAGCGCATCGTTCATCGCGTCTTTCAAAGTGCCACGACCAGAGGTTACGGGGATCACTTCCGCACCCAACAGGCGCATACGGAACACATTCGGTGCTTGGCGCTCAACATCATGCGCGCCCATGTAGACGATGCATTTCAAACCAAACTTCGCGCAAACCGTCGCCGTCGCAACGCCGTGCTGGCCCGCGCCAGTTTCGGCGATAATACGAGTCTTGCCCATGCGGCGTGCCAAAATGATCTGACCAAGCACATTGTTAATCTTATGCGCGCCTGTGTGGTTCAGCTCGTCGCGCTTGAGATAAATCTTCGCGCCGCCAAGATGCTCTGTCAGGCGCTCTGCATAATAGAGCGGAGAAGGACGGCCAACGTAGTGCGTCCAAAGGTCGTGCATCTCTGCCCAAAAACTCTCGTCCGTCTTGGCTTTTTCATACTCTTCTTCAAGCGAAAGGATCAACGGCATCAAGGTTTCAGACACAAAGCGTCCACCGAAATCACCGAAACGGCCGTTTTCATCAGGACCATTCATGAAGGAATTGAAAAGATCATCAGCCATTGTCACATCTCCCGCAAAGCTCTGGGTTTGGTAGCGATTAGCGGCGCGCAGGTAAAGCGCAGAAGCACGCGTGAATTAACTGCGTGCACCCTTAACGAAGCGACGAATGCGCGCAGGATCTTTGACACCGGGCGCGCTTTCCACGCCGGAACTTACATCAACCTGCTGCGTTCCCGTCATGCGAACGGCTTCAGCGACGTTTTCAGGTGTCAATCCACCCGCAAGCATCCAAGGAACACCAAATTCACGCCCAGCAATCAAACGCCAATCAAAAGAAAGCCCATTACCGCCGGGCAAATCCGCGTTCTTGGGTGGCTTGGCATCAATCAAAAGCTGGTCCGCGACAGCGCTATAGGCGTCAAGCGCAGGCAAATCGCTCTCATCCGCGACGCCGACAGCTTTCATCACTGGCAGGCCATACCGTGCTTTGATCTCGCTTACGCGTTCAGGCGTCTCTTTGCCGTGGAGCTGCAATATATCCAAGGGCACCGCCGCTGTGATTTCATCAAGAAATTCATCCGTGGCATTCACCACCAACGCGACCTTGGCGATGCCCATAGGCACCTCAATCGCGAGATCGCGTGCTTGCGCAACGCTCACATTACGTGGGGACTTCTTGAAAAAAACAAAACCTACATAGTTCGCGTCAGCCGCTGCTACCGCATGGACATCGGCAATAGTCGTAAGGCCACAAATTTTAACGGATGTCTCGCCCAAGCGCGGCGCAGTCCCGACGCCCGGGGCAAAAAGAACCGGCATGCCCGCCTAGCTCGCCTCGTCTAGGATCGCGAGGACGTCGTCTTTGCCTTCGTGCTTATCAGCTTTGAGGCGTTTGATGTCGCGACGCATGCGATCCATCTCGCGGCGTTGCGCTGCAGCTTCTGCGCGTTGCTTGTGCTCGCGGATCCACTCCCACAGGAAGCCGATCAACAACCCGACGCCAACACCACCGAAGATCACGACGAACAAAGGCAAATTGATCGAGTAGTCCATTCCAGCAAGAGCGGCCAAATCAGTTGGCAAAAGCTCAAGCTGTACCGTCTCGCGGTTCGCAAGAGACACACAAACAAGAACCACTGCGATCGCAGCGAGCAAAGCATACTTAATATAGCGCATTCGTTACTTTCCGTTCAGCCGGTCTCTGAGGAGTTTACCGGTCTTAAAGAAGGGGACATGTTTTTCTTCAACAGGAACAGATTCGCCTGTGCGGGGATTACGGCCAATACGAGCATCTCGCTTCTTTACAGAGAATGCGCCAAAACCGCGCAGCTCGACACGATCACCGCGCGCCATTGTATCGGTAATTTCTTCGAACACTGTATTCACGATGCGCTCAACGTCACGTTGGTAAAGATGTGGATTTTCATCCGCCAGTTTTTGGATCAGTTCAGAGCGTATCATAGTGTAGTTCTCCCAGTTAATCCGTCTCAACTTGGAAGCAAAGACGCCACGTAACTATAGGACGTTTGACGCGACAGGGAAGCAGGAAGTGTGCCGAAGCGGCAAAACACAGCGATAAGACGCGCAATTTTGTTCAGTCAAGGCAAGGGCTTGCCGCTCAAACGGCGATAAAACCAACATTCGCCTGCGTAGGGCGCGCCGAAACGCGCCCGATTCGCGATTTCCCAATGCTGATTAAACGCCCCAATAAAGACGCATGGGATTGCTCACGAGCAGCTTTTGCTGCTGTGCCTCAGTGCGTGCAATCCGTGGGATGTAGTCAACCAAAGCGCCATCATCTGGCATATGCGATTTCATGTTCGGATGCGGCCAATCTGTACCCCAAAGCACGCGATCCTCAAACCGATCCACAATCGCTTGGTAGTATGGCACGACGTCATCATAAGGTGCACCCGCTTGGGTAAGACGCTCGGGGCAAGTCACTTTCGTCCAGATGTTTTCGTTTTCGACCATCAGATTGATGAAGCGTACGAAATCGGGATGATCCACACCTTTGCTCACATCAGGGCGGCCCATGTGATCAACTACGATGATGCCCGGAAGTTTTTTCAAAAACGGCTCAAGCTCTTCGAGATCAGCCGCCTCAAAGTAGACAACGATGGACCAACCGAACTCTTGAATTTTCTCTGCAATCTCGATGAACACTTCTTTCGGTGTCGCATCGACCAAACGTTTCACAAAGTTAAACCGCACACCGCGCACGCCGGCCTCGTGCATCTGTGCAAGCTCTTCGTGCGTGATGTCCGCGCCCACGCTCGCAACGCCGCGCGCAAGATCGCCAGCACTGCGGCAGGCATCCACCATCGCGCTGTTATCTTTGCCGTGACAGGTCGCCTGAACAATCACGTTGCGCGCAAAACCGAGGTGATCACGCAGCGCATAAAGCTGATCTTTGCCCGCGTTGCAGGGCGTGTACTTGCGCTCTGGTGCAAAGGGAAACTCAGGGGATGGGCCAAACACATGGCAATGTGCATCGACAGCGCCCACAGGCAGTTTGAAGTCTGGCGTTTTAGGATCAGGGTGAAATTCCAGCCAATCGGCATCCATTTTTTGTTCGGTCATACAAATATTTCCCCATCCATCAGTTTGCGCGTGGTGCGCAGGATTGCTGCTTCTTTCACAGCGCCGTTTGTTTCTAAAGTCGCTACGACTGTCATTTCCCCGCTGGGATGTTCAACAGACAAGGTACGTTCTTGCCCAGACCCACGCTCAGCCAAATCATAAGCGGGTGACCCCTCGATCAAACACGCCGTCGCAACGCTGACAGCACCAAGGACACCAATCGTTTTGTGACAGCGATGCGGAATAAACGTACGCGTGCCAATCGCGCCACCCGCTTTGGGGGCGCTGACCAAAGTCATTTTTGGTACAGATTTTTCGCTGACATCGCCTAGGTTCATGAGCGGCCCGCACTTCAAACGGATCGCTTCGAGCTTTGCGCGCAACTCCGGCGTCTCTTCGAGCCTTTGCGGGCTCTCATCGCCAGAAACCCCCATGTCCGCTGCCCGCATCACAACACAAGGCATGCCATTGTCGATCATCGTCAGCTCAACGCCCTCGACCACATCCATGGCGTTTCCAGTTGGCAGCAAAGCACCGCAAGACGAACCCGCCGTATCCTTGAATGCCAAAGGCACCGCAGCAGATCCACCGGGAACACCATCGATCTGCGCATCGCCTTTGTAGCAGACCTTGCCATCAGGCGTCGCAATGCGCGCAACCGCCGCTTGGCCCGTGTTTTCCATGTAAATCGCAACAGGTGTTTCGCCGCTCTGCGCAGCAACCAAGCCCCGCTCAATCGCGAAAGCGCCAACACCCGCGAGGATGTTGCCGCAGTTTTGTGCATCCGTAACAATGGGTTGATCGACAAAGACCTGCAAAAACAGGTAGTCCACGTCGATCCCTTCGCGCTCGGATTTCGAAACAACCGCCACTTTGGACGTCAACGGATCAGCGCCACCCATACCGTCAATCTGTCGCACATCAGGCGACCCCATCGCTCGCAACAAGAGAGCATCGCGCGCAGCTACATCACTCGGCAGATCATCCCTGAGGAAATACCCGCCCTTCGAAGTCCCTCCGCGCATCCACATGCAGCGGATGCCACCTGTTTCAGACATACTTCAGGCCCTTTTCAGCCAAACGTCCGCGCATGTTGTAGATATCAAGCCCCAACTCGCCTGCTTCAAACTTGGCACGTTTCTCACCTTCGTTCGCTTCACGCGCGAGGGATTTCGCAAGCACATCAGCCGCCTCTTCACGGCGAACAATGCACACACCATCATCATCCGCGACGACAATATCACCGGGGTTCACCAGCTCATCAGCGCACACCACGGGCACGTTCACAGAACCAAGCGTTTCCTTGATCGTGCCCTGCGCATGTACCGCTTTGGACCAAACAGGGAAGTTCATCTCGGTCAGGTCCTTCACATCGCGCACACCTGCATCGATGATCAAACCACGACAGCCGCGCGCAATTGCAGAGGTCGCTAAAAGGTCCCCGAAATAGCCCGCATTCGATGGCGTTGTTGTGCCAAGCAGCATTACGTCACCCTCTTGCAACTGCTCGATCGCAACGTGGATCATCCAATTGTCACAGGGCGGCGCAAGGATGGTGACAGCCGATCCCGCAATCCGCGCGCCCGAATAAATCGGACGCATGTAATCAGCGAGCAAACCTTTGCGACCTTGCGCTTCATGCACCGTCGCAACACCGCATTTCGCCAGACCGTCAATGATGGCCTGATCCGCGCGCTCTATGTTCTGGACGACAACGCCCGTTGTTCCAGCCTGAATGCTCATTCGAGTTCATCCACTGTACGTGGGAAGATCGTCTCGAACCCTTCCGCATATTTGGCCACGCGCCCACCAGCCATGCCACCAGAGTTGCGGCGGAAGTGGTTCGCGCGGTTTTCAGCGACGTTTTTGTAGAAGTTCCACAAGTGCTCTTGGCCCTGCATACACTGGATTGCGGCCCACTTTTTGTCCCACACTTCAGTGATGTCGAGGAAGGTCGTTGGCTTCCATTCCATCTGCTCTGTCTGATGAGGCTCGAACAGATAAAGCTGTGGTGCGCCCAGTACTTTTTGACCGGGGTTATGGCCCCAAGCCTGCGCAATCATCCGGCATTCCAACGCGAACTGCGTCGTGTTCATATGATCCGTGTTGTACGGATCCCATTTGGAATGCGACATCATGAATTTCGGCTGAATTTCACGGATCACATCAACCATACGGTTTTGCGTCTCGCGGCCCAGATCGAGCGGATAGTCCCCCACATCAAAGAAACGGATGTCATTCACACCCAAAGCGGTGGCCGCGTTTTCGGCTTCCTTACGGCGCTCGGTTTTAACTTTCTCGAGGGTCATGCCCTCTTGCTTCCAAAGCTTCGCGCTCTCGCCGCGTTCACCATAAGAGAGGCAAACGACCGTCACCTCATAGCCTTTGGCCTGATGCAGCGCGATGGCTCCGCCAGCGCGCCAAACGAAATCCGCAGAGTGCGCGCTGATCACCAGCGCTGTTTTCTTGTCTGACATGAGTAAGACCTCTCTTGATTGCTTGAGTCTGGCCCCTTTGGCCCCTTGGCGCAAACTTAAGAGATATGTGATCAAATTGCCTATTCCGAATTGAGGTCGTAGAATAAGAAAAAGCTATAGAGGCAATATGCAGGGCATTTTTCCAAACATACGACACATGCGGGTTTTCTTGGAAACTGCGCGCAGCGGGTCAGTCTCCATCGCCGCCGCGCGGTGCCATCTATCGCAACCTGCAGCCACGCAGGCCATCAAGCAGTTAGAAACGACTTTTGGCACAGCTTTGTTGATCCGCAGGCGCAAACAAGCCGCGCTAACAACGTGCGGCGCACTTTTCGCGCAACGCGCCGCCAATGCGATGCGCCATATCAACGAGGGGGCCAGTGCCGCACGGCGTGAAACCGGTACAAAAGCGCGTGCATCGTTCGAGACGTCCGTCACCGCTGCGCAATTGCGCAGTCTTATCGCAATCGCTAATGCAGGTAGTTTTACGGTAGCCGCCAAGGCACTAGATCTGTCGCAACCTACGGTTCATCGCACCGCGCGCAGCCTTGAAGCTATTGCCGGAACTCCCTTTTTTATAGCACGCAGTTCAGGTGTGCGCCTGACCCCTGCTGCGGAAATTTTCGTGCGCGGTGCAAAACTCGCACAAAGTGAAATTCAGCAAAGTTATGAAGAAATCAGCCGCGAACTTGGGCGTGAGAGCGGCTCGTTTGTGCTTGGCAGCCTGCCACTTGCGCGCACAACCATTGTTCCCAAAGCGATTCATGCGATGGTCAGCACATTCGACGGCTTCCAAATTCGGGTGGTTGAAGGTCGCTATACAGAGTTAATACGCTCTTTGCGCGAAGGCGATATTGATTGCCTCATCGGTGCTCTGCGTGACCCTGCCCCCGCAGATGACATCGCGCAAGAACCCCTGTTCGAAGACGCGCTTGCGATCGTAGCGCACCCCACGCATCCACTTGCAAAAAAATGCAATCTGCGGCTTGAGGACACGTTATGTTACCCTTGGATCGCACCGCCAAAAGACACTCCTGCGGGCCAATACTTGTTCGAAACGCTTCGCATCGAAGATCAGCCCGAAACCCCTGTGCGCGCGGTTTCTTCGTCCATGGCTGTGCTGCGCGGTGTCCTTGCGCAAGGCCCCTACATTTCAATCGTGTCGCGCCATCAGATCAAAATTGACGAAAAACTTGGAGTTATTTGCAAGCTGGACGTCCCGCTGCACGGCGACCTTCGCGCAATCGGGCTGACTTATCGCAACGACTGGAAACCCACGCAAACGCAAAGCCTGTTCATTGATTATTTGCGTCAATTCAGCTCAGTAAGCACGCAAAACTAAGCTTGTCAGATGATGCGTTATAGCTTTTTTCAATATTGATAAGCCCAATCGAATTGGCGCAAGATAAAGAGGACGTGCTACCTCATAGCTCAAACAACCAACAAGGAGGAATAACACATGGCCCTGAAAAAGGACTACGAGGATATTCCCGGTACGTTTATTTTCGATGCCGACAAAGGACGCCTAGGCTATCAGCTTAACCAATTTTGCATCTCTCTGAGACTGCAAAAGAACCGCGATACCTTTGGCGAGAATGAAGAAGCTTATCTCGACAATTACAAGATGACTGATGAGCAACGCCAAGCCGTGCTTGATCGCGATTGGAACCGTCTGCTCGAGTTGGGTGGCAACATCTATTACACAAGCAAGTTGGCCGCGAATGACGGGATCAATTTTCAGCAACTCGCAGGTTTGATGACAGGCATGGGCAACGAAGCGTACCGCGCCATGATGGTCGCAGGTGGCCGTTCGCCAGAGGGAAATCGCTATCAAAGCGAATGGGACGAAAAAGAGGGAGACGCATAATGGCGCGAATTACAGCAGGTGTAGGGTGCTCGCACGTCCCGGCGATTGGCGTGGCAATGGATCAAGGCATCACAGAGCAACCCTATTGGGAACCGGTCTTTGAAGGCTTCGAGAGGTCCCGCGAGTGGATGAAAGAGCAAAAAGCGGACGTTGTCTTTTTGGTTTATAACGATCACTGCACCGTCTTTGATGCGTCGTGCATCCCGACTTTTGCGCTTGGGTGCGCGCCCGATTTCGCACCTGCGGATGAAGGTTGGGGCCCTCGCCCTGTACCGGTGGTGAAGAACCATCAGGAGTTGGCGAGCCATATTGCACAGTCGTTGGTTCTAGATGAATTCGACATTACAGTGATGAACGAAATGGAGGTCGATCATGGTTTGACCGTCCCAATGTCAGTCATGTTCGGCGACAAAACGGTTGATGACGAATGGCCCTGCCTTGTTATCCCGCTTTGCGTCAATGTGGTTCAATACCCGCCGCCCACGGGCAATCGTTGCTACAACCTTGGCAAAGCCATCCGCCGCGCGGTGGAGAGCTTTGATGAAGATCTCAACGTTGTAATTTTCGGCACAGGCGGCATGAGCCATCAGTTGCAATACAAGCGCGCTGGTCTGATCAACAAGGAATGGGACACGCAGTTCTTGGATCGTTTGACCTCTGATCCTGTGGCTTTGTCCAAGACACCGCACGTGGAATACCTGCGCGAAGCAGGGTCGGAAGGTGTCGAAATGGTCATGTGGCACGTGATGCGTGGCGCGCTCGATGATGAAGTCGAAGAAGTGCATCGCCACTACCATGTGCCTGCCTCGAACACGGCCGTCGGGCACATCATTCTGGAAAACGTTAAAGACCAAGGAAAAGCGAAATGAGGATTTGTGTAGCAGGCGCATATGGCGCCTTCGGAACCAAACACCTAGAGGCTTTAGACGCCATCGATGACGTCATCGTCACCGCAGTGATGGGACCAACCCAGTCGAAAGTTGACGCCGTTGCCAAAGATCGCGGCATCGGTTTCGCATCGACCTCGCTTGAAGCATGTATCGCGCGCGACGACGTCGACGCGATCATCTTGGCGACACCAACACAAATGCACGCGGATCAGGCGATTGCTTGCATGAAAGCGGGCAAACCTGTGCTCATCGAGATCCCGATGGCCGACAGTCTTGAGGACAGCCAGCGGATTTGTGACGTTCAGAAAGAGACGGGCGTTTTGGCTATGGCGGGCCAAGTGCGTCGCTTTAACCCCTCCCATCAGTGGATCCGAAACAAGATCGACGCGGGTGAGTTGAAGGTGCAGCAGATGGATGTGCAAACCTATTTCTTCCGCCGCACCAATATGAACGCAAAGGGCGAGCCGCGCAGCTGGACGGATCACCTGCTTTGGCACCACGCGTGTCACACGGTTGATTTGTTCCAATACCAGACAGGCGAAGTACCCACGCAAGTCTACGGTCTTGAAGGCCCGCATCACCCAGAGCTCGGAATCGCAATGGACATGTCTATCGGGATGAAGACCGAATCCGGAGCGCTCTGCACGCTTTCGCTGTCGTTTAACAACGATGGGCCGCTCGGGACATTCTTCCGTTATATTTGCGACAATGGCACCTATCTTGCGCGTTATGACGACCTTTATGATGGGCGCGAGAACCAGATCGATTTGAGCGATGTGGCCGTGTCTTCCAACGGGATCGAGTTGATTGATCGCGAATTTATCGCAGCGATCCGTGAGGGTCGTGAGCCGAATGGCTCTGTTCATGACACGCTCAACGCGATGCGTACTTTGGATCGGATTGAAAAATCCTTCGGGTAAGAATCGTACAGTTAGGACCCCGCTGTTGTGATAGATAGCGCGGTCCTGATCGTCAGTCTTGGCAGTTTCATCGCTGCTTTCGTAAATGCCGCCTTTGCGACTGGCGGCGTTTACATTTTGCTGTTCTCATCGATGACGGTCCTGCCCGTAACAGCTGCGATTGCGTTGCAATCCACCTTTGCGGCAGCATCGTTGATTGGGCGGATTTACTTTTTTTGGCAGCATATCGACTGGCGGTTGATGCGCATGTTCGCGCTTGGCGGTGTTTTGGGCGTTACGTTAGGTGCACGCACGTTCGTCGCTTTGCCCGAAGCGGTCATTCTGACCCTTTTGGGCCTGTTCATGCTGCTGTTGATCTGGCTACCAAAGCTTCCTGACCTTAACCGCATGAAGCACCCGTTTGTCTTCATTGGCATCCTTCACAGCTATATCGGCACGGTTTTCGGCGTCGGCGGAGTGCTACAACCGCTGATGCTGCGCACAAAGCTGACCAAGTTAGAGCTAACGGGAACGCTCGCCGCCTGCATGCTCGCACTCGATGTGATGAAGGTCATCGGTTATGGCAGTATCGGTTTCAACTATTTCGACTACATCCCACATATCGTCGGCGCAACGTTGGCGGGGTTCGCGGGAACTTGGGCAGGCAAACGCACATCGCACCGCGTATCCGAAAAGCTGTTCCGCACAGTCTTTCGTATCCTTGTCACATTGGTCGCGCTGCAAATGATCTATCGCGGATTAACCACCTAGCAATACCGCTCGGGCCCGACCCATTGCGCTGCTGAATAGCGATCCCCATGCGCCCATCCAAGCGGGAGAACCGCTTCGATCCGCACGATATCCTCGGCGCTTAGATCCAACGCGCCGCCTTTGGCGACTTCCTCAAGATGAGTGATATGACGCGTGCCGGGGATCGCGATGACCTCATCCCCTTGATGCAAGACCCACGCAATTGCGAGTGTTGCCGCCGCCACGCCCATATCAGCCGCCAGCGCGCAGAACTTAGCGTTGTAGGCG
>Ga0206129_10004649_pt1 | contig 14980 bp, 10 predicted proteins | sample Helgoland_Spring_8_FD_148616 | JGI IMG/M metagenome (GOLD analysis project Ga0206129, IMG submission 148616) | Pelagic subsurface seawater microbial communities from Kabeltonne, Helgoland, North Sea - Helgoland_Spring_Bloom_20160502_2 | ecosystem: Environmental > Aquatic > Marine > Epipelagic ...
TGATGCCAATTTTACGCACCGTTTCAAATCTATGGATGGTCGAGCGCAGCAATGCCGAAGCAAGAGAGATTGCCGATAGTGCAGGTGACATTTACAACAGCGTAAGTTTGGTCGCCGAGCGGTTGCTGGGATTGGGGGCTACGCTTCACACAGCCAGTCGCAAATACAATGACACCGTCACTGCGCTGGCTGGGCGTCAAGGATTACACAGTAAAGTAGAGCGCTTTCAGCAGATATCTCAAAAAGCCAACAGGCCTTTTCCCGATCAGCTATCGGTGATAAACGACGATACAGACGACCGGCTTCTTAAAGGGCTCTTTCTGAACGACCCGGCCCCAACCGATGCAGTTCCAAATGAGAAGATCTCGAGTCAGGACAGCGTGGCAGATTCAGAGGACTGATCCACCCAGCTATCCCACTGGCTCTATACGTCCAGGTTCTCAACGGCCAAGGCGTTAGCTTCAATAAAGGCACGCCGGGGCTCTACGTCATCACCCATGAGAGTAGTGAACATCTGATCGGCGAGAATCGCGTCGTCAATCGTTACTTTCAACATGCGCCTAACGTCTGGATCCATAGTTGTTTCCCATAGCTGACCGGGATTCATCTCACCCAGACCTTTGTACCGTTGTACCGATACCCCTTTACGCGCTTCGGCGAGCAGCCACTCGAGCCCTTTTGCAAAGTCCTCGGTTTCAAAGATCTTTTCACCACGCTTAAAATAGCCGCTAGGTTCTATCAAATCTCTCACCGAGTCGCCCAGGGACACCATTGCGGCATACTCTTTACTGGCAAAAAACGCGAGTTGTAAGGGTATATCCGTCGCCAAACTGTGTGAGGTTTGACGTACAACGGGGTAAAAGTGACCTCGCTCAGGGTCTTGTGAAAGGTGAACCGTAAAACCAGTGCGCTTGTCGCTGACCTGTAGTAAGCGCTCACTCAAAAGGTCTGCAAACGCTTGAACTTCAGCCTCATCACTCAATTGCTCAACCGCCAACGCCTTAATATACGGAAGCTGCCACAACACCATCGGTGGATAAATTCGTGACAACCGGTTTACCGTGCTTTCAACACCCTGGAATTGCGCTATCAGACCTGCCAAGCCCTCTCCCGAGATGCCGGGAGCGTCGGCATTGACATGCAAGGAAGCGCCGTCGATTGCGTTTTGGGTTAGGTAATTCTCAAAGGCCAGCTCATCTTTCAAGTACTGGCTATTTTTACCCCGGGTTAATTTGTAAAGCGGCGGTTGCGCGATATAAACATGCCCACGATCAATTAACTCCCGCATTTGGCGGAAGAAAAATGTTAGCAAGAGCGTTCGAATATGTGAGCCGTCAACATCTGCGTCGGTCATGATAATAATACTGTGGTAGCGAAGCTTGTCAGGGTTAAACTCGTCTTTACCGATACCACAGCCAAGCGCTGTAACGATAGTGCCCACTTCAGCCGAGCCCAGCATTTTATCAAATCGCGCTTTCTCAACGTTAAGAATCTTGCCTTTCAAAGGTAGGATTGCTTGAAACTTACGATTGCGGCCTTGCTTCGCTGACCCTCCTGCAGAATCCCCCTCCACCAAATACAATTCACACAGTGCCGGGTCACGCTCCTGGCAATCGGCGAGCTTGCCAGGCAGGCCAGCAATATCTAACGCCCCTTTTCGTCGCGTCATTTCCCGTGCTTTGCGCGCTGCTTCGCGCGCACGTGCTGCGTCGAGCATTTTTCCAACAATTTGCTTGGCATCTTGAGGGCTTTCGAGCAGATACTCGTTAAATCTAGCCCCCATAGCCTGCTCTACCGCAGTCTTCACCTCGCTTGATACTAATTTGTCTTTTGTTTGAGACGAAAACTTAGGGTCAGGTACTTTCACCGAAACAATAGCGGTCAAACCTTCCCTCGCGTCATCACCCGTTGTATTCACCTTTGCTTTTTTGGCAAGGCCCTCACGCTCAATGTAAGCGTTTAAAGCACGCGTTAGCGCAGCGCGAAAACCCGCCAAGTGAGTACCGCCATCTCGCTGAGGGATATTATTGGTATAACTGAAAATATTCTCAGAAAAGGTGTCATTCCATTGCAGAGCAACCTCAACGCCTACACCGCCCTCAACGTCCTCTTGAAAGTGGAACGCACGGCTCATCGTAGTCTTGCCTTTGTTTAAATAATCGACAAAAGCGCTTAAACCACCATCGTAACAATAGGTTTCGGTTCTACCGGAACGCTCATCCGTTAGGACAATATTGACGCCGCTATTGAGAAAAGCCAGCTCTCTCAGGCGTTTAGCCAAAATCTCGAAATGAAATTCAATATTTGTGAACGTTTCTGGGGAGGGCTTAAAGCGCACGGACGTGCCCGTAGTGTCAGTCTCCCCAACAACCGCTAGCGGAGCATCGGGTACCCCATGGCGATAAATTTGCTCGTGTAACTTGCCTTGCCTACGAATTGTCAGCTGCAAGTGCTCCGAAAGAGCATTCACCACCGACACACCTACTCCGTGCAATCCGCCCGATACTTTATAGGTGTTGTCGTCGAACTTACCGCCCGCATGAAGCACGGTCATAATTACTTCGGCAGCAGAAACGCCCTCTTCATGGACTTCTGTGGGTATTCCACGGCCATCATCCGACACGGACACCGACTCATCAGGATGAATAACAATATCGATCTGGGAGCAGTGACCAGCCAAAGCTTCGTCAATCGAGTTATCGACAATCTCGAACACCATATGATGCAGCCCGGTGCCGTCATCGGTGTCCCCAATATACATACCTGGGCGCTTGCGAACGGCATCGAGCCCTTTTAACACTTTAATACTCGATGAATCGTATTCACCTTGTTGTGCCGTAACGTCGTTATCTGTCATCACTTATTCCATATCAAAGACCGAATCAATGGCGATTCAAGTCAAGGCTTTGATTGTACCCTGTTCCACGTGGAACATTTTAAACGCCCGTTCGGGCCAAAATCGAGCCACCTCGCCCGATTCCACCGCGGCAATAAACACCTGCCCGCCCTGCGACACTAATATTTCGCACACCTTTGCAGCGTGGTTTTCATCCAGCTCCGCTGTGATGTCGTCCACCAAATAAACCGGCGGAACGCCCTGGCTCTCAGCCAGAACAACACCTTGCGCCAACCGCAGAGCCGCTACTGCCAATTTGGCCTGACCCCTCGATAAATTGTCCGCGGCGGACCGACCGTCTAAACGCAGCCGCAAATCTGCCCGATGCGGTCCCAGCTGAGTAAATCCTCGCTGATGGTCAGATTCGGCGCTACCGACCAGCGCGTCAATCAACCGCTCCCGCTCATCCCAGCCCGACTTAAACACCAAGTCTATACTGAGAAGCGAGGGGCTCAAGCGGCCAGCCACATCCCTAAACGCGGCAGCAAGCCGAAGCGCCAAACGACGGCGCGCCTCAGTGAGTGCATCACCCGCACGCGCCAAATCCGCCAACCACGCATCATCGGAAGCTATGATACCACGCCTAAGGCCTGCATTTCTCTGCTTAAGCGTCCGCTGGTAGCGCCGCCATACCTCGAGAAACGATTGTTCCACGTGGAACAATGTGCCATCGAGGTAACGTCGGCGGTTGTCGGGGCCACCAAAAATCAGCTCCAATCCCTCAGTATCTAATAGAACCAGGGGCAGCAGCTCCGCCAGGGTCGATAGCGAGGCGACATTTTGACCGTTAAGCCTCAGCGTTGAATAGCCCGAACGGGTCCTCTCCATACCCATATGCTGAACCAGCCCGGCCTTTTCGACCTTCGCTGTAACCATACAGCTCTGCTGATCATGATGAATAACGGGTCGAAGAGAGTGGCTTCTAAAAGAGCGCCCCATTGCAAGAAGGTGGAGCGCCTCCAATACGCTGGTTTTACCGCTGCCGTTCAAACCAAAAAAAACGTTGCCCTGAGGGTGAAACTCAATGGTGTCCGACGTTAAATTGCGGACACCAGAGACACTCGCACTAATAATACGCACAAAACTCCGACCTACGGTGCGAAAGAAAGCAAATGAAAATAATGATTAAAGTCGCATAGGCATAACGACATACAGCGAATCGCCCGCCTCAGCCTCTTCAAGCAAAGCACTGCTTGCCGAATCCGCCAGCGATAACCGGACTTGCTTGCCGTCCAAAACCGATAAAACATCGAGCAAGTAACTAACATTGAAGCCAACTTCTAGATCGTCGCCCTGATACTCAACGGCGACCAACTCCTCTGCCTGCTCCTGTTCTGGGTTATTTGCCGTGATTTCGAGGGCATCGTTACTTAACTTCAGCCTCACGCCGCGATATTTCTCGTTGGACAAAATTGCCGTTCGAGTAAATGCCTGCTTAAGCTCCAGACGATCACCAATGACTGACTTATCAGGAGACTTAGGCAACACGCGCTCATACTCAGGGAACTTGCCGTCGACTAGCTTAGAGGTAAACGTATACTGAGCATTAGCAGCGCGCACATGATTATTGCCAATAACCAGCCGGATATTCTCGTCACCTTCTAGCAGACGTGATAACTCAAGCACGCCTTTACGAGGGATAATAACGGCAGCGTCGCCCGCATCGACCGCATCGGGAGACGTGCACAACGCCAAACGGTGGCCATCAGTGGCTACCATTCGCAAACGACCCGAGCGTATTTCCAGCAGCATACCGTTTAAATAGTAGCGGACATCTTGTTGCGCCATGGCAAAAGCCGTTCGCTCGATGAGTCGCTTAACCATTTTTTGGGGTAATTCGAGAGATAGTTCGCCCTGCCCCTCTTCAACAGATGGAAATTCAGACGCAGGCAAGGTCGACAGAGTGAATCGGCTACGTCCCGCTTTAACAGTGGCTTTCCCGGCCTCTACACTGAATTCTATATCAGAACCGTCCGGAAGCGATTTACAGATATCAACCAATTTTCTAGCAGGAACAGTAATATCGCCATCAACGCCAGATGCCGCCAAAGTAACTCTTCCCACAAGCTCTACTTCGAGATCTGTTCCTGTTAGGGAAAGCTGATTGCCCTCAAGACTCAACAAAACATTGGACAGGATAGGTAATGTTTGTCGACGCTCAACAACCCCCGCGACTAAATTGAGGGGTTTAATTAATGCGTCTCGAGAAATGCTAAATTTCATGGTTCACGTTGCTCCTGGCCAGACGGCTGCACCACCCTTCCTAAGCACCTTAGGTCGTTAGCGAGCGCAATAAATTCTTGTAGTCTTCGCGAATATCCGAATTCGTTTCGCGCAGCTCTTTAATCTTACGACATGCGTGCAGAACTGTCGTGTGGTCTCTGCCACCAAAACTATCACCAATTTCAGGCAAGCTATGGTTTGTTAGTTCTTTAGCAAGAGCCATAGCAACCTGCCGAGGACGAGCAATAGATCGGCTCCGTCGTTTCGACATTAAATCGGCGACCTTTATTTTATAGTATTCAGCCACAATTTTTTTCATGTTATCAAGGCTTATTTGCCTATCCTGCAACGCTAAAAGGTCTTTAAGGCTATCTTTAATTAAGTCTATATCGAACGGGCGGCCAGTGAAATGAGCGCTTGCGATGACTCGTTTTAATGCGCCCTCTAGCTCTCGAACGTTAGATCTGATCCGTTGCGCTATAAAAAACGCCGCCTCGGGCGATAAGTCTATATTCGACTGCTCAGCTTTCTTCATCAAAATAGCAACCCGCGTCTCCAGCTCGGGGGGCTCTACCGCAACCGTTAGGCCCCAGCCGAACCGCGACTTAAGTCGCTCTTCTAAGCCATCGATCTCTTTCGGATATCGGTCGCACGTCAGAATCATCTGCTGACCACCTTCAAGCAAGGCGTTAAACGTATGAAAAAACTCTTCTTGAGATCGATCTTTATTCGCAAAAAATTGAATATCGTCAATCAAGAGGGCATCGACGGAGCGGTAATAGCGCTTAAAATCACTGATAGCGTTGAGCTGCAGCGCTTTAACCATGTCAGCAACAAAACGTTCAGAATGGAGGTAAACGATTTTTGCTTGTGGGTTTTTCGCCAACATCGCGTTGCCGACAGCATGCATTAAGTGGGTCTTACCTAAACCAACGCCGCCGTAAAGAAACAGTGGGTTATACGAGTCACCAGGATGCTCAGCAACCTGCTGCGCTGCCGCCAACGCTAACTGATTGCTTTTGCCTTCAACGAAACTCTGAAAAGTGTAGCCTTCTACCAAGCTACTCTGATGGGCGGTAACCGGTGATGATGCCAGTCTTGTCGGCGGCTTTGCGAATGACTTGCTCGTAACTGGTGAAGTTGCAGGTTGTTGAATGTGCTGACGGGCCCTAGCCGCGATATCGGGAATGTCTGCAATCACGGGCGAAATACCAGCGCCGAAATCTCCGCGCGCTACTGTTATTGCGGGAGCAGGTGTAGCAGACGCAGGTGTCGTTTCTACGCTGTCGCCAACCACAATAGTTACTGATTGCGTGATATCGCCTGCGGTTTCTCGAAAAAAGCCGTCTATTAGCTCGCCGTACTTATTATCGACGAAATCACGAATAAAGCGGTTGGGTGCGGATAGAACAAGACCGTCATCAGTGCTCGCCACGCTCAAAGGGCGTATCCATGTATTAAATTGCTGCAGTGGGACGTCACCACGCAGACGGGTTAAACAGTATTGCCAGGCATCAGAGGGAATTGCTTTGATGGTCACTTTAAGACAGTCTCCGGTTTGCTTTAAACCCTCTTTCAGACAAAGGGGATTAACTTGTTGTTATTTGAGTGCGTAGTTATCCACAAATAACAAAATAATTCAAAATTTTTTTTGTTTATATTTTTCAGTGGCTTACAACAACACAGAACCCCTAAACCAAGATAAAACTCTGCGCAAGGCCCCAATTATTAACAGCTGTGCATAACCTGTTTATATCTCTTGTGTAAGCGGCTGACAAATAATAATATTTGTGATTCCCGCACAACCAAAAGATTTTTATTGGGGCTATCCCTGCAAGTGGTTACTAACATGCAGTTTTTTTTCGTCTTTGTGATAATTTTATTTATGGCGTCCAACCCCTTGTCAGGCTAGCCGCGAGTCACTATACTCCGCGCCCCTTTGTTTATCGATTTAACAGGTTGTCGTCATGAAGCGTACTTTCCAACCCAGTGTATTAAAACGTAAGCGTACCCACGGTTTTCGTGCACGCATGGCAACTAAAGGCGGTCGCAAGGTTATCGCTCGTCGTCGTGCTCGCGGTCGTCGCCAGCTCTCAGCCTGAGAACTCATGTCCTGCTGTCGCGCGTGACTGAAGCTGACCTTGGCAAAAACCTTGCAAACCGTCAGTCAGTCGTTCCCCAGACAGTCGCGACTGCTATCTAAAAAAGATTTCAGTCAAGTTTTTGACTGCAACACAAAAAGGGCGTCCAATCGGTACGCCCTTTTGCTTGCTCTTCCCTCTGAACAAAGCCATTCTCGTATTGGGCTAGTTATTGCCAAGAAAAATGTTAAGTTAGCCGTGGAACGCAATCGTATTAAGCGTTTAGTGCGGGAGCATTTTCGTTGTCATCCTCCGAGCTCACCTTACGATCTAGTTTTCTTGGCACGCCGTAATCTACATGAATTGAGCAATCACGATATACGCTCACAACTGCACGGGCTCTGGAAGAAACTAGAACCTAACGCTGGCGCCGCTACGCCATGAATAGAGTCATTGAGCATATTAACGTAGGCTTACAGCAATTTTTAATCAGATTGATTAAGTTATACCGCCTAATATTGAGTCCTTGGATTGGCCGATCTTGCCGTTTTGAGCCAACGTGTTCGCGCTACACGGAAGAAGCTATTGAACGTTTCGGTCCAATAAAAGGGACTTGGATGGGCGTAAAGCGCATTGGACGGTGTCATCCTTGGCATGAAGGCGGGTATGATCCGGTGCCAAAAAGCTGAGCCACACTCACTATCACCAACACTAGAATGATTTTTTATGGATATTCAGCGTTACCTGTTGATTGCTGCAAGTGCAGCCCTCGCCATTATACTCCTCGGAGAATGGACTGCTTTTAGAGCGGAGAATTCCCAAGTGGAAGACCGCGTGCGTTTAGCCCAACCACAGAGCGACAACTCCATACCTTCAGATACCATTGCACTCGAAAAGCAGGCATCATCTGATGCTGACGAGTTGCCCGACGTCACAGAGATCATTCAAAGTAATGAGCCTATGCCGCAGCAAGACAGTGCTTCGTCACTCATAACAGTGACTACTGACACGCTACAATTGGTTATAGACTTAGTGGGCGGTGATATTGTTGAAGCAGGGCTGCCACTCTTTCCAGACAATATCGAGAACCCAGACGTTCCATTTGTTATTCTCGAAAAAAATAATACGAGAACCTACGTCGCCCAAAGTGGTTTCGTCGGTCGTGACGGCATTGATACACCAGAGCGCGCAATTTATCGCAGCGATCAAATGGAATACCTGCAGGTAGGTAATCAGCCTCTTACAGTAACACTAACCACTATCGATACCCAGAAAGCAGTTGAAGTCACTAAGACGTTTACTTTTACGGCTAACAGCTACCTTGTAAATATTAGTTACGGCATCACAAACAACGGCAACGCACGCTGGGAAGCGGTCCCCTTTGCACAATTAAAGCGAGACAGCACATTGCCACCCGCAGCAGACACAAGCGGATTTGGTATGCAGCCATTTTTAGGCGCGGCAACGACAACCACAGAAGATCGATTTAAAAAATTCAGTTTCGGTGATATCGCCGACGAGCCATGGAAAAACAGTTACCAAGGCGGTTGGATCGCCATCATGCAACACTATTTTTTAAGTGCCTGGATACCCAGCGCAAACCAAAGCCACACTTATTCAACTCGCCAAACACAAGCTGGATTCAACATTGCCGGCTTCACTAGCTCACCCGTTATCGTTGATCCAGGTCAAACGGGTAGCTACTCAATGAATCTTTATGTAGGTCCAAAAGACCAATACACCCTTGCAGAAATATCTCCACACCTTGAACTGACCGTCGATTACGGTTGGCTTTGGTGGATTGCGCAGCCTTTATTCTGGCTACTAACAAAAATTCAATCCTTTGTTGGGAACTGGGGGGTTGCGATTATATTGCTGACCGTCTTTGTTAAGGGGGCATTCTTTAAGCTCTCTGCTGCTAGCTATCGATCGATGGCTAAAATGCGCAAAGTACAGCCGAAAATGCAAAGCATCCGAGAGGAATACGCCGACGACAAGCAAAAACAGTCACAAGCAATGATGGAGCTGTACAAAAAAGAAAAGATTAACCCAATGGGAGGCTGCCTACCCATTCTGATTCAAATGCCCGTGTTTATTGCCCTTTACTGGGTGCTAATGGAGTCGGTTGAATTACGGCAAGCACCCTTTGCGTTGTGGATTAACGACCTATCAGTGATGGATCCTTATTTTGTGTTGCCATTGATGATGGGTGCATCAATGTTCTTTATGCAAAAATTGAATCCACCGCCGCCCGATCCTATGCAAGCAAAAATCATGCAGTGGCTTCCCGTTATCTTCACCTTTTTCTTCCTCTGGTTCCCTGCGGGTCTTGTGTTGTATTGGGTCGTTAACAACCTGTTATCGATGACTCAGCAATTTATTATCACCCGCGCCATCGATAGAGAAGGGCTCAAGCACTAAAGAACAACTACCTAAGTCTATGAGCGACGTAACCACAAGCTTGGATACCGACACGATCGCAGCAATCGCCACTCCGTCTGGGAGCGGCGGTGTGGGTATTATTCGCCTGTCAGGTGTTAACGCGCTTTCAATCGGTCAAACCGTTAGTAACTCGTCCATCCTTACTCCTCGATACGCCACCTATACGCAATTCTATGCCAGAGACGGTGCCGCGATAGATAGCGGACTAATCCTCTACTTTCCCAACCCCCACTCGTTTACCGGTGAAGATGTGGTTGAACTACACGGACATGGGGGACAATTAATACTCAACATGATTTTGAGGCGGTGTTTGGAACTTGGTGCCCGAGAAGCGCGAGCTGGCGAGTTTTCAGAACGCGCGTTTTTGAATGAGAAACTAGATCTCATTCAAGCCGAAGCCATCGCTGACCTTATTAACGCACAAACAGAGAGCGCAGCTCGACAAGCGCAGGCATCTTTACAAGGTAAATTTTCAGAACATATAGACGGTATAGCTCGACAAATGGTTGCACTACGAATGTACGTTGAAGCAGCCATTGACTTCCCGGAAGAAGAAATAGATTTCCTCTCGGAGGGTAAGGTAGCGCACCAGTTGGCGACGTTGATTCAAGATGCCCACGCCCTGCGTAGTACCGCTGCGCAAGGTGCTATTTACCGGACTGGCGCTACTGTTGTTCTCGCCGGAAAACCCAATGCGGGCAAAAGCAGCCTTATGAACTACCTCGCGGGTGACGCCATCGCTATCGTGACAGATCAACCCGGCACCACGCGCGACGTTGTTAAAGAACACATCAATATTGACGGTGTGCCAATTTACCTAACTGATACCGCAGGTCTACGTGAAACCGATGATGCTATAGAGAAAGAGGGTGTTAGGCGTGCAAAACAAGCCATTACACAGGCCGACATAACGCTTCATCTTGTCGATGATACCGACATCGTTAATGCTGACTCACTCGACTTCACGCTTGAATTGAAGGGTCACTGCATTAAAGTCTTAACAAAAATAGACCTCAGCGGGCGAACACCTGGCGTGATCAATAAAGGGGAGCACTCTGATCATATCGACTCTCTCGTCGTAGGTATTTCCGCACAAACTGGCGAAGGCGTAGATACTCTAAAAGCCGTATTAATCGACGCCTTAGGCTTAAAGTCACCTGGTGAAACCCTTTTCAGCGCCCGAGAACGTCATATCAAAGCACTTAATCAAGCCATCGATACACTGGAAACCGCCCAAGATCAGTTTCTATCGTCTGGGGCTGGCGAGCTACTCGCCGAAGATTTGCGCCTCGCCCACAACTATCTTGGCGTAATTACTGGAAAAATGTCCAATGACGATCTGCTGGGAGAAATTTTTAGCTCTTTTTGTATAGGAAAGTAACACTCGGCCTTTGCGCGCCAATACAGACCTTATTCACAGCTCATACAAAGAGTTGACGCTGGTTATCCCCCTAATTAACAACTTACACACGAGTTTTCAGTTACTTGCTTTGTTGTTTACGTTGAAAAGCTTTAAATGCTCAAAAATAGAATAACCGCTGTGCACAACACAGCGTGAAAGCGTGTGGGGTTTTTTGTGGATAGATATTAGCGAAGTTAATAATCGACTTAACCACAAATCATCACCGTTCAATACAGGGACAGTTTATTGGTTATCAGGCAACTTCTACAGAGTAAAACTGATGCAATGACTACTGTTGGCGCGGTTATCCACTTTATTTATGGCCTCTAATAATAACTACATCTATATATCTAACTTACTCAAAGAAATATTAATTTATATTTAATAGGTTAATAAAAGAATTAATAACAACCACGCAAGCAGATCAGAAATACACTTACACGCCTGTCAAAGTACTGTTTGCGACTGCAGCGCTTAGACTTATACTAGCTGACCGAATTTGACCCATAATTTTTGGGTAACAGAAATATGAGTGAGTACCCGAGTCATTACGACGTCATTGTTATTGGTGGCGGTCATGCTGGGACTGAGGCAGCCCTGGCCTCAGCGCGCTCGGGTGCGCGCACGTTATTACTCACACACTCGATTGATACGCTCGGGCAGATGTCATGTAACCCCGCAATAGGTGGTATTGGTAAGAGCCACTTAGTGCGTGAAATTGATGCAATGGGCGGCGCTATGGCGCAAGCTACCGATCAGGCCGGCATTCAGTTTCGTGTGCTGAACGCCCGCAAAGGGCCCGCAGTAAGAGCAACGCGCGCTCAAGCCGATAGAGTTCTATACCGCAATGCCATCAGGCAAATACTGTTAAACCAGCCAGGTTTAGATATCTTTCAAGACTCTGTAGAAGACGTCTTAATTGAAGTTGAGCGCGTTACTGGCGCGCGCACTAAAACAGGCTTAAATTTTAGATCAACGGCAGTTGTACTGACCGCAGGCACTTTCTTGCGGGGTAAAATTCATGTGGGGTTGGAAAATACTGAAGGTGGACGTGCAGGTGATCCCGCCGCCATTGGTTTAGCCGATAGATTAAGAGAGATTTGTCCTCGTACGGGCCGTTTGAAAACGGGTACCCCTCCCCGCATTGATGCTCGTTCTGTCGATTTTTCAGTGATGGCTGAACAATGGGGTGATGAGCCCCGTCCAGTGATGTCTCTGCACGGCTCTCCCACAACACATCCCGAGCAACGTTGTTGCTGGATTACTCATACCAATGAGCAAACGCACGATATTATTAGAGATGGTCTAGATCGTTCGCCTTTATTTAGCGGTGTTATAGAAGGGACTGGGCCCCGTTATTGCCCGAGCATTGAAGACAAGATTCATCGATTTTCTGATAAGTTATCCCACCAAATATTTATTGAGCCTGAGGGTCTAACAACGACAGAGCTTTATCCTAACGGGATATCAACAAGCCTACCGTTTGATGTGCAGTTATCGTTGGTTCACTCAATCGTCGGACTGGAGAAGGCGCACATTACTCGCCCTGGTTACGCTATTGAGTACGATTATTTTGACCCAAGAGATTTAAAACATTCGTTAGAAACGCGCTCGATCAATGGTTTGTTCTTTGCGGGACAGATAAACGGTACAACGGGATATGAAGAGGCCGGGGCTCAAGGTCTTCTGGCGGGCTTAAATGCTGCTCGATTGAGTCGCGATGAAGCTGCCTGGGAACCTCGTCGAGACGAAGCTTACATTGGTGTTTTAGTTGACGATTTAGTGACTCTTGGTACTCAAGAGCCCTATCGAATGTTCACATCGCGCGCTGAATATCGCTTACTGCTTCGTGAGGATAACGCCGATCTTCGCTTAACGGCTAAAGCGCGAGATATGGGATTAATATCTGATCAACGCTGGGCGCAGTTTGAGCACCGGCGTGATGCAATTGATCGCGAAGTTGAACGTCTTGAACGAACGTATTTGCAGCCCAAAAGTGCGTCAGCGCAAGGGTTGGCCCTGAAATTAACGAAGCCATTAACGCGTGAATATTCCCTAGCCGATTTACTACGACGACCAGAGCTTAATTATTCTGATGTTGCGAAATTAGCTGGCGACACTGATGTTGACGACTCGCATGTTGCTGAGCAGGTCAGTACACAAATAAAATACGCAGGTTATATTGAGCGACAGCAAGACGAGGTCGATCGTTTGCATCGTCAAGAGGCAACGGCTATTCCGACAGATGTTAATTATGCAGCTGTCGACGGCTTGTCCAACGAGATACGTCAAAAACTCGAAGCAGCACGACCTGCAACCATCGCGCGAGCCGGCCGTATCTCGGGTGTAACTCCTGCTGCCCTGTCTCTCCTGTTAGTGCACTTAAAGAAGCGCGAGCGAACTCGTCGCGTTGCTAATGGTTGATCAGGAGCGAAAGATTCTTGAGCTGGGAATGCAAACCCTGTCGATTCCCTACACCACTGCTCAAATTGATGGCTTGATAGCTTATCTTGATCTAATGGATCGCTGGAACAAAGCGTACAATCTTACCGCTGTTCGTGGACGTGAGAACTGGGTAGTTCGGCATCTTCTGGATAGCTTGGCAGTTTTACCTTTGTTGGGAACACATTTGTCGAAGGCGCATAGTGTTATTGATGTGGGTACTGGTGCGGGGCTGCCGGGTATTCCTTTGGCGCTCATGCGACCCGATACATCGGTTGCACTGTTAGACAGTAATGGCAAAAAAACGCGATTTTTGTTCCAAGCAAAAATGCAGTTAGGTTTAACGAATATCACGATCGTGGAGTCTCGAGTCGAGCAATACCGTCCGACAGAACTTTACAGTGGAGTTCTGTCGCGCGCGTTTGCTTCACTGACAGACATGGTGCAAGTTTGTGAGCACTTACTTTCCCCTAACGGCAGTTTTTTTGCAATGAAAGCAGCGACGGTTGACGGTGAGATTATCGATATGAAGAAAGCGACGCATGATCGCTTCTCAGTGACTGCAATACACGATCTTGCTATACCTGGGCTCAATGAATCGCGATCGGTTGTAGAAGTGAAATTAACAAAGGACTTGCCATGAAAACAATCGCTGTCGCTAATCAAAAGGGTGGTGTAGGAAAAACCACAACGAGCGTTAATTTAGCCGCCAGTCTTGCAGCCATGGGGCGTTCAATTTTGTTAGTTGATCTCGATCCTCAGGGTAATGCGACCATGTCATCGGGCGTTGACAAACACTCGGTCGAATTCAGCAGTTACGAGCTTTTGGTTGAGCGAGCACCGCTTAATAAAGTGGCGGTTCCAGCCGCTGAGAATGGCTATCACATTGTGCCGGCGAATCGAGATTTAACGGCAGCTGAAGTGCAATTATTAGAGATGCCCGATCGAGAGAAGCAGTTGCAAAATGCCTTAGCCACAGGTTTCCAATACGATTTTGTTATTATCGATTGTCCGCCTTCATTAAGCATGCTCACGGTTAACGCACTTGTCGCCGCAGATTCTGTATTAATAACAATGCAATGCGAGTATTTTGCGTTAGAAGGTTTATCTGCGCTGTTGAATACTGTTCGACGTGTTGCTGAAACTATTAATACTAAGTTGGCGGTAGAGGGAATTTTGCGCACGATGTATGACCCGCGCAACACACTTACGGGCGAAGTATCTGCGCAATTACATAAACATTTTGGCGATCTGGTGTATCGTACCGTTATTCCTCGGAATATCCGTTTAGCTGAGGCGCCGAGCCATGGTCAACCAGCACTTTTCTACGACCGCTATTCAACAGGAGCGCGAGCTTACGCGGCATTGGCCGGGGAATTTGTTAAGCGTCAGACAGCCCGCTGATCTACTGATTAGGCGTACAAGGAGTCAGAGTGTCCACACGTAAGAAAAGACTGGCTAAAGATCTCGATCTACTTATCGGCATCTCTAAGG
>Ga0206129_10004652_pt1 | contig 14974 bp, 12 predicted proteins | sample Helgoland_Spring_8_FD_148616 | JGI IMG/M metagenome (GOLD analysis project Ga0206129, IMG submission 148616) | Pelagic subsurface seawater microbial communities from Kabeltonne, Helgoland, North Sea - Helgoland_Spring_Bloom_20160502_2 | ecosystem: Environmental > Aquatic > Marine > Epipelagic ...
AACTTACGCCTTAAATCAATCGCAGAATCTCCTGGTAAAGCCATACTGATGAGGATTGCAGAGTAGTGACTGTGCTCACAGGCATCTAAGGCACATTGCTCGTCTTTGGCACCCTCTACCTGCCAATCACTGAGAGCAAACATGTCAGTTAACTGTTTAATGATGTTGGGCTTGTCATCTACAACCAAGATACGGATGGTATTGTCAGTCGTATCTAGGACTTTAGAACCATCAGCCTTTTTGAAAATGTTAAAGTCAGAATCTCCACGCGGGGCAATTTTGTTCATCCGGTACAGACGGCGGCCGAGTGTACGGATTAATTTTAGGGCTACTTTCGGGTTTTTGGTTACAATGTCAGCAATACTTTCTTCAACATGCCTAACTTGGGCTACAGTTTTGGCCCGAATTGCCGCATCCCTTTTCATACCAAGGATCTCACTTAGTTCGCCAAAAATCGCTCCCTTCATGTCGATCTCGCTCAGCACTCTATTGTCACGAATCACTTCTAGAGTGCCACTTTCCAAAATGCAGAAACCTGTGCCAAGTTGTCCTTCAGGTAAGACAACCTCTCCTTCTTTATATTCTTGAAGTTTAATCATGTAGATCTTCCATACTTGGCAAAAAGAGCCCTCGAATCAATTCAATTATAGATAGGTAATAAAGGGGGAGAATAATTGGCAATAGAATGCGAATCGACAGTTCAACGAGTCCGTTTTAAAAAGCTTTCATGACGAATGAAACGGAAAAATTTGATTTTTTAATACTGGGTGGCGGAAGTGCTGGTTATGCTGCTGCTCGAACAGCCCATAACCTTGGTAAGCGAGTTGCAGTTGTCGATGGAGCTGCGGAACTTAGCGGCTTGTGCATTCTTCGGGGATGTATGCCTTCCAAAACTTTAATCTATTCCGCCGAAGTTCTTCATCTTGCTCAGCAGGGAGATGTTTTCGGGTTTAAGGGAGGTAATCCGGTAGCTGATATGCAAGCAATGCAACAACGCAAACGGGAAGTGATCCGGGAATTTTCCGAATATCGAAAAGAGCAGTTGGAGGATGGTAGGTTTTCGCTCTTTAAGGATTATGGACATTTTCTAGACCTAAATTCCGTTGAATTGTCAGATGGGAAAATTTTGCGGGCAGAAAAGATTTTAATCTCTACAGGATCAATCATCAAAACCCCGGACTTACCGGGCTTGCGTGGTTGTTCTTTCAAAACAAGCGACGATGTGCTGGATTTAAACTATTTGCCTGAAGAGTGCATTGTTCTTGGAGGCGGAGTGGTCGCCTGCGAACTTGCTCAATTTCTTGCTCGGGTCGGTTGTAGAGTCGTACAGTTACAGAGAAGTCCGTATGTTTTAAAAGACTTTGCTCAAGCATCTTCTAAGACTGTTGCAGAGGCCCTGCGAGACAATGGGATTAATTTAATGACAAATGTTTCGCTTAAATCCTTCGAAGATCGTCCGGGGGAAAGAGTCAGGGTGAATTTTGAGCATGAGGGAGAATCCAAAACCTTAGAAACCAAGTTTTTGTTCAATGCTCTCGGGCGCCAACCAGCAACGGCTAGCCTTGGAGTTGATAAGGTAGGTCTTGAACTTCGGTCAAGCGGACATTTAGTTGCCAATGAGTATCAACAAACCAATGTTTCCCACATCTACGCTGCTGGAGATTGCACTGGACCGCATGAGATCGTTCATGTGGCCATCAGGCAAGGAGAGACCGTGGCCAAGCATGCATTTGGACAGTCGGTAAATCCAATGACATATGATTCCTTGCTCACGGTGGTCTTTACTGATCCACAAATTGCCAGGGTCGGTCTTAGTCAGGAACAGATGACCAAGAGGGGCTGTTCTTATACATCTGCATCTTTCCCTTTTGATGATCATGGGAAATCTATCCTTATGGAGGCAAAGCGGGGGTATGTGGCTGTTCATGCAGACAAAAATACAGGGCGGATATTAGGGGCTGAATGTGCCTCCAGGGATGCTGGGGAACTCATTCATTCTATGTCTGTTGCCGTTGGGGTGGGCGCGACAGTCCATGATATGTTAAAGGCAGATTGGTATCATCCGACCTTATCCGAAATTTGGACTTATCCTTTGGAAGACTTGGCTGAGGAAATCACTCCTTCGAAAGCTGATTAGGAAAAAGGCCTTGGGGAAGGTAGATTAAGCCGTACGGCTTAATTAGTTTGGGTGAGTTGTCAGGAGTTCTGCAGGGCTGTAAAATCCAACCTTTTCCTTAATTTCGTTCCTTACTTGATTTACCTGCCACGGAAGAACTGGCTCGGATTTATTTCCGAATGAATTTCGAATGAATGTGAGTACAGCAGCCGCATCGTAGTCGTCTAACAAGCTTTCAAAAGGAGTCATGGGAACCAAGCCGGGATAATTCCTTCCCTTGACTTCAATCGGTCCCATCAATCCTTTAAGGGTAAGTTTGATCAGGCGTTTGTGGTCACCGTTTACCCAATTTGTATCAGCGAGGGGAGGGAAGCCAGAATCCGGCAAGCCAAGTCCATTTTCCTGATGGCAAGTACCGCAATAACCTTCCTTTTCGTAGATCTCAGCACCTTTGGTGTACAACCTGCCTTCCGCAAGGGAAAGATGTTCCGGTACTTTGATCCTGTGTTTTTCTTCAACAAAGGGCTCGTTGCTTTGTTCTAAAGCACTCTTGGCAAAATTTAGACTGCCTTCGTAATCCTTACCAATACCAGTTTTAATTACAGCGTTCACAATGGGGAGACCTTCTTTAGGCGATAAGTGAGAAGCTGATGTTGCAGCAGCTACACGTACCCGTCCGTGGCTATCTTGAGCTGCCTTCATAAGTAACTCCTGTTCATTTTCAAAGTTGAAGAAGTTATTTCGCAAAACTTGAACCGCAGCTGCACGCACACGGTAATCTTTGGAATCGAGTAATTCGATTAGAAGTTCTTTGTTTAATCGATCAACTCCCCAACTTACCCATAGTGCTTCAAGTTTAAGACGATCATCCTTTTGTTCGTTTGCCCATTTTTTTGCAGCTTGTGCGACATGATTTGGATGACGGGCGCGCAACTCTCTGCGAGTACGGTAGCGTGTACGAAGTTCGGGGAGGTTGAGGTTTTCCAAGAGCTCGGGAATGGATGCACCAACAATTTTGGCAGGGGTTACAAGAGGGCGCCCGGGGTAAGTAATTCGGTAGATGCGACCATGGGTATGATCCCGGTTTGGGTCCCGCGCATTATGCTGCATATGCCCAATCAGTGCATTGTGCCAGTCGACCACATATAGCGAACCATCAGGGGCAAACTCCAAGTCAACTGGTCGGAAGTTTGTATCAGTAGAATAGAGCAGGTCTTGTCGATACTTAGAGGTAAAGCCAGGGTCCTGATCAATTAATTGATGTTGTTTAATTCCAAGAAACCCAATGTTGTTATTGATAAGAATATCTCCTTGAACTTCTTCGGGGAAATGTCGGCTGGAAACAATTTCGATTCCTGAAGTCGGGCGGACTTTATTGGAGGTGAGTAGATCGGGTGCATTTAGGGCTGCTCCATACCTTGCTCTGACTGAACCAGGTTGCATCCATCCAACTTTAGATCCTGAGGTGAAAAGAAAAAATTCCTGACCAAAAGAATCCACAGCAATTCCCCACGGATTAGGGATATTTAGTTGGGCATGCCTGGTTAAGCTTTTGTTTTGTGGAGAGTAGCGGAAAAAACCACCGTTTGTACCACGAATCGCCCCAAATACGGTTTCCACATTACTGTGCAAAAAGATTCCCTCTCCCATAAGAATGGCACCGGAAGGATCAGCGCAGAAAGCAGATATTGCATGGTGGGTATCATGATCATCAAAACCACTCAGAATGACTTCTTTTTGGTCATAGCGGTCATCGCCGTCTGTATCCTTGAGTAATATAAGATTAGCTCCTTGCGAAACATAAACTCCGTCATGAGAAATTTCAAAGCCGATGGGAATATGCAAATCATCAGCAAAGTTCGTTTGTTTGTCCGCCACACCGTCATTGTTGGTATCTTCAAAAATGATTAATTTATCCTGTGGCTTGGGATCACCAATTTTGTAGTGCGGATAACTTGCCATAGTTGCCACCCATAACCTGCCTTGATTGTCGAAAGACATTTGCACCGGATTTGCCAGGTCAGGAAATCTTTTTTCATCCGCGAAAAGTTGTACTTTATAGCCGGGGGCTGTTTTTAGTTTGCTCACGACTTGTTCACCCGGAGTGTAACTCAATCTTCCGTGTTTTATATTATCGGAACGATAATTGGTTGCCACCTTTGGCAGTTTGATGGTTTTTCTGTCCTCCTCAGCAAGGTTAATGGACCCGTAATGAACGCCAGTACGATCCCAGTAAGATTTTCCGTCCCACTGGGTAATGGCCATACCGTAGATTTTTGAATTCACATCCAATCCTATTTGGTGAGCTTTGACGGATAATCGATGCCACTTCCCGACGCTTGGTAAATTGCCCAATCTTTTTCTACCTGCTGTTCCTTCAATGCCGTATGGTATAAGGTTTTGACCCCAGAAAGCCCGGTGTTCCCAATTTCCGTTATGAAATTGTAGCATGATTTGTTTGGGAGGATTTTTTGGATCTAAATAAACCCAGGCAAAAAATTCCTCTTCCCTGTCTGTTATGTGGTGAGGATGCCGGAATTGATCGACCACTACCTGACTGTTTCTCTTTCCTTGTCTTAATAAAGAGGCTTTGCCGGAAAGAACTGGTTCTGGGGCACCTACAAAATTCCACCCAGCAGATAAGCGGCTGTTGCCGGGTGCTTTGTCCTCGAAAAATAAACGGGTTCCCGATCCGATACTGGCTGCCCAAATTGCTCGGTCTCGAATTTCAGTAAACTGCCTAATTTTCTGCAATTCATAGGGGTAGTTTTTAGGACCGTGTGGATTATATCTTCTTCCGTAGACATGAACACCATTGGGGATTTTATAATCACTAAGCCAATAGAAGTTTTTATCCATCACTGCATTGTGGATAGCTTCCCGTTTATTTTTCTTAGGGTTGCCTTCGCCAAAAATTCGATCGCAAAGGAGATTGGCGAGCTTGCGGTTTCCCAAATCATTCAAAAGAGCACCATCTACGGTGTGTATGTCCTCCCCTTTGTACCATTGCAGCGAGGGTTTATAAGCATCCACAAAAGTAATACGCATTTTTTTGGCAATTTTCTGCATCGCATCGACATACAGTGCGAGGTTCTTATTTTGCGAGGCACCAGTGGTTACTCCCGGTGTGGGCTCAACTGCAGTAGGGGAGATCAAAGCAAAAAGAGGTTGGGATTGCCCATTGTAGCGCTGGCTAAGGCTATGTTTAAGGAAGGCAGTCAGTTCCTTTTTGAAAGCTTCCAGTCCGCTCGGTCCATCAAAGGAAGAATTGAATCCGAAAAATGCCAGGATTATATCAGTTCTTAATCGGGTTAGCCACTGATCAGGAGTTTCAAAAAAGCCTGAAGGCTTGGTAATAGCCTGGAATTTTGCTGGCACAAGATTTTTGGCTCCGGGGAAAGCGTATTGTTCTTCCTGTCCTCGGCCTGGGTGCGGACGAAAGCCTGGGGTGTTTCCTTCGTCACACATATTGCGAATTACCAATCGGTGGTGGGGGAAGCGCAATTGAACCTCGGTTTCAAAATGACCATAATGTACCATTCTTGATCCCATCCCAGCACCGATCATTGAAATACGATGTTCTTTTTGAAGAGCAATTTTTCCAGTCGAAGAATGTACGAGGAGAAAAAGACCTAATAATAGAGGCGAAAAAACTCGTCCGTTTGAATTTTGGAAGAATGTAGGCATGAAATAGAACATTTTTTTTAGAAGATAAGGGTAACAGTTTTTTCCAAATTAAGAAAGAAAGACAAGTTTCAATAGCCCGAATGAACGGAATTGGGACTACTTTAAAACTATGCAGTAAAGGGTGGCAGGCTCAGGCAGATAAGGTACAGCCACAACAAATTAGTTGCGACGCCCACCTAGTAAACCTAAGCGAAATGCCCAATACAGAAGGGTGAGTAGGGATGTGACAAAAGCAGCAACATAAGTCATGGCTGCAGCATTGAGAACTTTTCGGGCACCATCCAATTCTTTCTCGGTGACATATCCTCCTTTTTGCAGGCAGGCTATTGCCCGGCTGCTTGCATCAAATTCAACTGGCAGCGTAATTAAAGTAAATAAGGTCGTACACCCAAATAAAAGAACTCCAAGCCACGACAAAGAAGCCCCAGTGGCGGTTTGTACACCTCCTAGGAAGAAGGCGAGCATGATCACAATCATAGAAAGCCCGCCTCCAAGATTGGCAACAGGCACCCAGGCAGAACGAAAAGACAGCAATGTGTAGGATTTTGCATGCTGGATGGCATGGCCAACTTCATGAGCTGCTACTCCAAAGGCAGCCATGCTGTTCGAGTCGTGAACCGATTGGCTAAGTCGAAGCGTTTTGGTTCGGGGGTCATAATGATCGCTCAGTTCTCCAGGAACACGTTCGATGCTGACATCATTTATGTTGTTGTCCTGTAATATGTTGCGGGCAATGTCTGCACCGGTGAGTCGTGAACGGGTAGTAAACTTACTGTATTTACGAAAACGTCCCTTGGTGATGCTGGATGCATAAAAGCTGAGCCCCATACCAATCCCAATAACGAGAAGATAAACTGGATCAAAAATCATATTAAATTAGGGTTTCAGTTAAAAGCGTATCAAATATTTGAATCTGCCTAGACATCTTGATATCAAATCCTTTTGATTCTTCAAGCAAGAGTGCCCATTTGCAGGAAATTTTATTATGCTATCTTTTTCTCGACAGTCCAAGCGTCTGGAAGTACCGATAAGAATCTTATTCTATGATTGATTTTCAGTCCAATTCTAAAAAAGTCTACCTCGCAGTAGACTTGGGTGCAGAAAGCGGGAGAGTCCTAGCAGGTGAATTTGATGGAAACAAATTGCAACTTCAGGTCGTACATTCATTTCCCAATGGACCTGTAGCCCTGAATGGTTCGACTCACTGGAATACGGTTGGGTTGTATCAACAAATTGTTAATGGGCTTGCTACAGCCCAGGCGAGATATGGAACATCTCTTCAATCCATTGGAGTAGATAGTTGGGGGTTGGATTACGGTCATTTGGATAAAAAAGGAAATTTACTGGGCTTGCCCTATCATTACCGGGATGAACGTACCCATCCTATGCTTGATCAACTTTTTTCCATGGTTCCAAGAGAGGAGTGTTTTTCCCGTACTGGTATTCAGCCATTGCTTATAAACACGATTTTTCAATTGATGGCTGAAAAAGAGGCTAACCAATCATGCCTGGATGCCTCTCAAAACCTCCTTTTTACACCGGATCTGATTAATTTTTGGTTAACTGGAGAAAAAGGAAATGAAATTACCATGGCTAGTACCAGCCAGATGCTTAATCAATCTTCGCGAGCCTGGGACTTTGAACTGCTCGATCGTTTAAAACTGCCCACTCACATGCTCGGAGAGTTGTGGGAGCCCGGGCATTTAGTTGGAACGGTCAGGGGGGGAGCTCAGGACAAAATTCGCTGTCAAGATTTGCCCGTATTTACTGTTGGATCGCACGATACCGCCTCGGCGGTTGCTGGAGTTCCTGCTTCTAATGGATCTGACTTTGCCTACCTTAGTTCAGGAACCTGGTCGCTAATGGGCGTGGAGCTTGATCAACCGCTCTGCGATGCCGAGAGTGATCAGCTCGGTTTTACCAATGAATTCGGAGTCAGCCAAGATGTTCGTTACCTCAAAAATATCAGTGGGTTATGGATCGTTCAGGAATGCCGTCGACACTGGCAATCGGAAGGAGAGGAATTCGATTATGCTCAGCTAACCAGTATGGCTCGTGAAGCCCGTCCTTTTTCAGCAATTTTAGATGTGGATGATTCCGTATTTTCTACGATTGGTGAAATGCCTAGCAAAATTGCCGAGCGTTGTGTTGTTTCTGGGCAGGTTGCTCCCCAGTCCAAAAATGAAATCGTACGGACTTCCCTTGAGGGACTTGCCCTAAAATACCGGGAAGTACTCGAGAATTTGCGTCGGAAAACGGGTAAGTCTCTTGATCAATTACACATCGTAGGGGGAGGAACACAAAATGAATTGCTCAACCAAATGACTGCTGACGCTACAGGTTGTGAAGTGCTGGCTGGTCCCATCGAAGCGACTGGGGTAGGGAATGTGATCGTGCAAATGATAGCAGCGGGCGAATTAAGTTCCTTAGCTGATGCCAGGCAATTGATTGCCAACTCTTTCGAGCCGAAAAGATATGAGCCCAATCAAACGGCCCAGTGGAATGAGGCTTATGGAAGAATGCTTGAGATTCGAAGAAAGACTTTTTAGCCTTACTTTTCGTAGACCATCTGAAAGCCTTCGATCGCTGATTTAAGGAAATCGGCGCTCTTAGTATCCACTCCCTGCTTACACTTCATCGCCGCCACCATCACGGAGTGTGCACCTTTGAGTAAACTGTCGTACTTATCCGAGGATGATTTAATTCTTTGAGTGAGAAAATATTCGGCGATAATTTTTTGGATCTTGGAAGCATGATCTTCCTTAGCTGCAACCCAGCGGTTTAATTGATTGGCAGATTTTGCATCTTTTTTGCCAGCCAGATCAGAAATTTGATCAATCGCTTTGGCAATCGTAGTTTGATCCTCGAGCATCTGCGTAAAGCGGGCAGAATCGCCGTAAACACCACACGGCACTTGGCAATGGGACCATGCATATTGTTGGGTGAAAAGGGTGCAAATTAATGTAAGAAGTCGGAAGTTTAAGTTCATGTATTTATTAATACATGTTATTCTAATATTTTTCAAGTATCTCGGATGAGTTCCCAGCTATTTGTATTTTTTTACAGATGAAATAATAAAATTTAGTAATTAAGAATTACTTAGAAAATTTCATTTGATCATTTTCTTGAATGATTTTTATTGGTAACTAAATTTATCAAAAATATGATTGAATCGATTGATTACAAAAAAATTATTAAGTCTCTTGAGCAGAAACTTCCAAGTTTGCCACAAATCCTCGAGGATCTTGTTAAAAAACTTTCGGATCCAAATTCGAATTTAGATATTGTTGAAGAGTTGGTAGAGGTCGATCAATCCATCACCACACAAGTGTTACAAGTGGCGAATAAAGTTGAATTTACCGAACCAGGAGAAGAGCGCATTACCACCATTCACGACGCGTTGCACAAATTAGGCTTTGAGAATGCCAAGAAAATTGCCCTCAATGTATCGGTTCTTAAATTAATGAAATTGCCTAAATCTACTGTCAATTTCTGTTGCGAAGATTTGTGGCAACACAGCCTAGCTGTTGCCGTTGCTTCATCTGAAATCAGCAAGCTTGTTGGGTACGATAATCCAGACCAAGCCTATGCCTGTGGACTTATGCACGATATTGGCAAAATTGTGAAATTAAAATTTAATAAGAAAGATTTCGTCAAGGAATTGGCCTCTGCCAAACGCAAGAATATCGACCTTTATGATCTGGAAATAATGAGAAACCTCGTTCGGCATGACCTCGTGGGTGCTAAAATGATGCAAGCATGGAATATGCCTGAATCTTTGATTCTCCCAGTTCTTTGGCATCATGTTGAGGATCGTAGCTTAAGAGCGGAAGTCGATTCACCCGATCATCACCTGCTCATTGATATCGTATATTTCTCAAATTTTATTGTTCACAATCTTGGCATTGGCTTTAGCGGACATGGAATAACGAAAACCCCATCTGATAAATTCCTTAGATCCTTTGGACTATCCACAGAAGGCATTGAAGATTTAGCTGGGCAAATTCAACAAGCATTTGATGATGCCTGCCCCTCTTTACTCCTGTTGGATTAGGAAGTTAATTAACGGTTCCTGCAATAAATCGGGGAAGGCAGATTTAATTAGTTGTTTTCTTAAAGAGCTAAATTGATTATGGTCTTCACTCTTGGCCATTTGCGAGAGTAGCTCAGCTGGATAGAGCATCGGTCTTCTAAACCGAGGGTCGTGGGTTCGAATCCCACCTCTCGCGCCATTTAAAATTTACCGCAAACACCTGATTATTAGTGCTTTGCGTTATTGAAATTAGTGGTAAAGGTTGTTTTTCAAAAACTACTTCCAATGCATCTTGCTGAAGATTTTGGAATGGTTTTGAATAAAAATTGGCTACAAAGTGGCTACGGATTTCGCTGTGGTTTTTTTTGGGCAAATTAACTTTAAGTGACTTTTTGCAGATAATGTTATGACAGATTATTTATTTCTTAATTTCTAAATCTATAAAATAGGTGGGGGCATGGGGGGATCGTGATAGTTGGGGCATGATATTAAAGATCCATTTTCTCAAGTTTCAGCAATTAATGACAATTTGACAAATTGACAGAATGACAAAATGGAGGTGTTTAGTTTCTACGCACAATTTATTTTAAAAAATACTTAGTTTTTTCTAATTATTGGCCACGGAATGAGGTAGAGTGAAGGGGAACCAATCACTTTAGTGCAGTACTCGTAATGAAGAACAATTTCCATAAGACGCATTTTTATACCCCTTTCAAATTATGAAGCTTGAAAACCATCCTAGCCCCGTGTGGACTCGTTCTACTAGAAATATAGATCGCGATATAAGATTTAAGGGGCTAACTGCTAAAGACGCACAAGACCATGATCTATGCTTTGAGTGGGAGTTTAATCGAACGAAATACTTTTTGGACGAAGATTTCAGACTAAGGGTTAACCAAGGTAGAAAGGATCTACTTTCACTGATTAAAAAACTAGAGCGTTTAAAAACTCAGAAAAGGAAGTCAGAACTTATTTCGGCATGGGAGCAACGAGGGTATGACAATTTAATGTTTCAGGATTATTTTCCTTTTTATTCTAAGGATTGGCCAAGCAAACCCTATTTGTCAAAGCAGAGTAAGTTAAGACAGAAGTGGACTCGATCTCGATCTATTGGAAGAAGTTTACTCGAAAATCCATTAAGGGACAGATACCCAAGGTCTCCACAAAACTTAAATACAGAGCACCCAACCGAAGATCCTTATGTGGTTAATGGATACTGGGCAGAGGGGTATACAAGGGCACCTTTATCCAGTGTGCCTATCGAATTACACATTGGTGCGACTTGGAAAAAGGAAAACTTGGTTAGGGCAGTTGAGCACCATGCCAACGAAATCTTAGAACTGGTTAAGTTCAAAAAAGCAGAGCTAGAAAAAAAGGGTAATGTATTTGAAAAACCAATTCGGAGACACCCGATGCGAACTCTTAGGAAAAACCTAAAAATGTTAGGGTTATTGAGGTTGGAACTTTGTTGTGGGCATTCATGGGAACGAATGGAAAAGATCTACAATGAAAAAGATTCTGAGATGTCAGGAAGCTATTTTTCTTACGAAGATAAGAATGATTACATTAAGGAGCAAAAAAAGTTCTTAGAAAAATATCCTCTGAGATAGGGTTTGTTCCTCAAGTTCGCTTGGGATGAATTGCAGGGGGAATTTCCCCCGCGTGCTTTCTTAGCATTTTCTCAAGAACATTAGATCAATGAATACTCATGTATCTAATAAACCCTACGATGAAATGCCAGGTGGTCTAATGACTACAAGGGAACTCGCTAGTTTTTTGAAATTTAGCGAAAGACATATCCACAACATGGTGCGATCGCGGCGAATACCTCGCCTTAAATTAGGATCGGCCGTTCGTTTTGATCCAGTTGCGGTTATGAAAGCCCTAAAAAACTTTGAGGAGGCTGAGTTATGAGTAAGTCTGTTCAGGTCGGGCAATCATTTGAATATATTAAAGCTATTGAGACAGGTGGTATGTGCTTTGGTGAGTACGCGGTAATCCATCTACTCAGATTTGCTCATGTCGAGGGCATCGAATTGCATTGGTGTGTCCGTGCGAGAACTCAAAGTGCTGCATGGATAATAACTCAGCGTTCGGAATGTGAATGCAGTTACAGGGAAGAAATGAAGGAAAGCTTGGTCGATCAAGCTGTAACCAGAGGTCTTGCTTTCCAGTACTATGAAGAGGCCATGGAGAAATTTGAGCAGATCACAGAGGATGTAAAAAGTAGAAATTATAAGCTTCTACAAAATGTAAACCCAAGGAATCTGTCTGATCCGTTTGAATCAGAAGTTTTTAACAATTCCGAGACCCAATCTGAGGGGAGTGCACTTTAAATAAAAAAAACCGCCCTCATGGAGGACGGCATTTGCTATATGAAAAATTTAACTCAAATAAGTCCTGATTGCAATCTACAGCTTTCAGATCTTCACGACTATCCGCTTAACGGAATCCACCATCATCATATGAAACTTGCCCGCTATTTAGTGGGGCGGGGGATGACTCCTCAAAAGGCTTCGCAAATGATGTACGATAAGTTCAACGAAAGTCCAAGGCGTCGAGTTCTTGGGTCTAATGAGATCGAGAAAGCAGTGCTCAAGGCATCTCGGACAAGTCACAACTTAACCAGTAATGTCGGGGGAGGTTTTGTCACTCAGATGATTCCTCAGAAGACAACGCCTGAAAGCTTTTGGTGTACTTCAATGCAGTTACCATTTGAAAAGCCTAACAGGCGTGCGATTAATAATGCTGTGGGTGCAACCCCCATGACACAGTACGACTTTTGGGAGAGCTCACCTGTACGAGTGGATACTGCCTCATCATTTGAAATTGTTGAGATGTTGTTTTCTGAAAACGACCTCATCTGTTGTGGTAAGAAATCAACTTTTGATACCAACAGGCTATACGATTGGAGTTCCAGTAGGTTTAACTTTTCTCACATCTGTCCAAACCCAAATCGGGTGAGATATGGAACAAATATGGAAGGCAATTTGTCAGCCCATTGCAGGGATGCTACTGGCCAGCGAAGATATATCATTATCGAGTCCGACAACGACCTTAGCTTTGATTCAAAAGCGTCCATTATAAAATTCCTTCAGGTTGAAGCCGAAGCCTTTCTAAAGATGATCGTTCACTCAGCTGGAAAATCATTACACGCATGGTTTAATGCGTCCGAATGTGAGCACGAAAATTGGCGGTTTATAAACTTTGCCTGCCTGCTTGGTGCTGATTCTAGGATGTGGCTTCCTGAGCAATTTGCACGGATGCCCAATGCCATCAGGGAGGGTACAGACCTCGTACAAAAATGCATATATTTTGATCCCAATGAAAACTGAACATTTATCAAAAGTGAAGGACACCCTTTTGGCGGAGAATAATTTGTTCAAAGTCCACGAGCCAAATGATGAAAACAATTTTCCATCTGATTGTCTGCCACCAGTGCTCGGTGATTACTTTGAGGAACTTGCTGACAAATATGACATTTCGCAAGACTTGGCATGTCCGCTTGGACTAGGGGTAATCTCATCCTGCTTGGGCAGGGGGTTCTGTCTGAACACTTATCATCCCGACCCAACTTTTGGACTGCTGTACATGATTATCGGTACTCGGCCGGGCATAGGGAAGTCCGCAGTGCTGAAGAAAATGCTTGAGCCCTTACGTGAATATCAAGCTAACCGTAGAAGTGATTATAAAAATTCAATCAGGCGGAGACTAGAGGAGGAATCAAGTAGTGCTAATGTGAGCGAACGAGAAATCCGACAAGCCATAGGTAAATCTTTGCCCACTCTCATTACCGAGCATTCAACCTTGCAGGGCTTGGCTACTTCTTTGTCCCATAACAATGAGTATTTGAGCCTCATCAGTTCTGATGCTGCGGGGATTGTTGATGAGCTTAGGGGAAGCCGTTCAAAAGGTGCTTTTCAGGGAGAACTCCTCCTAAAAGGATATGGCGGTGACCCCTATGATTCCGTTCTTAAGGTTTCTGAAAATGAACAGCTTGAGTCGCCAAGACTCTCAGTGACTTTGGCATGTACATTACAAACATTAAACGAATTCGTTTCAGATCATAAAATCCGGGGAACAGGTTTACTTTCCCGATTTCTATTCTCCAGTCTCGATGACTCGCTCCCTGAGGTTTCTTTTGAGGATAAGACAGTCAGCGAAGTTTTGGAATCTAGATGGAGGAAACTAGTCCAATCCTTACTGAACCATTCTTGGAACATCGAAGGCAAATGCTTGCAGGTTATCATGACTGACGGTGCAAAGTATAGGTTTCAATCTTTTGAAAACAGCATTCGATCTAATATGGAAACCTACGAATCCCTATTCGGGTTACCTAACAGATGGACGGAGAATGCCCTAAGGTTGTGTCTAGTCCTACATGTCGCAGAGTTTGCCGAGCAATCTCATCTCAACCCTCTATGTGAAAACACCGCATGTAATGCGATTAAGATTATCGAATGGTTTATCGAACGGGAACTATGCCTATTTGACGGGATCACTCATGATAATGCAGAAGAGTTGTGGTCAAAGGTAGTGAGATTGCTTGAAAAAAAGGGGCCTATGTCTAGGCGAGTTCTTAGGCGATGTTGTAATAACCTTGGCCCTTCCGATGGGTTAATCAATAGATGGACTGATGAAGCACTTCTTGTAGCTTGGGAAGGGAATCAGGGACAAGCAGGTGCAAATTCGAAGATGATTGGACTCAAAGATGACCCAAGGTTACCAAGCTCTATTCCCAGTTGAACGACTAATTATGTTATTTGCCTTAATACTTTATAAATTAAAGTGGCAAAAACCTATTCAATACTGCAGATGTAGACCATATGCCGGATGATAATATTAAGATAAACAACATAGTAAGTTTCCTTTGGAAAATTGCAGAGCTACTGCGGGATGCCTGTAAGAAAAGTGAAAACCAAAATTTCATTCTTCCATTCACAGTTTTAAGAAGGCTCGACTATGCTCTTAAAGATACCAAGCAAAAGGTCTTGGAAATGGATCATAAGGTTTCCGAGGCTGGTCTTGAGAATAAACATCAGGGCTCTTAACTTGGATCATAGCGCCGATTGTTCTAATCGCCAGTTGCATTGGTGCGGTCTCGATCTTCAAGGCGGTCTACATCGAAAAACGCGATT
>Ga0206129_10004653_pt1 | contig 14974 bp, 9 predicted proteins | sample Helgoland_Spring_8_FD_148616 | JGI IMG/M metagenome (GOLD analysis project Ga0206129, IMG submission 148616) | Pelagic subsurface seawater microbial communities from Kabeltonne, Helgoland, North Sea - Helgoland_Spring_Bloom_20160502_2 | ecosystem: Environmental > Aquatic > Marine > Epipelagic ...
CTAATATTTAGTTCATATTCATTACATATCTCTGGAAATCTAACATTCATTCTATCGTTCTTTAAATTTATCATAATCTCTCCTACCAATCTCCATCTGTAATGTTTCTCACAACCGATAATACTGCATGATCTGGTTGCTCTTTAAGTTCTCTTAATAGTTCTCCAATCAATTGAGGCCGCGCTTTTACAATAGCAAGAAGGTCAGATGACACTTTCCCTGCCATAGCCAATAAAAGATCAGGGTCTTCATTTAAAACCTCAGCAAGAGCTATTATTTTGCCTTCTGAGGGTGGTGAAACGATATCTCGCTCTACTTTGCTCAAAAAGGCCGGCTCAACGCCTATAGTGATTGCAACTTGCCTGAGAGACTTTGATTTATCTTCAGCAACAAGCCCTTCTCTTTTTTCACGTATATATGATCCAAAACTATTCATGTGTACTGTGTACTACTTAGTACATGATATGTAAAGCTCTATTTCTAATAAGCTTTTTCTCACGATATATCGTTCAGAACCAGGTTTTTGTGAGTTGAATGGCCAACAGGTTGTGAGGATAAGAATTTCATTATCTGTATTTTGTGCAGATATAGCTAGCTCAGGTTTCTTAGTAATATCAGTTTTAGAAATAATGAACGTTTTCAGTGCTCTATCAGACATAATTAATTCAATTTTATCACCAATACTTAATTTAGACATGAACTGCATATGACTATCACGGTGCCCAGCAAGTATAATAGGTTTACGGTTTTTTGAGAACTGGGCACTATTAACGCGCCCAATTCCCCATGCCATAGCCTCACCTGAAGCATTGTTTAATATAACCCGTGAGATATTCAGCTTAGGGACAGTTAACTCTCCTATCATGTAAAAGTCTGCACTTCTCCATGGTTTTGATAACTTATTCGCCTTTAGTGACTCTTTCCAAGCTACTTCGAGATAATGCTGACCAATTATAGCTTTAATCGGCTGCATACTCGCTTTAGCTATTCCAATAAGACCAAGAACAACCAAACAACAACCAAGCGCCGTAAATAATTTACTATACATTTTTCTTACGTCCCACTGTTGATAAGGTAATTAGACCAAGCAACAAAGAAAGCAGCGCGAATACGATAGAGACCTTCCAATTCAATGAGGTTTGAGGAAGTTGTTGCATTTCAGTTTTTTGATCAAGGTTGGCAGATTTAAACCAATTGTTTCTAGACGATACATGTTGCAACTTCTGCGGTACGATTTGATTATAATTATAATCAAATTGCTTTGGGTCCCAACCATCTGGAATTGCTGCTTTTAATTTTGTTGAGCCTAATTCAACACCAACAGGTCGTGACGGTGTAATATCTACCGCAACCATCGAGGATAAACGTGAAACCAATCCATAACTTAATGCTGTTTGAAGTAACTTTCTGTCCATATGAGCTTTTTGATTTTCATTTGGATTTAAAGAAACCCTGTTACGTTCCAAGTTAGATATCTTTTCTCTAGCCCAAAGTTTTGCAATACCTACTTGTTTTGCACCCTGATCCAGTGGAACTTTAGCTACCCATTTCTGATTACCTATATTACCAGTGATTTGTGCTATGCCAGATGCATTCTTGCCTCTAATGGCAATAGACAACGGATCACCAACATATAAATCTGGTAATGGATTTGGATAAACTTCTGCCTTAAACCCCTTTGGCAATATAAGTTCTAAGTCAGTGATTGCAGGGTTTTCAATTTTATTGAACAGTTCTTCCATTCGAACAGATATCTCACTCATATCACCTATATGAATATGTGATCCTCTTCCTATTTCTGCCGCTCTAGTCATAAAGAAGCTATTTGGGGCTGATCCTATTCCAATCGTAAATAATCGAGAGGTTTTCAATTTGCTATTTATAAGAGAAAACAACTTAGTTTCTTCAGTTACAGCACCATCAGTTAAGAATATTAATTGCTTAAGTACCGATTTATTAGACCTAAAGTTATTAAGAGAAAATGATAATGCTGGATACATATCAGTACCATTCTCAGCAGATAGTCTACGTACATACCTGATTGCTTTATCGCGTTCTTTCGCAGTGGCTAGAACAGGAGTTCGTGCGTAACTTGAATAGCGATCATTCAGTTAAGAATATTAATTGCTTAAGTACCGATTTATTAGACCTAAAGTTATTAAGAGAAAATGATAATGCTGGATACATATCAGTACCATTCTCAGCAGATAGTCTACGTACATACCTTATGGCTTTATCGCGTTCTTTAGCAGTGGCTAAAACAGGAATGCGTGCGTAACTTGAATAGCGATCATTAAATAAGACTATATTGAATTTATCATTTGGTTTCAGTCTTTTAATGGCCATTTCTAATCCAATTTTAGATTGCTTCATTGGCTCACCTGACATAGAACCTGAAATATCTTGAATAAAGATAATCTCTCTGTCTGGTGCATATTTATTCTTGTTTGTAAGTGGAGGGTTTAAAGTTAAAAGAAGATGATCATACTCTCCCTTTGTCTCCTTAAACAAAGATGTCTGAGTGTCTTTGTCTTTTGCTGTCCATCTCAGCACGAAGTCTCTGTCACTTGATATAGGACTAGGTAAATTAATCCTATGATGTACATTTGAAAGCTTTTCTATATCAACCTTATGAAAAGCACTTTTAAGTGAATTGAGTTCAAATCCTGTGTTTAAATCAATTGAAATTTCTACAGGATTAAAAAGTTCCTCTTCTTCCAGAACCTTTACATCAATATTTTCATTATAATCTGAGTTAATTTCAGCATTAGAGAACCCAGCATTCCCAAATTTAATATTCTCTTCTATTGTTGGCAAATCAAACCTTGGAGCGCTTACGAGAGGCACTCTAAGCTCCCAAGAGCCGTCTTTTGGAAGTAACTTCGACTGGAATTCTATCTGAACGACTACAACCTCTCCTGGGCCAATATTAGCTATCTTGTTCGTAAAGAGATTTGGCTTTTGTTGTTCAATTAGTGAAGCTTTTTTGCCTTCAGCTTTAGCTTCTTCATATATAACCCTAGCTTCTAATTTTTCTTTAATAATACCTTCTATAAACCTTTCACCTATTCTTAGCTTCAGAGTATCTACGGCTGCATCCTCTCCAATTGGGAATACATAAACGCCTTCTGCCCAAGTCTTGCCTGTATTGATAAAGCGTTGACTGACGATTGTTCGACTTGATGAGCCTGCAACTGCAATTTTAATATCGGTTGAGAGTAGGATTGCAGAACTTAGCTCATTACCTGAACGCATCAGTAACTGCCCACTTTCAACATCCTCTAGGTTAATTGAAGGCTGTTTTGGGGAGTATTCTGCCCGTAAAGGACTAGTTAAAGACAAAATCATAAGGATGATTAGGGTAAATCCTATCACGGCATTCTTTAGTATGATCAATCCTGCACGGATTGGTGAGAAAAACTGTTTAGATGTTATTTGGTTTTCATAAAATTCAGAACGCTTGATAATTCCAAATGAAATCAAACTAAAACTGAGAAGAATGAAAGAAATGAGCATGATATATTCCTTAAAAAGCCCCAGTGGCATAAAAAATCCACTGGGGGAAAAGTCCTGAGTGTGAATGGGGAGAAATACACTCAGTGAGGCCATAAGCTCGTTTTGAACTTACTGAGTATCTATTTGGCACTAAGTTTTGCAGTGAGGTTTAAGGATATATGAAACAATTATGTTTAAATATGCAGAAATTATGAAAGTATTTTCACCAAAACAATCTGGTTGTTGAATATATAAATTTTACAAACTAGGATCAGTTTGAGTTGTTACTTTTCATTTTATAAGGGGCAAGATGGACCCAATTTTTTTATATCCAGAAGAAAACAAAGGTAAATACTACATTTCCATTGGTAAAAGTAATGATTATTTGAGTACTCCAGGTGGTAATTTAATCGAAAGCCACAATGAAGCATTAATTGAAAATTTAGTTTATGAATTACAAAAAAATGCAGAAGTAATCATTAATAAAGACAATGCACTAGAAGGGTTCCCGCTAGAAACTGTTAGTTTATATTCCTTACTCTGCACACAAATCGATTTTTGGAATGATCCAAACAGAAACATATCACTTGAAGAAGCAATTAATATAATTGAAAATGATCCAATCGCACATCTATCTGCTGGACCAGAACAAATAGATCAAATGCATCAATGGCGTTCTGCAACCATTATTTTGGAAGAAAATGGAATATCCTGGGGTTTATTGCAGTACATAGGCGGCGATAAGAGAGAAGTTGAAAAGTTAGCCAACATCATAATTTCTGATTTCAATAATTCTAGCTCATCAGAAAAAGCGGCGTTCATACAACTAAATCATATTATGCAATCTCCAGTATTTATTTGGGCATATATATATAAGAATTTATCTATTGATGCATTTGTTACCGCAACCACTCAGACAGCAAATTTTATAGTTGGTTTGGAAACACATGTAGATGATAAATTGGATGAAATAACACCAGAAGGGCTAAATGAAGATGAGAGAACAGATTTCTATCATGATAATTGGCAAAAAATATATAAAAAAGAAAAAATAAATTTTTACAATGAGTTTGAACAGTTAGTGCAATCCACACGAAAATTTATAAATTTATCACAAGAAAATGTCTCAGAATTTTTATGTGATGAAAGTATTTCTCATGAATTTAAAGCATCACTCAGAACGCCTTACCCTGATTATCCCAAACTCCAAAAAAATAAAACTGGGAAAGAAATTTACAAAATAGGCAATCAAGAATTTGGGTCAACGAAACAGATACACATCTTTTTTCAAGACATAGCATTAAAAGCAATTGCATCCCTTTTAAATACAAAAGGAGGTAAACTTGTAATTGGCATCCATGAAAAAAATAACAAAAAGAATGTAGTTGGAATAGATCGTGAAGGTTTTGAAAGTCATGATCACTATGAACGCCACTTAGTTGGTCTTATGACTAATGCTTTTGATACTGTTATTGTCTCAGAATTTATATCAACAAAAATACATTTGATAAAAGGTATCCATGTGTGTGTTGTTTCATGTGAAAAATATAATGGAAATGAATGTGTTTGGTTCAAAGATAAACTTTATGTCAGGACTGGACCGAGAGTTGACGAACTGAAAGGTAAAGAACAAGCAGATTTTATTCTTCAACGGCAAGATAACAAAGGTTAGAACCAATTATATTTTATTAAGTGTCAAATGTTTGGGTAACTACCAATAATATCTTTTATGAGGCAAATCTATTTCAATTAGAAAAAGTATTTAAATAAATAAATGGAAAAATTTGTTTTTTATGATTACGAAACCACTGGAATATCTCCAGAATACGATCAGCCTTTGCAATTTGCAGCCATTATTACAGATTTAGATTTTAATGAAATTGAAAGAGTAGATATTCGCTGCCAATTATCGCCACACATATTACCAGCGCCAATGGCTCTTCATGTAACTGGCGTTAATCCAAATCAGCTTCTTAACAATAACTTACCCACTGCATTTGAGTTTGCTATCCAAATCAGCTTCTTAACAATAACTTACCCACTGCATTTGAGTTTGCTCAGAAAATACAAGAGTTTACCCAAAAATGGGCGCCAGCAATTTGGATAGGATATAACACCATTAAGTTTGACGAGAACGTAATGAGACAAATGTTTTATCAAAATTTGCAGCCAAATATATTTGCCACTCAATTTTTTGATAATTCACGCCTTGATGTAATGAAAATGGTTTTTGCAATTTTTGCTGAAAATCTAGATATTCTAGAATGGCCGAGAAATGAAAAAGGCAAAATTAATTTTAAATTAGATCAACTAGCCCCTGCTAATGGTTTCAAGTCCCATAATGCCCATGATGCACTTGGAGACGTTGAAGCAACCATATTCATACTAAATATAATTAAAACAAAAGCGCCTGAGCTATATGGACAATTAATTGAAACTCGTAATAAAAGTTACAATCTGCGCCTACTATCCTCTTTTAAGCCAGTAGAAGTTACTTTTAGGTTTGGAGGAAATCTTCCTAAAACTTATACCGGGTGTCTTTGTAGCATTCCATCAAACAATAATAGAGTAGGTTTTTTTGATTTAGATCAGTCCGAACCAATGGATGTAATTCTTGGAGATAATGAGCTTATAGAAGCGGCAATGCAAAAAAGCCCCCAAAGAATACGCAATATTGCTATTAACCAAGCCGATACCATCAGACCTGCCAAGAATACAAATGCTGAATGGGATCATATATGTGCAGTTATCGAAGATAATATTGATTTTAGAAAGACTGTCTCAGAATGCATCATTGATCGTTATGAAAGTGACGAGGATGATGATCAAAAAACAATAGAACAGAAGATTTACGGTGGATTCTATTCTAATGAGGACAAATCTATTCTTGAACAGTTCCAATTAGCCTCTTGGGAAGAACGATTGAATTTATTATCTAGATTTTCAGACGAACGTTTGAAACAACTTGGTCGTAGATTAATTGCATTTAATGCACCTGAATTACTCACAACAAAGGAACAAGATGCATTTAATGCATATTTAAAAAATAAATGGGCTTCAGAAGAAGAAAAAACAGAATGGACAACAATAAAAAATGTTAAAAAACAACTAGATAAGTTAAGAGATGAAGGATGTGATGAAACTTTATTGAAAGAATTAAGCAGCTTTTATAAAAAAAGATTAGAAGGAAGATAAAGTAAAAAATTGAATTTTTTTGATCAGCAAGTATTCATGTGGCAACTTATCTTCTAGAAATTCAAACGTCCATTACTCTACCGCTTTAACAGGTTGGCCAATTTTTATGTGCATTGAAATTGAGCACTCAACTCACTTCACTCATTAATAAATAGAAAGAACCTTAACTAATTTTATTTTTTAACTCATTTCCAGCAAATACAATAGGAAGGATGTTTAAAAATCTCTACTCGGGCAATTGCATTTCAATAGTTTTCATAATTCGGTCAGTTTCAGACAGAATTATTAGGATATTTTGATAGTGTTTCACGTCCTCAAACATCAACTTATGTCCTTTACGATCTTTCAACCATTTTTGCGCAGGCTGATACCCACCTATACGAAACCCCCATGAAATTTCAGGAACATCGTCAAAATACTGTGTTTGATTGATCCAAAGCCGCCCTTCCTCAAAGTAAGGATTATCAACAACAATATCCCCCTCTCCCAAAAGAGGATAAGTCATAATATCGATGGTTTCCGACTCCATCAGGTGAAGTTTTCGCAAAGTCATTCCTTTTGCAGAAATATTCCAAAATTCATCTGGAGTAGAGGGCCATCGTATCCGGGGGAAATCGATCTTAAGCAAAGCGGCATAGGTCTCGCGGTATGCGGTACAGTTTAGCACGCCATAAATATAGTCAAAGACCTGAACCTCATTTGGCACTCCATGAATTGGGTGCTTTGCTAATGACTGAAGCTTGTTCCACAGCTTGGGTTCGTAATTTACCCTACGGTTCTGCTCGAGGTCCTGTTCAGATGGAGTAAGGTAAAGAGGAAATAATGTTGATTGTGTGCTACTCTCAGCACATTTTGTCTCCATTATCGTATTAACTACATAGAAATGATCAACCTCGGGGTTTTTATTGCTTCGAGCGGTGGCAATTGCAAAATTATTAGTCTGAATCATATGCCTCATTACTTCATTGCGGGGGTAGCACAGTAAACCGCGCGATCTCCCAGTATAGTAAGTCCAGCGAGTATCAAAAGGGCGATAGGCAATCTGGATCACCTTTTCTTTTGTAAGCTCACGGTTTAGATCATCTTGAGCCCACAAGACCCTCCAATCACGCACGTCTTTTCCGAGTTTGTACTTTTCTCGAGCCGCTTCAGGTTCTATCTTTGCAAAGTCCTGCAATCTTTGCCAAAGTTGATCTTTGTTTTTATCAATCGTTAAGCTGTCACGCGCCGTAACGATTCCCACCGAATTTATGAGCATCAGTGATCTCAGGGGAAAACCCAGTTCGTATTCTGCCTGTTTTGCGAAATCCCTCCATAAAAAAGGGTGTTGGGGAGCGGGACTTTTCAGCGGCTTGAATATAGTTTCAGTCAATCCATAATGTTGCAGTGCTCCATACTTTGATGCCCGCTCACCCCACAAATCGCCATGCATGACCTTGGCTAGCGTATCATTTCCAATCCTTTTACCCACTCCAACAAGAATTGATACGCCCTGTTGAATTTCAAATACGTTTTTGTCAGGTTTGCCGTTTGGTGTCTTCTCTTTCTTCTTTGAATTACCGTGAAGGTCTAGCAAATAAATGTGATCAAAGGTCTTAAGAAGGCTCCAACGCATGCCTCGAAAAGTTGGATTGTCTAGATAGCCGTTATTCGTGATAAATCCCAAAACACCTTTTCCACTTTTTTCGATTAAATGCGACGACATTCGAATAAATTTCACATAAAGATCATTTAGCCATTTTGGATTGCGCTCGTTAAGCTTTATCTCGCCTCCAGGCTCTTTCTTGTAATCGAGCATCAAATCAGCAATCCAGCCTTTAGAGACGCCGCCTTCTCCCAGATATGGCGGGTTGCCAATCACTACAGTGAAACGCTGCTTGAGCTTTATCAAATTTACAGCCTCTGCTTCACGCGCCAGCGCCACTACGGCAAACGCAAACGTTCCAGCGAAATCTTGAGCAGGCTCTAATGCATTTGTAAGATATATACGTGCACGTTCATTACTCTTAAAATGATAACCAGTCTCATAGAGTTTTAATCCAATTTTCATATGTGCGATTGCATATGGAGCCATCATGATTTCATAGCCATGTAGCCGTGGAAGCAGGTGTTTTGGCACATATTCGTTCCAAAGCTCCTTGATCTGAGCTTCTCGGCTGCCCTGAGCCTGCCATTTTGCGGTCATTGTTTTATAAATGCAATCAATCACCTCAACGGGAAAAGTACCTGTACCTGTAGCAGGATCAAGTATTTGAACAAAAGCCTGATCCGGAGAAGTGCCTTCTGGTATCTCTAAGCCGGATGTCCGTTCGGCCAACTCTGCCCAAGTAGTCGTATCGGCCAGTCCGTCTTCCAATCCAAATTCTGTCTGCAATTGCTCATCCACTGAACGAACTATGAAAGAAACAACTGGTTGAGGCGTATAAAAAACACCTCGGTCTTTCCTAATTTTACTATCATATTCTTGAAGGAAGCCTTCGAAGAAATGCATAACAGGGTCTTCTTTTTGATTGCGATCCCCAAAATCTCGCAAAACAGCTTCCATATTTGTATTATCAAGTAAATCAACAACTTCGTTAATACCCAATTCATCAAAATCTAGCCCTACACCACTATTTTGTGTGCGACCTCCTAAATTCAGAAATGTCTCCATTAAGTCTCTGAGAAATGGATTAGTAATTGGTATTTGTGAAATAGCTGCATCTGCCGTATTTTCTTTTGGGTTGATAATGCGAGCCGACAAGAGCCCATAGGCGATTGTCTGGGCATACATATCTGAAAAAGAATCTGTGTCGAGGTCTGAAATTAGGTTTTCTTTAAATACTGTCATAAGCTTATGGATAGGACCTTCCTCGCTCTCAACCAGTAGCAATTCACGCAATCTTGTACGGACTGCTAAAGCTAATTGTCCCAGTCGCTCAGCCATTTCTTTGGAACTTTGAATGACTTCGCGGTTTTTTAAGGTAAAGGCATCTCGCCATTGCGCTCTCCACGCGGCACTATCACTAGGATCGTCAGGCCATACCAGTTTTTCACGCAGCGTTTCTATGACATAATCAATTTTAAGCCCAGTATCATCGTCGTCCCAACCCAGGACTTTTAATATAGGAAGATCAGTTTTCTCTGGATTGGCGGCAAAATGCGCAAATGATATACTCTGTGTCCCAAGATTACCTGTTTGAGAAATCAATAAAAGATCGCTCTCATGCCATGACGCTCGGTCCCCTGAGTTGCTCGTTGATCGTTTCTTGAGTACCAACTTACTTAAAAGCCTGCGAAGCGCAACAACTGGCAGCTTACTATCATCAAAGCGTATGAAGAAAATGCCCCATGGCTGGTCTTTATCCAACGGTCTAAGGCGTCGTATTTCTAGAAACTTTGGCGCAGTCTTTTCATCTAAACCGAGTTCTGCGGCAGAATATTCGAATGTCATTTCTTCAAAATCGTCGGTTTCTATCGGCCAATCAAGCTCATCGCCCAGGTAATCAACTAATTCAGGAAAGTCGCTAATAGATTTAAATTTATTAGTTGCAGCAAAGCTCATTTGATTTCCTTAACATTAATTTATTTCCATCCACGCGAGAAGCTTTGGCTTAATGCCAACAGGCGCCTCTATTTTTTTCAGATAGCTATTTTTAATGTGTCTGCGAATTTTCTCTCGAATTTCAATAAGCGTATCTTGTTTATTCTTACATCTGCGAGGCTCTTTAATTGAACATTTGACCGAGTGGATTATTTCTGAAATTTCTTCAAAAATATTTCCATTTTCCATCTCATATAGATACCATTGGCATGGTCCATTTTCAATTTTAAAATCTTCCAAATCAACATCCCAAGCCGGTAACCTGTAACAGAAAAATACGCCTTTGCTTCCTTTCTTTGGCATTGCACGTCCACTGAATATACTACTTGGAAAAGTATCTAATCGTTCTCTTAAATTTGGAATATTTTTCAAGAGTTCTTGTAAATTAAGTTGTAAACTTTCTAGAAGTGATCGTTCGCCCTCATACCCCGCGTTGAACTCACGTAATGCCTCATATTCGTCTTCGGGTGTAAGCAGTTTTCTACCCTCAATTCCCATTGTTTCAGAAATTAAAAGTGTTTTACGAGTAACAGTACTATAAAGGCTAAGCAAAATGTTTAATTCATTTGGAGGCAAAAAGTTCCAAAAAGTTACTTTGCCACGATCCGTCTTCAAATTTGGATGATCTTTTATTAATTCCGATTCTACCTTTGGGTCCATCCGTCTGTCAACGCGTCCAATTCGTTGCATTAGTCTCACTGGATTCCAATGAATGTCATAGTTAATAAGACGAGTACTGTCTTGTAGGTTCAAGCCCTCAGAGAGTACATCCGTTGCAATCAATACTCTGATTTCTTTTAGCCCTTCTTCGACTAAACCAGAGGAACTACTAGAATTGTAGTACGGTGCAAATCTTCTTACGGCATCATATCTTTTACCATGAGTTCCCCCATCGATTCTTGCAATTCCATCAACACCATCCTCTTTCAAATATTTTTCTAAATAGCGTGCCGTGTCAGCAAATTCTGTAAATATAATAACTTTTTTTCCAATAAATTCTTTAGACCTTAACATTCTTTTAAGCTTATTAAGTTTATCATCTTTAGTGGGCTTAAATTTTCGAGTTTCTTTTAAAAACTTAACCAACTCATCAAGATCAAGAAAAGTCATTTTTATTATTGAAGGAATATCATATTCATGACGTTCTAATTTGTCCCACCAAGCCAATAATTCTTCAGGAAAAAGCTCTGGATCATCTTCCTCTTCCTCATCCCATAAATCTAATTGCTTCTGAGTTGTATAATTTAATAGGCTTTCATTTTGGGCTAACCAATTTGTTAATAAATCTTTCTCATAATCTGTTTCACAATGTTTTTTCAAAAAAGCTAATAGCTTCCTGAGCAATCTATCACATGAAGTTTCAAAAGCATAAACTGAACTTTCAAATCTTTTAAGAAACTGAGTTCTGATCAATGTAACAACATTTGTCAGCCTGCCACTTTTCATGGCATCAATATCAGCCGGATCACCAAGGTAAAACTCCAATGGATTGTAAACAACCAAACTGAAAAGCGGTGAGGAGCGACTAAATGCTTTTTCTATTAAATTTAATAAAGCACCATAAGTTTTAAAAATTGAGTACCCTGCAACTTGTGGCTTATCTCTTTGAGGAAAAGCTGCAGCCTCACCATATTCTTTTCTTTGGCTTTCTATTGCATATGCTCGGCTACGTTGGACAATCAGACTTTCAAAAATTTTATCCATAGATAATACGTCTGTTATTATTTTTGGGTTTTCCCCAATATTATTAGCGGCCTCCCCTAAACTATTTTTTAAATCTCTTTCTAATTTATTGACATGAGCACGAAGGTTATGAATTCCAATTGTCCGTGAAAAATGTGCATCGTCGCCACCAGTAAACAATTCAATCATGTGCCTTAGATCAACTAACCTGTTGTTAATTGGGGTTGCTGTAAGCATGAATAATTTTTTGTTTAAATTTCCTTTGTGTATCAGGTCCATAAACTTATAATATCTTGAACGCTTTACACCCGTTTCTGAATCTCCTTGACTACCTTGGTTTCTAAAATGGTGCGCCTCATCAACTATAATCACATCAGCAATTTCAGCTATTCGTTTAAATCTCTCAGGATATTCACCTTCTCTATTTAAATCTGTATGTGAAAAAACTGCTAAGTTAGAAAAGTCACTTCCAAACAATTCTGGCAACAACTCTTTTAACTTAGGGTCCCAAACACCTTCCTTTGCACCTTTTGGTGCAAATAAAACAACATGTTTTTTTTCACGAACCATTCGCTCAATTAGCATCAAGCCAACGAAAGTTTTTCCTAGTCCAACTCCATCACATAAAAAAGCGCCTCCAAAGCGGTTGGCTATCTTTATCAGAGACCAGTAGGCTTCTTTTTGGTATTGGTCCAAAATAGGAAACATAATTGAGTCATTTTCTTCCCAAACATTTGCAGATTCTTCTCTATCCCGAAATAACTCTCGTAATGAATGTGAATATATATCAAATGGTGTCCAAACTTGTGCATGACGGCTTATTATTCCCAATATATCATCTGAGATATCTACTGATTGTTCCCAATGTTCTTCATACCAATCTTGTAGTTGTGCAACCTCACCAGGGCTTTGCACTTGAACGTTGAGTTCTACATTTTGTAATAATCCAGGTTTTGTAAAATTACTGGAGCCTACCAAAGCTTTAGAGCCAACAACTTCTAATTTTGGATGAGTTATATATGCTTTGGCATGAAATTTAGATTTGTTATAAACCCTACATTCAATCTGGTCACTTTTTATGCCTTCGATAATTGCATCTACACCGTTGAGAAAGGGATTATCATCTTTCACATCCTCAAGATTGGCTTCGATTGTTTTTTCAGCGTTTAATTTTAGAGCTTCAAGAATAAGTTTTTTGGTTTTCCGAGTTGTCTCATCACCCATGAGAACTCTTATTTTGTTTAATTTTTGCCAATGACCATCAAGAGCAAGAAGCGCTCCCACTTCAAAATAACCAGTAGCGATATCAAAACTAGTCGATAATTCAGTCCATTCTTCAAGATATCTTAATCCTGTCCATCCTGAGATTGTATTATCGACAATAAAAAGATCACCACCAGATTTTTTCATTTTATAGACACTCCTACTAGACTTAAAATCTATTCATTTAGTTTTAATATCAAGGTGATATTTAGAATCGTGATTTTTATGCTATTAAAAACCTAATTCATATTTATATAAAGCACTACAACATATAAAAATGCTAAATACTTCAATTAAAAACCTTTTCTCGTTTCTGTTGAAACGCCTCTTCAACCAAACATAGTTGATTAAAGAGAGGTTCTGCTGATGAAGACTTATCCTTTGGTGGATAAAGATCATGAGGAAAAACACTTGGTACATAAGATTGGATACCATGCTTCTGTGCATGATAATCAGCTTTGAATATGTAATTGATGTAGTTTGAAAACGATTTATAGTAACTTTATTTGATCTAATTATAACCTTAAAAATGTTGTTAAGTAACTCGACTACGTCGAGTTCTCCAGTATGTCGCTACGCTCCATCCTGTCGAAGCTTTATTTTTTTAACTTAGTAGATTTAGTATTATTAAAATCATATCTCACCTTAAATATGGAATATTAAGATAACCTTAATTGCAATGATTGTGGTATTGTTTGAGGACACACTTCACCTTCCGCAAGGCGAGGTGTTCCCAAAAGCCTGTGTCCAGTGCCTTCGTCCACATTCCATTAGAGCAACCCTATAATAGGGACATTTAAGTGGTCAGCTTAAATGCGTAGGGGCGGTTGGCCGATCTCCCTTTACGCTCCGCTTCATTCCAACGGTATAACTGATCAGCCAATGGAACGACTTTGATCAATCATCGAGGGTTGCAGTGTAGCATTGCCCTCATCGTGGTGTGAATATTTCAACAGCCCGTCCACCTTATTGCTGATTAATCCTCCAAGTAACTTGAATGGGTCCTAACTGAGATTATCCACACTCTGCTTCATTCAAGTAGCTAGATTGTTCAACAGGTTTGACGTCCGATTATTTTATGTCTTGACCAGACACATTTATTTATAAGAAAAAACTGCCTGCATTTGATAAATCTCCAATTTTTTTCAAAAAAAGTATAAAACTTAATTAAACATTGATTGGTTATAATGGATGCTATGAAGTTAATACCTTTGGTATTAACTCTTAATCTTTATCAAGATTAAGAACTGCTAATCTGTATTAATGTAATTGTTATTAATGATGTTATCTTACTTTAATATGAATAATGGTTTAATTCATTATTTAGCATAAAAGAGATATTATTAATATCATAAGGGATAACCCTATTATACACTAAGTGTATGATTTGTCAAGGTTTTTATCCATTCAGAACCTTAAATTAGAGGCTTTTATCAAGCTAAAAAGCCCTTTTGATAGACCTTAGTCTACTTTTAAGTAGATATTGCGATTTAAATACTAAGATAAATACATTTATGTTCATTACTGACCATATTACTGACCATTATGCGCCTTATTGTAATGAACTGAAGTCTACTATATTCAACATAGTATAAGTATTAGATGATCAGTAGCGGATATAATATGAGATGAACACGCTGTCTCTCCGCCACTTACTGCCTAACTAGCAGTGGCATATCCCCGATAAGCATCTGATAATACTCAATCTTTTAGCATGGCATTTGTTATGCCCATTTGAGTACTGACCATTATGCA
>Ga0206129_10004656_pt1 | contig 14971 bp, 10 predicted proteins | sample Helgoland_Spring_8_FD_148616 | JGI IMG/M metagenome (GOLD analysis project Ga0206129, IMG submission 148616) | Pelagic subsurface seawater microbial communities from Kabeltonne, Helgoland, North Sea - Helgoland_Spring_Bloom_20160502_2 | ecosystem: Environmental > Aquatic > Marine > Epipelagic ...
TTTAAAACAGAGACATAGGCTTCAGCACCAGCCATAAAAATGTTTTGCTCAAAACTTTTTAAATTTTCTCTAGCTGAAAGTATAGACGATTTAGTTTGGCTTTTTAACCATTTTACTCTGCCGCCTTGATACAATGGTTTAGTAATCTGAAGCTGAACAGCTCTAGGGTTTCCACTAACATTTATACTGCCATCTGTTTGTGAAAAAGCGTTGCTACTTATTCTGGATGTATTTGTCTCGATTGATCCAAGCACACCAACTTGGAAATCTCCTTCTGAAACAACTTGAATATAATTTTCATCAATTTCTCTAACTTTTATGCGTTGAGCTTGAAGTTGAGGATTATTGTTATATACCGAGGACAATGCCTCAAGAAAAGTTTCAGAATTCCCCACCTGATATGAAACCAATGCAAATGAAAACACTAAAAGTGAAGTTATTACTCTAATTTTATTCATAAAGTTTTTAAGCTATTTGTGGGCTGAGACACTACTTCTTTTGAATTTAAGTTGTTAAAAATAAACCAAGAGATAATCAATGCTACAGCTGAAATAGCTGTGATATAAGATTTATTAAGTGTCATGATTAATTTACGCTTTAAAGTTTTAGATAGATTGACTGTTAAAGGGTTTAGGTTACACGTAAATGTTTACTATGTAAACATTAATATGATATAGAGCTACATAATATAGCGTAAATATATTATATTGTGATTTTTAGTACTTAAAGATATTTAATTTCTTATAAATCAGGGTTGACCCCTGCGTTGCTATTTGTAGGGTGCGCAGTTACCGTATTTATTTGAAGGGGTTTAGGTTTGAGTGATATTTTAGATCAATTACAGATCCGACGCGAAGAAGCAAAAATTGGCGGTGGAGCCAAGAGGATTAAAGCACAGCATAATAAAGGTAAATTAACTGCCCGTGAACGTCTTGAATTATTGCTTGACCCAGGTAGCTTTGAAGAATTCGATATGTTTGTGAAACATCGTTCTGTGAACTTTGGAATGGATAAAACCCATTTTCCAGGAGATGGTGTTGTAACTGGTTGGGGAACAATAAATGGTAGAAAGACATTTGTTTATGCACAAGACTTTACAGTATTTGGAGGCTCGCTATCTAAAACTCATGCTCAGAAAATTTGTAAAGTACAAGAAATGGCAATTAAAAATGGTGCTCCCATTATTGGACTTAATGATTCAGGAGGCGCTAGAATCCAAGAGGGAGTTGAAGCGCTAGCTGGTTACACGGATGTTTTCCAGAATAATATTTTAGCTTCAGGTGTTATACCGCAAATCTCAGTTATTATGGGACCAAGTGCAGGGGGCGCTGTCTATTCTCCAGCTTTAACTGATTTTATTTTTATGGTTCGTGATAGTTCATATATGTTTCTTACAGGACCAGACGTACTTAAAACTGTTACAAATGAAATTGTAACGGCTGAAGAGCTAGGAGGGGCTACAACCCATACAACAAAGTCTTCAGTGGCTGATGGAGCTTTTGATAATGATCTGGAAGCTCTTGCTGAGATAAGAAGGCTGTTTGATTTCTTACCACTTAACAATCGTTCTGGGTCACCAGTAAGAAAGTTTTTTGACAAACATGATCGAATTGATGAAAGTTTAGACACTATAGTTCCTGATAATGCGAATATTCCGTATGATATGCATGAGTTGGTTGAAAAAATTGCAGATGAAGGTGATTTTTTTGAGATCCAACGTGATTTTGCCAAAAATATTTTATGCGGATTTATACGCCTTGAAGGACAGACAGTTGGAGTTGTAGCTAATCAGCCGATGGTTCTTGCGGGTTGTTTAGATAGCGATGCATCCCGAAAAGCAGCGCGCCATGTACGTTTTTGTGATGCTTTTGAGATACCAATTTTAACCTTAGTTGATGTCCCTGGTTTCTTACCAGGAACAAGCCAAGAGTTTGGAGGTTCTATTAAGCATGGAGCTAAATTGTTATACGCCTTTGGTGAAGCAACTGTTCCTAAGGTTACTGTGATAACTCGAAAAGCTTATGGAGGCGCATACTGTGTTATGGCTCCAAAGCATTTACGAGGTGATATAAATTATGCTTGGCCTACAGCACAAATAGCTGTGATGGGGGCTAAGGGTGCTGTAGAAATCTTATATCGTAGTGATTTGGATGATAACAACAAAATAAAAAAGCACATAGATGATTATGAACAGAAGTTTTTGAATCCGTTTCGTGCTGCAGAATTGGGTTATATTGATGAGGTAATTCAGCCACATTCTACTAGAAAACGAGTTAACAGAGCGTTTGCTTTACTAAAGGATAAAGAATTAAAAAATCCTTGGAAAAAACATGGAAACTTACCTCTTTAAATATATTTTAAAATCATCAAATTCATTAAAATTATAATGACCTAATTGGAAGTTAAATAAATGATAAAAAAAATCCTTATAGCAAATCGCGGTGAAATTGCCTGTAGAGTGATAAAGACTGCAAAAAAAATGGGAATAAAAACTGTTTCTGTTTATTCCGATGCTGATAAAAATGCTCTACATGTCAATATGGCAGATGAAAACTTCTATATCGGTGCATCGCCAGTAAATCAGTCTTATTTAGTTATTGATAAAATCCTAAAAGCAATAAAAGATACAGGTTCAGATGCTGTACACCCTGGGTACGGGTTTTTATCTGAAAATGCAGAATTTGCTAGGAAGCTAGAAGAGATAGGAGTCACATTTATTGGCCCCAATGCGCATGCTATTATATCTATGGGTGATAAAATTACTTCGAAGAAAATAGCAATTGATGCAGGAGTTTCATGTGTACCTGGACATATGGGATTAATAGAAAGCGCTGATGAAGCAATCAAGATATCACATAAAATTGGATACCCTGTGATGATTAAAGCATCGGCCGGTGGTGGTGGAAAAGGTATGAGAATAGCTTGGACTGATGAAGAGGCCCGTGAGGGATATCAGTCATCAAAAAATGAAGCAGCCAATAGCTTTGGTGATGACAGGATTTTTATAGAAAAATTTATTGAACAACCAAGACATATTGAAATTCAAGTATTAGGTGATAAACACGGAAATATAATTTACTTAGGGGAAAGAGAATGTTCAATACAGCGTAGAAATCAAAAAGTTATTGAAGAAGCGCCTTCCTCATTTTTAGATGAAAAAACAAGAAATGCTATGGGAATAGAATCTGTGGCATTGGCAAAAAAAGTAAATTACGATTCTGCCGGCACTGTTGAATTTATAGTTGATAAAGATAAAAACTTTTATTTTTTAGAAATGAATACAAGGTTGCAGGTTGAGCATCCTGTGACCGAACTTATTACTGGTGTAGACCTTGTTGAACAAATGATAAAGTCTGCTAATGGGGATATTCTCTCTATTTCTCAGGAAAGTGTAAAATTAAATGGATGGGCTCTAGAGTCGCGTATATACGCGGAAGATCCTTATAGAAACTTTTTACCTTCAATAGGAAGAATTAAAAGATATCGCCCACCCTCTGAAGGTATATGGAAAGATCATGTAATCCGAAATGATACGGGTGTGTTCGAAGGGGGAGAAATTTCTATGTATTATGACCCCATGATTGCTAAACTTTGTACATGGGGTGAAAATAGAGATATTGCTATCAACACTATGAAAGATGCTTTGGATGTTTTTGAATTAGATGGAATTGGCCATAATATACCATTTCTGCAAGCGGTTTATGACCATGATCGTTTCAAAAGTGGTAATATAACTACAGCATTTATTTCTGAAGAGTATCCAGATGGCTTTAGCGGTGCAGAAGTTAATAATCAACATACAAGACGAATAGCTGCTATTTGTGCACTTATGCATGATATTACTGAACATCGCGCTGCTGATATTTCTGGGGCTTTACCTAATCATGAACGTCATGTACCTGACTTATGGTCTGTTGAAATAGGTGGAGCGCATTATGCAGCTGATATAAATGGAGAAGAAGGTTTAAGAAATATCTCAATAAAAGATCCCGATGGTGGTCTTGATACATTAGATATGGAAGTCTTAACCAGCTGGAAGCCTGGTCAACAACTTGTGAAAGCATTTATTGATAATTCTCGATTTAATTTTAGAGCAAAAAAAATATCTGAGGGCTATAAAGTTTGGCACCGTGGTTGTGAATTTAAAGTTTCGGTTCGAACACCGAGGGGTGCGGAACTTTCAAAATTTATGTTAGAAAAAATTGATCCTGATACATCGAACTTACTTTTATGCCCTATGCCCGGTGTTATAGTCTCGGTCTTAGTTGAAGAGGGACAGGAAATACAAGATGGTCAAGCTTTGGCAATTGTTGAAGCCATGAAAATGGAAAATACTTTACGCGCTGAAAAGCAAGGAATAGTTGCTAAGTTGAATGCAAAGGTAGGTGATAACCTTGCTGTTGATGATGTGATCATGGAATTTGAAACTGAATAGATTGAGAATCAAATATACATTTATCAAATAGTTATGTAGCAATATGAGTAAAATAGATGAAAGTTATAATTTAAAACCCTTTAAGCCACCAATATGGCTTTCTTCATCATTGGTGCAGACTTCACTGGCCTCATTCAAATATAGAAAACGTGGCAATAACAAAATGTTGAAAGCTGCAGAAACTATAATCTTAAATTGTGAAGATAACGTTAGATTAAAAGGTAGTTACTCAAGAAGTAAGCAAAATAAATCTTTGGTGATTTTTCTTCATGGATGGGAGGGATCGCAAGACAGTAGCTATGTTGTATCATGCGGTAATTATTTGTTCAATAGAGGTTCATCTATTTTTCGTTTAAATTATAGAGATCATGGAGAAACTCATAATTTAAATTCCGGTATTTTTCTATCTACCAATTTTAATGAGGTATTTGATGCTGTTAAACAAGCTGTAGCTCTTGCGGGAGGAATACCAACCTATATTGTTGGATTCTCTCTTGGCGGTAATTTTAGCCTCAGAATAGCAAGGAGTCTTCGTGACTTATCTATTAAAAACCTTAAGCATATATTTGCGATAAGTCCTGTTGTTGATCCATGGTCTGCTGCCCCATTAGTAGACAATAACTACTTTTATAAAAGGTATTTTTTAAAAAAGTGGAAAAAATCTTTAATAAAAAAACAAAAGTTTTATCCCAATTTATATGATTTCAATGATATTATTTCTGAAAATTCTGTAATGTTGATGACTGAAAAAATCATGGCTCAATATACTGAATTTCCAGATTTAAAAACTTACTTTGATGCTTACCGAGTAGACGCCCATGATTTAAGAACTTGTCCTATTCCTATCAGTATAATTACTGCTTTAGATGATGGAATAATACCTGCAAAAGATATACAAAGACTTGAACTAAATAGTAATGCAAAACGTATTATAACTAGTCGTGGAGGACATAATGGTTTTTTTCAAAGCTTGACGGGACCTACATGGTATGATGAGTACATAAAACACATTATGAATGGATAAAAAATGAAGTATATTTTTTTTGGATTTTCTTTATTTGTCTTAAGCTTTTTTTTACTAGGTTTGAAGTCTCAGAAGGGCGAAGCAATTGGCTTAATAAATGGAAAACTTGCCAGTTTAAAGTCTTCACCTAATGGCGCCTCTTCAGAGGTTAACACACAGCCAGAAAAAAAAGTTAAACCAATTAAGGGTACTCTTGATGAAATAAAGAAAGCTTTAACCAATACTGGTGGCACCATAACTTCGGAAACAGAAAGTTATTTATCAGCAACTTACATGTCAAAAATATTCAAGTTTGTTGATGATGTTGAGCTTAGAAAAAGTGATGTTAGGACTTGGGAGATTCGATCTTCATCAAGAGTTGGGTATTCTGACAGAGGTGTAAACCGAAAAAGGATAGAAACAATCAGAAATTACCTTAGTCAATCTGTTCAAAAATAATTTTTAACTAATATAAAAATCAGAGATATTCATGCCATCACGTTATAATGAACCCCCCAGAAAAATAAATTATGATAAAGTCAAAGGTTTGGTTGAAGAGCTATTGGTAGCTCTTGGAGAGGATCCAAAAAGAGAAGGCCTTAAAGAAACGCCAAGAAGAATAGCTGATTTTTGGCAAGAGTTTGTTGAGTATGATGCTGGTAAGTTAAATACAACATTTAGTGCAGTTAAGCATAATCAAATGGTCGCCGTCACAGGAATGAAAGTATGGTCAATGTGTGAACACCATATGTTGCCATTCTGGTGCAATATATCGATTGCTTATATTGCTGATGATAAAGTTTTAGGTCTATCTAAATTTGCACGTATAGCGCACAAGCACGCTCACAAACTTACATTACAAGAACAATTAGTCTCTGATATAGCCAACCACGTTAAAGTAATTTTAGGCACTGATGATGTAGCAGTTATGGCTAAAGGAGAACATTTATGTATGAGCATGCGCGGAATTAAAACCCCGCATTTAATGATTAGTTCGGCTCTCTCGGGTAAATTCCATCAGACTGAACAAAGAGCTGAATTTTTACGATTGGTAGATTAAATATTACGATCCCTGGCTTAGCCGCATATTCATAACTTCAAGAACTTCTAATGCAGCTTCAGGTATGTTTGTACCTGGTGGAAATACTGCTTTTGCTCCCATTTCTTTAAGAATAATAATATCTTCAGGTGGTATAACTCCACCTACAATAATCATTATATTGTCACTGCCGTTATCACTAAGTTCAGATTTTAGACTTGGAATTAAATTAAGATGCCCTGCTGCTAATGAGCTAGCTGCAATTATGTCGACTTCATTTTTTATTCCCATCTGTGCTGCTTCTTTTGGTGACTGAAATAATGGTCCAATGATAACGTCAAAACCAATATCTTGAAAAGCTGTGGCCACAACTTTTTGTCCTCTATCGTGTCCATCTTGTCCCATTTTAGCGATAAGTATTCGAGGGGCTCTTCCTTCAAGTTCTTTAAACACTTTAACTCGATTAATTGCTTGATTTAAATTTTCACAGTTTTTGTCAAATGTATTTGAATAAATATTTTTAACCCCAGTGGGAATGGCTTGATATCGACCCCATACTTTTTCTAAAGCATATGATATTTCACCAACTGTAGCTTTAGCGCGAGCAGCTTTTACAGCTAAATCCAGTAAATTACCCTCACCAGTTTTAGCTGATTGAGTTAGTGCATCAAGAGTTTTAAGCGTTATATTTATGTTCCTATCAGCTTTAAGTTGCTTGAGCCGCCTTAATTGACCTTCTCTAACCTTTTTATTATCAACTTTTAAAATAGGAATGTCATTTTTTTCTGTTGAATGATATTTATTTACGCCAACAACGGTTTGAGACTTACTATCAATTCGTGCCTGTGTTTTAGTGGCTGATTCTTCTATTCTGAGCTTTGGTATACCAGCTTCTATAGCTGCTGCCATTCCTCCTATTGATTCTATTTCGTTAATATGAATGAGAGCTCTTTTAGCTAAATCGCTAGTAAGCTTTTCAACATAATAGCTTCCACCCCAAGGATCTATCTGATCACAATGTTTACCTTCAGTTTGAAGAAATATTTGGGTATTTCTAGCTATTCTAGCTGAAAAGTCAGTAGGTAAAGCTAAAGCTTCATCCAATGAATTTGTATGTAAACTTTGGGTGTGTCCATCTACTGCTGCCATAGCCTCTATGTGAGTCCTTCCCACGTTATTAAAAACATCTTGTGCTGTTAGTGACCACCCTGATGTTTGGCAGTGGGTTCGTAACATTGATGATTTCGGGTTTTTAGGATTGAAAGGCTTTAATAGTTTTGCCCAGAGTAGCCGCGCAGCGCGTAGTTTAGCAACTTCCATGAAATAGTTCATTCCAATAGCCCAAAAAAAAGATAATCGCGGTGCAAATGTATCAATGTCCATGCCAGCCGCTACTCCAGTTCTAATGTATTCTAAACCATCTGCTAAGGTATATCCCAACTCAATATCAGCTGATGCTCCAGCCTCCTGCATGTGATAGCCAGAAATAGAAATGGAATTAAATTTTGGCATATTTTGAGATGTGTGTTTGAAGATATCAGATATAATGCGCATACTGGGTTTAGGTGGGTATATATATGTATTTCTTACCATGAACTCTTTTAATATGTCATTTTGAATTGTTCCGGTGAGTAATTTTTGAGATATACCTTTCTCTTCTGCCGCTGCTATATATAAAGCAAGAATAGGTAAAACTGCACCATTCATTGTCATAGAGACTGACATTTTATCCAACGGGATTTTATCAAATAAAATTCGCATATCATAGATTGAGTCTATTGCTACACCTGCCATGCCTACATCACTCAATACCCTGGGATGGTCTGAGTCATACCCCCTATGGGTTGCTAGATCGAAAGCAACTGATAAGCCTTTTTGTCCCGCTGATAGATTACGTCTATAAAAAGCATTGGAATCCTCGGCTGTAGAAAAGCCAGCATATTGGCGAATAGTCCAGGGTCTCTGTATATACATTGTGGGGTAGGGGCCCCGCATATAAGGGGAAATACCAGGTAATCCATCAAGATGTTTAATATCTTCTAAGTCTTCCTTTTTATATGCCCTTTTTATTTCAATACCTTCTGGAGCCACCCAAGCAATGTTATCTGAATTTTCAACATCAGGAGTATTAATTTTTATTTTAGTAAAATCAGGTGTAATGCTAAAGACTCCTTATTTCTGGATTTGGAAGCGTATCATCTGCATGAAGTGTTACCCCCAATATTGGTTCATTTTTCAATTTTCTTTTATTTGAGGCGTTTTTTATTCTAATTTGAAACTCACTTAAATTTTGAATACCTCCTTCACTTTCTATGGTTTGAAATTCACTCCAAGCCTTATCAACTAATGCATGTGTCATACGTTCATGAAAATAACTTCCATGCGCAGGGTCATTAACTATGCCCAAATGACTTTCCTCCATCATCATAAGTTGCATATTTCTAGAAATTCTGTGCCCCATTTTGGTAGGTAGTCCAATTGGGTCTGTGAATGGTAGTGTTGTGATGAAATCGGCTCCACCAATTATGGCCCCAAAACCAGCGCTCATAACACGAAGCATATTTGTCCAAGGGTCAATTTTTTGCATCATTCGACTAGATGTATTTGAATGTATAGTTATGGCAGCATCTTTGATTCCAAATTCTTTTGTTATATTTGAGTAGATCTCTCGAGCAGCTCTAAGCTTTGCAATACTTAAGTGCGCATCCTGATTTGTACAAAACTCTACATTTAGATGTTTGGATATTTCTTCCCCAAAAGTACGATAACAATAGGCCACTGAGGAAGCAAAATGTGCTAACTCCTGAGCTTCAGTTCCGCCATTATTGTGAACTTTGCAAGAATTAATGGTAATTGCGCGCCAATTGCCTGGTAGATTATTGACCACATTTTCTAAATTATTAGTTAGTGGGTTTAAACCTAAATAAACAGATGACTTTTTTAATTTTTTAAACAAGTCAATATTATCAATGGAGTTATTTGGAGTAATAACAATTGGTATATATTCTGTATATATGCTATCTAATAAACGATCAAGTTCATTGCTGTTTTTAATATTTAATGTTTCTTCACCTAATTTAAAACGCAACGCACTTGCACCGCCCTCTAGATCAATTAGGGCCTGTTTGTTGGCATGATTAACATTAGGATCACTGAGAACTGCTGTTATGTGCCATGATCGGCCTTCAAGATGCGGAACTTCTACCTTTGGGGGTGTTTTGATTTCATGACTAATATCCGCCGAAGTTGATAAAGGACCTCTAATTATATGGTCATCCGTTCTTTTTGTTATATCGTCAATACCTGATCCACGTAGACCTTTTACAACTAAACTCTCCCACTCTGATTTTAATTTCTTTAAGGAGTTATTTTGTTTCAATATACTATTCATATGTTCTATCTAATGATTGCAATTAAAAGTTCAACTTATCTAATAGATAGTTGGTGGAGTTTGTATTCTGTATTAAAGGTATATAGAAGATAAGGGCTTTATTATATGCCTTTTTTTAATATATAACCCATAAACTTAATATGGATACCTGAATGTCTAATTTACCCACAGAAGAAACAGTTATATCGGTAGAGCATTACACTGATAGGTTATTCAAATTTACAATTAGTCGTCCTTCTAGTTTCAGATTTAAATCAGGTGAATTTGTAATGATTGGTTTACCTAAAATTGAAGGTCAAAATAAATCAATAATGAGAGCCTATTCAGTTGCAAGTCCATCTTGGGATGATGAGCTTGAGTTTTATTCAATTAAAGTTGTTGATGGACCATTGACGTCACGCTTGCAAAAAATCAAGAAAGGTGACACCATTTTATTAAGCAGAAAACCTGTTGGAACATTGGTCTTAGATGCCCTTTTGCCAGGCAAAAATTTATATATGTTTTCTACTGGAACTGGCATAGCTCCCTTTGCCTCACTAATAAGAGATCCAGAGACATATGAGCGTTATGAAAGAGTAATATTAACTCATACATGTAGGCAAAAAGCTGAGTTGTCTTATGGATTGCAATTATTAGAAAAAATTAAGAATGATCCTTTAGTTGGTGATATGGTGAACAATAAACTTCTTCATTTAACTTCATTAACACGTGAAAAACACTCTCTAAATGGCCGTATAACGGATTTGATTCAGTCAGGGGGTTTGTTTAAGAAAATAGGTTCACATGTAATGAATAATAATGATGATAGAGCTATGATATGTGGTTCAAAAGAGATGATTGATGACACAGCCGAGATAATGAGGCAATTTGGCCTTCGTGAAGGTTCAAACTCAAATCCAGCGGAGTTTGTTATAGAGAAATCTTTTGTCGGTTAATCCTAAAGATGTTTAATTCATACTTCCAAGGGTAAGTAATGAAACACGTATCCCAATACCTGATGTATTTCTGGTAACATTGTTGAAAGTTTTGGAGTTAAAATTGTTTTTAGAATAAAATACTTCAATTAATGTACAGTCATCATTAAATTTCAGACTAAATCTTTGGTTTCGCATAATTTTCAAATCAATATCACGCGCTGCGGAATAACCTAGACTCCAGTTTTTATAAAACTTCACATTTACATTTCCATTTACTTCTTGGTTTGGTGCCCCGTTATTAAAGTTTGAATTTATCGCTGAATTCAATCTATAATAGCGAATATTTGTATCGATGTATTTACTTCGATAATTAAGATTTGAATCAAGCCGCCGTAATATATTTTTATTATGATCATAGCGTAACCTAGTTCTAATAGATAATTTTTTGTTAATATCTAATTCAATAGTACCAACCATATCAGATTCTTTATTTTTCAATCCAGAACCTTCTGAAAAATTATTATCGGAGTTATCTGTATAGCTTTGTCCTATAAATAGTTGAGCGCGAGTATCTCCCGCATCTGCTATAAATGCTGCTCCAATATCTGCTCTAAGACCTGTTTGCCAAAAATCAAACCCCGATGCTTTGTTGCTTTGCCACAATAAGTTATCTGTAAAATCAATATCCTCTCCTTCCTGCTGGGTAGATATGTAGTTTAATTCATTAGATTCGCCTGCCGTTTGCTCAGAAGTGGATTGATACGCTAGAAATCGATCAAGTTTTTCGCTTCCAAAACTATTTGTTAGTTGAACTCGTGGCTCTATAATTAAGTTTATATTTTTTCCTGATTTAATCAGTGGATATCTGGCGTCAAACCCTATTTGGCCTAGATTTCTTTGAAATTCAATATCATCATAAATATATTCTGACTTGTCTTCAGGTTTTATTTTATAAAAATCATATCTACTATTCATGAAAGTCTTAACCTCTAAACCCATTGGAGTTACCATATTTTTGCTGTAGTCAATACCGGCTGACCCTCGTAAATAGTTATTGCCTATATCACGTGTAAGCGCAGTAAAATCACCATATCCTTTTATACGTCCATTGAAAATTGGTTCGGTCCAATATTTCTCAACTTCTATCTTTGGAGCAAGTATTGGTAACTCTCGATCGTCGGGTTCACTGACACTTATTAAACCTGTGGTTGTATTCTCTATAAAATTTGACCTTAAGTCCTGATAGCCAACAGTTGAGGCAGAAAACCGAAAACTATCTTGTTGACCAACAATAAAAGCTTGTGATGTATTTCTTCTTCCAACAGGATTATACACACCAAATCTATCAGATGGTTCCTCAAGGTTATAGCGGTTTAAGTAATCATCATCCGAAGATAGCTCTAATCCAAAACCGTAAGCCCATGTTCTATTTGGAGAAAATAGCCCTTTTATAAAGGTATGCGAACGTAATTTCTCTCCTATTGGTGCTTCAGAAGGATTCCGAAAGTTTTCTGGGTTAAATTCATTACCGTTACGATCGAAAAAATTTGAGTACGTAAAGCTTCCATCAGCACTTATAGCACCACTGTTAAATTTACGAATAAATTGATATTTCATCATCGGGTTTACATTTTGGAATACATAAGGAGTAATTATTGCTTCTGTGTATTCATTAATTGCCCAATAATAGGGTGTTCTTGTGTTAAAACCTTTACTTGACGTTACGCCAACAAAGGGAGTTAAAAACCCACTTGACCTTTCAGCACTTGGGTCTGGATGGGCTAGATATGGCGTCCAAAATAGCGGTAAGCCTGCAATCTCCAACAAAGCGCTATTGTATCGAAAAGTCCGAGTTTTCTTGTCTTGTCTAACTTTTCGCGCTTTTATCCGCCAAGAAGGTTTTTTGGTCTTACCCTTTTCCTTGCATAGTTTGCATGCAGTGTAGTAGGCGTTATAAAGTTCTATTTCTCCGTTTTCAGTCCGGGTAGCAAAAGCTGCTGAGGTTATACCATTTCCCACTTGTCTAGCTGTAAAGTCAGTGGCTGTACCAGTTTCAAGCTCATTGGATAGTTCTAATTTGCTGGCATATTGTGTTGATCCGTTTGGATCAATTAAAACTACATTTCCACTTGCAATAACAACACCTGTAGACAATGTGTAAACTACTTTTTCCGCTCTTAATGTTCTTTCTTGATATTTACCTATCACCTGACCGGATGCTATTAGTACTCCATCATTTTCATTATTAATGAGCGAATCTGCTTCAAGATAAATTATATCAGGATCGCGAAAGGGATTGTTTATAAATTCATTAGTAACCATTGCTTTCTTGCTGGCAGTAGCACTTTCTTGGGCGTTAGCAATATTACCAAACATTACCGTCATAGTCAGCACCAGTAATTTTATTACTTTAATGTTTCTTATATCAGGCAATTTTGCTCCTCAACATTACTCTACTAACTATCTTAGTCGGTCCCTTTAGGATGCAATAGCTAAATGACTTCACTAGGTCTATCAATTTAATAAGAAAAAAAGAAATAACATACTTAAAATTTTGTAATATTTAAGACTTATTCTTGAGAATTAGCTATTATTGTGATTGTATGACTATCAACAATAATCATGAAAGCTAAATTATGAAACAAAATAATTCTTCTGCTTTGCATGTTGATAGTGGATTTGACATTCCATGCCCAAATACGGTCCCATGTTTAAAGGATAAAGTTAGTAAAGAAGAATGGGCTGTAAGACTTCAACTGGCAGCAACTTACAGATTATGCGCTATATATGGCTGGACAGATTTAGTTTTCACGCATATTTCTGCTCGATTGCCTGATGAGGGTGGTGAGCACCGTTTTTTAATAAACCCTTATGGGGTTATGTTCGAAGAGATAACAGCGTCCTCTTTAATTAAAATTGATATGAAAGGTACTATATGTCAAGATACCAATTATTTTATTAACCCTGCTGGTTTTACAATACATTCCGCAGTACACTTAGCTCGTGAAGATGCGGGCTGCGTAATCCATGTTCATACTCCCTATGGTATTGCGGTTTCTGCACAAAAAAAAGGTTTAAGGAGGTATTCGCAAATGGCGATGCAGGTATTAGATGATTTAGCGTATCATGATTATGAAGGCATAGCTCTGGAACTTGATGAGCGTAAGAGAATTGTAGAAAATCTTGGGTCTAAGAGCTTATTAATGTTACGTAACCACGGTACATTAACTTTAGGAATGACATGCGGCGTCGCATTTCTAAGGATGTATTTCTTAGAAAATTCATGCAAATCTCAAATACTAGCTCAGTCAGTTGGAAGTGAAAATGAACTTACTGAGCAATCTCCTGAAATGAGTAAAAAAGTTTATGCTCAAGGTGCTGCTGCATTTGTTCCTGGGATGGGTGATAATCTAGTATGGCCAGGTCTTATGCGTAAATTATCTAGATTAAATCCTGGTTACGATAAATAGTTTATTCATTGCTAATACTTTCCTGAGAAATAAGTATTTTAACTTTTTGTATTTCTTCTTTATTTAAAATGCTTTCTAGACTTTTTTTCAGGTTTTCTCTATCTAGATCATATGCATTATTTCCACTTTTTCCCGATTTAAGAAGCCAATAATAAGAGTCTTTAAAGTTACGCTGAACACCTTCGCCTTTTGCTAAAATGAACGAATATAGAAACTGACCCTCTTTATCTCCACCATAAGCTGACTTTTTAAACCAATAAGCGAAATCTTTGTCTAGATCTGCTTTTACTTTTTTTTGATATATTAAAAGTCCATAATCTGCCTGAGCTGGTGGGTAATTTCCATGAGCAGATTGTTTTAAATATTTAGAAGCTTTGGCGATATTTTGCACAAAATTCAAATTTTCCGCATACATAATACCAGAGATATATGCAGCTTCTATATGTCCGGCATTAGCTGCTAATTCATAAAATTTAAGGGCTTTGTCTGCATCAATATTAATATATCTATCTCCTAATAATTTTGTAGCTTCATTATTGAAACTATTGGATGCTTTTTGTAATATATCAAGAGAAAGTGGCTTATTAATATTAACTCCAATACCTTTAAAGTAAATCTCAGAAAGTGCTATCATAGCATCAGTACGACCCATATCAGATGCTTTTGTAAAATATAATAATGCATCGTTTAAAGTTAACTCTGCTTGTTTTAGCAAT
>Ga0206129_10004660_pt1 | contig 14958 bp, 32 predicted proteins | sample Helgoland_Spring_8_FD_148616 | JGI IMG/M metagenome (GOLD analysis project Ga0206129, IMG submission 148616) | Pelagic subsurface seawater microbial communities from Kabeltonne, Helgoland, North Sea - Helgoland_Spring_Bloom_20160502_2 | ecosystem: Environmental > Aquatic > Marine > Epipelagic ...
GCCAGCGCGACCCCCATGACCTCCGCGGTCACGTTGCGCTGGGGGAGGTTCTCCCGGCCCACGTAGCGCGAGTGGTCCCTGACCCCACCGTCGGGCGTCAGGACCACCGCGGCGTAGCTCCCCCGCGTCGCGCCGTCCGTGAACGCCCAGGTGAGGCCAGGGCGGTGGACTACCTGGGTCGACCTCCTGAGCTTCATGTAGGCCGAGTACTGCTTGGCCGCGACGGTCCGGGGCCACGTCGACTGGACGGTCCCGCGCAGCATGCTGACCATCCTGATCCCGGCGCCGCACAGGGGGCACTCGGGCTCGTCCTCCTCCCCGGTGTCAGGCGCGTCCGGCACCGCCCAGGAGCAGTAGCTGCACTGGAACGAGTTCACTGGAGGCCGAGCCTGGTGTTCCAGGACACCCAGGCGCTCTTTCCGGTTCGCCGAGACCCCGTCGACGCCCCGCAGCCACCAGCCGCAGCGTCGCACCACACGGTCCAGTTCTCGATCTCCTCCTCGCCGAGCACCTTGCACTCCAGGACCAGGTGCTCGTTCTGATTGCAGAACGGGCAAGGCAGCGGCACCCCTCGTCGGTCCTGGTCCGAGGAGATCATGACCGCGGCGACCTTGACCACGCAGGCTGGAGAACACAGGGCAGCCGCGCTGTAGAACCCGCGCTCTTGGTCCGTCCCTTCGTTGACGAGGTGTCCGCCGCTGATCCCGGGTCCCTTGAGGACGTACCAGAACGTCATCCTGGGACTCTGGGAGTTTCGGCATTCCCTGGTCGGCGAGACCTTCCCGCACCCGTCACAGGTCCACGTCCGAGTGATTCCTCCGTAGCTAGTCACCGTCACCTCCTTCGTGCTTCGCCGCCCGCTGGGCCCGGAGGAGCCGCACCGTGAGGTCCGCTACCGGACTGATCACCGCGTCCTCGACGACCTTCTCGATCAGCTCGCGGTCCTCTTGTCCAGATTCGCTCCACACCTGCTCGATGCTCTGGCAGAGGCGCTGGAGGCGGTCCCGGAAGGGCGAGTCCACGATCCCTCCACTCACGCGTTCGCTCCCAGTCCGGGGCACTCCGAGGCCTCGACGACCTCGAGGTCCCCGGCCGCGATCCTGAGCGCGAGCGCGACCGCCTCGTTGAGGTCCTCGTTCTTCTCGGTGTACCAGAAGTCGACCGGGTTCAGGTCCTTCTCTGGGTGCCAGGGAGCCCAGTAGAACTGGGTGTCCGGTCCCGCGTTGACCTGGGCCAGGATCGCGGGTGGGAAGTAGCTCGTCACCTCCCGGCCCCCGATCCGATACCAGGGCTCCTCGTAGAAGCGGTGGATGACCCAGTCCCCCTCCGCGGACTCGTCGGTGTCGCAGGAGACGCGGAGTTGGCACCCCTGTCCGGGGAAGGTGAACGAGTTCGCTGCTTGGAGGAGGAGGCGCGTGTTCACCTCCGTCTTGGCGTCTTGGGTCATGGGACCTCCTTGGTGTTTGCGGTACCGCAAGGTGAACTCACCTGCGGCGCTCCTTCGCGATCAGCTTCCCCCGGTCGGTGAGGGACAGCGTGACGAGCTTCTCTGCCTTCATGGCGTGCAGGGTCCGGCGGACCAGGTCCCGGTCGACCTCGAGCCTCCTGGCCAGGCGGGGGAGGGAGGCTGCCCCACTCCCGTCGCGGAGCACGGCTGATATCTCCCGCGCGACGTGGCCGTTGGCCAACGCCTTCCGGGCCCTGACCTCCTCGAGGTTGGCCGCGATCTGGCCCAGCAGCTCGGCGACGTAGGCGTTGAGGTGGACGTGGTCCGGGCAGTACGGCTTCCCTTCACGGGTCCGCGCCAGGCAGCCCTCCTCGCAGCACCTACGCCCCTCGCCCACTGTTACCCCTTGCGGCCAGGAAAGGTGACGTTGGCGAAGCGCTCCCTGGCCCACGCGGCGATCTGCCCCGCGTCGAGTTCTTCTCCGCCTTCTCGGTAGGCGAGGCTCACCACCGCCGCGTCCTCCACGGTCAGGCCCCCTCGCTGGACGAGGAGCTGCACCAGGACCAGGTTGACCGCTCCTTGCGAAACTGCCAACTGTTTCAGCGCCTTGACCTCGTCCTCGAGGACCTCGATTCGACGACGGTCCTGCTTCGCCTGGCTCACCTGGCCCTCCTGGGCTAGTTGTTGTCTGGCTGTAGTCCACGGTCCACGGCCTCGTTGAGGGTGATCCAGTTCCCGGTCTCGGAGCGCATCGGGACGATCGTCCCGTCGTCGGCCTTGACCAGCTCGGCGCTGATCGCCCCGCCCAGCGCGACCGTGTCCTGGGCAAGGCTAGCGAGGTCCCGGAGGAGGTCCTGGGTCAGCCAGTTGGCCAGCACCATGAAACCGGCCAGCAGCCCGTCGGGACCGTGGGCGGACTGGACCGCGACCAGCACGTCCTGGGCCACCTCCTGGACCCTGGTCGAGGACGACAGGGGGAGGACCTCGGCCATGCTGAGGCAGAACGTCTCCAGCCGGACCAGGGGGTGGCAGATCCGCCAGAGGTCCTGGGGGCACTCCTCGATCACGCCGGACGCCAGGGGGCACTGGTCCCGGGGCTCCCCCTCCGGGACGCAGCGGACGTCGTCTGCGATCGACGTCCTGACCGAGTTGGCAGCGACGCCGACCGCGCCCAGGAGGTCGCCGACCACGGGGTCGTGCAGGTAGCCGAGCCACCACGCGGGGGAGGTCCCGTTGAACGCCGGGTCGTCGTCGGGGAGGTTGTCGACCGGGCCCAGGATCCGCTGTGCCTGCTCGACGTCCCGGACCTCGAGGATCGGGGCGTGGAAGCTGGCGCCGTTCAGGCGGTTCTCGATCCCGGCCGCAGTGAGGGCGCCCATGAGCCACGTCAGCTTGGGCGCGTCCGTTCGCCGGGTCAGGGTAGTCCAGGTCATGCGCGGGCCTCCAGCCAACGTGATTCGAGGTCGAGCCTCTTTCCCCAGCGGACCAGCTCGGCGTCTTCCGGTCCGTCGGGCTGCACGTCCGGGGAGGTGAACTTGTCCGACAGGGCCTCGACCTTGTCCCTGATCGCCCCGGCAACCTTGGCCGAGAGGACGGCGTCGCGCTTGGCCCCGCGGGCCTTCTTGACGAGGCGGCGCTCGACCTCCCGGAGGATCCCCCGGGCGAGCAGTCCCCGCCCGATCATCCAGGGGGCACACCCCACGCAGACGTTCCTGGTCCTGACGTCCTCGGGGGCCTCGGTCCAGGTCCCGCCCGTGGTGTCGTAGTAGTCCTCGTATGAGACCTCGACGTCGCGCTCGAGGCACACCCCGCAGGAGTCCTTCCTGCTGGTCTTGGGCTTGGCCTTCCGGCGGACCTTCTTGGCCTTGGTCTGCCCGTCCGCGACCGACGCCAGCACCTCCATGCCGTCGAGCTTCTTGCGCCTCTTCACTCGCTTCTTTGCCATGTCAGGCCTCCAGCTTGCGGTACCGCAAGGCGAGCTAGTTCCCGCCCCAAGACATTAGACGCACGTGCGGGGAGCGCAGCGATGACTTCCCGGGTGCCCTCCTTGGGCCGATCGGCTAGGATCCGCGCAGGAGCACGTTCATGACCACCGCGAACCTCGTCAACCTCACCCTGGCCGCCTACACCCGAGTCGGGGACTCCGACCTCAAGGAGCACCTCCGCACCGTCGAGGTCGCGGAACGGGACGCGCCCGCCGTCGTCCAGCACTTCTACGACGGGACGATCTACGCCGTCTGGGACAAGGTCGACGCCCAGACCCAGCAGTGGATCACCGGGCTCGGGATCGACCCCAACGCTGCCGTGAACGGCGAGGTCGGGGTCGGACTCAAGACCCTCTCGCGCTACGGCAAGCACCTGGTCGCCTAAGACTCGCTGAGGACGAAGCACTCGCCGCCCCGCAGCTCGCAGACCTCGACCGTGGGGGCGAGTTGGTCCCGGCACCGCACGTGGACCTCGACCCACTCCCCGCGCCACCTCGGAAACTCCGGCGCGTCGGGGTGGGACGGCTTCCCCTCCCGGGTCCCGCCTCCGCAGACGACGCAGGTGTCGTTGGCGTGCAAGGGGGCCACGGGCAGCCCCAGGGTTCGGCGCCAGGCGCGGTGCCTGACCCGCTGGACCATGCCCTGGAGGTGGGCGCTCGCCTCCTTGCCCGTGACCCGCCCCGGGAGGAGGTCCAGGCCCTCGGTGGAGCGCAGGAAGGACAGGGCCTCGGCCTTCCTAAAGCGGCGCTTCGCCACGCGCACTCCGGGCCACCTTCTCGGCCCTGACCTGGGACAGGATCCCCGTGGCAAGCTCGGCCCAGAACCTCGTAGCCCGCTGGACGTTCGCGTGGTCGTTCCAGTAGCGGCTGACCCGGCTCGGGTGGGGGACGACCGCCATGGGCGGGCCACCGTCAGAAGTCCACTCATACCAGTTGACGCCACCCTGGCGCCTCCCCAGGAACGCGCGTCCGACCCGCTTGCCCAGGAGGACGACGCGGCGGAACCCGTCGAGGTGCTCCAGCGCCTCCGCGGCCTGCCTGCGCGCGTCAGTGGCCGGGAACGCGGAGCCCTTGCCTGACCGGCCAGGATAGTAGTCGAGCAGGTTCGTGCGGGCGAAGCACCTGTAGTAGTCGGGGAGGACCAGGCCGCACAGCTCGGCGAGGTCTCGGCGGAACAGGACGTGCCGGGCCCTCGTGGGGTCCTGGGACATCCAGCGGTTCGGCGCCTCGCCGACGAGGAGCGTCGCCCACCGGGGATCCAGGGCGCAGGGCGGGCCGTGGACGTCCAGGGGCCCCACCTTCCTCCTGTTGGGGTTCGCCTTCTTGACCCTCTTGCTCCGCTTGCCCGCCATCGGGTTGGTCCTTTCGCGTGACAGTCCGACCCGGCGCTGCCATCTTGGGTGGGACGGTAGCTGATGCCCGCCTGCCGACCTCGACCGGGTGGCGGGCATCAGCGCCGAAGCGCCTAGTCGGACGCGACCTGGGACGCGGCCACGGTGGCGATCATGGTGCCCTGACAGGGCACGCACCCCCAGAGGGCCGCGAAGTGCGAGAGGTCGCTCCCCTCCGTCCCGGCGCGGCGCAGGTAGAGCACGCTCATGGGGGCGGAGCACCGACCGCACCGGGCGACGGCCTTGACGTCCTGGGTGAACCGGCAACGCCGGACGAAGCTGCGGTCCTCCTCCGTGCAGTCGCAGTCGCCCAGGTTCCGGCAGACCGGGCACTCCGTGGCGAGGTCGACCCCGACCTCCTCGGCAGCCTCCTCGAGGGCCTCCGCCTTGTCGGGCTTCTTCGCCGCCTTCTTCTTGACCCTGCGTCGGGTCTTCTTCGGGGGCTCCGGTTCCTCCTCCGCCTCGTCTTCGGATTCCGGCTCCGGCTTCTTGGCCTTCTTCTTCGCCTTCTTCTTGGCCGTCTTCTTCGGGGGCTCGGGCTCCTCCTCACCCTCGTCGTCACCGAACAGGTCGTCGAACTCGTCGTCGTCCTCGACCTTGGGCTCCGGCTTCTTGGCCTTCTTCTTCGCCTTCTTCTTGGCCGTCTTCTTCGGGGGTTCCTCTTCCTCCTCCTCGCTGAAGAGGTCGTCGTCGTCCTCTTCCTCGGGCTCAGGAGCCTTGGCCTTCTTCGCCTTCTTCTTGGCCTTCGCCTTCTTGGCCTTCTTCGGTGGCGGCGCGTCGTCGGGGTCGGCGTCGATCCCGTCGAGGAGGTCCATGATGTCGTCGTCCTCGTCGTCGTCGATGTCCAACTCGATCTCCTTGGCCTTCTTGTCCTTCGCTCCCACGGTCTCGTCTCCCCAGTTCTTGGTCCTACCCACGTCGGGCCTCCTTGGCTTCGTAGAGTTGCCGATTCTTGTCGTCGGCCTCCTCGACGGTCGTCTTCTTGAACTCGGCCTGACGCCGCTCCCTCTCGGCGGGGTCCTCGAGGATCTCGAGGTATCCGGGCACGGCGACGTAGGTCGCCCCGTCCACGTCCCGGAACTGGAGTGAGGTCTGGCAGTGCATGCACCGCATGGGCACGCCGTCCTCGACCTTGACCGGGAACCGGCCCGGGTCACGGCGCCTCACCCCGGAGATGGCCTTGGCGTCCATGACCCCGTCCGTGGTGAAGACCCCCACGGTTCGCTGCTCTGCCTGGCACACGACTTCGATCTCGTGCTTCATGATCATTCCTTCGTCGAGAAGTCGACGTCGTCGATCGTGGACGCCCGGACGGCGAGCACCGTGCTCTCCCTGAGGACCACGATCTGGGTGTCGGTCTTGGCCAGGAGCAGTCGCTCTCCCGGCTCCATGCTGCTGATCTCCTGGAACAGGGCGAGGACGAAGGCCTCGTATTCGCCACCCTCGCTGACCGGGTCCCCGATCACGGTCAGGGTCCCGTCCTGCTTGGCCTGCCTGAATGCCTGGTGCATCTGGGGGTGCCACGTCTTGCCGGAGTCGAGGCTGTAGACGTAGCCGAGGGCCTTGTCCTCCCTCTTGAGCACCACGTACGTCTTGCCGTCGACGGGCAGCTCGTGCTGGGTCACCTTCATCTCCACGCCCTCTTCTCGTTCAGCTTGTCCACGACCCGCTTGACGTTGCGGAGGTCCTTGACGAGTCGGTCCATCATGGCCTTCCGGCGCGACCCCCGGGCAGCCAGCACCTCGCCCGGGTCGTGGGTGGCAAAGACCGCGCGCAGCCTTGCGGTACCGCAAGTCCCCAGCTCGAGCAGGGGCCAGTGCCCCTTCGGGACGAGCCCTGCGTGTTCCGCGACGGTGGCGGACCTCGACACCCCGAGCAGGACCTGCCTCACCGCGGCGTCTCCCAGCAGGAGGATCACGCGGGGGCGGGTGATCGACACCTCGGCGCTCAGCCTCCCCCGCTTGCACGCCCCGCGCTCCTCCGCCGTGGGGAGCCTGCGACGGTCCGGCGTGGCGCAGGCGACCACGTGGGTGACCCAGGCGTCCCGGTCCAGGTCGTAGCCCAGGCGCCGCAGGCAGCCCCTCAGCAGTCGCCCCTCCCTGGTCACGGGGTCATAGGGCTCGTGGGAGCCCTCGTGCGGGGCGGAACCCACCAAGAGGAGTAGGGGGTCGGTGTTGCCGTTTCCGTGGACGACGCAGCTCCTCTGGCGGTGCAGGGGGCACGCGGTGCATTGACCGAAGCGGCGTCGCGTGGACTGGAGTTCCCAGTCGCGGAACTCCGCGTCGGTGGTGAACGACATCCTGATCTGCTCCCTGATCAACTCTTCGGCCTGCTTGGCCTGGCGCCGCAGCGTCGACTTGCGTCCCCTCGGCCCGTGCAGCTCGGTGTAGATGCCCTTGAGGATCCCCACTAACCCGGCGTCCCCCCGGCGTCGAAGTCGGGCAGGAGGATCTTACCGGCCTTCTCGGCCTTGGCCTTCTTGGATTCCTCATGCTCCACGAGCTGGCGCAGGAGGTCCCCCTGGACGGCGTGGAGTGCCTGGGTGATCTGGAGCACGGTCGGTGGGGCGTCCTGCTCCCCCGGCGTCGTTGGGGCGACGTGGACGTCCCACTGTCCGGGCAGGGACTCCGTCAGGGTGATCTTCACGACGACTCCTCTCGGTGGGTCTCGACCAGCAGGGTCAGGACCTCGTCGGCCGAGAAGTCGCGTCCCTGTATGGTGACCTTCGCCTCCTCCTCGTAGACGCCCAGGAGTTGGGCTATGGCCTTCAGGCTCAGCGTGACCTCCGCGGTCTCCACGATCCTCTTCTTGCGCTGGACGTGGACCCCCAGGCCCGCGATCTGTTCTGGAGTCATTCCCACCTCGTCCTCCTCTTCGTCGTCGAATTCTTCGACGGTCCCTACCTGCGATCCCCGGATCAGGCGCCTCAGGTCCGCCAGTGAGTTGTTCCACGCCCTGCGGTCGCTCGACGTCCCGGGCACGTTGAACGATCCCCCCGCCACGCGGTAGAGGTCACCGTGCTTGGCGGTCCTGACGAACACCGCGTCGTGCTCCTTCAGGAGCGCCCGCACCTCCGTCTCCGGGTCCGCCATCAGGAGTCCTTCTTCTTGCGCTTCTTCCTCTGCCTCATTAGACGCTTGGTGCGACTACGGTCCTGCTCGATTCCGGCCTGGCCGGAGGCCTTGGCCTCGGTTGCCTTGACGGGACGGGTCAGGTCGTGGTGGTCGAACGCGCTCCCTTCCCGGCCCTGCCTCATGCGCTCCCGGGTCGGTGCCTGGTGGTAGTCCTCGTCGCGGAGGTCGTGCTCGAGCTTGAACTTCGTCTCCCCCTCCTCGAGGCGGGCGCGGTAGATCACGTCGGCAGCGTCGAGCAACTCGGGCTTGTGGGTCACGAGCACGAACTGGATCCCGGCGCTGCGGTTCAGCTCGACCAGCAGGGACGCCACCCCCCGGAGGTGGGCGGCTGCGACGTTGCGGAACGCCTCGTCGAGCACCAGGACGGGGGCCATCTTGGGCCTGACCAGCGAGAGGATCACGACCCGGAGGACGAAGGACACGACGTCGCAGACGCCACCGCCGTGCCCCTCGCGGAGGGAGGTCTCGAGGACCTTGCCGTGGTAGTTGCTGCGCAGGACCGGGACCACCCCCATGAACCCCCGGTTGCGCGTGACGTTGAAGGCGAACTCGTAGTCGGGTCTCCCGAACACGGCCCGGATCCCCCGGGTCACCAGGACCTCGACCCTGTCCTTGAGTTCCTCCCGGCGCGTCTCGGTCGCGGCCTGGAGGAGGGTCGCTGCGGCTTCGAGGGTCTCGATCTTGGAGTTCGCCGCCTCGAGCCTCCGCTCCGCCTTCTTCAGGGCTGCGGCGTGCCCGTCCCTCAGCCCCTCGGCCTTGGCAACCCGACGCTCCAGGTCGTGCATCCTGCTCATGGTGTCCTGTTCCTCTCGTGGGGCATGAGGTCGTCGGGCTCCTCATGCGGTGACGGCGCGTCCCGGTGCCCGGTCTTCCTGTAGTGCTCGCCGAGGTCGTGGCGGGCGTCCTCCGGGGCCTTGTGGAGCGGCCCGACCCACCCGCAACTACACATCCCGTAATAGCTGTCTGGCTCCAGGGGGTCGTCGGTCACGACTTGGCCTCCTCGCGCTCGGCCCTCCTGGTGGCTTGGCGTCGGGCCGTCTCGTCCTCGCAGAACTTCGCCAACTCGGCGAGGCACTCCGCGTCGTAGGTGGTCTCGTCGGCGGGGGAGAAGCAGTAGCGCCTCCACGGGGCGTGCCACGAGATCACGCCGAGGTGGGCCTTCCCCTTGGTGGACCAGAGGTCCCAGGACTCTGTCCGGCGACCAGCCTTCCGGGGCCTCTGGACGTACGTGACGTGGCTCACGCGTCGCCAGACAGGGCCGCGACGTCGTCGAGCGCCTGCTCGATCTCCTCCTCGTCGGCGGCGATCTTGTCCCTGAGTTCCTGCATGGCCACCTTCTCCTCCCCGGCGCCGCAGTCCAGGGCCTCCCGGAGCTTCTCCACGCACTCCTCGATCTGGGTGCTGAGGCTCGTGCGCTCGCCCTCGGTGCGGGCCAGCTCGGCCTTCGCCTCCTCGATCTTCCGGCGTAGCTGCGCCACCCCGACCTTGGTCTTCTTCTTCGCCACTAGTCCTCCTCGCTTGCGGTACCGCAAGCGGCTTCTTCGGAGGTGAGGCAGGTCACCTCACCCAGGGGGTGAACGAGGTCGCCCCCGGATGTCACGTCGTGGTCCGCCAGCACGATCCCGCACCGGGGGCAGTCACCGAACGCGTCCCCGGGGGCGTCCTCGCTCGCTCCCACTACGCGTTGACCCTGTCCTGGAGGCCCGGGGTGGGCTTGAACTGCAGGACCTTCTTGGCCGGGACGGTCATCATGTCCCCGGTCTGGGGGTTCCGGCACTGGCGCGCCTTGCGATCCTTGATCAGGAACCGACCGAAGCCGTGGACCGAAACGTCGGTGCCCGCCTCCAGCGCCTCCGCCAGGACCTCGAAGACCTTCTTGGTCACGCGGCGCGCCGCTTCCTTCGAGGTCAGGTCGCCGCACCCTGCGTGGACCTTCTCCGCGATGTCGTCTCGGGTCATCTGCTATTTCCTACTGTCTGCGCTCGACGGCGCGAATCGCCGCCTCAACAACGGCCTCGGGTTGTTCCGTCTCCACAGCCAGCCTGCGGAGTAGGACTTGGTGGTCGACCATGCTCCAGTCGTCGGACTCCTCGCGGAGGACCCTGACGAAGTCCTGGATCCGCTCCTCGTAGTCCTCCCGCTCCGGGTCCGACTCGACGTCGTCCTGCCGCCCGAGCGGGGGCTTCCCGATCGGCACCGCCTTGGCGACGCAGCGGGACCCCTTGAAGGCCAGGACGAGGGCCTGGGGTTGGCGGTCGAGGTCGTCGCTGCTGACCCGCCCCAGGGACCCGAGGCGGCAGAGGCGGACGATCCTCCCGGGATCGCTGGGCCGCGGCACCTCCACGATCCCCTCGCTGTAGTGGAGGTGCCCGCAGACGATCACGTCCGGGAGGATCCCGTGCTGGTCCAGCAGGGCTACCAGGTCCTCCATGCGGGTGTAGTCGTCGAAGAACTCTCGCTTGACCAGCGTCCCGTGCGCGACGTGGACCCACTGCATGCCCTGGGGAGGTTCCCACTCGGACTCGAGGCCGACCGAATAGGTCCGGGCGCGTGCCTCGTCGTCCGCGTCGCCACCGTGGGCGTAGCTGGTCCCGGTCACGACCACGTTGCCCTCCGGGGAGGTCCAGGGGGCGTGGTCGAGGAGGTGCAGGACCTGGGAGTGGACCAGCGTCCCCACGGCGCGGTTGTCCAGGGAGTCCAGGGAGTGGCCCGCGATGTCGTGATTGCCCAGGATCCCGATCACGTCGAGCCCCTTGGCCCGCCACCCGCGGAGCACGGCCAGGAGGTCGTTGGCCTCCGCGAAGGTGACCTTGCCCTTCCGGTGGAACCAATCGCCGGAACATCCGATCGCGGCTGCGCCCAGCTTGGTGGCGATCCGGGCGCACTCGTGCAGCTTGTCCAGCACCTCGTGGTGGTAGGAGTCGGCGCGGCAGGACGGCGCGTGCCTGCTGACGTGGGGGTCGTTGAAGAAGACGAGCCTGGTCACAGGGAGGGACCCTCGATCTCGGGGTTGAGTGGCGTCGCGACACAGTGGACGTGCAGGAACCGGCGCCCCAGCTTGTCGTCCAGGATCCCGAGGACGAACAGGTCCGAGAAGAACTCGGGCGTGTTGTCCCGGGCGATCATGACCCTCAGCCCGACCTGGCCCGAAGACCAGTACTCGGGAGGGTTGTTGGTCGCGTCGCACACGACCTGAAATTCCTTGAACGCGAAGGCGGGGAGCACCGTGTTCAGCTCCCCCGTGACCTCCCGGTAGGCCTCCGAGCGGCTGATCGTCCTCTCGCGGACCCTCGCCACGAACGGGTAGAGCAGGTGGGCTGCGGCCAGGACGATCCCGGTGCATGGCGACGGGTTGAGGGACCCCGTGATGTGGACCCTCACGGGGTTCTCCTGATCCTGATCGGTGCCCCGGCCGACTCCAGGTAGCGCCGCTGCTCGGCACAGAGCAGGAGTTCGTATCCGTTGACGTGGTGGGCGTCCTCGAAGCTGGCCGCGTAGTTGCCCCCCTCGTCATAGGCGACCTCGACCGACTGGACGTCCTCGCCGTTGCAGCGGTGATAAACGCTCGCGCTCTCGTGACAGGTCAAGACGGGCTCCCGTCAGTCCTGGCGCCAGTGGCGTCCAGGTGGGGTCCGAAGTGACCGGCAGGCTCGTTGCACTTGACCGGCGAGCCGGTCGTGGTGTCGCGGATGGAGCACTTCGGGAGGTTCTCTGCCTGACTGAACCGCTGCTGCTCGAGGCTCGAGGCCACCAGGGAACGGAGCCACTCGACCTCCTCCTGGTCGCCCACCGGCACGTTGCCGTAGCAGGTCCTGACCAGTCGGGGCTCGGTGCAGATGAACGTGACCTCGGGCGGCGACGTCTCCCCGTCCCGCTCGAAGTCGGCCCAGGCACCGGGAAGGTCGTCGAGCGTGCAGTAGGTGCCGTGGACGCCGCTGGTGCTGAGCGCGATCCAGCACGAGTCGCTCGCCTTCCCTTGGGGGAACTTCTGGCGCAGCCACTCCCAGGCGTGCTCGGGCGCGATCCAGTTGATCGAGTAGTGCCCTCCCCCGGACCAGGTCGGCGGGACCGGGGCGTGGACCGGGCTCTTGGGGTTCAGCCTCCCCGCCCTGCGGTAGCCGCGAAAGAACGACTCCCTGACGTCCCAGTTCGTCCCGGTCATCGCGGCCTCGTCCACGACCCGGGCGTGCTCCTCCCCGAGGACGATCCCGGCGTCCCACGCGGCCTTCTTGGCGTCTGCCTCAGCGGCCTCCTGCTCCGTCATGCTTCCACTCCTCGAACCCGTTGTCCCTGGCCCACCAGTAGGCCTCCTCGTTGGCGTCGTGTCGCCACCACTCGCCCACGCGGGCGAAGTACGTCCTTCCCCTCCCCTGCGAGCGGCCCAGGAACGCCGACCAGCGGTTCGCGTAGGCGTAGGTGACCGGGCGCCTCGGGTCCCGGGGCTGGGCAGCGATCCACTTCCGCGCCGCTTCCGGCGACTCCGCGAGGACGAGGACGATCGTGGGTTGCATGCCCCATGCTAGCCCGGGTCCCGGAGGAGGTCTTCGACCTCTTCCTCCGTCATGTCTTCTTCCCCGGCGAGCAGCTCGTCGATCTCCTCGTTGGTGGCCTCCCGGAAGGTGGTGACCTTGTCCCCGTTGGCGTCGAATCCGGGACGCTGGTCGGCGAAGCTGGCCCAGTCCACCTTGTCCGGTTTGGCTTGCGGTACCGCAAGCTCGACGAACGGGGTCACCTCGACTGGCTTGGTGGCCTCGTAGGTCTCGACCTCCGGGAAGATCGTCTTGCACTCCCCGCACCCCCACTGCGGGGGGTCGGAGGCGCTGATGATCGGGCGCCAGTCTTCGCACTGGGCACAGAACGTGACCAGACCCCTCCGCCCGCACACCCTCACGGTCTGGGCCGCCACTACACGCCCCCACCAGCGGCGAGGACCGCGGTGGCGAGCGGCCTCAGGGTCGGGAATTCGACCCCGCACTCGCTGGCCCACTCCAGCACGGCCTCCGCGGCGAGGAGGAGGTTGGTGTTCACCGGGCTCGGCGCCTGCTTCGCCGTGTCGAGCCCCAGGGCGACTCCCTTCTCGAAGGCAGCCTTGGCCAGGATCTCGTCCCGGCGGTGATTGACCTCCATGAGGGCGACCTTGACCTGGGGGAGGGTGAGGAGCGGAGCGGCCCTCACGACGGACTGGAGCGGGTCAGGGGGCGGGTTACTCGGCTCGTTCATGGCAGCACTCCTGTTCCGTGGCGGACCTCCAGCCCAGGGCCCCGAGGAGGAGGGCACCGAGCCCCAGCACGGGTCCGCAGATCAGGCCGAGGTCGAAGAGGCAGGCGAGGTGGGTCATTTCGTTCCTTCGTCTACGCAGTCTGTGCATCGGGGTGATCGCTTGCAGCACGCCCGGGGGAGCGGCTTCGCAGCCATGACCTCCTCGAGCAACTCGTCGAGTTCATCGTCCACGGCTCGCCACCACCCGGCGTGCCTCAGCGAGGGTCGCCGTGCAGGTCCCGGCGCGGGACCAGTAGAGCAGGTGCCGGAGTCCCATCCGGGAACTCTTGGCGTCGACGCTCGCGCGGTGAGTCCGCCCGTCCTGGGCCCGGAAGGCATAGGCGGGCTCGCCGGTCGGGGAGTCCTCTGCCGAGATTGCCCAGACGGGGTCGCCGACGCGGACCTGGCGCCAGTCGAGTGCGGTAGCGGGCCACTGCTTCTTGTCGATCTCGGTCATCGGTTCCTCCCTGCTCCATTAGACGCACGGCGCTACTGCGCCGCCTTCCTGGCCTCGGCTGCGAGCCCCTCGAGGCACCCCGCGTGGGCCTCCCCTCCGCAGAGGGGGCACGCCACTCCCCCCTCCTGGGCTAGGTCGTGCAGCGCCTTGGAGGCCACGAGGAGGTCCTTCTTGGCCGCGGCGTGTCGTTCCTCGACCTCCCCGGCCCTGGCCCGGAGTTCCTTTAGGCCGACCTGGAGCCCCTCGGCGGTGCTGAGCCTCAGGACGTCGGCGTCGTAGTCCCGCTCCTCGAGGTCGAGGACGAACTCGGACAGCGCAGAGTGCCTGGCCTGGAGGGAGGCCTGCCTGCCCCGCAGGGTCCTCAGGGTCTTCACGGCATCCTCGGCGTCCCGGAGGCTGCGTTTGAGGACCACCACAGCCTCGTAGGACCCCCGGATGAAGTCCAAGACCTTCCGGGCACCCTCGACCCACTCCAGGGCTCCCAGGGCCTCCTGGGCAGCCTCGACCTCGCGGGTCGACTCGTTGACCTCCTTCTTGGTCCAGTTCCGGTCCTGGACGACGTCTCGCTGGGCCAGGATCAGGGTGTCGACGCCGCTGATCTTCCCCACCACCTTGGCGACCCGGGACGGCGACCAGGCCGAGCTGAGGAGGAACCAAGGGTCGTCCTGCATCGAGAAGTTGATCTTGAGGCGGAGGTCCTTGTCGAGTTCCAGCTCCGAGATTCCCGTGACGTCCGAGACCTCCTGGGGGAGGTTGGTGCCGATCTTCTCGTAGCTGACCGTTTCCTCGCCGTGGCGGTCGACCGCGTATCGCCCCTTGCACCCCCGGGGATAGACCTTCTTCTCGAAGAGGACCCGGCAGTCGTCCCCGACCGCGACGGCGACGCGGGTCTGCTCCGACCCCAGGGTGACGAAGTCGGCGCCCGAGACGTTGTAGGCCCAGTCTCGGAGGGACCGCACCACGTTGCTCTTGCCACAGTCCGACGGTCCGATGATCACCGTGACCTCCCCGAGGCGGAGGTTGGCCTTGGCGATGCTCCGGTAGTTTCGGATGCCGACCTTGCGGAGGTGAGTCACCTGGACTTGACCTCGAGCCAGATCGACAGCTTGGCCTGCAACTTGCCGACCCGGCCGGGCGCGTATCCCGGTCCGTGCTCCTTCCCCAGGGCTTCGAGGATGATGGTGATCTCTTCAGCGGTCAGGTCCACGGGTCCTCCTGCTTGCGGTACCGCAAGCTCATCGGTATCGGTCGTCTAGTGCGAGGGACACCCCGGGAATGAAGACCTC
>Ga0206129_10004671_pt1 | contig 14940 bp, 18 predicted proteins | sample Helgoland_Spring_8_FD_148616 | JGI IMG/M metagenome (GOLD analysis project Ga0206129, IMG submission 148616) | Pelagic subsurface seawater microbial communities from Kabeltonne, Helgoland, North Sea - Helgoland_Spring_Bloom_20160502_2 | ecosystem: Environmental > Aquatic > Marine > Epipelagic ...
GATGTCATCAATTTCAGCTCAGAAATTGATTTAAAATACAAGGTCGCCGAAAAGGCCAGCGCGATAACTGCTGCTGAAATGGCGCTTACAAAGGTTATGGTGGTGTAACGATGAATCTGTGACACTTTACTTTCCAACTTCTTATGTTCGCGTTTAACCTGACTATATTCCGAGGTTACATCGGTTGCTGCATCTGCAGCGTCCAATGCAAGTTTGATACTTTCCTGGACTGAATTAAGTTCACCTGCCATCAGACTTTCCTCTGGTTTTCTGCTTTGCGGCCCACATGGGTGGCCGGACGGTCTATGCGATATGCACATTGCATGCCAGTTGATTCAATCACCACCTGCGATGGCAGGCTTTTGGTCTTAAATCCGAACTTTGCGCAGCCATAAGGACGGTTGCGGTCATAGGTGACAAAATAATGCGCACAGCCATGACATCTGACGAGGTTTTTGACGTCGTCACTCATTAGTTTTCTCGCCATTTTGCAACAAAATCAGCAATCACAAATCGCAAACCACCAAACCCGCAACAGGCCGCTGCCAGCAAACCGATCGTTCCACGCAATTTTTCACCTTCTTCCAGCAATCCAAGGCTGAAAATCAGCAGATAGGCCGACAGACCGAAAAACGTGACCGTGCTGATCATCTCACCGATTGACCGTTGTTTACGCATTATACCCCTCCTGCCCCAGCCATAAGCGGCTTACCAAATTCATCAAACCGCATATCTTCAGGCAATTCAACGTCTGGCCGCTCAAGATCTTCGCCGCGATCGACCCGATAAATATAGGCCAGAACAATCGCCACAGCCTGATATAGCATTTCGGGAATCTCACCACCAATTTCGCCGCTAAAAAAGAGCGCACGTGCCAATAGCGGGCTGCGGAAAACTGTCACATCTGCATCATTACCGCGCTCGATAATCATTTCGGCAATCTTGCCACGCCCCAGTGCCAGAATTTTTGGCGCTTGTGAACTGCCAACATCATATTTCAGCGCAACCGCAAAATGTGTCGGGTTGGTGATAATTGCAGTTGCTGATGGCACATCATTCAACGCCGCTTGTTGGCGTGACGCATTTGCCGAGCTTTCCATCTGCATCCGGCGGATTTTCGCTTTGACTTCGGGCGAGCCTTCGGTCTGTTTATATTCGTCTTTTTGATCCTGCTTGGACATTTTCAAAGATTTGACATGCGTATGGCGCTGCCACATGAAATCAAGAAGGGCAATCACCGCCAGCATTAATAAAAGCCCGCCAAGAACCGCCGGAAACATGCTCCCCGCCGTTGCCACCGCCTCGCCAAGCGAGCGGAACGGCAATTGCAGAATTTTGGGCGCCTGAACATAAAGAATGCCAATCGCAACACCAAATAAAAGAACAACCTTCAGCGATGCTTTGCCAAGCTCGACAAGGGCTTTCATTGACACCATCCGCGCCAACCCTTTCAGCGGGTTGATCCGGTTACCCTTAAAGGACATGGCTTTTGGTGCAAAATTCAAACTTCCCGCCACTGCTGCCTGTGTCAGAATAACCAGAATCATCAATGGCAAGCCAACAACGGCTCCGGCAATCAGGATCATTTTAATTCCGTCAGTGATCCGCTGGCCTATAAGCGCATCAAGATCGGCACCACGTTCAAGGCTTAGCAATGCGCCCCAGCTGCCAAGTGCCGGTTCAACAATCCCCGGCACGGCAAGCATCATCAATAATCCGCCAAAAAGACCGGTAAAGACAAACATGTCTTTGGAGGTTAATACCTTCCCGTCTTCCGCCGCTTTCTCGATTTTTCGTTGGGAGGGGTCCTCAGTCTTTTCTTGGCTGCTATCACCTTCTTCAGCCATTGCTTATTGCTCCAAGAACAGATTGAACATTTTCGATGGCAGCATGCGACAGATCATCCATCGCACCACCAAGCACATCGACCCAAAGATAGAGTAAAACAAAGATACCAATCATGCTGATCGGAAAGCCAAATGAAAACAGGTTCAATTGCGGGGCTGACCGCGTAATCACACCAATGACAAGATTGATTGCCAGCAAAAAGGCAGTGATCGGTAGCATGATAATGGTTGCCGCCAGAAACATCGATCCAGCTGCTGCTATTCCGCCTTGTATCAGCAGGGGAAAGGCTGGCATCGCGCCAACGGGCAGATATTCATATGAATCAGCAACCGCCCGCAACACCATCAAATGTCCGTTCCATGACAGGAAAATCACCGTCAAAAACAACGAAAATGTTTTACTGACAACAGGCGTCTGGCCACCTGAGTCAGGGTCAATCTGTGCCGCAAAACCAAGACCGGCCGAACTGGCAATCTTTTCACCAGCAAGAAGCACTGCCGAAAACCAAATGGTTAGGATCAGCCCTGAACCAATGCCAATGGCAAGCTCGGTCATAATCACTTGAATGCCAGTCAAGGCGGTAAAGCTTTGCCAGTCAGGAACGGTAACATTATTCACCACGGCAACGCCAAGAAGCACCCCCATGATAATGCGAACTTGCAGCGGCACTGCGCTACCACCGAAAAAAGGAGACGCAATCAAAAAGGCACCGATGCGCAAACTTGCCAGAAACAATCCGGCAAGGAGCTCCATCACAAATTGCAGGTCTAGCCCGGGAAGTGCCCCAACGCCGCCTAAATTTGACAATGCCGCATCACCCATCTGCCTAGCCTACCTGTGCAACTTGCTCGAAGATGAAATAGAAATAATCGGATAGCTGAACCATCATCAGGTTGGCCAGCAGGCCAAATGTTATCAAGACAACAAAAAGCTTTGGGACAAAACTAAGGGTTTGTTCATTGATCGATGTTGCCGCCTGAATGATGCCGATAAACAAACCGATCCCCAGCGCCACCAGCAAAACCGGCCCAGCCACCATAACAATCTGCCAGAATGCCATCCGCAGAAATTCGACATTCATATCAAAGCCCATAATCAGCGTCCTTCCACCCCATCGGGGTTAAACAGCATAGGTCGCAACAAGCGATCCAACCGTCATGCTCCAGCCATCGACCAGAACGAATAAAAGCAATTTAAAGGGAAGCGCCACGAGCATCGGGCTAAGCATCATCATGCCAAGCGACATCAACACCGAAGCCACCACCATATCGATCACCAAAAATGGCAAAAACAGCAAAAAACCAATCTGAAAAGCAGTTTTCAATTCAGATGTGATGAAGGCTGGCAATAACACGGTTAAAGGCACATCTTCGGGCGTTTCCACCGCGCCTTTTTCAGCCAGATCCATAAACATATTCAAATCATCCTTGCGCGTATTCTTGACCATGAATTTTTTCATATCGCCCGTTGCCGAAGACAACGCAGATTCGGCGCTGACACGGCCATTTAGATAAGGTTCGGCGGCGGTATCATAAATCGTTGTCAACGTTGGCGACATGATGAAAAAAGTCAGGAATAGCGCAATCGCAATCAAAACCTGATTGGGCGGGGTTTGCTGAGTTCCCATCGCTTGCCGCAAAATCGACAACACAATGATGATGCGGGTAAAAGATGTCATGCCAAGCACAAGTGATGGCAAAACCGTCATTGCCGTCATCAAGGCCAAAATCTGTAAAGACAATGAATAGGATGTGCTGCCATCGGCGCCATTGCTAGAAATCAGTGCTGGCAGACCAGCACCGAATCCGGCCATGTTACTGGCAATACTGCCCGCTGCGTCCTGCGCCATTGCTTGACCGGCAAAGCCTGCGCTAACCGCCAAAATGGCAATCACCGCAACCAGCGTGCGAAGGCCGATGGATATCGGGCTAGCGTGTTGCATTTTGCTGCCTCCAGCTTTGAAAGGTCTTGGCAAAGGCCTGCTGCTGGTCATCTGACGGCATTGCCTTGGTTTGGCTGGCGGAATGCGGCGCGTCGTTTTTGGCAAATGGCTTTGCCGTGGCATGCGCTTGCATGGCATCAGCAACCGCAGCATCCAGTGCGTCATGCTCGCTTGCGCCAGCATTTCTTTGAATTTTCTGCGAATGAGATCCGTTATCTTTTAATGCCAACGGCACGAGGCTTGGCGCATGGCCTTTGGCTGATACCATGATAAATTCTTGGGCATCAATCTTGACCAGCCGCAATCTTTCGGTTGGGCTAACGGCTGTATCTTCAACCACAGAAACGCGTTTTCCGGCTTTCATGCTGGCGCGAATGACTGTGCTTTTCCTGCGAAGGATAATTAACAATAGAACCATCACGCCAAGAAAGGCGGCGGTGATCACAATCTGCTGTGTGCCGATGATATTCGTATACATTGCCAAACTCCGTCAGGACGATCCTGATTACGGAAAAGGCAAAAAACATGCCAGAACAGACAGCAGCCCCTTAATTAAACATTAAGAGGCTGAATAGATTGTGTTTTCTGGGTCTTTTTTAAGCTGTATTATCACCAACAACATCTGGCCTATTTGCCAACTGTCAAATGAATGACGCGCATGGCTAGCCCCAATAAGTCCGGCTTAGAGGTTTTCTACCCGCTTTTCAGGGTCGACAATCTCGGTAAAGCGCACGCCAAACCGTTCGCCAACCATGACGATTTCACCCTTGGCGATCATTGTTCCATTGACCAGAATATCCAGCGGGTCACCGGCAAGACGGTCAAGTTCGATCACCGCACCTTCATTCAGGCGTAGCAAATCACGGATCTTGATTTCGGTATTCCCAACCTCAACCGTCATCTGCACTTCGACATTTTCAAGAACGCGCAGATTTTCAGCGGTCACTTTTGACGGCGCATTGGCGCCCCCCTCAGCGGCGTTTGGTGCGGCTGCGGATTCGGCTGTCTGATTTTCAGTTTCATCTGCCATCGTGCTTTTCCTTCTTTTTGCCGGCTCACCGGCCTTCACATGTAAATTATCTAGATCCGCCGTGACAGGCTTACTGCCACCTGCCCCGACACTTCACCGATTTCAGCAAGGAAGATCGGGTTATCTTCGACCCGCACTTCAATGCCTTCATTAATCTGGATGGGAACAACATCGCCCGTTTTTAGGCGGATTAACTGACCCATCGACATAACCGGCTCGCCAAGAAGCGCGGTAATATTCAACGGAATATTCAAAATCGCTCGTTCCATCTTTTCGCGCCAAGTCACATCATCATCGCCGCTATCAGACTGCACGCGTGACCGCAATTGTGATGCAATCGGCTTTAATGTTTGCAAAGGATAGACGACTTCAAGATTGACAGCTTCAGCATTGGGAAGCTGGATCAAAAAGGAACAGATGATCACCAGCTCGCCGCCATCAACAAAAGACGCAAATTGCGGATTCACCTCGCGGTTAGGCTGGGCAAAGGTGATCGGCATCAGATCTGACCAAGCCTCGGCAAGAGAGTTGCTAAGACCCCGATGAATGATTTCAATCACGCGTTCTTCGGTGCTGGTAAATTCATTCCGTTTCTGATCTGGCTGGAAAATTGACCCGCCATAATAAGAAGCGGTTAGAGTCGAGATGAATTTCGGCCGCAATGTCATCAACATTGGCCCGCGAAGTTCTTCCATCCGCGAAATATTCAAATTCATAAAGCCGTCGATGCTTTCACAATATTCGTCAAAGGTTTTGACCTCTGGCGGAAATGGCGAAATACGCGGCTGAACACGCAACATTGGCAAAAACACACTGCGGGCGATACGGGCAAAACGTTCATTGATCAGCCGCAATGCATAATAGTCACCCATCAAAGACAAATCATCCTGACCGAACTGGAAAGCGCGCACGTTGCTAGATCCAGAAACATCAGCATTCACATCATGGGCCGAGCTTTTCAGCCCATCCATAAGCGCATCGACTTCTTCGCTTGATAATTTGCGTGACGACATGATCTACCCGACCTTAACCGTTACCGTGAAACATCTATTGCAGCACAAATGACGTAAAGTGAACTTCCTGAACACCACCAAAATCCTCAAGCGCAATCAATTTTTGATTGATGCTTTCGGTCAGTGCCTTTGCCAGCTTCTCGCGGCCAGCTTTGCCTTGAATATCTGCTTCGGAAAACTCACTAATCGTATTCAGGATTTCCGAGCGAAGCCCCAATTGATGCGCCTCGACATTCGCCATGACCGTGTCGTCATATTGTGTCGAAACACCAAGACCGACCTGCAAAAATTTGCGTGAATTCATCAGGTTTGTCGTAAAGGTACCCGGAAATTCGAAATAGGTTGTCATAAAGGTCTTAACCTCAGGGGTTTCCTTTGCGACTTTGCTATTCCCCTCAGCAGCCTTTTCATCAGCGGCTTTCTTTTCATCTGCCTCGACCATTTTCCGTTCGATGATCTGTTCAATCTCTTCCGACGGATCTGGTTGATTGCTACTAAACATGAAAAATCCGGCACCAAGACCTGCGCCAACTAGAAACAGGCCGCCAAAGACAAATCCTAGAATTTTTAAAATTCCACGACTCTTTTTGGGCTGGTTTTTTTCGTCATCTGCCATAGATTCATCCTCCAATGGACGTCCCTACCTAATACATTAGTAATTACAACTGTACTAGGCTTGAATATTTATCAAATTTTCTGACCGCTCTGTAATTGCGGCTGTGCTGTCAACACCATCATCCTCGGCTTTGCCAGCAACAGCCTTGCCAGATGTTTCAGCCTGATTTTGCTGGTCAGCCTGACCGCCCGACATATTGCCACCAAACCCCTGCGATTGGCCCGAATTGAGATTGCCAAGACGAAGGCCAGAGGCTTCAAGCATTTGCGCCAACCGCGCTTCAGAATCGCTAAGCATCGACGCTGCGGCCGATGTTTCAGTTTGAATCTGGATATTTGTGCGGTCGTTCTGGATCACAAGGCTGATCTGCATTTTACCCAGATTGCGCGGGTTCAGCTGGAAATCCAGTTGGTCCTTGCCACCGGCAAGCCCCTTTTGCACGCGCTGAAGCAACATCTCGGTCCAATTGTTTTTAGCCATATCAAGCGTTTGCAGCATGTTCAGATTATTCAACAAGCCGCCGCCTGACGCAGCGCCAGCCTGGCCACCCGATTGGCCGCCTGATTGCCCACCTGATTGGCCACCCGATTGCCCACCAGTCTGGCCACCAGTCTGGCCACCAGCTTGATTATTCAAAGACTGCCCAGCAGCACCGGATACGCCATCAATCGTAGCTGACGAGGCCTGACTTGGCCGCGTCATATCATGGCCATTTGTCGCACGCGCCAGCATCTTGTCACCTGTCGCCATCATGCTGTCTGACACAAGGGCCTGTTTCAAATTTGCCGCTGTGATGATGGCTTTATCTGATTTTCCGATAAAATCACCAGCATCATCACCAGAAAGCTTGGCGTTGATTTCGGCATTACGTTGTTCGAGATTAGCCGCACGAATGGCGCGAAGATTGGCAATATTGGCCGCCATCTTGGCATCAGCAGACAAGGCGGGCATCGGCCCAATAAATGTTTCAGATGGCGCCACCTGACCTGTTGTTGCCAGATCACCAGCAGGTTTTGTAAAGCCACTTGGTGCCGTATTTGGCATTGTTTGCGCCATCGGGCCTTGCATCGGGCCAACACCAATTTTCGGCAGATTGCCAGTGGCTTGACCCGATGATTTACCATCTTCAAAGGCCATGTTTGCGCGGATTGATTTAGTATTTTGCAATTGATCAGAAATTGCGCCCTTTGCCACATCACCCTTTGCCATATCGCCCTTTACCGGATCGACATGCGGGCCGAGCGGGACGGCTGCAATTATATCCGCCAATGCGTCGGTTTTGTCACCCTCGCTTGAGGAATCGCTATTTTCCGATGCCGAATCATTTGTTTGGCCATTTGCCTTGCCAGCTTGTTTTTGGTCAAAATTCTTGGCCGCTTGCAACGCGGCAATCATCGCAAACAATGCATCTTGTGGTGGGTTTTCAGGATCATCCTGTTCAGTTGTTTGTACTGCAAAAACGCCAGCCAAGACCGCAGCGTCACCATTGTCATCATCGGTGGATATTTCACCTGTCGCGCCGCCAAAAAGCGCCGCAAACAAAAGCTCATCACCATTGGCCCCGGTTTTCGCCACTGAAGATGGCGAGGCGCTTGCCCCTGACATATGCATCGATTTAGACAAAATTTCTGACATTGGTAAAAGGCCCGCTTATCGAGATCGGATAAAACACATCGCACAGATGATGCAATTCGGATGCCATTTCTAACGCCCCGATTGTATTTTTTGATGGCTGGGTTTTACCGCGGCTGGTTACGCCGACGCGACGCTTCATCATCTTCACGCTTTGCATCACGATCATTTCGCGCCTTCGCCCGAAGCGCATCGGCCTTATTGGTTGATTTTTCACGACGGCGATCAGATTGGGCAATTCTTTGCCGCATATGCCGCAATTCTTCGGCAAGATGTTCGGACCGGTTGCTTGCCGTTTCAAGCTGAACACGAATTTGAAAATTCAACTGCGCCGCTGCCCGAAGCGATCCTGCATTCTGCACACCATCACTTGGCGCTTGATCACGCGCCATTTCGTCTAGCTTTTGGCGCATTTCATCAATTTGCCGAAACTCGTTTGACAAGGCACCAAGGCTTTTCATTTGCTGATTGATCGCAACGCGCTCTTTCAGCGCAAGCCGGTCAAAAATTGAGGCGCGGCGGCTCATGGCCCAGCCTGCAAGTTAAAAAGATCGGTAAGCGCTTTCAAGCTATCGGCATAGGATGCGCTTTGATCAAAGGGCTGCTGAATATGCGCCATTAATTTCGGCCAAAGCTGGACGGCAAGATCAAGGTCTTGATCCTGTCCGGGCGCATAGCCCCCCATCAAGATCAAATCGCGGTTTTCCATATAAAGCGAGACCAGCCGCCGGAAATATTGTGCCGCTTGAATCTGTGTTGGGCCAGCAATATCATTCATCACCCGACTAACCGAAGATGGCACATCCACCGCCGGATAAATCCCCATTTGCGTTTGTTCGCGCGACAGCACAATATGACCATCAAGAATGGCGCGGGCAGTATCAACCACCGGATCATTCGCATCATCCCCATCGGCCAAGACCGTGTAGAAACCGGTGATCGACCCTTCATTGCCAATACCCGTGCCGGTTCGCTCGATTAATGCCGGTATCATCGACACAACCGATGGCGGATAGCCTTTTGAGGTTGGCTGTTCACCAAGCGCCAACCCGATTTCACGGCGCGCATGCGCAACGCGTGTTAGCGAATCCATGATCAAAAGAACATTTTTGCCCTTTGACCGGAAATATTCGGCAATGGCAGTTGCCCGATTTGCCCCGCGTATCCGCAATAATGGCGAACGGTCAGCCGGTTCAGCCACAATCACCGTCCGGTCGCGAGATGTGCCGTTCAGAACTTCAGCGGCAAAGCTTGCCACTTCACGCGCGCGCTCACCAATCAGGCCAACAACAACAATATCGGCCTCGGTAAACCGCGTCATCATCCCCAGAAGAACCGATTTACCAACACCCGATCCGGCGATGATGCCAACACGCTGGCCCTGGCCAACAGTCAAAAGACTGTTAATAACCCGAACGCCAACATCAAGCTGCTTATCGACCGGACGACGCGCCAGCGGGTTGGTTTTTTTGCCATTTAAAGGCCAGCTATCAGCAAGATGCATTGGCGGCCCGTCATCAAGCGCATGGCCAAGCGCATCAATCGCACGGCCAAGCAATTCTGGCCCCACCTTGATTGAATGGCCATCATCGCTCACCGTAACTTTGGCGCCAACGCTGATTTGCGCATTATGGTCATGAACCGATAAAAGATTGTTATTATCTCTAAATCCGATCACTTCGGCATTGGTTGTTTCGCCCTTTTGGGTATCTACCTGACAAAGCGTGCCAATCGTCGCCGGAAAGCCATCACATTCGATAATATGGCCGTCAAAACGGCTAACGCGGCCCGACAGGCGGATAGGCTTGTCAAAATCCAGCGCATCAATATCACTTGTCAATTGCCCAAGAAGCGCACTCATGACGGTGTCTCATCTGATGCTATCTCATCTGATGGCGCAGCGGACGGGTCATCTTGCGCGGTATCAGATGCAGCGGTATCAAATGCGGCGGTATCTTTGCTGCCATCATCCGCATTTTGGACAGGGCTAGACATATCAGCGCCGTCAGTCGGCGTTGGCTCGGCTGGCGTTGGCTCGGCTGGCGTTGGTTTGGGGGCAAGATCTGCAGCCTCTACAGGTGCTTTGGCCTTATTCTTTGCGGTCTCGGCATATTGCCCACCAAGGCGAGATTCAGCAATATCATGCAATTCAACACCCGCAAATTTCAGGATGATGTCACCGCGTGCAAGGCCAGGCTCGGCAACAAAATCAAAATCTGCATCGGCCAAATATGGCAACATGACTTTATAATCATCAGCATTGATATGCACTTTTCCAGCGCTCATTTTCTGGCCAATACTGGTCACTAGCGCCTCGATACGCGCCAAGAAATGTTCGGGCATATCATCAATTTGCTGGCCAGCGCGCTGACTTGCCAGTTTCAAAATCGCGGCATGGATTGAGCGCGATAGATCTTCTGCCTGCAAAGCCTGCGGCTTGGCAAGCGCCACAAGCGCCGCCTCAAAAGCGGCAATTTTATCGGCCAAATTAGCCTGTGCCGACGCTTCGGCTGCAGCCTTGGTTTCAGCAACCCCCGCTTCGCGTCCCGCAATAATGCCTTCGGCTTTGCCACGCTCAAACGCCGCCGTTACCGTTTCAAAATTGGCGGCAATCGGCGCGCCTTGCGCGGCGTCACCTTCATTATGATCAGCCACCGGATCAGTTTCGGTGGCATCATTGCTACGGCCATCATTGCTACGGCCATCATTGCGAAGGCCATCATTGGCAAGCGCCCGATTGGCGGGATCGCTGCTCAAATCTTGGAATTGATCATCTGACCCCATATCTGGCGCATTTGCGGCGGCGTCAATGATTGGCGGGGGCGGGCTGTCAGATGATGCGGTTTGCCCGCGCACATCTTCGGCGCCATCGGCGGGCATCAAAGCCCCGTCATCATCTTTGCCGATTGGCGAGCCTTGATTATCAAGATCCGGGTCGGCAGAGCTGGGGTCGGCAGAGCTGGGGTCGGCAGAGCTGGGGTCGGCAGAATTGGGGCTGGCAAAATTCGGGTCATCTAAAGTCTGATCGTCGCCCCCTTGTGCCTTGCTTGCCGACGCGGCCTCGGCGCGCTTTGCTGCGGCAAGTGCTTCTTCGGCTTGTTTAACCGCTTCGATTTCGGCGTCACGCTGCTGCGCCTCAATCGCAATCTCCATTAAACTGCGGGGCTTAAAGCTATGATCCTTGGTGATATTGCGGGTTTCGGACCGTTTGAATTCGGCATTTTGCAATACCTCAAGAAGGCGGGCAACCTCGCTGTCAGCAAGATGGCCAGTTTGCTCCTCAACATCCATTTTGACCGCATTGATCATGTCACGAATACTCTATTTCCGGCCTAAACAAAATCATCGCCGCCACGACCGGCAAGAACAATGCTGCCCTCATCCGACAAGCGCCGTGCAACATTAATGATTTCTTTTTGCGCTGCTTGTACTTCGGTTAGGCGGACTGGCCCAAGTGCTTCCATTTCATCCATGATATTGGCTGCCGCACGTTTTGACATGCATGAGAACAGCTTTTCTTGAAGCGGCTCATCGGCACCCTTCAAAGCAAGAATCAACAATTCAGTATCAACCGAACGAAGCAATGTTTGCAGTGATTTATCATCTGACATGACCAAATTATCAAAGACAAACATGCTTTCCTGAATGGCAAGCATCAAACCCTTATCGCCTTTGGCGATATCTTTCATGATGCGGCCTTCCATCGCCTGTTGGGTGAAGTTCATAATCCGTGCCGCCGCATCGATGCCACCAACCTGTGACGCCCGAAGCGATGTATTTGCCTTAAATTTGCGCTGCATCACTTCTTCAAGTTCACGAAGCGCATCAGGCCCAACCGTTTTCAAAGTCGCAATTCGGCGAATGACTTCGGATTGCATATTTTCCGGCAATAGCCCAAGAACATCAGCGCCAAGACCTGCATCAAGGTAAGACACCACAAGCGCCACAATCTGCGGATGCTCATCAGAAATCAATTCGGCAATCGAACGCGCATCCATCCAGTCAAGAATTTCAATCGGGCGTGAACTTGTCGATGGTGCAATTCGGCTTAGCACTGATTGCGATTTGTCCTCGCCAAGCGCCTTGACCATAACATTGCGGATATAGTTTCCCGCGCCCATGCCAAGGCTGGTTTGCGCCTTGATGATGGCCAGAAATTCATCAAGAACAAGATTCACTGTTTCTTGATCAAGCCCCTGAACCGAATACATGGCTGTACCCAGATGCTGAACTTCACGCGGTGACAAATTGCGCAGAATTTCTGACGCTTCATCTTCACCAATCAGCATCATCAAGATGGCCGATTTCTGCGTGCCGGTCAGATTGTCAAAAACTGACCCTTTATCTTTTTCTTGATCTTCTGCTGGAGCAGCCATGTCACTCACCTTTTACCTTTGTCATCTTGCCGCTTAGCCGATGTCGCGAGACATCATTGCCTTGAACACGTTGGATACACGACCTGCCTCGTCAGAGACAATCATACGGATTACCGCGACCTTGTCATCATAGGTGTTCGCCGTATCCAACATTTCCGCCGAAATTGACGCCTTCTTCGGCTTCAGCTTCGCCTTGATATCTTCAAGACTTTCACCTTCGCCAACCTCGATTTGGTCAATATCGATTTCATCTTCAGAACCAGGGGCACCATGCATGCCCGGAACTTGGGTCGGGATCAGGATGCGGTTCAGCAGCGGGCGAACAACGCCAAGAATAACAATGGCGAGGATTAGCACAAATCCGGTCTGGTTAATGATCGAGCGCATATACGGCTTTTCAAACCATTCCATCTTCACGCCTTCAGCCAATTCATTCATGAAAGGCGCACTTGAAACCGTCAGGCTGTCACCACGCTCTTTATCAATACCAACAGCATCGGCAACCAGCTTTTCAATCTGCAGCAATTCACCTTCAGTCATTTTCTGCGTTGTTGGCAGGCCGGTATCCGGATCCATGATGGTGCGTTCGCGCACCAAAACCGCCGCATTGATTTTTCGAATGACATTGCTCGGCTTCATTGTGCTTGAAACGGTTCGGCTGACCTCATAATTCTTTACTTCGCTTGACGATTGCGACCGCATTTCTTCATTGCCGCCATTTGCGCTTGATTGCTTTTCTAGGCTAGCCGCGGCAGGTGGCTGATTGGCAAGCGCACCCGGAATGCCCTTGGCCTGCGCTGCCATTGTTCTATCCGATGTGCTTTGCTCGCTTCGAAGCGCATTGCCGTTTGGATCAACAACTTCTTCGGTAACTTCGCTACGCGTATAGTCAATATCCAAATTGATCTGGGCATTGATATTGCCAGCTCCGACAATCGGGGTCAGCAAGGATGTGATACGGGCGCGGTAAATATCTTCTAACCGGATCCGGTGCTCTAGTTGGTCATTTGATAACCGGCCTTCAGCACTACCATTGCTGCGGGATAGCAAATTACCATTCTGATCAACCACCGAGACATTTTCTTTTGTCAGGCTTGGAACCGAGGCCGACACCAAATGCAAAATCGCCTCGACCTGTGAACGGCCAAGGCTGCGCCCACGCGCAAGCTGCAAAAAGACCGACGCCGTTGGTGCGGCCTGCTGGCGCACAAACACCTCTTTATCAGGAAGGGCAAGATGCACCCTTGCGCTTATCACCAGATCAATCTCGCTGATCGATCGGGCAAGCTCCATTTCCTGCGATTGTTTCAATCTGGCCGCTTCGACTGAGCGGCTTGATCCCATTTGAATTGAGTCCAGCTGTTCATAACCTGTTGCCGCCGACGCTGGCAGGCCCTGAGCGGCCAATGTCATCCGCGAGCTATGATAATTTTCAGTTGGGACAAGAACGTCACCCGTTACCGGATCCAGCGTTACATTCACCCCTGAATTGCGAAGCGCATCAAGAACGCGCGATTTTTCCGCTTCGGGAAGGCCCGCATAAAGCGTGGTTCTTGTTGGTTGTTGCATCCAGAGATAAGCCCCAAGACCAATCACCGCGACCGCCAAAGCGATAAAGGTCGGCAGCGAGCGCTGAAATGCTGGCTGGTTATAAATGCGACTGACTTGTGAGACGATTGACCCTGCTTGCTGAAAAACACCTGAGTCATTCGAAACCATTTCACTATTCTGATTTACAACTGCGTCGGCCATGGTTTTATGTCCTGAACTTTTAATAAATGGGTCTTAACTTCAATTTTAAAGCGCTGTTTGATGCTGCCTAAACCGGCATATTCATAATATCCTTATAGGCGCTGAGCATTTTGTTCCGCACATTCAAAGTCAGCTGAAATCCGAGACTGGAAACCTGTTGGCTGATCATAACCTTTGAAATGTCATTTTCGGTACCAAGCTCATAGGCTTTGGTCATGCTGGCGGCCTCATTCTGGGCATTTGCCACTTCTTTGAGCGCATTACCCATTCTATCAGTAAAACCGGTATTGTTGGTTTCAGGGGCAAGGGCTGCATCAGCTTGTGCACGAAGCTGGGCGCGAAGTGAGGAAATTGGGCCTGTCATTGAACTGATCTGTGTCATATCTACCTCTTAACCGGTTAAGCGCTTGCGCTTTTTGAAAGTGCCATTTCGGTCGTCATGTTTTTCACGATACGCTCTTGAATGACGCCATCGACCATAATGTCACCAGCCATGATTTTGCCGCCAGACGACAGAACAATGGCACGCTGCAAAACATTTTCCAGCTCACGAACATTGCCCGGCCAATTATAAGCCAGCAAAATTTCTGCCGCTTCATCATCGATCGACGGAAGATCATCAAGAACCATGCTGTGACGTGCGAGCAAGATGCTGCTGATCGGAATAATATCGTCGGTGCGCTGTGCCAAATGCTGGGTCGTCAGCGGGAAAACATTTAACCGGTAAAATA
>Ga0206129_10004673_pt1 | contig 14938 bp, 8 predicted proteins | sample Helgoland_Spring_8_FD_148616 | JGI IMG/M metagenome (GOLD analysis project Ga0206129, IMG submission 148616) | Pelagic subsurface seawater microbial communities from Kabeltonne, Helgoland, North Sea - Helgoland_Spring_Bloom_20160502_2 | ecosystem: Environmental > Aquatic > Marine > Epipelagic ...
CCGGCGCATGGCATCAAGGTCGAGCTTGGCCCATTCGACGTCGATGGCCTTGACGAGGCCCACGGAAGATTCGCTTCCCACGGTGATGGCATTGCCGCTTGGGGCGAAGCCGTTGGAACAAACGGTGGGCTCAACATCAACACATTTGCCCATTTCAAGGCGAGGTTGCGCCCTTTCGATGCCGGTTACTCCGACCAGACCTTGAGCTGTTGGAAGGCCCCACCCTGCTGGTGGGCACCCATCAGGTAGACCTGGCCACACCCCTGGAAATCGATGGATTGCCCGGCCTGCATGGGGCGGTCCAAAACAACCTTGCCAGAAGTTTCGAAGAGCCGAAGCCGGCAAGGCTCGATAGCCGTGAACCGGTCACCATTCCATTGCACAAGCTCTTTTTGCAGGTCTGGAGCGGACACCGAGGCCGTGGTGCCACAGAATTGGCTCCAGAAGTTCCACATTTCGACAGCACTGGTGATGTCCATGTTGCCCCAGGTGCCAAACCAATCGTGGCCACCGCCGTTGACGCGGTACACGCGCGCCTCGTAGCCATCGTCACCTCCGGAGTGCGTGATGAGGTCGACCGTACTGTTGTCGTTCATGTTGATGTTGGGCAAGGCTTCTTCGGTCACCTCGGTGCAATTGTTCCACTCGGCCCATGTGGCCACCACGGTCTCGACACCGGGGTTGCCACCCCAGTTTCCGGCGTCGTTGGGATTGCCATAGTAGGACACGGTGTTGTCGGCCGTGCCATGCAGGTGCACCACAGGAACGGGCTGGCTGGGGTTGCATGTGGACCAGTCATTGCCTCCGATTTGCCCCCCTACAGAGCCAATGCCCCGAAAAGTCTGGGCATTGCTGCAAGCCAGTGAATAGCTCATGTACCCACCATTGGAATAACCACAGCTGTATGTGCACGCGGGGTCGTGTCCGTGGGTCTGCTGGATGTACGACGCGAGTTGGGTCAAGAACGCATGGTCGTTGACATTGGAGAAGTTGAAGTTGGCGTTCCAGTGGTTGGTTCCGCCACCATCAGGTGATCCTTGGGGAAAGACCACGCCAAAGCCCTCCTCGTCTGCCAATTCTTTGAACCCGCTAAACGACAACATCCCCAGTGCATCACCGGTGTAGCCGTGCAACACAAAGATCAAGGGGGCCCCGGGTTGCATGTTGGCCGGCGAATAGTAGAGGTAGGTTCGGGGGTATTCGGTATTGCCCACCTGATAGTTGAAGGTTTCGATTTCCGTGCAAGTCCCATCGTCATAGGTGGCACCTTCCACGTAATTGATCGCTTCTGGATTGGTGCACCCCCCCAATTCGAACGTACACGCCACATCGCCAATGGTAAACGGCAAGTAGGCGAAGAACCCTTCGTCTATGGTGAATGCTCCTTCAAAGCCATCCAGGTCCACGTCGGCGGTGAGCGTGGTGCCGTTCCACCCGTCCCCCCAACTGTCTGTAGCCAGGAAGTAATAACATCCGTCTTCCAGACAAGTCTGGGTGGAAAACGTCCCTTCGATGCTGCCCTGAAAGCTCACAATCAGGGTCGCCTCGTTCTCACCGACTTGATACAATTCCCAGCCTGTCTCCCATGGATAAAGGGCGGTGGTGGTGGTGAAGTTGACCTCAGTGTATTCGCACTGGGCAAAGGTGGAAAGCGCAAAGAACAGACCAGCGATGGCCAAAGCGTGACGTAAGAACATGCCTACAAATTAAGGTGCCGTCAGCAGCACCTGCAGAACGCCACAGAATTTATTTGAGGACAAAAGAGGGGGTAAAATTCAAGCTCACCCATCCCCATTGTTGGATTCTGCCTGCAGCATCGCTCCACAAGTCGGCGGAGACATCGCCTTGGCGTTCGATGTGCCTTTCCGTCGCATCGAACACGGAGAAGCCCATGTGCCAGGTCAATGCTCCGTCCTTGTTGCCGGTGATCCAGAGGTCAAGTTCGTTGCCCAGCAGGTCTCCCATCGCCTGGGCCCGGAAGTGGTGGGCCGTTGCACCCCAAGACACCTTGTCTCCCAATAGGCGTAGGTTCAGAGGTCCGGTATGGCGCAAGCGCAGGCCTGTCAAGCCGTTGGTGCGTGTGGTTCCCACATAGAACTGGTCCATCCAGCCATAATGCCTGTGGTTGGTGCCCAAGAAAGGGAAGAAGCCCTCGTCGAGCAGGTCAATGCCCACCTGCCACTTGTGTCCGTCATCTCCATTCCAACCCAAGTCGCCTATGATCATGGTTTTGTGGTTTGGTAGGGACAAGAAAGCGCTCGAAGACTCGGGCCAAGATTGAACGTAGGCTTCCGTGGCAAACCATGCGCGGGGTCCGATTTGAAACCGCGTGGTAAAGCCCGTGGTGAAGTTCGGGGAAGGCTCTGTTTCGCTCTCTTGGTCAAAGAAGAGAAAGGTCAGTTTGTTCTTCTTTTCCCCCACCATGGCCCTGTGGTAGACCATGTAGCGACGGGTCTCCCTCAACTCGTCCCAAGTGACCGCCACTGTGGTGTTTCCCTTCGAGGGGTCCTCTTTTTTTCGGTCCCAGCGCACGCCGTCGAGGAAGCGCCCAGGGTTGGACCAGTCCACTGCACCGACGATGCGCTCGTTGTCAAACTTGATTTCCTGGCGCCCCACCTTCAGGCGCATGCCATTTGTCATTTCGGTAGACCACCACGCTTCGCTGATTCCGATGGTGCCCTGTGTCTCGCCCGCTGGGCCTCCAAAGGTTCGGATATCTTGGGCGCCGAGCTTGTAGTCAAAGGACTTCCATTTCCCCTTCAGCGCCATGCGGGATCGCTGAACAGTCACAAGCTCACCAGGCGTCTCGCTATCCATGGCCACCTTGTATCCGTCGCGCCATTCCGACCTCACCCGCATCTGCATGTCGAGCGTCAACGTCGTATCGCCCGGTGTCTGGGAGAAACCAATGGTGCCGAGTGCCATCTGAAATGTGGCGAGCAGTATCAAATTCCGCGTTAGAGTCATGGATGCAAGTTGGTGCAAAAAGCCAAATTTGGCTGCAGAAGGTCAAGGTAAGAAGCGCGAAAACCCCAGCGGGTATGGCTACATTTCAGCATGCGAAACTTCGGCACTGCCTCTTTTTTTCTGTTGCTCACAGCATGTGGTCCCACCGTCGATACCTCAGTGGAATCGCCGGAGCCTATGGAGCCCGTGCGTTGGTCTGTGGCCATACACGGCGGCGCGGGCCACTTTGATACAGAGGTCCTGAGCGGGGCAGAACAGGCGGCGTACAGTGCCTCCTTGAGCGCAGCGCTCGAAACCGGTGGCGCCGTGCTCGAGGCGGGAGGAAGTGCCGTAGATGCGGTCGTGGCCACCATCGCTGTGATGGAGGACGACAGCCTTTTCAATGCCGGGAGGGGAGCGGTATTCACTGCAGAAGGCAAGCATGAATTGGATGCGAGCATCATGCGCGGTCAGGACCGCAATTGCGGCGCCGTGACGGGATTGACGGGGTTCCGCCACCCCATCGATGTGGCGCGCTCCGTGATGACCGAATCAGAGCACGTCTTCTTTAGCGGCCCCGGCGCCGCCCAATTCGCCGGTGCACAAGGCGCAGAAACAGCCGAGCCAGCATGGTTTGACACCCAAAAAGCATACAACCGCTACCTCCGCGCTCTGGAACGCGATACCACAATAGAAAAGCGGGGCACGGTGGGATGCGTGGCCTTGGACAGCCAGGGCAACCTGGCCGCCGGCACCTCAACTGGGGGCATGACCTACAAGCGGCACGGCCGCATCGGCGATAGCCCCGTCGTGGGGGCGGGCACGTGGGCCGACAACCGCACTTGTGCCATCTCCGCCACCGGGTGGGGCGAGTACTTCATCCGCACGGCCGTCGCCCATGAAATTCATGGCCGGATGCTCCACGGCGGTGCGAACCTGCAAGCTGCAGCAGACGGGGCCATACACGACGAAATGGGGGCGCTCGGAGGAGACGGAGGCATCGTGGGCATGGACCGCTTCGGAAACCCCGCATTCAGCATGAACACGCCCGGCATGTTCCGCGGCGCCTTCAAAGCAGGCGCCTCCCCGCAGGTGGCCCTCTTCGCCACCGACCAACTGACCCCTTAACCTCAGGTTGTCACCCCAGAGGCTCGTCTCTTCGCCGGCACAGGGTCCAATTGAAGAATTTCCACGGCGCCTCATTCGGTGCATTGCTCTCCCGCTCGGTGTCCTGTTCCTCGGAATTTGAAAAGCGACTTTTTATGGAGAGCTCTTGTATTAGTTTCTCGATATGAAACTGCGATTCCTTCTCTACTTGGCCATTCCATGTCTCATCTTGTTGTCTTGCGAAGGCGGCAATGAGGGTGAAGAGGGCTGTACCGATCCCTTGGCCATCAATTACAACGCCACTGCGACCGTGGATGATGGCACGTGTACCTATGAGGGCTGTACCGATCCTGAAGCATTTAACTATAACCCCGCGGCGACAGTAGACAACGGCGAATGCATCTATGAAGGGTGCACCGATCCTGCTGCTTTGAATTTCGATCCGGAAGCCTCCATTGATGATGGAAGCTGTGAATATCCACCCAACCCGGGGTCTTGTTCGGAAGTGGAATTCGATGGGCATACTTATGCCGTGGTGGAAATCGGCCTGCAGTGTTGGTTTGCGGAGAACCTGCAGTCGACCGTGTTCGCCAGCGGAACCTCCATTGAAGAGGTCATCAGCGATGCGGATTGGAGTGAATTGTCCACGCCTGGACAATGCATTTATGAAAATGAGGTGTTGAACCTGCCTGACTACGGCCGCCTGTACAACGCGTTTGCCGTCAACAGTGCGGAAGGGTTGTGTCCAACGGGATGGCATGTCCCCACTACTGAGGATTGGCAGGAGTTGGAGTTGTTTGCTGGCGTATCTGTCGACGAGATCGACCTGATTGCCGAGTGGCGCGGTACAGCTGAAGAGGTGGGAACGTCTTTAATGGCCACTTCGGGGTGGGACGGCATAAGCGGAACGGATTTGCATGGATTCGACGCCCGGCCCGCTGGCAACCGCTTTTACTCGGATGGCTCCTTCTTCAGTGCAGGAAGCCACGGCGCCTGGTGGACGTCTTCCGTCTTCGGAGATGACAACATGCACCGAGCCCTATGGAACAGCAGCACGGGCATTCTCCAGGCCTATGGACATCCGAGGCTGGGGAACTCGGTTCGCTGCCTCAAGAACTGATCCGGGAGCCCTCATAAACCCTTGTGCTGAAGAGGGGCGTTGTGATCCCGTCGGGACTCGACTCTACATCAGCGCAGGCGGTAGATGCGGTGGAGGGGGTAGGAGTCGGGGCGGGCGTCGGCCCAGACGCCGTGGCCGATGTTGTGCATGATGCGGTTGTCGGTGACGGCGAGGACTACGTGGAAGGAATGCTTGCGGTTCATCTTATCAATCTTCCATGCAGCGGATATAAGCTCCAGAATTCTGATTGAAGTCGGAGCCCCTATAGATTCCATCTTGACTGCTGCTGAAACGGCGGTGGAAAATAGGGCCGGGAATGGATGGGTTGGAATCATCCAGCGTCGATGACCAGTAAAATGCCTGTTCGTTGGCACCGAGGAACCCCAGTGTGTGATGAACGAAACCTCCGACACTGTTGATTTGAAAACCGTTGGTTTGAAGCACTATGCCGAGCGCATCTTCATACCCGCGCTGCCAGCCTATGTCGTTTAACTCAAGCGCTGTCATGCCCATATTGGATTCCAAGGATTGCCAATCTGAATCGGATGGGAGGTGCCACCCGTTGGGGCAGATGGCCCAAAGCTCAATGGCAGCCCAATTGTACATGGCGCCATAGGTGGCGTATTCCATGGTTGCGACTGCTTCAGAAAGGGTGGTGTTGGAATGCCCGTAAACAAAGGCTCTGGGGAGTGTGTCCAATTCCGTGGTGCCCAGGTTTGAGGGAGCTGATACTGAGGGCAAATGGCGACAATTTTCGGCAAACCAGCACTGGTCGCCGATGAGGACAGTGGCGTAATCGTAGTTCCAGTAGGTGAGGGGGTCGCCGCAGGCCCAAGCAGTATCGACAAGCTCGTCAGGCCACTCTGGATAGGGGGGGCAGGTGCCGTGAACAATCAGCAGTTCAAGCAGGTCGTTGACCGTCACGCAGCCATCGTAGTTCAGGTCGGCGGGGATGGCGACGATGCACTCCTCGTTGATCGGGTCCCAGACGGTTCCTTCCCCGCACTGGCCTTGTGGGTCCTCACAGATGCTGACGCAAGTGCCAAGGGAGGAATCCCAGACCGTCCCGTCGCCACAGAGTCCTTCGCACTCCATGTGGACCACGAGAGCCGTGTCTTGGGTGGTGCAGGAGGGACAAATCGAGACAGGGGCTTCAGAGACAATCTGTCCGGAGGCCAGAGTGGCGTTGTGGCCTTGGCCGGATTGGTCTTCGAGAGGAGAAGGGTCCTCAAAGGTCCAGAGGGCCTGAATGCCGGCAGAACCCGATGAAGGAGGGCAGTTCATGTAGCCTTGGATTTCGTCTTGGGTCAATGCTCGGTTCCACAGTGAGATTCCGTCCATCTTGCCGCGCATCACCTGGTCGACATTTCCATTGATGTCGGTGCCGGATCCAAGGCGGAAAGGGGCATCGGACGCTTCCACCACGTGCTGGTCGACATCGTATAGCGCCAGCCAGTCTTCGTTGAAGCTGTTGTGCATGGTGGCGGCGATTCCATCCACATGGATGTGGATCAGCCCGTTTTCGAGGACCACGGCAATGTGGTGCCAGGTCATGGGCAGAATGGCGTCGGCTTGCGTCCAGGACTGGGCATTCTGGTTGGTGCTCCCCACGGGCGAGCTGAACCAGATGGCGGAGTTGGAACTCCCTCCAGTGGACATCGCGGTGTCGAAGAAGGGATTGGTGTTGATGTAGTAGCCGTTTGTGTTGTAACCGTTGTTCTGGGCCAACAGTCCTTGAGGAGCGTCGAGATCGTCAAACCAGAACCACCCCATCCATGTCGCATCGGTGAGCGAATCCGTCGTTTGGATGGCGCTTTCCAAGGCGCCGCCGGTGCCCTCCAGCTCAACCGAAGAGGCATTGGGCGGGGCGCCGCCAAAGGTGGTGGTCACGCTGTATTCTCCCTCCTCGAAAACGTCAATCATCTGAGTGTCCGCGCCGGTGGACCAAGCGTAGTTGGAGAAGCCGGGACCGGCGTCCAATGTCCCTCCATCGTGGCAGAGGGCGACGGCTTCCCCGAGATTGCCTGACGGCGGATAAAGACATGAACCATCATCGTCTTCAGCCGTGACGTCATAATTGCAGGCCGCTGGATCCGTGCAACCCACAGACGGTGCCTCTGACATGTACAACCCTTCAATTTCAGTCTCAGACAAAATCCTGTTGTGAATAGTAATGTCATCAATTGCGCCCTTGAATTGGTGATAATTCGGTGCTGCTGAAATAGCTCCAATCTCCCAGCTTCGACCCTCTGAGAAGTAACTCTCTGAAGCGTCAAAAGAGAAATCAATTGACTCAAGGGGCTCGCCATTCAACCACATGTTGTAAGAGCCGGACTGCTGATCTATCAATGCACAGAGAAAGGACCATTCCCCAAATGGCGCGATCCCTCCAATTGGCTCGTTGTTCGTGAAAGCGTTGCGATGATAGATTTTTACCGATTCGAGTTGTGTTGCTTCGATACGGGCAAAAATTTCCGGATAACCTTCATGACTGGCGTGGATCAGTTGCCCGCTTCCGGTGACGGGGTTATTCTCAGGCTTAAACCACAACGAAATTGAGGTTTGGGAACCTACTTGGCCCAAATTCGCATCCAGTTCTGGCAACGCAATGAATTGCGGGAAGTCCCCCCCGAAATAATATGCGTTTTCACCCAGACCATATCGGTCGGCGGTGAGCACAGCTCCATTGACCGAACCATTCAAATCATTCCCACTCTGGTCGTAAGCGTTGCCAATAAACGGGTACCATGCGACCAATCCCTCGGTTGGTACATAATCGGGCACTTGCGCGAGGCACAGGCTCGGAACGAAGAGCAGGAGGGCAAGCAGTTGTTTCATGGCTTCAGTCTTTGATGCAGCGGACGGAAAAGCCGTATTTGGGAGTGTCTACGGCACTGTGAATTTCGGGGTCCATGTGCGTTGAGTACCAGTATCGGCCATTCCCGTTTTCGTATGTGGAAGTCCACCATTTCCCCCTATTTCCGGCATAAAAGAAGGTGCCTCCGAAATCACAATGCCCTGCTGGTTTGGCTGCAAATCCGAAATCATCTGTGCCATTGCCAGTCACCCCCCAACCTGAAGTTGATTGGAGTGCAGTGGCTTCCATTCCATTGAATCCGTTTTGTGCGGCATGATTTTCGAGTTCGAACCACTCTTGATTCGAGGCCACATGCCATTCTAAGGGGCAAAGACCCCGAGAGTCATCTACAGCCCACCAGTTGTAGAGTCTTCCATACTCTCCAAGTGCTAAAGAGTCATCGCAGGCATCGAAATTCCATGCGCTGTAACAGGTGTGTTCATCTGAGCCATAAACGGTCGACATGCCGAGTAGAAGTGTGGCCCATTCATCTTGATTTGATGGTTCTGGTATATCATCTCCGTTGAGGTAGCTGGCCGTTCTCAGATTCTCCGCAAACCAGCATTGGTCACCGATGAGGGCGGTGGCGTAGTCGTAGTCCCAGTAGGTGAGGGGGTCGCCGCACGTCCAATCGGGGGTGGGGCAGGCTGAAGAGAACTCGATGACTGCGTAAATGTCCCGGCCATCGGACCCATCGAGGAAGTAATCGCCAGGTGCGTCATTCCATTGGCCACTTGAATACATCTGGCAGGCATTCTCCAGTCCATTGACTTCATTGGGTGCATTCCCCGCCCAGTTGGTGTAAGTCAATTCAGCGCCATTGACCCATGTCCAACCACCTGCGGGTTCACTGTATTCGACGGAGGATGTGTCTTGATACAGGCCGATCCAGATATACTCGTCTCCTACGGCAGTTGAAATCCAGTCGTTTTCGTCCTGACTTTCAATGACCACGAGGTGACCGCCGTAGGCAACAGCCGAGGATTGGGCGTTGTCCCATGAAATTGGGTTTGTCGAGACGAAATATTGGGCAGTATTGTACTCGCCCAACCACGACCATCCCGCTCCATTCAAGTCTTGCTGGAGTTGGTCAAAAGCACCTGGTGGGCAGTCACTGGTGTCGGCAGGTTCCTCGGGCCACTCGGGGTAGGGTGGGCAGGTTCCGTGGACGGCCAGGAGGACGAGGAGGTCGTTGACTGAGACGCAACCGTCGTAGTTGAGGTCGGCTGGGATGGCGATGATGCACTCCTCGTTGACCGGATCCCAGACAGTTCCAGGTCCGCAAGACGGAGCACATGCAGCGGGCTCAATGTAGATGGTGTCCGCGGTAGAGATGCACTGCGCCAACGCACTATCCCAAACTGTTCCTTCGCCGCAATACAAGCAGCCGTATTCGCAAGACCCATCGTCTGCGGTGGCTGCTGAATCAAAATTGCAGGCCGCAGAGTCTAAGCAGCCAGATTCAGGTGGCGCCCCAAGGAACAAGGCCTGAACTTCTGCTTCATTCAGCGCACGGTTCCAAATGCCCAATTCATCAAGGTCGCCAACAAAATATTGGGGGCCGCTTGGCAGCGGAATGTCCGCGGATGCCACTCCTAGCGTGAGCGGCGCCTCATTGTCCGGTGAGTATTCAGGACTGTCGATTGCATCGGAGCACATGAAAACACCATTGAGGTAGATGCTCATGGTGCCTTCGGCGGTGTCCTTAATGCCCACTAAGTGATTCCAAGAGGCATCCAGGGGACTTGGGCAGGAAACTCCATTGGCTGCGAGGTTATCGAATTCCGAGTTTTCAGAGAAAGTGTATCCATCTGAATAGATGCGCAGATACAATTTGTCATCTAGGGGAAATTGACCTTTGGTGATCATGTGGGCGTAATCGACCACCTCCGTTTGCCGAAACCAACCAGAGAAAGTTCGAGACCCTGTTCCTCCATTCAGCCATGGCTGGTGTGGTGAAATCATGTGGTCATCACCATCAAAGAAATAGGCGCCATTCGGATTCCCGAATCGATCTTCAGTCAGCGTTGCGCCAAATACCTCGACACTGTTTCCATACCCACTTTCATCTGCAGCCGTGCCGTTAAAAGGGTACCAAGCCACGAGTCCCTCACCTGGTACATGGGGAGGCAGCTCCACGTTGCCATCGCAGTCATAAGTCGGCTCAGGATAGATGCAAGACCCGTCATCCACATTTGCGTCGGGCTGAAAATTGCAGGCTTCTTGGTCTGTGCAGCCTGCATTGGGAAGGGCCTCGATGAACAACGACATCACCTCGGTGCAGTCTAGTGCTCGACTCCACAGTCCGAGATTGTCCATTGCCCCGTGAAAACCAAGGTTGCAGCAGTCTTGAGCATTCCCGATAAAGGTTGATGAGGACGCAAGATTTTGTTCGTAGAGATAGCTACCCGCACCAGAAGCCTCACCATTGATATAGATAGCATAATCAAGTGAATCCTTCACGTATGTGATGTGATGCCACTCATCCATCGCGGGAGAAAAGCCCGAAGAGAAATTCCCAAATCCTGGCTGGTCAGGTGCATTGACGTGCCATGAATACGTATTCGGCTGGCCCCAACCGAATTGTAGCAACCCCTTATTGGTTTCCCCTGGTCCTTCGCTGTTTCCCATGATTGCATAGAACTCGTCATTGGAAGTCCTCATCAACCAGACGGAGATGGTAAAGGACACATAACCTGTCAGATTCAGTTCGGACTGAGTCGCAATGATGGGCTGTCCTGAAAATAAAAGCGCTTGGTTGGGATTCTCAGACTGGTCTTGGTGTGACACTTGCCCGTTCAAACTGAGGTCAAGATCATTTCCGCTCACATCATTCGCGTCGCCGTTGAGTGGATACCACGCAATTAGTCCATCAGTTGGCACGTATGTCGGTACCTGCGTGAGGCACAGGCTCGGCACGAAGAGCAGGAGGGCGATTAGTTGTTTCATGGCTTCAATCCTTGATACAGCGAACGGAATGACCGCGTGCCTTTGGGGCATCATCCTTCCAGTAAATCCCAGGATAACCAGCAGCCACGTCATGGTGCCATCCCATATTGCCCGATGGAGTCTGTGTCCACCATCGGCATGCATTGTCCAAATCGTGGAATCCGATAACATCATCGTCCCATCGTCCGCCAGATCCTATGGCTGTGAATCCTGTGGTATTATTTCCTTGGTCATTACAGCACCAACCTGTTTGTGATTTGAGTGCATCACCAATCCCCAAATTCATGCCCGACCAACCAACGCCTGAGTTGGGATCTAGTCCAAGGAAAATGTCCAATTCTCGGAATTCGTCTTTCGTGGGAACGTGCCAACCCGATGGACAGATATCCCAAGTTGTCGCTGCTTGGAAGTTGTATAAGGCCCCGTGAAGGAGGTATTGTGGTGTTTGCATGGCCGAGTCTATGTCTGTGCCTGAATAGTCGTAGACGTAGGCGTGAGGTTCACCGTCGGATTCACTGCCTGATCCCGGGAGGCTAACAGCAGGGAGATAGCGACAATTCTCAGCAAACCAGCATTGATCGCCAATGAGGACGGTGGCGTAGTCGTAGTCCCAGTAGGTGAGGGAGTCGCCGCAGGACCAAGTGGTATCGGTTGGCTCATCTGGCCATTCTGGATAGGGCGGGCAAGTGCCATGGACGGCGAGGAGGAGAAGGAGGTCGTTGACTGAGACGCAGCCGTCGTAGTTGAGGTCGGCAGGGATGGCGATAATGCACTCCTCATTGACCGAATCCCACACCGTGCCTGGACCACATGACGGGATGGGCAAAAAGACCGTATCACACGGACTGGACTGACCAACGCATTGTTCCAATTCGATGTCCCACTCCGTTCCGTCCGCGCAGCACCCCGGACCAGGACAGCAGGAATAATCGCAGCTGCCGTCATCCAGGGTGGCCATGGCGTTGTAGTTGCAGGCCAAGCTGTCCGTGCAGTTTGAAATGAGCAATTGAACCATCACGGTGCTCTCAGCAAAACAGGGGGAGCATGCCGTTTGAGCAGGTTGCATTGTGCGGCTGGCATCGAGCATGCCATGCTGATTATTACCCGACGCATCCAGCGCAACGGATGCATCACTTCCGTTGAATGGCCAAAAGCCGAGAAGGTCAGGTGACGTTGGGTTGAACTGACAGGGGTCCAGTGATGATGCCTGATTGAATGCTAACGGGGAAGACCAGACCATCAGGTTGTCTAGGTCACCTACAAAATCCCAGTCTGCATTGAGTTCTCGTCCAATCAGGAAGGCATTGGCATCTCCAGGCCAGACGTTGATGGACTGATCGCCCAGTGAATAGTCGAGCGAGAGGAGGGCTCCATCTACGTACAGAGCGTGTCCTTCGGCTCCAGAACTCAATACGATTCGGTGCCATTGACCATCAAAAAAATGGAGAGGGTCCGTTCCCCATGAAGCCCGCACGTGGGGATTGCTTTGGCCGCAGTCGTCGTCTTCCAGGGTGATGCTCGCTTCGGCGGCAGAGCAGCCCCTGCCGATTCGAATGGCTAGGGGGTCCTGCGCCCCGTTGTCCATTAAAAACAGAGGGTAGGATGGCATGCTCCAGGTTCCCCCGAGGTCGGGTGTTGCCGAGTCAGGGGAGTCAATCTTAAAATCTATGGCAATGGTTCCCTCATTGTCAAATGCGCTGGTTACAGCTGAGAAGTCGGCCTGTTCGGTTGAGGTGGCATCGAAATGGACCGATCGATTCACGCTTCCATTCTGCATGACTTGCACGCTGTATTGGCCGGATTCGGTCACGGTGATCGTCTCACCGGTTTCTCCGGTGCTCCAGAGGTAAGTGCCCAAATCAGGACCGGCATCCAACAGGAGGGTGGACTCAAACGTTGAGGTGTCTGTTGGGAGTGTGAGGACAGGTGAGATCGTACAACTCCCATCGTCTTCCGTGGCTGCGGAATCAAAGTTGCAAGCGTCCATGTCAGTGCACCCTGGGACTTCAATGTTGATGTAAACCGAGTCTTGCCATTGACAATTGCCGAGAGTGACATCCACCGATAGCCATTGTGATGCGGACAAGGTGGTGGTGATGGATTGCCCTATTTCACCATTGGACCATTCAATTATTAGGCTGTCCAAGTTTGTGGTTTCAACGGTTACTCGAGAAGCTGCTGGAGCAGATGCTTGCCAATAAGTGGTGCCTTCTGTTCCAGTTATGAAAAAATCCAATTCGTCACCAGAGATGCTGTACGGGACAAAGGGCATTCCCCCATTCAATACGGTCATTTCCTCATAACCGGTTTCATCGAAGGCCTTGCCAAAGCTGGAGTGGGAATACGCATTGTCAGTGCCATATGATTTGGTGGTCCATACTTCCCCCGCAGAGGCTTGTATGGCAAAGAAGGAACTTTGGGTAGTGTCGATGTGCATTTCTGAAATGCCTGATTCATCCACCTTCAATAGAAGTCCAGAAGAGTTTGAGTCCGTGGTGCGACCTGCTAAGAATAGGTGGCCATCTTGCCACGTTGCATCATATATGTAAACAGGAAAGTCAAGGTCTAAGTCCCAATTGATTTGCTCGGTCAAGTCCTCGGAATACCGCCGAATCGTGACGTGCGAATTAGATGCCGCCCCAACGAAAAAAAAGGCATCGGGTTCATCGCTCAATGTCAATACTGGACCACTATAAGTTCCTAGATTATGCCAAGAGGATTGAGCGGATACTTCATCATTCTCGTCTAAACGCATAACGGAGCCATTTGGCCATTGATAGTGGCTGAGCAGGATCGTGCCATTGGGTAATTGCAGGAAATCCTTCGCGCCAGATGTTCCTCCTACGGGGGAGAAGTTGAAGTCCAATTCACTTCCGGAAAGATCTGTGGCTACCCATGTCGCGTCAAAGTAGTTGGTTCCTTGGGCATTTTGGCTTCCTCCGAAAAGCAGACGGTTACCATCTTGACACAACGTAAAAAATCCGTCGTGATCCCCACCTGGAGCACGGACTTGCTGCCAGACAAGACTCCCGTCCCGGGTAATGCAGGTCATCAATTGGTCAGTCGTGCTTCCTGGCCAAGTCGCACCAGCAATGAATACGCTGTCACCATAAATGACGGATTGACTAAACCCTCCAGGTGCACCGCTCGCCGGATAGGTGTTGTGCCAGACCTCTTGGGCTAGACCGCTAATGTCAAAAGGGGTGACTTCTATGCTCAATTCCGCTCCTGCAATTCCTATAATGGTGTCAGTTGTGAGCCATTCGAAATCGAAGCATTCGGAAAAAGGAGAAGCGGGATGAAGTTCAAATGCCAAGCCACCGGTATTGTCGCCCCAACAACAATCGTCGGCCAGACCGAAAACGGTGAAGTCACCACCGGTATGGTCAATCAGATAATCGTATTCATGAGCCGGAGAGTAGACGTCTGGGGTTGGGCGCAGAAATGCGCAGTCACCGCTGCCCTCCCATCCCTGGGGACAGTATTCATTTACGGTGAATGATCTGCCTCCCCATGGATTTTGACTCGGCAAGGCGTACGCAGCATCAGTACCGTTCTCTCCCCAACATGATCCTCCACAAAAGACTCCCGATACTTTGAGCGTATAGGTCCCAGGGGGTAATTGGTTAATTGTGTGTGATGATGGTCCGGAATAGTCCAAGTACCATTCGTCGATACTCTGAGATCGAATGTTGCCGATAGAGACGACTATGGCAAGCATGGTAAGCAGATTCCTCATCAGATTGGTTTGGTTACCTGCAATTTACGAGATGAGGTGAAGCATGGTGGGGCTGCTTTTGTTTCCGTCAGGGCAACTGGTATCGGTACGCCTGCCCGACGCGAATGGAGCGGATTTCACCCCGCCGGCGCATCCCGCGGAGCGTGGGCTCGCCGATGCAGTCGTCACCATCGTCGCAGATGCCGTCGCCGTCCACGTCGGCGGCGCAGGTGCCGCCACA
>Ga0206129_10004676_pt1 | contig 14929 bp, 15 predicted proteins | sample Helgoland_Spring_8_FD_148616 | JGI IMG/M metagenome (GOLD analysis project Ga0206129, IMG submission 148616) | Pelagic subsurface seawater microbial communities from Kabeltonne, Helgoland, North Sea - Helgoland_Spring_Bloom_20160502_2 | ecosystem: Environmental > Aquatic > Marine > Epipelagic ...
TTGACTGCCAGTCAAGCGCTCTAGCCAACTGAGCTACATCCCCATTTTATAATTATCTTCTGATAGATTGAAGTTTTGTACAAAAATACTGTTTGCGAATTTATAATATTCTTGGCACTTTAATGGCACTTTTAACTTTTATTAGTTTTCTCAACACGCTTTGTTCCAAAGCTACTAAGCTAATTATTTACTATATTTGAGCACAAACCAATTTGATTATTTATAGTTATGAAATTCTGGGAAAGCCCTTTGATTAAGAAATTAGGATGGAAAGAAGAGCCAAAAGGGGTGTCTAAAGTAATGTCCGTATGTATGCTTATAGTTATATCTAGTGTTTTTTTACCGTCAAGCATAATACAAACTAAAATCGCATCTCTAATTATATATTTATGTATTGCTGTTTTTTCCGTCTTACTCGTATATGAGCTCGTAAAAAGAATTTTCTTAAAAAAATAGTTTTCAAAGCATAGCCTACTCTAATCTCATTTATCTCGAGAAAATCTAACCCCCTTAAATAGGTTAAGCTTATGCAGCGAATACGTAAACTGATATAATAAAAACCCCTAGATTTCTGTAAGGGTCCTCCAATAAAAACGCTATTTTATTTTTACTATTTCTCCATTTTAGAAATAATTTGCTCTAATCTTTCTAGTCTTTTTTCGTGCGCTTTAAGTTTGGTTAATTTCTTTAAATATACAAAAGCACAACTATAATTCTTTCTTTTTGTTAACCTTTTTTCAAAAAATTACAACTAAACAAACGTAAAACTTACTTCCTGTTCAGAAACTAACGGGACCTTAAACGGATACGTCAACATTAATTAATCTAGCAGTTAACGAAGATGTGTTTAATTCTAAGCGTGAAGTTGATGACTATTGTTACGGCAAAAATTGACTGTTAAGAGGACTCTCAACGTTCTTTGTTCCAAAATTACTAAACTATTTTTTTTGTAGTTTTGTAGGTAAACCAACTTAATTGTGAGAAAACTTCTTCTGTTCTTCGCTTTATTAATTTTTGCTTGTGCTGGCGACGACGACCCTATAAACACATCAACTGTGTGTGTTGATGAAACATTGATTGATTTAGAAAGTTTTTGTGTTGAAATCTTTGAACCTGTATGTGGGTGTAACGGAGTTACATACGATAATAGTTGTATGGCTTTGAATTGGAACGGAGTTATATCATATGAAGAAGGTGCTTGCGATTAATTGTAAAAACTTGATTAATCAAACTCTTTTTATGCTGTGAAAATAGTAAATTATAGACCACAATTTTTTGAAAAAGTGAATCCTCTAATCAAATGTGATCTGAACTCAAGTCTTTTCCGTACATTTGACTCTAAACAAACCCATTATGAGCAGTAAATTTTTTGGTAATAAAACCGTCAAGCAGGCAGATACAAAAAAAGGGGCGAAATCGGATCTGAAAAGTAAAAACAATAGCAACAAAACCGCAGTACGAAAAACAGGACGCGGAAAATAGCACTATTGGAAACACCTATTAGCCTCAAACACATCAACAAACTTGCGGTACCTGCCATCATCGCGGGTATTTCCGAACCAATTCTTTCGCTAACGGACGCCGCTATTGTGGGGCATATCCCCGTTAATGCTACTGAATCTTTGGCTGCCGTTGGCATTGTAACCACTTTTCTGTCTATGCTAATATGGGTATTAGGACAATCGCGTAGCGCTATTTCATCTATCATTTCTCAATATCTGGGTGCTAATAAGTTAGAGGATGTTAAAAATTTACCCGCACAAGCCATTGCCATTATTTTAGGAATTTGCCTTTTAGTATGCCTAAGTACATACCCCTTTGCAACTTCTATATTTAAACTCTATAAGGCCTCAGGATTGTTATTAGAGTACAGTGTTTCCTATTATAAAATTCGTGTTTTTGGGTTGCCTTTTACGCTCTATACCTTTGCTGTATTTGGAATTTTTAGAGGTCTACAAAACACTTATTATCCCATGCTTATTGCCATTACTGGCGCCGTAGTAAATATACTTTTGGATGTTCTATTGGTCTATGGAGTTGCCGATGTATTTTCGCCGCTTTACCTCAAAGGTGCCGCCATCGCTAGTGTGCTAGCTCAACTCTTAATGGCTGCTTTAGCTACCTATTTTCTTTTGAAGAAAACACAAATTCCATTGAAACTCACAAGACCTGTGAACAAAGAACTGCCAAAGTTTTTGAATATGATTGGGCATCTCATCATTCGAACTTTGGCCCTCAACACCGCTTTATATTTTGCCGCACGGTTTGCTACTGGCTACGGCAACGCCTATATCGCAGCCTACACCATCGCGATTAATTTATGGTTTTTTGCTGCTTTTGCTGTCGACGGCTATGCCAGCGCCGGCAATATCCTGTCAGGAAAACTGTTTGGAGCTAAAAACTACCACCTGCTCTTGCAACTCAGTAATCAGTTGATAAAATATGCCTTGATTGTAGGGGTCGTTATGGGTATAATTGGCGGATTGCTTTATACCCCTATTGGTCACGCCTTCACAAATGATCGTGCCGTATTGGAACACTTTTTTGACATCTTTTGGATTGTACTCATAATGCAACCTTTTTGTGCTTTAGCCTTTGTCTTTGATGGTATTTTTAAAGGTCTGGGCAAAATGAAGGACTTAAGAAACATACTCATTTTAGCGACCTTGTTTGTGTTCTTGCCTGTACTCTTTATTCTCGATTACTTCGGATGGAAACTTCACGGCGTTTTTATTGCTTTTACCTTGTGGATGATCGCTAGAGGCATTCCATTGATAATAAAATTTAGGAAACAATTTTTACCGCAGGTTCAAAACCATTAACTTTGTATAGAACTAATTAAGCGTTAAGACACCAAAAATTACTAATGAGCAACATTCGAATTACAAAACAATTTTCTTTTGAAACAGGACATGCACTGTATGGCTATGATGGTAAATGCAAAAATGTTCATGGACACAGCTACCGCTTAGATGTGACCGTGATAGGGCAGCCAATTTCAGACAACACCCATGTGAAATTTGGAATGGTGATTGATTTTACAGATTTAAAAAAAATAATCAAAGAAGAAATTGTCGATGTCTTTGATCACGCTACAGTGTTTAACAAAAATACGCCGCATGTAGAGCTTGCAAAAGAACTTTCGGATCGTGGTCATAATGTACTTCTTGTCGATTATCAACCGACTAGTGAAATGATGGTGATTGATTTTGCGGAAAAAATAAAAAAACGACTACCGAATACCATACAGTTACATTCCCTAAAACTGCAAGAAACTGCCACCAGTTTTGCAGAATGGTATGCCAGTGACAACTAACCAATTTATATGACCGCTATAAAAATCCCTAACGGTAAAAAAATATACTTCGCCTCGGACAACCATCTTGGTGCACCGACTGCTGAAGCATCGATGCCTCGCGAAAAAAAGTTCGTACAATGGCTAGATGCAATAAAGCACGATGCAGAAGTTGTTTTTTTGTTGGGTGATTTATTTGATTTTTGGTTTGAATATAAGTATGTGATTCCAAAAGGGTTTACTCGGGTGTTAGGAAAATTAGCAGAGCTAAGTGACCAAGGGATAAAAATTCACTTTTTTGTGGGCAATCATGACCTGTGGATGAATGGCTATTTCGAAGAAGAATTGGGTATTACAGTTCATCACCAACCTGAAGAATTTATATTCAACGCTACTTCTTTTTTTATTGGTCATGGCGATGGACTTGGTCCCGATGACAAAGGATTCAAACGCCTTAAAAAAGTATTTACAAATTCATTTTTCAAATGGCTTTATCGTTGGATACATCCCGATATTGGTGTCCGATTTGCACAATACCTTTCCGTAAAAAACAAAGTCATTTCAGGTGACGAGGACGTGAAATTTCTTGGGAACGACAAAGAATGGTTGGTTCAATACTGTCATAAAAAATTAGAAGAAAATCACCGCGATTATTTTGTGTTTGGACACCGCCACTTACCGCTAGACATTGCGCTAAATGACCAATCAAAATACATCAATCTTGGAGATTGGATTAGTTACTACACCTACGCTGTTTTTGAAGACGATACACTCACATTAAAAGAATTTTAAAGTTTAAAAAAGAGGTTATTCCGTTTCCGTTTCGTGGGCGTCCAATTCTTTTTCTAAATCTAATTTTCTAAATGTGGGCGATACAATTCCCGTAGTAATCACCGTGATTAGGGTCATTGTTCCGCCAAAAACAACCGCCGTAACTGTTCCCATAAGTTTTGCTGTCACCCCACTTTCAAAAGCGCCTAACTCATTTGAAGAGCCTACAAACATGGAATTTACAGAAGATACACGACCTCGCATATGATCTGGTGTTTTGAGTTGTAATATCGTTTGCCTGATTACCATAGAAACGCCATCGGTTACACCACTAAAAAATAAGGCTACTATTGATATCCAGAATATGGAGGAAAGCCCAAAGACTATAATACATACCCCAAACCCAAAAATGGCAGTCAGTAATTTAAGCCCTGCATTTTTACTGATCGGAATATAGGCGGTTACAAGCATTGTGAGAAAGGCCCCAACTGCAGGGGCTGCTCTTAACAATCCGAATCCTTCAGGACCCACTTTTAAAATGTCTTGTGCAAAAACAGGGAGCAAAGCTACAGCGCCTCCAAAAAGAACTGCAATCATATCCAAACTTAAAGCACCTAAAATTGCTTTTGTTTTAAATACAAATCGGACGCCTTCTTTTAAGCTTTGCATGATGGGTTCTCCGATTTTTGGGTTCATTATTGGTTTGCGTGAAATCCCAAACAATAGTACAAAAGACAACAGCACCAGTCCAAAAACGATACACAGTGACCAGTGCACACCAATCCAATTGATGGTAAGCCCTGCAAAAGCGGGGCCTAAAACAGATGCCATTTGCCATGTTGAACTGTTCCAAGTCGCTGCATTTGGATACACTTTTTTAGGAACAATTAAGGCCACAAGCGAAAAAATAGTAGGCCCAAAAAATGCACGTAACAATCCACCTATAAATACAAATGCATAAATGGTATAGAGAATTGCTGTGGAACTCCAGGCCATTTCAACAGAGGGACTGGTTAAGAAAAACAGTCCAAAACTAATTAATGAAAACAGCCCAATGCATTTAAGGAGTAAATTTCGTTTTTCACTTTGATCCACTATATGTCCCGCAAACAATGCCATACTGAAGGCTGGAATGATTTCCATTAGCCCTATAATTCCAAGCGATAGCGGATCTTTAGTAAGTGTATATACCTGCCATTCGATAATAATAAATTGCATGGACCAGCCAAAAACTAAAATAAACCGTAGCAATAAAAAAATATTAAATTCCTTAAATCGAAGTGCTGCGTAAGGATCTCTTTTTGCCATATTACGATTTAATCCCCTTTAACTTTAGCTGTAAACTTACACGGCCATTCCATTCGTTTTCGTCAATTGCATACACAACTTTAAATGGGTCATTCTTTTTTATAATTGGCAAATCGGAACCTAATCCAAACCCAATCCCCACAAGTTTTGGCATGCCCGTTTGAGTGAGTGTGACACGAAGGTGTGTTTGGTCCTCGCCTACACATTTGCCGTAACCGGTATCTCGAACCGCAGTGGTCATAAAAACAGGTGCCATATTTTGAGGGCCAAAAGGCGCAAATTGTTTTAATATTCTATAAAACTTTGGAGTAATAGATTCAAAATTAATTTCAGCGTCAATTTTTATTTCAGGTGTTTTGAGATGTGCCGGCAAAGTTGATGAAACCTCAGCCTCGAACGCAGCTTTAAAAGCCGTATAATTTTCTTCTTTAATCGTGAGCCCTGCCGCATACATATGCCCGCCAAATTGTTCGAGCAAGTGGCTACAATTATCCAAAGCAGTATAGACATCAAAGCCTTTAACAGAGCGTGCTGAAGCCGCTAAAAAATCACCACTTTTTGTAAACACCAATGTGGGACGGTAATAGGTTTCTATAAGTCGAGAGGCTACAATTCCAATAACCCCTTTGTGCCAATCGTCCTGATAAACTACTGTAGTGGCTTGTTCGGTTTCGTTTAATTTTTCAATTTGTAACAATGCTTCTTGCGTGATGCGCTTATCCGCTTCGCGGCGGTTGGTATTAAATAATTCTATTTCACTTGCGGCACGTTCTGCCGTTTCAAAATCGGCTTCTTTCATCAGCGCCACTGCGTAATTTCCGTGTTTCATACGACCTGCAGCATTGATCCGCGGGGCAATATTAAAAACAACGTCTGTAATGGTCAACACCTCTTTTTTCATCTGATTTATCAGCGCTTTAAATCCTGAACGTGGATTGGTGTTAATGACTTGTAAACCAAAATACGCCAACGCTCTGTTTTCTCCTACAATAGGCACGATATCGGCGCCGATTGCGGTAGCGACTAAATCTAAATATTCTGCTAAAGCTTCAACAGGAACGCCGTCTTTAGAGGCTAAAGCTTGAATCAATTTAAAGCCTACACCACAGCCACAGAGTTCTTTAAAAGGGTATTCACAATCGGAGCGTTTGGGATCTAATACCGCAACCGCAGAAGGGAGTTCTTTTCCTGGGCGATGGTGATCACAAATGATAAAGTCAATTCCTTTTTTTGAGGCATAGGCGACTTTGTCTAGGGCTTTAACGCCACAGTCTAAAGCTATTATTAATGAAAAATCGTTATCAGAGGCAAAGTCAATCCCTTTATAAGAGACACCATAACCTTCGGCATACCGGTCCGGGATATAGGTAGAAATTTGAGTGCTTTTGGTTTCTAAATACGACGCCATCAAAGCGACTGATGAAGTGCCGTCCACATCATAATCTCCAAATACTAATATCTGTTCGTTGTTTTTTAACGCAAGTTCAATGCGTTCGACTGCTTTGTCCATATCCTTCATGAGAAAGGGATCATGTAAGTCGGACCAGCTCGGTCTAAAAAAGGTTTTGGCGTCTTCAAAACTCTCAATACCTCTTTGAAGTAATAGCGCTGCAATTGCTGTATCCACGCCGAGTTTAGCTGATAAATCGGCTGTTTTTTGTGGATCAGGCTTTGGTTTGAGCGTCCAGCGCATTAGTTAAGAATTATGAATATGAATAGCTGTTGTAACTGTCGAAAATTGTCTGAACATTTCCATAACACCACAGTATTTATCAACCGAAAGTTTTACGGCTTTATCAATTTTTTTAGGATTCAAATCGGTGCCATAAAAATGATAATCTACGTGGACTTTGTCATAAAACTTTGGGTGTTCTTCTGTAAGAAACCCTTCGACTTCCATTTTAAGCTCGTATTCCACGACTTTCATTTTTTCTAAAATATCAACGATGTCTATTCCTGAACATCCCGCTAAAGCCGATAACATCATTGCTTTGGGAGATAACCCAAGTTGCTCAGACTGCCCTTTGGTAACGGCATCCATTAAGACGGTTTTTCCGCTAGGATTATCTGATTCGAATTGCATTCCACCTTTCCAGTGGGTAGTTGTTTTGTGGGACATTGTAAACTGTTTTTTTTATTTCTATTACACCAAAAATACTAAATAATGTGGTGTATTACACTATAGTCTGCCGTCCTATCTTTAAAAATAACCCTAAGAAAAGTACAGTTGTACTACTATGCTTTTGATTTACCAGCCACTACAATAACAATTTCGCCTTTTGGTGGTCGGTTGGTATAATAGTCTAGAATTGATTTTGCAGTTCCTCTTTGTGTTTCTTCAAAAAGTTTTGTGAGTTCTCGGGAAACAGAAACTTGACGCTCTTCACCAAAATATTCACAAATATTTGACAAGGTTTTTATTAGCTTATGAGGGCTTTCATATAAAATAATGGTTCGAGGCTCTTCTGCCAATAAAAGTAATCGGGTTTGACGTCCTTTTTTTACAGGTAAAAATCCTTCAAATACAAATTTATCATTGGGTAATCCAGAGTTAACTAAGGCGGGAACAAAAGCAGTAGCTCCTGGCAAGCAGTCTACTGGAATATCATTTTCGACACAGGCTCTGGTGAGTAAAAATCCTGGATCCGAAATAGCTGGAGTCCCTGCATCACTAATCAAAGCGATGATGGATCCTGCTTTTAGTTTTTGAACGATCCCCTTCACTGTTTTGTGTTCATTATGCATGTGATGCGAATGCATTTGAGTATCAATATCAAAATGCTTCAAGAGTTTCCCTGAAGTTCGAGTGTCTTCTGCCAATATCAAATCAACCGACTTTAATACATTAATAGCGCGTAAAGTGATGTCTTCTAAGTTTCCTATGGGAGTTGGTACGATATATAGCTTCATAATTCAAAGTTACAATGTTTTTAGAGAAATTTTAAAAACATAAATCAAATAAAGATTTTATATATTTGAAAGACTTAATTTATTAATCCCCTAACTATTTTTACATTATGGAAAAGTACCTTACACTTTTAAAAGACTTACTTCTAGAATATTCTCCAAAAGCACTGTACGCTTTGGGGTTATTAATTATTGGCTTGTATGCCATAAAATTTATTATTCGCCTTATCCTAAAGCTACTTAAAGCGCGTAAGGTTGACGACACCCTACAAGCTTTTCTTGGCAATTTATTGGGATGGGGTTTAAAAGCAATATTGATTGTTGCTGTAATATCTAAACTCGGCATAGACACTACTGCCATAGCTGCTGTTATGGCCGCTGCAGGTTTAGGGCTTGGACTCGCTTTACAAGGTGCTTTAGGGAATTTTGCGGGTGGTGTTTTGATTATTTTATTTAAGCCCTTCAAAGTAGGGGATTTTATAGATGCTCAAGGCGAAATAGGAACTGTAAAAGATATTGATATTTTTACAACACAAATTTTAACGCCGACCAATAAACGTATAATTATTCCCAATGGTACTCTAGCAAACAGTAATATTACCAATCTTTCGGCTGAAGGTAAGCTTCGAGTCGATTTGACTATTGGAGTTGGCTATGATGAAGACATCAAGAAAACCAAAGATGTACTCATGAAGGTTTTGACCACGCATCCAAAGGTGTTACAAGACCCATTGCCTAGTGTTAATGTTTTGGAACTGGCGGATAGTTCGGTGAATTTTGCCGTTCGTCCTTGGAGTACCGTAGAAGATTATTGGAGTGTTTATTTTGAAATCACAGAAAATTGTAAGTTAGCATTGGATGCTGCTGGGATCGAAATTCCTTATCCTCACGTGGTAGAAATTCACAAAAAAGGGTAATGTCTATTTTTTGGAGGGTATTGCTATAAAGTCTTTTAAATAAAAGGGTTCAAAATAGGCAACATCCTCAAAATTTTTAGCCTTGTATTTCTCAAAAGAAAGGGCACACATTTGTTGGGCTGAGGGCAGCTTATCTTCAATAAAATGTGCGTTCTTATGAGTGATAAGCACCTTGGTTTTTGCCACGCCATTTCCAATAAAATACACTGGGGAGGATTCTAATAATTCTTGATATGACTCTGGGGTTAATACCTCTGCTTCAGTGGCCCTGAGTTCAGAAAAATGGTCATCGAAAATAGCAGAGTACACTTCTTGTCGTCGCGCATCGAGCATAGCAACAACCGCCCCTTTTGGGGCATCAACTTGATGGGCAAGCGCTTCTAAAGTTGGCACCGAAATCAAAGGCACATCAAGGGCATAGCTTAACCCTTTAGCAGCCGATACCCCTATGCGTAAACCCGTATAAGACCCTGGGCCTTTACTAATGGCAATAGCATCAAGCTGGTCAGTAGATACTTTTGCTGTTTGTAGGACTTCATCAATATACACATGGAGTCGTTCGGCGTGCGAATACCCTAAACTATTGTCTTCTTTATACGCGACAATAGACCCGTTTTTTGAGAGTGCAACAGAACAGTTGGTCGTAGATGTTTCAATATTTAATACATATGCCATACTATGGTATCAATGGTTTGCCCATATAAAAGTCTAGGACTTTTGAACGAAACACAAAATTATATTTTGAAGTCACTAAGTTTGATTTGGCGTTTACCAAACGACCTCTAACCTGCTCAACTTCAAAAGATGTTGCTGCTCCAAAGTTAAACTTATTTTGAATATTTTTAAAAGATTCTTCTAAACTTACCACAGAAAGTTTGGACGCTTGATATTGTTTCAATGCGGCTTTTGCATCGGCATAGGCTTGCGTAATCGTTGTTGTTAAATCTTGTTTGGCTTGCGCTAAATTAAGAACGCTTTTTTCTTTGTTTATTTTGGCCTTGTTTACACTAGCTTTAGTTTTAAAACCATTAAAAATTGGGATATTTAAATTGAATCCTAAATTATACCCTAAATTACTCTCTAATTGGGTATTGAATCCGAATGGCATTACGGTTTCAATAATTTCTCCAGGAACATTTGGGTTCGCACTAAATTGAGTTCGAACATCCGGATCCCCTTGATTGTGTTGGTAAGACGTTCCTAAACCTGCACCAAAACTTAATGACGGTGCATAAGCACTCTGTGCCAGTTTCACTCCGAAGTCAGAATTTTCGATACTCAGCGCTGCACTTTTTACTTCTGCTCGATTTTCAAAAGCATAGGACAAAATTTCTCCAGAAGAGTTGTATGCCATGGCTGCTAAATCTAAATTAATTTGAACGTCTTCAACATCAAAATCATTGGGTGGAAGTTGTAAACTTTGACTTAAACTAAGTAGAGATAAATCTAAACTGTTTTCAGCATTTACAATACTTTCTCTGTTAGATGCTAAGGTCGCTTCTGCATCTAATAGGTCAGAAGTGGGCTTAATCCCAGCATCTACTTGAGACTTAATTTGATCCCGTTGGTTCTGACTGATTATTAACTGTTCTTGAGCTATTTTGAGGTTTTCTTTATTAAATAAAATGTTCAGATACCCATTAACAATAGTCATTGCAATATTGTCCTGAAGTATTGAAAACTGTAATCGACTCGCTTCTACGCCTAGCTTTGCTTGCTTGTATAGGTTTAGGTTTTGAAATCCATTGAAAATTGTGACTCCGGTATTCAAACCAAAACTATTTCCTCTAGTATCACTTTTAATCCTAGAGCCATCTTGACCAATAAAAGACCCAAAATTATAGTTTTGAGAGGCTGAAGCTCTCAAGGTTGGTAAAAAATTACCTTTTGCATTAACTAAGTCCTCCTTAGCCAAGTCAATGTCTAGCATTGATTGTTTAACCGAAATATTATGCTCTAAAGCATGTTCGACACAAGCTAGTAAAGTCCATTTTTTTTGAGCAAAACTGCTTAACGTTCCCATAAGAAAAAGAACCGTACATATATGTTTCATAGTTTTGGGCATTTTATTATTCATCGTCTTCATCATCTTCGTCGTTATTTTCTTCTGAAGCTTTGTTCCATACCTTGATTTGGTCGCCTTCTTCTACACCATCCGTAATTTCTATATTTATCCCATCAGAAAGACCAGTAGTGACATTTTTTTTAGAAAACGTACCATCCTCTTCTCGTAATTCTACAAACGGTTTTTCGGTAATGCGATTAAATTGTAAAAGGGCTTCTTTGATCACCAAGACACTATCTTTGCTTTCAATTTCAATTTCGGCATTAGCACTATAGCCTGCACGAATTTTTGTGTGCGCTTCGATTGCGACATCTGCTTTGATTGTAAACTGAACCGCACCATTTTCTTCTACGCCTTTTGGTGCTACAAATGTGAGTACTGCTGGGAATTCTTTTTCAGCAATGGCACCAAGAATTACCTTGATGTCTTTTCCTTCTTCTAATTTTCCGACTTCAGATTCATCAACCTTGCCTTCAAAAATCATTTTACTCATATCAGCTATTGTAGCAATTGTGGTTCCTGCATTAAAGTTGTTACTTTGAATTACTTGATCGCCCTCACGCACGGGGATCTCCAAAATGGTTCCAGGGATTTGAGCTATAATAGTCGTGTTGGCAGAACTCCCACCAGAAAGTGATCCTTGTTTGATGATTTTATAGTCGTCTTGCGCTTGCGCATAGCTTTCTTTAGATTGGTTCAAGCTTAACTCACTGTTTTCAAAATCTTGTTTAGAGATTACTCCTTTTTCGAAAAGTAATTTGTTGCGATCAAATAGCGTTTGTGCATTTTCAAATGAAAGTCGCGCTGAATTGATGCGGCTTTTGGCACTTCCCAAAGCTTGTTCGTTTGGGACTACTCTAATTTTAGCGATTAAATCTCCTTTTCGTACAAGATCGCCTTCTTCTACAAAAATCTGATCTACAATTCCTGAAATTTGAGGCTTCAATTCGATCTCTTCTTCGGGGTTTAACTTTCCTGTAGCCACGGTTTTGGTGTCTAGTGAGCTATAAAAAGGAAGTTCCGTTTTATAGTCAACCACTTCTTTAGCATTTGAATCTTTAAAGTATTTTAATACAACTACTAATAATATTAGTACGAAAATTCCTAAAATAATTTTTACTGTTTTATTCATTGTTTTGATTTTTTATTCTTCTCTTAATGCTTCTATAGGTTTAATACTTGTGGCTTTAAAGGCGGGGATAAGTCCTATTAATGTGCCTAAAGTTACAAGGACTAGTAAGGCAATAAATACAACTGCTATGGATACAGAAGCGTTTATTAGCGTGGCATCATCGCCTTGTCCCCATGCACTGTCTGCAGCGATCAAAATCCATCCTCCAGAGATTATGCCTAGAAGTCCTGCGATTAGGGTCATAAAGACGGCTTCTACTACAATTTGACGTTTAATCTCAAACGGGGTCGCCCCTAGGGCGCGTCGAACACCAATTTCTTTGGTGCGTTCTTTAACGGTTATTAATAATATATTTCCAATAGCGAAAACACCTGCAATGAGGGTTGCTATTCCAATAAACCATGTTAAAAATTGCATCCCTTTTAAAAATCCTGTGATCTTAGCAAATTCTTTTCCAAGATTAAAACTCCCAAAAGCACGTTTATCTTTTGGATGAATTTTGTTTAAGTTCCGTAACAATAATTTGGCGTCTTCTTCAATTTGTTTGATATTATATTCGGGTTTTCCTGTAATCATTAGCCAGCCAATCGTATCCCCTTTGTTATAAATTTGTTGAAACGTAGTAAAAGGAATATGAATATCACTACTAGGCCCCATATTGGCGTTCTCTGTTTGAAATACCCCTATTATTGTAAAGTTGATGCTATTCATTTGAATGTATTGACCAATAGCGAATTCATCTTTTTCAAACAGTTGTTTGTAGATATCTTCAGAAATAACGGCTACTTTTTTGTTGTCATCTATATCATTTTGATTGATAAAACGCCCATTGATTAATTTCTTTTTTTGAACTTTATCCAGTAGAGGATAGTCGCCATTAACGCTATAGGACCCCGATAAAAAATTACGAACCACAAAGGCTTGGTTGCGATTTCGTGGAACTACAAATTCAATCCCTTCAATATTTTCTTCAATTTTTTTAGCGTGTGATAATTTTAGATTTACGCCTCTTCCTTCCTGAAACCCCTTGAAAGGTTTGCTGGTACTCTGTCCCCATATAAATACACTATTGGTCGCAAAATCGCCAAACATACGGTTAAATGAATTTTCCATACCTCTTGCAGCGCCTAAAAGTGCGATGAGTAACAATATGCCCCACCAGACGCCTACCATCGTAATGACGGTGCGCAACTTGTTTTTGCTCATGCTATCATAGACTTCTTGCCAGGTGTCTCTATCAAATAAAAATTTAATCATCTAATCGTCTCTTAGTGCTACAATAGGTTTAATTTTTGATGCTTTTTTAGCAGGCACATACCCCGCTAAAATTCCTGCACCAATTAGTGTTACGGTTGCAAAAACCACAAGGGTTGTACTCACTGCCGGATCTTTTATAAAATAGGTTTTTAGAAGTGGTTCCGCCCACTCTAAAATTCCGACTCCAAGCAGTAGACCAAAATAGCCTGCAATGGTTGTAATTACTATGGACTCAATTAAAATAATAGAAATAATAGATTTTGGAGACGCGCCCAACGCTTTTCGAATGCCTATTTCTTTGGTACGCTCTTTTACAATAAAAATCATAATATTACTAATCCCTACAATTCCAGCGATTAGTGTGCCCAATCCAATCACTAAAATTAGAATCCCTAAAACGGAGGTCATTTGAGTGATGCCTTTGTTTTGCATGGCCATATTAAAAACGCGTACGGCTCGTTGGTCGGAGGCTGCTACGGTAAAGCGTTCCTTTAAATTTTTCTCTAGATCTAATCCAAAATCTATGGCTTGATTAAAATCTAACTCCGGTTTATACGTCAAATTAATTTGATCGACATAATCATTATTCCCATAAATTTGTTGTGCCGTTGACAGTGGCATATAGAGCAGGCGTTCTTCGTCATCGCCGCCTTCATCAGAAAACACGCCTACAACTTTGTATGGAATACCACTCAAATTAATATACTTGCCAATAGGATCTACATTTAAAAACAAATCTTCTTTGACCAACTTCCCTATGACAGCTACTTTGGTTTTGAGATCCATATCGCGTTGATTGATATAGCGACCTTGGTATACTTGTGTTTTTTCTAAATATTGGTGGTCTGGATGTACCGCTCGTAATGAGTAATTATTTTTTTCATTTCTAAAGGATGCTGCTACATTTTTATAGATCCGAGAGGTGATAAATTCTATATCGTCATCATAATCTGTTTTAATGTACTGAAAGTCTTTGTTTTTAAATTGAATTCTACGGCCTGCTTGCATGCCTTTATACGCTTTGGTGGTTGTTCCTGATCTTATAAATATAGCGTTAGCTGCGTCGTCTACAAAGGCTTCTGAAAAGGTGTTGTTGAGTCCATTTGCCATGCCAAATAAAACTGCAAATAACATAATCGCAAAAGTCACTGTAAAGCCCGACAATAAACTTCGAGTACGGTTTTTATTTATGCTTTGAAAAATTTCACGCCAAAGGCCTATATCAAACATGCGCTTCTGCTCTAACTTGGGTTACTTTTTTGTCTTCCATTATTATA